>Ga0105092_10000292_pt1 | contig 25524 bp, 19 predicted proteins | sample PPLLak2March2015_FD_87021 | JGI IMG/M metagenome (GOLD analysis project Ga0105092, IMG submission 87021) | Freshwater sediment microbial communities from Prairie Pothole Lake near Jamestown, North Dakota, USA - PPLs Lake P7 Core (1) Depth... | ecosystem: Environmental > Aquatic > Freshwater >... | reverse complement strand
TGTGAGGTAGGAAAAGGAAAGGACCTCAACGACCTCAAGGACCTCAAGGACAAGAAGTGATCCGCCGCCCTTGGGGTCCTTGTTGTCCTTGAGGTCCTTTTTCAGTCGCTAGACCGGGCTTTGGCCGACCAGGAATTTATCCATGCGGGCGCTCACTTCGGTGACGTACGCCTCGTCGCCGTTTCTCACCTCGGCACTGATCCATCCCTGATATTTGACGTCGGTCAACGCTTTTCTCACCGCGTCCCAATCGATTCCCTGAGTTCGCCGGTCATTGGGGTCGAACTTCGGGTGATCGGTCCCCGGCTCAAATCTCTTGATGTGCACTTTCGTCAACTGCCGGTCAATCGTTCGGATCCAGTCCTGAGGATAACCGTTGGCGCCCAGATTGCCGATGTCAAAATATCCCCTGACCCAGGGGCTGCGGAACTCCTCGATATATCGTACAAACTCCATCGGGCTGAGCAGGAACCGATTGCCGACGTTTTCGATCGCGATGACAACACGCAGATCCTTGGCCATTCCCAGCAGGTCTTTGATCTGTTTCTGCGAGCGCGCGTAGACCTCCGAATACCGCACGGCGGGAGTAACCACCCCGGGGACGAGGAGAACCGTGTCGGCGCCCAGATCGTGGGCGTTCTGGAGCGAAGTGCGAATACCCTCCACGCACTTCTTCACGACCTCGGGATCACTATCCGATAGCGGGTACTTCCAGTGATCGGAGTTCATGATCGAGTGAATTCGGAGCCCCGTGCTCTCCGCAGCCTGCTTATACTCCTCGACTTCGGCTTTCGTTGAGAGGGTGTTCGGTTCGATCCCCTCAAACCCGGCACGTTTGGCGATTTGGAACTTCTCGAGGACGGAGATTTCACGCGGGAATACCCCGATGCACGCACCTTTACGCATCTTTCCCGCGGGCGATTCAGCCGCTCGGAGCGCGCTGGATGCCTGGGCCACAACGAGTCCGGCGACCGCCGAGCCGGCAAAGAACTGTCTACGATTCAGTGAATTCCTTGTGTCCGTGATGAAATCACGCCTTGAGACTCCTTCCTGGGTCTTCATGTCGGATCCTCCTGTATAGCTGAGCGAAGTATATCGCGGAAGGAGAAGCTTTTCGATGAGCGAGCATCGGACTCTGTCAGTCTGCTCGTTTTTGAGGTAGCTTTGTCTCTATGGAGATCTCGGATTTCAAAAAGAGCATCCGCGAGCAGGCGATCCCCCCGGCTGACTTGCCCCGGCTTCTCCAAGCGCTCTGGTGGGAATCGAAGGGAAACTGGGAGAAAGCTCATCAGATAGCTCAGGCCGCCGATGGGCCGGAAGCGGCACGCGTGCACGCGTACCTGCATCGCAAAGAGGGCGACCTGGGCAATGCGGGATACTGGTATCGGAAGTCCGGTCACAAAGAGGCCGCCGAACCCCTGGATCAAGAGTGGGAGGCGATAGCAGCGAACCTGCTCAATTCGGTGAAAAGCAGGTAGGACCACCAGGACGAACACGGACGGCACCGGGTCGAGGTTGGGTCCGTGTTGGTCCTGGTTGGTCCGTGTTGGTCCTGGTGGTCGCCTATCAGCCCATCTCCACCACAACCTGGTGGCTGCGACCGTCTCCGGTCGGGCGCAGAAGACCATCGGAGACGTCCTTCCCATCCACCGTAACTCGGCGAACCCCTTTCATGACTCCGTGGGGGTTACGGACCTCGATCTCAAATTTCTCGCCTCGGTACATCCTGGTTACTTTGAACCCGCTCCAATCCCGCGGAATACACGGATCTACTCGCAGGCCCTCGAAGTCCGGCTTCACTCCCAGGATGTGCTGGGTGACGGCGACATAGTTCCAGGACGCGGTGCCGGTCAGCCACGAATTCTTGGCCTCGCCATGGCGCACCGCATCTTTCCCGGCAACCATCTGTGAGTAACAGTAAGGCTCGGTCCGGTGAGTTTCGCTGATTTCCTCCAGGTAAGCGGGGGCGATCTTTCGATAGTACTCGAACGCCTGGTCACCGCGGCCCAACATCGTCTCCGCGATCATGATCCAAGGATTGTTATGGCAAAAAATGCCGGCGTTCTCCTTGTATCCCGGCGGGTAGGAGCTGATTTCTCCAAGCTCCAGGTGGTATTCGCTGTAGGCGGGTTGCTGAAGGACGATGCCGTACCTGGTATCGAGGTGTTTCTTGACCGACTCGAGCGCCTTCAAGGCTCGGCCGTCTTCAATTCCCAGTCCGGCCATCACCCCGTAGCCTTGCGTCTCGATGAAGATCTTCCCCTCTTCGTTTTCCCGGCTGCCGATCTTGTCCCCGTAGTGATTATAGGCGCGCAGGAACCATTCTCCGTCCCAGCCGTGGGTCTCCATGGCTTCTCTCATCTCGCGAAGGCAGCGCTGTGCGCGCTCAGCCTCATCCGCAAGACCCCGCCGGCAGCACAGATCCACATACTCGGGCCCGATCGCGAGGAACATCGCGCCGATCAGGACCGATTCAGCGCGGCTTTCCACTGTTCCCTTCGTGCACTGGAAGGACTCGTCGGGAGTGTCGGAAAAGCAGTTAAGGTTCAAGCAGTCATTCCAGTCAGCCTGGCCGATGAGCGGTAATCGGTGCGCTCCGCGATTGTTGACCACATGGTCGAAAGCCTTGCGCACATGCTCGAACATGCTTCCCGTCAATTTCGGATCGCTGTTGTACGGCACCACTTCATCAAGGATCGTCCAGTCGCCGGTTTCTTTGATGTAAACCGAGGTGGCGAGTATCAGCCAGAGGGGATCATCATTGAAACCGCCGCCGATTTCGTTGTTGCCCTTCTTGGTGAGCGGCTGGTACTGATGGTAAGCACCACCGTCCTCGAGAAGAGTTGAGGCGAGGTCAAGCAGGCGTTCTCTAGCCCTCGCCGGGATCTGATGGACGAAACCGAGAAGATCCTGGTTGGAGTCGCGGAAGCCAAGTCCACGGCCGATTCCCGACTCATAGAACGACGCGCTGCGGGACATGTTGAAGGTGGCCATGCATTGGTACGGATTCCAGATGTTCACCATGCGCTGCAGGCGGGCGTCGCCATGGTCGAGCACATAGCGGGAAAGCAGTTCGTCCCATTCGGCGCGCAGTTCCGCCATGGCTTGGACGACCTGTTCCGGCGTCTGATAGCGCGCCTGCATCTGGTCCGCTCTGTCCCGGTTTATCGCGCCCTTCCCCGCCCATTTCCGGTCGACTTCATTTTCAACGTATCCCAGAAGGAAGATGAAAGTGCGGCTTTCGCCCGGCGACAGGGCGACTTGCAGGTGATGAGAGGCAATCGGAGCCCAACCGCTCGCGACGGAGTTGCGTGATCTCCCTTCCTTGACAACGACAGGAGCGTGGAGCCCCTGGTAAGGACCGAGGAACGCCTCCCGGTCGGTTTCGAAGCCGGCCAGCGGGGCGTTTACCGAATAGAACGCAAAATGGTTACGCCGCTCCCGGTATTCGGTCTTGTGGTAGATCGCCGACCCGTGGATTTCCACTTCACCGGTGCTGAAGTTGCGCTGGAAGTTCGTGCTGTCATCCACGGCATTCCAAAGGCACCATTCGACGAAGGAGAACAGTTCAAGGTTCTTCGCGGCGGATGAGCTATTGGTGAGGGTGACCTGGTGGATCTCCGCCGTAACCCCTGACGGAACGAGGAAAAGCAACTCGGCCTTGACTCCGCCTCGCGAACCGGCGATGCGCGTATACCCGAGGCCATGACGGCACTCGAAGGCGTCGAGCTCGGCCTGGACGGGCTGCCAGCTTGGCGCCCAAATATCCTGACCATCCCTTATATAGAAGTACCTGCCGTTACTGTCGAGCGGTATGTTGTTGTACCGGTAGCGAAGGATCCGCCGCAGGCGAGCATCCTTGTAGAAACAGTACCCTCCAGCGGTTTGAGAGATCAGCCCAAAGAAATCACGCGTTCCTAGATAATTGATCCAAGGCAACGGGGTGCGCGGCGTCTGGATGACATATTCCCGGGCGACATCGTCGAAATATCCAAATTTCATAGCTTCACCTGTGTCCGTTCTTTCGAGTGCCGATAATATAGACGGGCGGGCTTGAGGGTGCAAGCAGGGGCTGGGCCTCAGGGTCTCAGCGGGCGCTAAGTTCGTTGCGAGAAGTAGCCGGCAGAGTCCCGAAGGCTGCGCAGCCCCGGGTGACCGAACCCCGAAGGGGCATAAGCGCCACAATAAGAATCGCGAGTGGGGGCGTCCCCTGGGAGCGCAGGGTCTCCACATTTTGCTGTGTCGATGACCTGTACTTTATTCCCAACCCCGTCTAATATCAGCGACTGAGGCACCGAAAGCATGCGATGCCCGAGATGCGGTTCTATCAACCCCGCAACAACCCTCAAGTGTTCCTGTGGATATTCGCTGACTGAGCCCAGGCTTTCTGCGCTCGAGTCACGTCTGGACGCGTGGGAACGTGAGCTGGCCAGGCTGACCTCCCAACTGGAGGACATCAGGGCCGGAGTATCGGCCCTGCGGGAGGCACCGACTGAGGGGGAAACGGAGGTTCCTCCTGCTCCGCCGCCGGTACCTGAGCCAACCCCGGTCCCCGAATATGTTCAGGTTCGAGAGCCCGCCCAGCCCGTTCCCGAATATCGCCCAACCCCGTCGGTCGGATCGGTCCTTTTCTCGAAGCCCCTTGAACATGCGCCCCAGCCGCGCTCCCCCGAATGGGAGGCGCTCATAGGCGGGAGCTGGCTTGCAAAAATCGGCACGGTCGCGGTTGTGCTGGGTGTCCTGTATTTTCTTAAGTACGCCTTCGACAACCAGTGGATCGGCAATACGGGCCGGGTCCTGATAGGCGGATTCGCGGGGCTCGCCCTGCTCTATGGCGGAGAGAGGTTCCAGGCCAAGGGATACAAGCTCTACGGGCAGACATTGGCCGGCGGCGGTATCGTCGTCCTCTATCTTTCGATCTATGCCGCGTTCAACTTCTATTCCCTGATAGGCCAGCTTCCGGCGATGCTCCTCATGGCCCTCGTTACTGCGGTCTGCTGCACGCTCGCGTACCGCTACTCAAGCGTGACATTGGCGACCATGGGCCTCATCGGCGGCCTCCTGACCCCCTACTGGCTCAGCACGGGCAAGAGCAATGAGATTGGACTCCTGACTTACCTCCTGATCCTGGACGTCGGGGCCGCGTGGCTAGCGCGTCAGCGGCGCTGGGCGTTTTTGAATCTGATCAGCTTCGCCGGGACCGTCATCCTGTTTTTGGGGTGGGCCGAGACGTTCTACCGCGCAGAGGACGTCTGGACAACGGAATTCTTCCTTGTGCTCTTTGCCGGCCTCTATCTGGCCCTTACGTTTGACTGGGCCGCACATCGCGAAAACCCGGTGGACGGCTGGCTGGCTTGGCTTTTCGGCAGCATTGTCACCGTCCTGTTTTTTGTCTCAAACGTGGTTTTGTTCTTCGATGAGGCAGGGCGATTCTGGCCGTTTATCGTGCTGTTCGTAGCCCTGGGGCTGGTCTCTAGCCTGAGACTGCGTGCCGGTGGCCTGGCGTTGGCCGTTTTCCTGCTCGCACTCGTCGGAGTTCTGCCCTGGCTCGCAGACGGCTATCACAGCGCCGACCGCCCGCTGGTCGTGGCTTCCCTGACGGCATTCTGGCTTCTTTTTCTGCTCGTCGACGTGGTACGTGTGCGCGGTCGCCTCGGCGAACCTGGGTATAGCAGCCTGGCTCTGAACTTCCTCAACGGAACGGTCTATTTTGGCTTGCTTTATTTTCTGCTTTTTCGGGACTATGCCGACTGGATGGGGCTTTTGGCCATTGGCGTCGCTTTGGTTCACCTCGCCGGCGCGCGGTTGTTCCTCGTCCTTCCAGCCTCGCGTTCGCTGGTCCTGATCCATATCGGCGTGAGCGTCACACTTGCCACTCTCGCCATTCCCATTCAGCTGGAACAAGACTGGGTCACCATCGGATGGGGAGTTGAAGCTCTCGTCCTGACTTGGATCGGAACCGTCACGGCCTCGCTGCGAATGCGCCAGGCAGGGCTCGCGGTCCTTGGTCTGTGCCTCATCCGCCTATTCGGCTGGACCGCCCTGCGGCCGATTCCAGACTACGTTTTGATCTTGAACCGGCGTTTCCTGGCTTTCCTGGCCATTGTCGCGGTTGTCGGCCTGATTGCTCTGCTTTACGCCCGAGCACGATCGTCGAGTCCCAGCGAAGCACAACTGGCGCCCTCTCTGGTGCTGCTCGCGTCGGCCTTGTTTGTCATCGGGTCCAGCCAGGAAGCGTGGACGTACTACGACCACCAACTGGCCGAACTGAATCTCGCCTTCGCCCGCGAGGAGCTCGACCAAGCCGGCTTCGATGGGCGGCGTGAATCACTGATGAATAGTCAACAGTTGACCCTTTCGCTCGTCTGGGGCTTGTGCTCGATCTTGTCGGTCGTGGCGGGTCTCATGAGGCGGTTTCGCCCTATCCGGCTGTTTGGTATCGGGCTGTTCGTCGTTGCCATCATAAAAGTGTTTTTTGTCGATATCTGGTTACTGGAACAGCTTTATCGCATTATCTCGACGATTGCCCTCGGCGGCCTGTTGCTCGGAGTGGCCTTCCTCTATCAAAGGTTCAAGGCGCTGCTTATCAGCGCGTGAGAGGGGATCAGCACGGACCTCACAGCGGTCCGTTTAGGTCCGTGAATGCGTGTCCGTCCGTGTCAGTGCTGAAATTGAAAATGAAATACGTCAACCTCCTTTGGCTAACGTTCTTCGTTGTCCCTGGCTTGGGTGCTGAATTTGATGCCAAGGAGTGGAAATTTCTGACGCCGATCGCCTCGGAACCCGGCGTCAAGAACCCCCAGTTCGTCCGCATCACACTGCCCGGCTGGGTCCTTGCCAATGCCCGCGAGGATTTGCTCGACCTCCGGCTGGTGAATGAGGACGGAACCGAAGTTCCGTATGTACTCCAGCGAGCCGAGCCAACCACGCACGAGGACGACGTTCCGGTGAGGATTCTCAACCGCGGGATCGATCCAGGCAGGTACGAGCAACTGGTCTGCGATTTAGGCGAGCAAAGGCAGGCCAGTAATCAGATTGTTCTTTCTGCCGGCGCCCGCGACTTTGTGCGTCGAGCGCAGGTTGATGGCAGCGCCGACGGCTCGAAGTGGATCGTGTTGCGAACGGATGCCTACATTTTCGATCAGCGTGAGCAAGGACGGCACTATCAGAACCTGCGGCTCACTTTCCCCGACTCCACGTACCGGTACCTGAGGATACTGATCTCGCTGGATGGCCGCCAGCCACTCAACATCAACGAGGTGCAAGTTCGGAGGGTCGGCCGGACGGAGGTCGAACCCGAGAGAGTGCCCGCAACCATCGTCCGCCGGTCGGAGGACCCTAAACGGAAATGCACGGACCTCATCGTCGAGACGGCCATGGGGAAGCAGCACCTGGAGGAGTGCGTACTGTCGGTCAAGCAGGAAAATTTTGAGCGCTCGGTGACGGTTTCATACCAGGATCATCGCGGCGCCTGGCAGGAAGTCGGTAACGATACAATTCACCGGTTCAAGACCGGCCCGGTTGTCGATGAGTACCTGACGGTGCCTGTACAGGATCTGAACGAGAAGCGATTCCGGGTGCGGATTTGGAACGGTGACAGTCCTCCGCTGGATGTGCTTTCAGTCTCGATGCAACGGATGCCGCGCCTGCTCGTCTTCCACAGCTCGCCTGCCGACCGGTACCGGCTCTTCTTCGGCAACCCTGAGGCTGAAGCGCGCACCTATGATCTCGGAGGGGCGTTTGAGAAACTGGATACGCTCAGGCTGCCCCGGGTATCACTGAAAGCGATGACGCCTAATCCATCGTTTTCTCCGCGGCCCGTCCAGAGGCCTTGGACCGAGCGTCACCCCGGCCTCGTCTGGGCCGCTCTCGCGATCGGAGTTCTCCTGCTCGCTGGGTTACTGCTCAAGACCGTGCGGGATGCAGGTTGAGGGGGTTCGGGGTTCTGGGTTCGGGGTTCGGGGTTCGGCTGGAACCGATAACCGGAACCGAGAACTCTGAACTCAGAACCCAGAACCGAGAACCCAGAACCCAGAACCCTGAACCCAGAACCCAGAACCCTTGACCCAGAACCTTGAACCCAGAACCGAACTCTCAGTGTATAGTATTAGTGCTATTTCCGGCGGCCGGGATCATTTAAACTAGAAAGGCAGCGCCGCACCCCTTCGGCATCAATCACTACTCATGGCAAAAGAAAAAAACCAGACAGCAGAAGGAGTCCTCGAGGTTCTTCCGGAAGGTTTTGGTTTCCTCCGGCGAGTCGAAAACCGCTACCAACCGCACCCCGCAGATGTACACGTGCCACGAGGCCTGATACGCAGCCTTCAGCTGCGGCCGGGCTCGGAAATCAGAGGCACAGTGACCACGCCACGGGAGGCAGGCAAGAAGAAACAACTGGCCGAAATCGAACTGGTCGACGGGGTGGAACCGGCCCAGGCTCGTGAGCGGGTGCCGTTTCGCTCGCTTGTCAGCATCGATCCGTTCGAGCGCCTGAAGATAGACGCCTTCAACGACGAAAGCATGCGCGTCGTCGACTTGTTGACGCCGATCGGGAAGGGACAGCGGGGATTGATCGTCGCTCCGCCGAAAACCGGCAAAACGATGCTGCTCCAGAAGCTCGCCCACTGCATTTCCGAGGCCCATCCTGAAGTTCACCTCATGATGGTCCTCATTAACGAACGACCCGAAGAGGTGACCGAGATGCGGCGCACCGTCCGGGGAGAGGTGCTTTACTCCTCCAGTGACGAAATGTCGCGCAAGCATGTGAATGTCGCCGAGGTAGTCCTCGAGCGGGCTCGCCGGCTCGTGGAGAGCGGACGCGATGTGGTGATTCTCCTGGACAGCATCACCCGGATGGCTCGGGCTTACAACATCGAGCATCGAGGAACGGGGCGCACGCTTTCGGGCGGCCTCGGAGCCGGTAGCATGACCAAGCCTCGAGAGTTCTTCGGCGCCGCCAGAAAGGTCGAGAACGGCGGCAGCCTGACAATTCTCGCTACGGCGCTCATCGACACCGGCAGCCGAATGGATGACGTCATCTTCGAGGAATTCAAAGGGACCGGTAACATGGAACTGGTGCTGAGCCGCGATTTGGCCGACCGCCGTATCTGGCCCGCGATTGACATCCCTGCCTCCGGCACACGTAAGGAAGAGAAGCTGCGAGATCCGATTACCCAACGCCGAGTCAACATGCTGCGCCGTGCTCTTGCCGACCTCAGCCCTGAACGCGCCATGCAGGCGTTACTGCGGAAATTGGGAGAAACCCCCAGCAATCAGGCATTCCTGGAAAAGCTGGATGCGGGGGCGTCGTAGCGCAGGTTTTTATCCACGAATTACACCAATTACACGAATCGAATCGCGATTCATTCCTGTAATTGGTGTAATTCGTGACAAAAACCTGCGCTACTCAATTCGCACTTCGCCACTCCCGCGTCAAATCCCTTTCCTTCACACCTGTCTAATTAAGGGGTGCTGCGGTATCACTGGGGGTATCACCGTCCAACCACTGCTTCAGCCGCCGCAGGCCTTCTTCCATGCTGACTTCGGGGCGGTAGCCGAGGTCCCGGCGGGCCGCATCGATATTGAACCAGTGGGAAGTGCCCAGTTCCTCGGCCAGAAAACGGGTCATCGGCGGCTCGCCGGACAGGTGAAGTGTGCGCCATACTGTTTCGGAGAGCCAGCCCGCACAATAAGCTAGTCGCGGAGGGACAGTCGCCGCAACCGGAGGAATATCAGCGGCCGCCAGCAGCCGGTTGATAAAATCCCACAATACGACCGGTTCCCCATTCGTTATGAAGTAGGCGCGACCGGCAATGGGGCTGTCCGGAGTCAGTCGATCTGCGGCCTGCAGGTGAGCTTGGGCGGCATTCGTGATGTAGGTAAAATCGACGCTTTTCGGCTCTTTCCCCAGCTTCTTAATCTTCCCGGCTCGGCCGCGTTCAAGAATGCCTGGCACGAGGTGAGTGTCCCGAGGGCCCCAGATCAGGTGGGGGCGAAGGGCTACGGTCGCCAGGGTCGGACCGTTAGCCTCGCGGACCATTTTTTCCGCCTCGGCCTTCGTTGCAGGGTAAGGGGATTTAAAGTGGGTGGCATAAGGGACTGATTCGTCCGCCCCTTCCATGTCTTCCCCGTTAAAAACGACACTCGGAGAGCTGGTGTAGACGAGCCGGGAAATCCCGAGGTCTCGGCACGCCGAAATGACGTTGCGAGTGCCGGTGACGTTGGCCTCATAGAAATCGGGGAACGGGCCCCAGAGGCCAGCCTTCGCAGCGGTGTGAAAGACAATGTCGCAATTCGCACACGCACGACCAACCGCCTCTCGGTCAGCCAGGTCGCCCCGAAACTGCTCGACCCCGTTTGCCTCCAGCTCGGGATAGTACCCGCGGGAAAAGTTTCGGACCGAACCGCCTCGCCGAAGCAACAGCTCCACGACGGCGCTGCCCAGGAAGCCCCCTCCGCCTGTGACAAGTGCTTTCATCGTGCGCGAAGCTCCTTTTCGGCCCAAATGGCCAGTTTCTCTCGGAAAATCTTCGCGTTGTGCCGGATATCGACGGGAAAGCCGCGATGAAACAAAATTTCACGGATCTCCGCCGTCTGGGGATCGGTGGCGCCTAGTTCGAGCAGCTCTTGACCGATCTTCCCGTCGCCCTCCCAACGCCGCTTGTCTTCGAGCTCGACACACAGGACTGGCTTTTGGTGGGGCGCTGGCCCGAGACCTACCAAGGCGGTCCTGAAAACAGCCGGATGCTGGTTAAAGACCGACTCACAAGGAATCGTGAAGAGAGTTCCGCGCTCTGTTACGACACGGTGGGACTTCCGGCCGCAAAACCAGACCCTTCCCTTGGCGTCGACAAACCCGAGATCGCCCATGCGGTGCCGGATAAGGTCGCCGGACCCATGAATTTTGGCCAGACGGTCGGCCTCCGGCCGCTGGTAATAGCAGCGTGAGACGTTTTCGCCCCAAACCACCAGCTCTCCAACTTCCCCGTCAGGGACCGGAAGGTCGTCCGACCATTCCGGAATCGGACTGTCACTGATCCGGATCACGGCCAACCCTACGCCCTTCAGCGGACGACCGAGGCACACTCCCCGGCCAGCCGGGTTTTCGGCCAATCTTTCAGCCCCGCAGATCGAACACACCGGCAGAGCTTCGGTCGCGCCGTAGGGCGTGTAAACCTGCGCCTCATTCCCCAACATATTTTGGAGGCGAACGAGGACGTGATCAGGCACCGGGGCGCCAGCCGAGAGCACTCGCCGCAGCCCCGGCAAGCGGATACCTCGCTTTTCGCAGTACCGTCCCAGTCGATTCAAGAGGGCCGGGGAACCGAACATGTGAGTCGCTCCCGAGCGAGTCACGATGTTAACGATTTCCCTGGGATCGGCGTGTGCCGGCCGCGTGAAGTCCATGCGAGGAAATACCGAGGTCACCTGCCACGCGGCATCGAACAAAGCAAATAACGGGAACGTGGCGAGGTCCACCTCCCCTGCTGAAATCCCGAATTCCCTCTGAAGGAGCGACACCTGGGCAGCAAACATGCGGTGAGTATAGACAACTCCTTTTGGCACTCCGGTACTGCCCGAGGTAAAGACGATGGCCGCGACCTGATCAGGATCGAGCTCGGGCGGGCGGAAATTCCCGGGCGTCGGTTTGAGGAGCCGGCCAAAGGGTATCCAGCCGGGCAAACGGACGGCTCCCACGCTCACACAGGTCCGAATCGTCGAGCGCCCCCACCCGAACAGGAGCCGGCCGAAATGCGCGCGGGTGATGCCGACAAAGGCCTCCGGAGCGGCTTCGCCCAGGCAAGCCTTTAGATTGTCCCACCCCATCCCTGGATCTACCACGACCAGGACTGCACCCACCCTCACCAGCCCGAACGTCAAGATAAGAAAGGCTGGACCGGGAGTGACCATCAGGGCCGTCCGGGTGCCACGTACGATCCCGGCATGATGCAAGCCGGCGGCACAGCGGTCGCTCAGCTCGTCAAGCTCGGCCGCAGTCAAATCCCCGGCCGGCGAGGTCACCGCCAATCGCGACGGGTCGGATCGTGCAAAGTCGCGAAGACAGGTGGACAAATCCTTGTTTTCGCTGATCATTGAAGTCAATCCATCGGAGGCGGTCGGACAGCCGACAGGGGCTGACTCAGGAAGGTGCGAACCAGGGGAAGTATTCGATCAAAAGCATCTTCCGTGACATAGTGGCCGGCATCCGGGAAGCGGTGTACCTCGGCCTCCGGAAAATGCCGGATCCACTCGCGCAGAAAGGCCCGGTCAAAAACGAAATCCTTCTCGCCCCAGCAAAGGAGAACAGGCAAGTGACGAAACTTGTTCAGACGGTTTTGGGTCTGCAGTACCGCACTGTAGGCCGGATCCTGATGTGAAAGCGGGATGTCCTGAACGAAGCGCAGAGTGACTCGGCGGCCCTCCGGGCTGTCAGAGGCTGCGGTATAGGCGTGTCGAACCGCGGGCGGCATGGGTCGAACCCGGCAACCCAGACGAACGGCCAGACGGGTAAAGGCGTTGAACCTGAGAATCAGCCACGCCGCCAGGCGCGAGTTACGCGCAAAGCCAAGCGTCCAGTGGAGACGCTTGTCGGCAGGCAGGAGAAAGGCGGCCGTATTGAACACGACCAAACGGGCGATCCTGTCCGGATGCCGGGCGGCGTACGTCATGCCGATCAGACCGCCCCAGTCGTGAAGGAACAGAGTCACGCGGTCTTTCAGGCTGAGGCTGTCGAGGAGAGCTTCGAGGTCGGCCACCCGGCTTGACAGGGTGTAACGATAAGCGCTCTCCGGCGGGGTGTCCGAAAGTCCGCAACCGGCGTGGTCGGGGACTATGACCCGGAAAGACCCGCGCAACTCCGTCACGAACCGGCGGTACAAATAGGACCAGGTCGGGTTCCCGTGGAGCATGACCAGCGGCTGCCCGGAGCCCTCATCCAGATAGTGGAGACGATACCCGTTGCGGGTAAGGTAATGACTCGTGAAATCGTAGTCGGGGAGGTTCGTTGCGGGGGCCAAAGTCATAGTGAGATGGACGGCTGCGAGCGATCCACGAACCAACACGAACGAACACGAACAAAAAAGCGGTTGCTCGTGTTCGTTCGTGTTGGTTCGTGGATCGCTCGCAGGCGCCTTAGTACTCGAATGACGAGAACGCCGTCGTAACCCCAGCGCTTCCCATCACGAGAAGGACGCGCATTCCACGAGTGAGACGCCCCTCCTGCTCCGCCACAGCCAGCCCGAGGGGCAACGATGCTGAAACCGTGTTGCCGAACCGGGCATGCGTGTCGAAGACACGGGTCGAATCCAGGCTCATGAGCGTGACGGCACGTGCGGTCGAAGAGACACTGACGGCGTGACCGACGATCAGGTCGTAAATCCGACTCGCGAGCGTCTCGGTCTCCTTATAATGGCTGACCAGCTTTCGGATCGTAAAAGATAAAAGCTCGCTTGGCGCGGTGAAGAACGACATGGGCTTCAGGATGTGGCCGTTCCCGTTAGAGGGCGCAAAATCATCCGCATTTGGAAGCGTGATCTTGCATAGCCCGTGCTTTTCGCCCCACGTCTTGAATGAAAAGAAGAAGTCATCTTCCGGATCGCCCGCCGCGACCAGTGTCGCCGTTGCGGCTTCCCCGATCGTAAAAGCGGAGAATGAGTTCTCAAGATCCTGCGCGTTGGCGATATCGAAGTTCGCGTATTCGCGGAAATTGCACTCGCAATTCAGGATCATGATCAGCTTGTGGACCTTCTGAGCGAGGAAAGTCTTCGCGATAGCCAAACTCCGGATCCAGCTGGCACAGGCATCGAGGACGTCGAAGCAGGTGGCGGAGCGAAGTCCAAGTTCGCTCTGAAACAGGTTTGCAGTCGCCGGCTCCACCCAGCCTCGACCTACGCCCGCGTAGATAAGCAGGTCGACGTCCTCTCGGTTGACGCCTGCCTTCTCCAGCGCGGCGTTACCCGCCTGCAGGGCAAAATCCACGGCCCTCTCGCCGCTATTCCGATGAAAACGGGTCTGAGTTCCGGACATCGCAAAGAAGCGGTTCAGCTTCTCCCGCAAACCCTCCTTGTCGATTTCCGCAATCCGGCCGCGGTTCCGCTCGAAGATCTCTTCGATCAAATCCTCGTTGGTGACCTTCTTGCTCGGAAGGGCATAGGCGATACTCAAGATCTTCATTCGTCACTCCGGCCTGTCAAAATTACTACCTCCTCCGCGAAACTCGACGACCCCGCCCTGATACCGCTGAAACTATGAATGTGAAAATGTATCAGGAAGTCCACCTGCTTTTCAATGCTGAGCACTGTCTCCTTCCCGAAATGAAGCCCTCTATCTAACTCCGCTGCTGAAAATCTAAACAACATGGCCCTCAAGCCCGGCCCTTCACACGCGCCTGCAGGGCTTCGCGAAGACGTTGATTTGTCGACCCTTCCCCTGGATCGGCCTGAATAACCATCGGGAGAAGATTGATCTTCACTGTTTACTTTCTTAACAACTGGTACTCAACTAACCTGTTTTCCTCCAATAGTTTAGACCATGTATCTCTCTTGACAAAGATATAAACTTCCGGGAAGAATCGTCCGGTCGGGACAGGGCGACTTTCGGGCGCAGGGCATGCGGGGCGAGAAAGCCGCCTTCTCAGAGTCAAGGAGTTGTGGATGCATCTTCCGTTTTCTGAGCAGTTACTGCTGTCGTTGCTGATCCTCCTGAGCGCGGGAGTCTTCCTTCGTAACTTGTACGAGAAGGTCCGCCAGATTGTGCAGGGGCCGGCCGACCGGGTACGGACGGACAGACCGTGGTGGCGACTCAGCCGTATGATCCGGGAGGTCCTCCTGCAGACGCGGGTCATCGGCCAGCGGCCGGTTGTCGGAGCTCTGCATGCCGTGGTTTTTCTGGGATTTCTGCTTTTCGGACTCGAGACTCTGGAGCATTTCCTCAGGGCCTTCGGCCTTTCTTTTCTCGAGCCGGTTCTCGGCCCGGCCATGCCCGCCTTTCGGGCCCTGATGACCGTGATCGCAATCCTAGTCGCGACCGCGATCCTCGGACTGGCATTTCGGCGTTTCGTGCTGGTGAAAACATCACCCGACCCACGGTCCTGGACGTCCGCGGTCGTGGCACTGTTCATTTTCCTGCTGATGCTGACGTACCTGAACGCCGTCAGTGCCGGCCCGATTGCTCCTCGCGCCAACTGGTGGCTGCACGCCCTGATCATCCTCGTCTTCCCCCACTTGATCCTGAGAAGCAAGCACTTCCATATCCTGATGGCGCCGTTGTCGTTGTTCTTCAGGACTGAGCGGCTGGGCGACTATACGCCGCTCGATCTCGAAGCGATCGCTGAAGCGGACATCGACGACGTCTCCCTCGGCCTTGAGAAAGTGAGCAACGTTCCCTGGAAGATGAGGATGGATTTTCTCACATGCGTCGAGTGCCGGCGTTGCACTGACAATTGTCCGGCCGCGCTAGCCGGCAACGAGCTGGATCCCAGGGCGTTCGTCCTAAGCGGACGCCGGGCGGTTAAGGCGAATCGGGGTGATGATGAAGTCGGAGGCAACATCGTAAGCGAAGCAGCGCTGGGTTTCTGCGCTACTTGCGGCGCCTGTGAGAATGGTTGCCCGGTAGGCGTCGAGCACCTTCAGCTCATCGTGGGAGCTAAACGGGCGCAGGCCCTCTCGACCGGTCGAGGGGTGGTGGCCAGCGACTACTTCCGATCGATAGAGACCTACGGCAATCCGTTCAAAGTCCCTCGCTCCGACCGGCAGAAGCTGATCTGTGATCTGGCTCTCCCTCGCTTTCGGGGCACGGAGGGTGAGTGGCTGCTCTGGCTCGGGTGCGTTTGGGGCTACAACCCGGAGCTGCGCTCGGCCGTAAAGGCTTTCAAAGACGTGCTCGCCGCTGCCGGTATCAACTGGGGTGTCCTGGATGAGGAGCCGTGCTGCGGTCATCATTCCCGCCGCCAGGGGGAAGAATCGCAATTCCAGGATCTTGCCCGTCGTTCAATTGAGGTCCTGCGGGAGAAGGGCGTGCGCCGAATAGTGACGCCGTGTCCTCACTGTCTGCACACCCTGCGTCATGAGCACCTCCAACTGGCAGGGTCCAATGGCTGCCGGGATAATGCTCCTTTCCCCCTTCAGATCGTTCATTACTCGGAGCTTCTGAACGGTCTGATAGGCCGCGGCAGCCTGCAGCTGAAGACCAATGGAACACGTCGCCAGGTGACCTATCATGACCCGTGTTATCTGGCGCGCTACGAAGGTATTTCTAACGCTCCCCGGGCCGTGCTTGCGGCTGCGGGGGCCACCATCCACGAACTCCCCCACCGTCGTGAAAGTACGCTGTGCTGCGGGGGCGGAGCCGCGGGATTCGTGAGGGAGTTGGAAAGCGGGCAACGTCTTGATCGAGTCAGGCGCTCAGAAATCGTGGAATCCGGCGCGACCGTCCTGGTCACGGCCTGCCCGGAATGCCGCATGATGCTCAGCGCCGCGGTCGATGAGACGAAAGATCTCGCCGAGGTCGTTGCCGAATCAGTCCAAGCCGGGCATGCAGAGGCACGCGTCTGAAGGCCCGGCGAGCCGGGAAAGGAGGGCTTATGCTCTCAGCAGTTTCTACCGGAGCGGATCTGACCACTCGAATCCGGGAGCTTTTTGCGGAGTCTCCGGCAACGGAGATGCAACTGCTCAACATTGCCGCCAAAGCACGCTTCAGCGGCCGATTTCGGGATCTGAAAAGAACGGTCGACGGCCTGGTTGCCGAAGGCGAGTTGCTTTTGGTGCACCACGGCGGCGGGCAGTATTACAGACGGAAAGACGAGGGACAAGGGACAGAAGGGACAAAAGGGACCCAAGGGATGGAATCACCCACTGGTCCTTAGTGTCCCTTGTGTCCCTTCTGTCCCTTTTGTCCCTTCTGTCCCTTGTGAGCTGCCTTCCCCTCCTGGGTTACAATCAAGTAACTGGAGGGAGAAGATGGACTTGGGACTCGCCGGAAAGAAGGCGCTTGTAACCGGGGCATCCCGGGGAATCGGCCGGGCTATTGCGCTTTCGCTCGCTCGTAACGGCGTCGATGTCGCCATCAATTTTCTGCGCCACAAGAACCCCGCCGAACAGGTTGCCGCCGAAATCGAGGCCTGCGGGGCCAAGGCCCTTTTGCTCAGGGGCAATGTCGCGGATGAAGAACACGTCAGGCGCATGTTCACGGAAATCCGGGAGGCTTGGGGCAGCCTCGATATCCTGATCTCCAACGCGGCCTCCGGCGTCCTCAAGCCCGCTGAAGAGCTTTCCCTTCACCATCTCGCCTGGACGATGAATATCAATGCGGGCGCCCTTTTGCCTTTAGTCCAGGGGCTCCTCCGGCTTCCGTCCCGGAATTCGGAAAAAACGGTCGTCGCTGTCTCCTCCCTCGGTGCCGTCCGTGCGATCCCCAACTACACCCTGGTCGGCGCATCGAAGGCCGCGCTGGAATCCATGGTCCGCCACCTGGCTGCAGAACTGGCGCCCAAAGGGGTACGGGTTAACGCGGTCTCCGCCGGAACCGTCGATACTGACGCCCTGAAGCATTTTCCGAATCGCGAACAACTGCTGGAGGAGTCACGCCGCCGGACTCCGGCCGGTCGCCTGATCACTCCTCAAGACGTGGCGAACGCAGTCGTTTTCCTGTGCACCGACAACGCGAGTATGATCCGCGGACAAACCCTCGTCGTAGACGGAGGGTACTCCATCGTCGCCTGACGGTCAGCACCCCCTGTCTGTTCCGGCCTGCTTTGCAGAACCTTGCCTTTTGGTGTAATTTGAGAATTAAGTAGTATTTTCTCTCAACCCTCCTTTTTTTCGACACAGGTGAGCATGAGAGTTGTGGCGCCGGCATTTGTTGCTATGGCCCTCGAAGTGTGCGTTGCTTCCGGCACCGCCGGGGCCGTCAACCTGCAGATCCTGCCGCTCTTCCAATCGTTTGCAGCCCTGGACAACGAGATAACGTCAATGCTCGGCGAGGGAGACTCCGAACAAGAACCCGAGCCGATCGACCGCCATGAGCTGATCGTTTCGGTTCCCTCTCTTCGTGTCCCTCCAAAAGCGTGGAGGCACTACGAAAAGGGACTCGAGGCGCAGAGGCGTGGGGACTATGATAAGGCGCTGTCGCAATACCACAGGGCGCTGGAAGTCTATCCCGATTTCGGCGCCGCTTCGGCAGCCCAGGGAATTACCCTGCTCTGGCAGAAGAAACCGGCGGAGGCCCGGGATGCTTTCCTCCGGGCGCTGGCTGTCGACCCGGACACTTTTCAGGCAGAATTGGGGCTCGGGCTGATCTGCAACACCGACGGACGGTTCGACGAAGCTGTCGGACACCTGCAGAAGGCGCTGGCACTCAACGGCGAGTGCTGGCAGGTGCGGTACGCCTTAGGCCGCGCCCATTACGGGCTCGGCCACTTACCAGAATCCGAAAAGCACCTGACCATGGCCCGCGCCGCCAAGCCGACTCATGGCAACCTCTATCTGCTTCTCGCGCTGGTGCAACTCGCACAGGACAAGCCGGCAGAGGCGCTCGCGCAGTTGGAGACATTCCTGCGGGTTGCTCCGGAGGATGCCTTGGCGGGGGAAGTGCGGGCAAGAATTCAGGAGCTCAGGGCGGCGGGAGAATAACTGAAAAGGACCTGAAGGACCAGAAAGACCAGAAGGACCAGAAAGACCTGAAAGACCTGAACGACGGGCTCGTCTTAAAGTCCTTCTGGTCCTTCTGGTCCTTCTGGTCGTTCAGGCCGTTGAGATCCTCTTTTCGCTCAGGTGGTCAACCCCCGCACCGCCTCCTGCCCCTTCTCCACGTCTTCGGGGCTGTTGATGATTCCCGGAGTCATCCGGGCAAGGGATGGCTCGTAGGGGGTTTCGCTCGCGATGACGCGCTTTTCGCGCAGCCGGGCGACAACCTCAGCTGGAGAAAGCCCGTTTACACTAAAACAGACAATCCCGGCAGAGAGCTGCGGATCCATGGGCGTGTAAAGTCTGACATGCGGCATCGCTCTCAGGCCCTCCTTGAGCTGACTGTTCAACGCCCGGATCCGGTCCCGGACCTTGGTCTTTCCGATGCCCTGGTGGTAACGGAAAGCGTCGGCGGCCGCCCAGCGATGCTCGAAGGAGTGGAATCCCCCCGGAGTCATCCAGCCTCCCCAGCCCTGCCGAGAGGTGAAGGTGGGAATGGTGGCGATGATCTCCGAGTGCGACCGCGGATTTCCCCACACGACCCCTGTCCCTCGGGGACCAAACAACCACTTGTGCGTTCCGGCCATGAAAAAATCGCAGTTCAAATCACCGACCGTGAAGTCCTCGACGCCAAGGGCATGAACGCCGTCAACGGCAAGCATGAGGCGGCGCTTCTCCGGCCGGCCGGCGTTTACTTCGGTGACTATCTGGCCGATGCCCGCAGCCGGGATCTTCAGACCGGTACTTGAGTGGACCCAAGTCATCGCAATCAGCTTGGTTTCCGGTCGGATGGCCTTTCTGAGGTTGGTGAGGATTTCTTCCTCGCATACCGATTGCACATCCTCGTAGAGTCGGATCCTGCGGACGCGAGCGCCGGTCCGTATTGATTTGAACCGCACCGCCTCCAGCGTTGCATAGTAATCGTGTTCGGTCGTCAGAATCTCGTCGCCGCGATCGATCTTCACCCCGTTGTAGACAATACCCAGCCCCATCGTGGTGCTGTCCGTCAGCGCGATCTCCTCAGGTTGAGCACCAAGGTAGTCGGCGGCCGCATGACGGACGTCCATGAGCAGGCTTTGGTTGTTGTCCTCGAGAAAGAGGGCCGGGTTCTTGTCCAACTCACGCCTGAACTCCTCGATAGCCTCACGGACTGGACGGGGATGAGAGGCCATGAGGAGACAGGCAAGGTGTGTGTAGTCGGGGGAAAGGTCAAAATCCTGGCGGAGTCGGCTCCACTCGTCGCCGGCGTGGAAGTCGCGCCTCGTACGGCAGGCCGACAACATAGACAGACCGAGAGCCGAAACACGGAAGAAGTCTTTTCGATTCAAAAGCATAGAAGACCGGATTCATTCTCTGGGGTTTCCTCCATTCTACCATCCCGGCTCTAAAAGCACGGAGGCCCCACCGGTCAACTACCCTCTCTCAGGCGTTTCATTCGTCAGATACTTCGCGACGAGCGTCCCCAGCGGTACCTGTGAAGCTGACCCTTCAACGAGCAACCTGAGCGCCTGGAGATCGGACTGCCAGGCTATGTCACCCGGGGCCAGGATGCAAATGCTCCCTGTCTGGTGTCTGCGGGAGAGCTTCTGGTCCTTGAGGTAGAACATTTCCTGGCTCTCCTCGGTCGCAAACGCACGCATGAAGGGCGGAATATCATTAGGCTTGAACCAAAGCTTTATCTCACGTTCCGCTTCTTCCGGCGTGGCCGACGCATGGATCAGATTGTCCATCCGATCCCCGATTGGCTCTCCGCGTTCATTCTTCAGCGAGACAACTGTGCCGAGGGAACGGATACAGCCCGGTTTCTGCTCTCTGGCGATGTGAGGGTTGGTCGGGCCACACAGCTCACGGACTTTCTTCACGGCATCCGGCCCCTGATAAACGATCGCGATGACTCGTTGTTTGTGGGGCTCCGAGGGGTAATGGATTTTGCCCATTATGTATTCGAGCAAGGCGGGGAAAAACGCCTTCCCGCGGTGCTCGGCATAATGCTCCTCGGCCAACATTCGGTTCACCTGGATCACCTTGGTGCCGGCAAACCGCAGACCGGTGTGGACCTCGGAAAGCTGGGACAGCACGTAACCGGTCAAGGAGTTTTTGAGCGCATCGGGCTTGATAAGGACGAGAGTCTGTTCGAGTTCGTTGTTTAACATGTTCTATTATTATCCGACGAATCGGCAGGAACTGCTATTGGTCGGAAATCCGTAACTGGTTGAAAATGATGGGCGGTCAGGAGATTGGATAATGGATTCATTGCTGCACTACTTTCACGAGCTTTACATTCAGATGAAGGACCCTTGGGCGCTGGTTGGATGGGGAGGGCAGATCGTCTTCAGTTCGCGGTTTATAGTTCAGTGGGTCGCGTCCGAGAGGCAGAAGAAAAGCGTCATCCCTGTTTCTTTCTGGTACCTCAGCATGGTCGGGAGTCTGCTGCTTCTCGCCTATGGCTTTTACGTGAAGCAGCCGGTATATATAGCCGGTTATCTTTTCAATTCCATCGTTTACGTGCGCAACCTGAGTCTGATCAGGCGACACGAAGCGGTGAGCGGGGCCAGAGGGTAACTGAAAGGACTTCAAGGACCCCAAGGACCCCAAGGACACGCTACTTTCTTGTCCTTGAGGTCCTTGGGGTCCTTGGGGTCCTTTTCTGTTACGGCTTCACCAGCTTCCCTGCCTGAAAAGCCTTCACCAGTGCCTCGCGGCTTAATCGACTCGATTCCAGGTAGCGTCGCTTCCCGACCGGCACCTTGAGGCTTTGCCCGCCGGCGACCGGCTTTCCGGGCTGGCCCAGTTCCTCGAGCAGGCCCGCATCGCCTGCCGCGATGGGCAGCTCAAGCAATCCTTCCCCCGACACGTGCCAGTAGACGATATAGGACTTACCCGCCCGCTCGAAGGAAAAAGCCCGCACCTGGAGCATCCCTCCCGGTGGATTCGGGACTTCCTGGTAGGGGGCCAGCTCGAAATCCTTGCGCTCGTTAATGAGCAGAATGTGCTCCTGTTCGAGCTTGCTTCTGATCTCGGCCTTCTGTTCCGCAGTCAGCCAGTTTCGCGCTCTCACGTCCTCCCATCGCCGCAGCACTTCGAGATTGTCGGCGGTTCTCGGGTGTTGCTCCAGTTTTTCCAGTGAAAACTGGACGGAGACCGGGCAATCCCAGGCAGCGGCCCGGCTGGTCACGTACTCAAACATGTCGGGCTGCATTCCCGTCGATTCGGCGCTCGGGGGCGGATAGGCGATCCAGCCAAAGTCCATGCCGGTGAAGTCGGCGGCGATCCGGGGCGCCTCGTCTGCGGGATACTGCCGCGTTCGCTCTTTAATGACGTCCGGAGCAAAATTGTCGAACGCGTTTCCACGGCTCAGGATGTGCCAGCTAAAATGTGCCTTGCAGGCCCCCTCGGCGAACAGTGGTCTCGGCTGAAGCTGGCGATAGACCAGCCACTGGGGCCAGGAGACCATGAACCAGTACGGTTCATGCACATCCTCGGCGCCATCGAAGTAGGCGAAGCGGAAGCCGGCTCCGGTGTAAATCGAACCTAACCGGGCAGCAGCCTCTTCCTGAATGCTGGTTCGCTGATCAAAACGGATGAAAACAGGCCACTCATCGACGTCAAGCAGGCCGAACTTCAGGCCCTGCTCCTGGGCCGAGCTGGACGTGCCGAGCTGCGCCCTTTGGCAACCAAGGAACCGGTAGGGACGGGTGGTTGTATATTCCCGGTAGGAGATGATCTCATTGCCAACTTTCAATAACCGCCAGTCTTCCCTGGCCGGACAGCCGCTCGGGTCCTCCTCAACCTCGATAATTGTCGATTGGGCATCGAGCGGCGCCTTTAAGGTGAACAGACGGGCAAGGTTAAGCCGTGGGTCTGGCCTCGGAGTGACGTACGGATCGTGCCGGTGGGCCTTGTTGTAGTGAAAATGCAGACCGGGGACCAGGCCGGCGGCCTTCACCTTGTCGACCACCTTCTTCAAGTCCTGGATGCCGTTGGGATACTCCTCGCGCCACGGGAAGTGACCAGCCGAGCGGGCAAAGGCAAGATAGTAGATGACCATCGTGCGGAACCCGCCCCGCCGAGCGAATTCAATCTGTCTATCAGCATTTTCCGGCGTGATATCACCGGTCCAGAAGTACGAGAACTTGTATTCGGATGTCCGGCGGCTCGCCGCACCGCGCGGCAAGTCGAAATCGTTTTCGACCTTGTCGATGCGATCAAAGAGCTCCTTCGTTGTGGTCACGATGAGCGCGGCCCCGGCCCCGACAGTACGGACCTTATCAACGGCTGTCGCCTTAAGCAACCGGTAGCCTTGTCGGGGCTCGGAGTCGATTTTCGCATAAGGATCGGTGCCGAGGAGATTGACCGCCACCTTGTCGTCCCACATGACATTGAGCCAATCACCAAAGTTTTTGCGCTGACGAATCGGCAACTGCAGGAAGAGCGCTTCATCGGCTTTCGGGATCCTCTTGTCCGGGTGCGTCAGGTGAGTCAGACCGTCGAATTGGAACCCCAGGTACTGGTCGGTCGCCTTGACAACTATCGCGGCCTCGTAATTTACGATTTCGAACCGCACCAGGAGCCGGTTGCCCTGCTGGACCACGGACTTGGCCGGGTAGGTGATCTGCCGTGCCGGATAGGCGAGCTGGATCTCGTTGTCGTAAGGGCGATATTGCGTCAACGTGAAGACCGGTTCCGGGGCCCCTGGCGCCAGCAACTCCTCAGCGCTCGGCTTGTGGATCAAGCTGACCGCCCGGGCATTGTCGCCGATGATCAGGCGCATCTCGGGATTTTCAATGATTATGTCCGCCATCAAAAGAGGCGCCAGCGATAGGTGGAGTAAGACCGCCAAGGATCGGGTAAAGCATGACATTCGAACGTACTCCTCTGATAACGAATGAGTTTACCCATTTGATGAAGATCAGAGCAAGAAAGAGGAGTGATATGAAGGCATCATCATCGGCCGACTGGTTCGAGGGTCAACTGCACGGCCATCAACTTCTCCAAGGACCTCAAAGACCTCAAGGACTAAGAACGAGTCTGTCCTTGAGGTCTTTGGGGTCCTTGAGGTCCTTTTTCCCTTTTCTAGTCGGTTGGCGGTCGTCGTTCTGGTCTTTGTGGCGGCATCGGCTTTCGCGGAAGGAGCTCATCGCGCATTGCCGCGTTGTAGGCAAACCAAGCCATCACAACCGACGCCTGAATAAGATCCTCGCGCTGCAGCCGATCATAGACATCCATGTTTGTATGCCAGGTGCGGCTCGAGTACTCGACTTCGTCCTGAATGAACTGAAATCCGGGCAAACCGACGGAATCGAACGGAAGGTGATCGGTCCCGCTCGTATTGCGCATCGTGGCCGTGGTGGCCCCGAGGTCGTGGATCGGCTTGAGCCAGGCTTCAAAAATCGGCTGCAAGGCTGCGTTTCCCTGCAGGTAAATTCCCCTGATCTTGCCGGTCCCGTTGTCCAGGTTAAAGTAGACCGAAAACTTGGAGTGGTCCGGCTTCAACTGCAGTTCTCCCCGGTCCCGCCTCATGAAGTCGGGCAGGTTCCTCGACTCGGGGTCGGTCGGTTCTGCGCGGGAAGCCAGGTGCTGGTTCACGTAGGCACGTGAACCGAGAAATCCTTGCTCTTCGCCTCCCCACAGGCCGACTCGAATAGTGCGACGGGGCTTGATCTGAAGCGCGTTCAGAATACGAACCGCCTCCATGGCCACCGACACTCCGGAAGCATCATCCGTCGCTCCCGTACCTGCGTGCCATGAATCCAGGTGTCCGCCCACCAGAACGACCTGTTCCCCCAGATCGGTGCCGGGTATCTCCGCAATCGTGTTATAGCCTTTTTCCTCCTGCTCGGTAAACTTCACACGAACATCGAGCTCAAGCTCGACCGCGACGTTCCGGTCGAGCAGGCGGGCTATGCGCGTGAAATGCTCGGCAGCCATCACCAGGTACGGTGTTGCCGATGCCTCTCCGGCTCTCTGGGGACCGCGGATCAGCTGGACCGTTCCTCCATCCCTTCCCCCGGCGGCAATCAGCGCCAGCGGCTTCTCATCGGCGAAGAACTTGTTGAGAGCCTGCGTGAACTGGCGCCTTCTGGCAAATTCCTGGGGGTCACCCGGCCCCCGGCGCCGGCCTCCGGCCGCCTGGAACTGGCTCAGCTCCTCCAGCTCTTCCCGGGTGTACCGATCCAGATCGGCCTTCTCGTGAACCTTCAAGTCAGGCACTTCCCCCATCATCAGGATGGCACCCGTCACTTTTCCTTTGAAGGCGGCCAGATCCTGCTCCGATTCCAGTTTGGCCTTGATCACCTTGCCCCGGACGGCGCCGTTCGTTCCGGCACTCCACCCAAGAGGGACAGCCAACAGGGGAGTCGTGGTCGGCTGAGTCATGTGCACCGAGACGTGCTCGACCGACCAGCCCTTCCCAAAGTCCCAGCTTTCGAGGTGAGCGTTCTTGATTCCCCAGCTTTCCAGTTGCTGCCTGGTCCATTCGTGGGCTTTCTTGTAGGCCGGTGACCCCGTGAGTCTCGGCCCTATGACATCACACAGGTAGCCGGCAGTTTCCATCACTTCGGAACGGTTGAAGCCCTCATCCCGGATTCGGGTGAGAACGTCAAGATCAACCGACTCCTGCGGCGCAGGAGCCAGAGCTACAAGGACCAGCCCGACGGCAACCAGACAGGCAGACCCGCAAAAACGGCGCATGGATAATTCCTCCTTGAAGGTGAGAAATTAGCAGCAATCCAGGGAGAGATCCATTGAAATGTTCACCGTTCAGCGTTCACCGTTTCAGCGTTCACCGTTCGGCGTTCACCGTTCAGCGTTCACCGTTTCACCGTTCACCGTTCAGCGTTCAGCG
>Ga0105092_10000291_pt1 | contig 25606 bp, 26 predicted proteins | sample PPLLak2March2015_FD_87021 | JGI IMG/M metagenome (GOLD analysis project Ga0105092, IMG submission 87021) | Freshwater sediment microbial communities from Prairie Pothole Lake near Jamestown, North Dakota, USA - PPLs Lake P7 Core (1) Depth... | ecosystem: Environmental > Aquatic > Freshwater >... | reverse complement strand
TGAGGGGAGTGCGTTGGGCATGAACCTGGAGTCGCGTTACAGGAAGAGCCGCGCACGGAGCGAAGGGCTCCAAAAACGAGCCCTTCGCTCCGTGCGCGGCTCTTCCTGTAACGCGACTCCAGGCAAGATTGCGTGGAAGTGTTGACAAGGGAGTATTGGACATGCCGAGAAAAAAAGCCTTCTACACGATAAGCGTGGTGGCGGAGATGTACGGCATACATCCCCAGACCTTGAGAATGTATGAACGGCAAGGTCTGCTCAAGCCGTCTCGAAGTGAAGGCAATACAAGGCTTTACACAGATTCCGATCTCGATCGGTTGGACGTCATCACCAATCTGACCCGTGAACTGGGCGTCAATCTGGCCGGCGTTGAAGTCGTCCTGAATATGCGCGACAAGATGGAGGCGATGCAACACGAGGTCGACCAGCTTCTCGAGTTTGTGCGCCAGCATCTGGGGGTGGAGGGAGACCTCCTGACAGAGCGGTTCAGGAATGCACTGGTCAAGGTCCCGCCGTCGAAGATCGTCCAGGTGCGCCGAAGGAAGGTCAGGGAGATCTCCGACTGACGAGGGTTCCGGTCTGTTGTTCCTGCTCGGCTTTGAGCAGCCGCTGTCTGAGCTGGCGGTATGCTTTCCGGCACTCGTCCCTGCCGTCGCTCGAGGCCTTCCGGATTTTCTCAAGTATTGATTCGACTTCGTCAACCATCCCTCTTGTGACCGTCGGGTCGTAAGGGATACGGACACTACCCAGGCCGATCTCAGCAAAAGCTCTCAAATACCGCGCGGTGGTCAGGTCCGGGCAGGTGATCCTCTTCCTGCCGGCTTTTACCTCATATCCGAGGAGGGTGTGCATGATTGTTGCGCGGCACTTTCGTCCTCGGAGCGAGACTTGGCGATGCCGGGCGGCGAGGACCCGCCCCGCATACAGCTCCACCAACTCTTGAATGTCTTTTTCGGTTCCCTCATGCCTCATCAGAATGCCTGTCGAAGAGTTATACTTTTTAATCAAGAGGACGTCCACTTTCAACCCGCTTCCCCGGCTTTCAGGCTTCCGGAGTCGCCGGAATTCGTTGCAGCAACTGCAAGCCAGCCGAGCAGGTTTGTGCTAGGATAGAACCTTTTCTGGCGGGCGGGAACATGCTTTTGGTGTTACAGAACGGAGTCTATGGCTATATCAAGAGTATAGCTTCGTTTCTGTATTCATTCGCGCTAGCGTTGGGCGGGCCCGGGCTTTTTCTTATTGCTGTTGCGGATTCTTCGTTCCTCTCCATTCCCGAGGGAAATGACGTTCTCCTGGTCATCCTGTCGACCGGGCAGAGCTGGGAAACGATGGCGTACTACGCCATGATGACCATTCTCGGATCGGTGACCGGGTGCATATTGCTCTTCACGGTCGGCCGCAGGGGCGGCCGGTTTATCAGCAAGCGCCTGAGTGAGAAGCGTAAACAGGAGCTGCAGGAGGCGTACGACCGCTGGGGTGTGTGGAGTATACTCGTACCTTCAATTCTGCCTCCGCCCACGCCTTTCAAGATTTTCGTCCTTTGGGCGGGCATGTTTGGCGTTCCGTATCGAAAGTTTATCTTGGCTGTTTTGGTAGGCCGAAGCTTCAGGTACTTTATGTGGGGTGCCCTCGCGGTTCTCTACGGGGAATCCGCGAGATATTTTCTGGAGCACAACCTGAAATTCGTAGGCATCGCCCTGTTTGCGGTGCTGGTCGCTGTCGTGCTTACGATTATTCTCGTTCGGCTGCGGACGAGGAGAACGCCGAGGCAGGAAGATCTTATATGACGCACGGAAGGACTTCAGGATGGGCCGCACTCGTTCTGGCATCGATCTTGCTCATCGGTTGCAACGGGTGCAGCTCGGTGATCAAGGACAAAAAGAAAGTTGAAATTCCACGTGCCTACCAGCAGGCTAAGACAGCGACGCTAGATGAACTGGTCGCTCTGATTAACCAGCGCTATGCAGGAATTGAATCGATCGTAGCCTCCAAATTTGAAGTGCAGTTCCAGGGCGGAGCTGCCGAACTTGGCTTCATAGAAAAATATCCGAGGGCCAGGGGTTATCTGGCGGCGAAGTGGCCATCCTCGATTTACGTGAACATTCTGAACCCGCTGACCAGTTCAACGCTCGTCGCGATGGCAAGCCGCAGCGGCGAGTTCCAGATCTGGGCGCCGCGGGACAATAAATACCTGACGGGAAGAACGGATGTTCGGTTGGAAGAAGACCAGCCGCTGTTCAATGTCCGGCCGCAGCACCTTCTCAATGCCCTCATTATCGAGCCTCTTCCCGATTCTGGCTCCCTCTCGGTCCTGTTCATGGAAGAGGACCAAGATGCCTCGTTCAAGTACTACGTGGTCAATGTGCTCGGGCGCGAGTCGGAATCCGCGCGATTTTGCTTGCAGCGGAAGATCTGGATTGAGCGAAGTGTTATGCGGATCGCACGCCAGCAGTATTATGATTGTGGCGCGGTCGTAAGCAGCGTAGCCTATAGCGCGCCCATTGAAGAGGCTGGTTTCTTGGTCAGCACCGGCGTCGATGTGACCCGAGTCAGGGAACACTACCGGATTGATCTAAAACTCGAGCCGGATGGTCTCGAAGTGAATCGGGCGGTAAAAGATGAGCGGTTTGATATCCCGCGCCCGGCCGGTGCGGAATTAGTGGTCGTCCAGGAGAAAGCGGTGAAGCAGTAGATCCTGGGAGCGCACGCATCTTGCCTGCTCGTACCGTTTGTACTGCTGATCGTGCGGGAAGCAGGCAGGATGCCTGCGCTCCCAGCGGGAGTGAAATGCTCAAGTTGATTTGTTCGAATCTTTTTCAGCGGCCAACGAGAACGGCGGTAAGCGTTCTTGCCATCTCGCTCGGGGTGGTGCTCATCCTGGTGAGCGTAGGTCTTTCATACGGCCAGCTGACCGATGCCGCCGATCGAATGCGGCGCATCGGCGGCGATTTCATGTTGCAGCCACCGAATGCGTCCTTCTTCTTCGCATTGAACAGTGGAACCCTGCCGGTGCGTCTCAGAGAGGTGATCGACAAAGTCGACGGGGTGCAGGAAGCAACTCCGGTGCTGGCGAAGTTTATCGGCGACAAGTTCCACCTCGTCTACGGAATCGACAAGGAGAGCTTTGCCCGGGTGAACGACTCGCTTCGATTCGTCAGTGGACGACACTTCCAAGGGCCGTACGAGGTCATCATCGACACGAACTACGCGCGGTCCAAGCGCCTGAAGGTGGGCGATCGCCTCGAGCTCCTCAATCACGACTTTAGAGTTGTCGGGGTTTACCAGGAAGGAACGGCCTCGCGCGTGATGATGCCGTTGGCTACCCTTCAAGAGCTGAACGGAACCCCGGACAAGGTGACGACCTTCTTTATCAGGGCGGCGGAAAAAAACACTCTGGACGCCGTGTATCAGCGGCTGAAGGACCGTTTTAAGGATTATACTATTACACGGACTGCTGATTTGCAGGAGATAATGACCGCGAACACACCCGTATTCAAGCAGTTCGTGGCAGCGGTTGTGTCGATCTCCGTGGCGGTGAGCTTTCTGATCATCCTGCTGGCCATGTACACTACGATAACCGAGAGGACTCGGGAGATCGGCATTCTAAAGTCTCTCGGCGCATCGAAATCGTACATAGTGCAACTCATCCTCAGAGAATCGCTCTTAATCTGTGGTGCGGGTGTTGTTTTAGGGTTTGTTTTAGCAGCGGTAGCGATTAAACTCATTCTGACCGCGTTCCCCAGCATGCCGGTTAATATCACAACCGGCTGGAGGGTGATCGCGGCTTTAATGGCGCTGTCCGGGGGCGTTTTGGGGGCACTTTATCCGGCACTCAAAGCGGCTCAGCTTGATCCGGTCAAAGCGCTTGGCTATGAGTAAGACTGTGGATATTGTCCAGAAGAAAGACCCGGTCATCCTTGAAGATGTTCAGATGACATATCGCGTGGGCAAGGTCGACGTCCGTGCCTTGCGAGGTGTCAGCCTGACGATCAAAGCCGGGGAGTTTGTCGCGATCATGGGTCCGAGCGGCTGTGGCAAGTCGACGTTGCTGCACGTGATAGGCGGGCTTCTTCGCCCCAGTGCCGGTCGGATCTTCATAGATGGTGTCGACATAAGTACCGTGAGCGATGCGGAGAGAACTGAGATTCGGCGCCGCAAAATGGGCTTTGTCTTCCAGCGTTTCAACCTGCTTCCGACACTCACCGCTATTGACAACATCGATCTGGCGCGTGAAATTCAAGGCAACGGGCACATACGGAACCATCAATCCACCCAGGAGATCCTCGGACTGCTGGGCATTGCAGACAAGATGCACCATAAGCCGTACGAGTTGTCGGGAGGCGAGCAGCAACGCGTTGCCATCGCCCGTTCTGTCGTCAGCCGGCCCGCGATACTCCTGGCTGACGAACCGACTGGGAATCTTGATACCGACAATTCCCAAATGGTCCTCCAGATGCTCCAGGAGCTGAACGTCAAGTACGGACAGACCATCGTGATGATTACACACGACCCGGAGGCTGCATCGACCGCCAGCCGGATCGTTGAGATGCGGGACGGCAAGATCCTGAACCGGGTCCAGAATCTGTTCTATGCCATGGAGCAGAAGCGAGTTTAGTTATGACGAGGGCGCTTAAGGCGCTTGGACGCGTCATCTTTTGGACGTACGCACGCGGGACCTGGCAGTACGACGTACTGTGTGCGCTGATCCTGGCGTTCATCTTCCTGACTCCCCGGGACTTTTTTGCGAAACCCCCGTTCTACAGCGAGGGTGACGGCAAGAAGCTCAACGAGGAGAAGGACCGGGAGGATGGCAAAGGGCGGTCCGTAAGCTTGCGTCTGTCCATTTAATCTCACGCCCCCGATCGCGGCCCGCAACCAATCAAACCACTCGCACTCTAAACAAGCATGACAATGCGCCTCGGTTCTTTTCTCCTCCCGCTGCTCGGGTCGCTCCTGTTAATTCCTTCCCTTTCAGCTCAGTCTCCGTCGCTCGAGCAGATCCTGTCGAGAATGGATCAGAGCGGAGCGGGCCTGCGCTCGATGTCCTGTCAGATCATTCAGAAGAAGTGGACTGACATCCTCGAGGAGTTTGACAAGGGAGAATCCGGCCGGTTCTATTTCTTGAAAAAAAACGGCAAAGTCTACCTGCGGAAAGACATCGTTCAGCCCCAGGAGAATCTGCTGGTTATCGCCGATGGGAAAGTCGTCTTCTACCAGCCGCGGATCAAGCAGGCGCAGCAATACAATCTCGGTCAGAACAAGGACAAGGCGGAATTCCTGCTGCTGGGTTTCGGCTCAAACAAAGAAGCGCTGAAGAATGCCTACGCGATCCGGCTCCTCGGGAAAGAGACAGTTCGAGGCCACGAGTCTCATATCCTGGAATTGACCCCCAAGTCGGAGAGAGTCTCAGCTTTCTTCCCCCAGATCGTGCTGTGGGTCGACGGCCAGATGAACGTGCCCATCCGCCAGAAACTGGTCGAGCCAACCAAGGATTACCTGCTCATCGACTTCGATGGGATTCAGTTGAACGCTGCCGTGCCCGATTCGTTGTTCCAAATAAAGCTGCCCAAGGATGTCAAAGTGGTGGGGCAATGACAGAGCCGCAGATCAGCGCAGCGGCGAAGATCAAAACGCGTTACAGAGCCACGCAGCGAAGGACTCGCTCCCGAGCCCTTCGCTGCGTCTGACTCTGTAACGGGATCTAATCTTCGGGGAAAATTCACACCGAGGCCGATTGATTCTGGTGCCGGACCCGCGCTGGCGCTTCGGCAGCTTTCTCTCGTGCCCGGATCTGCGACCGGGTGTAAAGGATCCGGTGGACGACCGTCCAGTTCGACAGGACAGCAATGACCCACAGCACGGGATCCATGAAATAGAAGGAGCCGATGATCAGCAGGACGATCCGCTCGGGTCGTTCGAGGAAGCCCACCTTGCATTTGGGAATCAGGCACTCGGCCCGGGCTCGGGCATAACTCGTGAGCACTGAGCCCATCATAACGACGCCCACCAGCACCACGTAATTCATCCGGTCGTGCCGACCGTAGTAAATGATGAGTCCGAGGTAGAGGATCAGGTCCGAATACCGATCCATGATCGAGTCGAAAAACGCTCCGAACGGCGTGACGGCATTCATGGTCCTGGCAACCATGCCGTCGACCATATCGAAAAGACCGGTGAGAATCAGGAGAGCACCTGCCAGCCGAAAACTCCCGCGGGCGAAGACATAAGCCGTGACGATGCTCATGATGAAGCCGGCCATCGTCAGATGGTTCGGCTTAACGCGAAAAAAGCCCAGGGCGCGGACAATCGCCCGCAATATGACCTGTGCGCCCAGCCCGATCTTATCCGAAATCATGCGTCTGGTTCTTCCCCTCTCCCGCTCGCAGACGGATCCAAAACGTCAGGTTAGAAGATCTCGAATTTTATCGTCAAGAACTTCTTCGGATTCTGCCGGAAATCGTACATCAGCTTGACCATTTCCGAAGACAGCTTGTTGACGTTCTGATAGAGCTCGGGATCCTTTGCCAGCTTGCCGAGAGTGCCTTTCCCCTGATCCACGTCTGCCATGAAAGTATTCATTTTGGCGATGGAGACGCGCAAATCCTCGTAGAGCTTCTCATCCGTGCTCAACTTGCCGAGGGTGCCCTGGCCGCTTTCAATCCGGCCGGTAATGCCCTGAACGTTGTCCATTACGGCTGCGGTCTTTGTATAGAGGGCCTTGTCGTTGAGCAGCTGACCGATGGTCCCCTCACCGCTGTCGACCCTGGCGATTATGTTTTCGAGCCGGTCAGTCGCGCCATTGATCTTGTCGTAAAGCTCACGCTCCTGAATAAGACGGGGAACGGTGCCCGGCCCCTTGGTGATGTTCTCCATCATCGTCGAAGCTTCTTCAACCGCCTGGCGGGCGCCTAGCACGGCCGCGTTCAGATTGTTGTAGAAAGCAGGATCGCTGAAGAATCGGCCGACCGACCCCTGGCCTTCCTGAAACTGGCCCATGACCAGCTGCAGTCTGTCGGAGAGTGTTTTGAAGTTGGCCAGGATGTCATTGGCGCCCGTCATCAGCTCCTGAAAACCGGCTTGCCGGGTCCCTGTGATGACCACGACTTCGCGTGTCTTGGTCCCAACCCAACCCTCCACTTTCTCCTTCAACACCAGAGGCGACTGCGGGGTACGTCCAAGCGAGATCTCAATGTATTTGTCTCCGAGGAGGCCTACCGAACCGAGCGAGATGTTGCTGTCAGCCCGGATCCAATTCCGGTACTCGGTCAGGATCTGCAGGTAAACTTCGATGTTCTGCATGTTGGCGCGCGCATCTTCGATGTCGTCCTGCAGATTGGCAATTTGCCGGTCTACCGAGTTCGCCTGATCTTCGGCACGTTCCAGCTGGCTCCTTAGCCTTTCAACTATATTCGACCGCGCACCGTGGGTCGCAACCGCGTTGTTATACTGGACTCTGAGTCTGAGCAGGTTTTGTTTGAGTTCGTCGCTCTGCCTGTGAAGCTGCTGGATCTGCTGCTGGCCTTCGGTGATCAGCTTCGTATTGACTTGGTTCGTTGGTGTCTCGGGCAACTCGCCTGGCTGGGTGATGTTCACCGATGTTACATTGCCGACTTCGACTCCTCCCAGGAGGACGATATCACCAGGTTTCAGGCCGGAAACGGTGTTCAGGTACGTCTTCGCGGCAAACGTCTCCTCCAGAAGGCCAACCTGAGTCCCGATAGTAAAGATAGCGATTGCCAGAATAGTGCAGGCGGCCACGACGAAAATTCCGACCTTCAGTTCGGAAAAACTCGCCTTACCTTTCGAATCCATTTCGGCATCCTCTCAAACTGCCCGGTTGTCCGGTTAGACGGTTATCCGGTTAGACGGTTATCCGGTTAGTTCGTTTGTGGGTTACTCGGCTAACCGTCCAACCGACTAACCATGCAATCGACTAACCATGCAATCGACTAACCATGCAATCGACTAACCATTCAACCGACTGACCGTGCAACCGGCTAACTCGGTAACCGACTAACCGACTAACCCTGTAACCGACTAACCGTGTAACCGACTAACCGTTTACTCTACGTCCAGGAACTCGCGCACGTACACGTTGTCGACTTTGGCCATCGACTCGTCGGTTCCTTCAAAAATAACCTGTCCGTCTTTCAAAATGACAAAGCGGGTGTTTGCCAGGCAGAAGTCATTGTCTTCAGAACGAAAGGTCACCTCTCCCGACTGATCCCGCAGGGCCATTTCGCTCGCCAGTGTCATCGCAGCGGAAAGGTCGTGCGTCACGAAAATCGAAGAGACCCCTTCAAGGTCCCGGAGTGCGATCACCAGGTCACAAATCGTCCGGCTTGTGATCGGGTCCAAACCGGCGGTCGGCTCATCATAAAGCACGATGCTCGGCCGGTGAACAACCGCCCGGGCAATCGCCACGCGCCGTCGCATCCCGCCGGATAGTTCAGATGGCATCTTGTCGTAGGCATTTGCGAGGCCCACAAAGCCGAGCAGGCGTTTGACCGCCGATTCTATTTCCTCATTCGTCTGCTGCTTCGCCTCCCGCAGCGGATAGGCGACATTCTCTCCGACAGTGATTGAATCAAAAAGCGCGCCTTCCTGGAATACCATCCCGATCTGTTTCCGGATTTCCATCAACTCGTCTTCGGTCAGGTCCGTGATGTCCCGATCATTGACCCAGACCCGTCCCTGGTCCGGCTTAACCAGGCCCAGCACCATCTTCAGGATCGTGCTTTTTCCCGAACCGCTTCCGCCCAAAACGATCTTGGTCTCCGCTTTCCGCACCTCCAGGTCGAAGTCCTTCAACACGACCTGGTCGTCAAAGCTTTTGCTGACGTTCTCGAACCGAATGGCACTCAATATTGGAGCTCCAGAATGATCTTGCTCAGGAAGAAGTCCGCGACGATGACGAGAATGGAAGCGGTCACGACCGATTGAGTGGTGCTCTGGCCGACTCCCCGGGTCCCGCCGGTAGTTCGCAAGCCGAAGTAGCAGCCGACCATGCCGACAATAAAACCGAAGACTACCGGCTTGATCAGTCCTTCGAGTGCGTTGTTGTAATCGAGAGAACGCAGCGCCGTGCTCCAGTAGAGCGAGCTGTTCAGCTTCAGGGAGTAGAGCGACACCAGCCAGCCGCCCACAAGCCCGAGGAGATCGGCCACGACCGTCAGCAAAGGCATCATAGTGGTTGAGGCGACCATCCGGGGCGTAACCAGTTTCTTTGTCGGGTCGGTGCCGAGCGCCCTCATCGCGTCGATCTGTTCGGTGACGACCATCGACCCGAGCTCTGATGCAATTCCCGATCCCACACGGCCGGCGATCATCAATGCCGTCAGCACCGGTCCCAACTCTTTGATAAGAGACAGCGAGACGAGCTGGCCGGTTAAGTGCACGGCGCCAAAAGCCTTGAGAGACTTTGAAGACTGGAGCGCCAGGACTCCCCCCGTAAAGAAACCGGTCAGCACGATGATCAGGAGTGATCCGACCCCGATGATGTCCATCTGCATCAGGGTGTCCTGGATGTAGCGAGGTTTCCTGAACAGATTGGCGAGCGCGCGACTGGAGAGAAGGCTAAACTCCTGGACCTCGTAGATCGCGTTTAGTAGCAAGCTCCATGCTCCATCAGATAGAAGACGATGCTACGCTTGACGATGAATCCTGGCTAGCCGCCATTCCGCAATCGTCAATCGTCAATGCCGGGTGTTACACTAACACGTTGAGTTCCTTCGGCGATGAGACCAATATTGTCCAATATTGTTGGCCCAAAAGGAATTTTACCAGAGAATGCGCCTTGCGGAAGAAGGGTTTCCGGTGACCGAGAGGTGATGAATGCTTAGGTTCCTGACCTCAGGAGAGTCCCATGGGAGGGGCTTGATCTCGATTCTGGAGGGCTTCCCCGCACACGTTCCGGTTGATGCAAGCGTCATCAACGCAGATCTCAAGAGGCGCATGTCGGGCTATGGGCGCGGCGCCCGGATGAAGATCGAGAGCGACCAGATTGAAGTGATCTCCGGGGTTCGTCACGGTTACTCGATCGGTTCTCCAATTGCCTTTGTCATCTGGAATCGAGACTGGGAAAACTGGACTGCCATCATGTCCGCTGAACCGGATGAGGCAGGGTCCGAGAAACGCCGGGTTACGCGCCCCAGGCCGGGGCATGCGGATCTGCCGGGCGGGCTCAAGTACCAGTTTCTGGACATGCGCAATGTGCTGGAACGCTCGAGCGCGCGCGAGACGGCCTCCCGCGTAGCGGTGGGCGGATTCTGCAGATTGCTGCTGCGTGAGCTCGGGGTCCAGGTCTACAGCCATACGATTGCGATCAAAGATGTCCGGATCTCAGCCGAGCAATTGTGCACGGTCACCGTCGAGAGGGTGCCCCAGATTGAAGCGTCAGAGATGCGCTGCGTCGACGCTGGGCTGAATGAGGCTATGAAAGCGGCCGTTGACCGCGCGATTGACCAGGGCGACACGATCGGCGGTGAGTTCGAGGTCCGAGCCGTGGGTGCGCCCGTCGGACTTGGCAGCTACGTGCACTGGGACCGCAGGCTTGACGGCCGGCTGGCTCAGGCGGTGATGTCGATCAACGCTGTAAAAGCTGTCGAGGTTGGAAGCGGGCTGGAGGCCGACCCCTACGGGAGCGAGTATCACGACGAGATCCTCTACGACGGGGAAAGACGCGAATTCCTCCGGCGGACCAACCATGCCGGGGGATTGGAAGGCGGAGTTTCGAACGGCGAGGAAATCATCGTGCGCGGAATCCTGAAACCGATTCCCACTATGCGCCGGGCCTTAATGTCGGTTGACATTGAGACCAAGGAGCCTTTCAAGGCCCAGTATGAGCGCTCGGACACCTGTGTCGTGCCCGCGGCCGGAGTCATAGGCGAAGCAATGGTGGCCATCGTGTTGGTTCAGGCGTTTCAGGAGAAATTCGGCGGCGATACCTTGGGGGAGATGCAGGGTAACCTCGAGGCCTATCGGGACCGCATCCGGAATCTTTGAACCGGGTTGAAGCGTATTAAGACAGGGCTGTAAACGAGTTGCAGGTTTCAGGTTGCAGGTTGCGGGTCGGACCTCGTCGCGGTTCGCCACTGGTATCCCGCAACCGGTCACCTCTAACGTGCAACCTGCAACATGCGACCTGCAACGACGGAAATGATAAGACCAATTTTGAAACTGGGTGAGCCTGTCTTGGAGAAAGTGTGCTCCCCGGTGGTGCACTTCGACGAGGAACTGCGAACCCTCGTCCGGGACATGTTGGAAACGATGTACGCCGCCCCCGGTGTCGGGCTGGCGGCGAATCAAATCGGCTTCGATCTGCGTTTGATTGTCATCGACATTTCGGGCGGCCAGGAAGAGGGCCAGCAGATCATCCTGGCGAATCCGGAAGTCGTGTACCAGGAGGGGGTTCAGAGAGAAGAGGAAGGATGCCTGAGTGTTCCTGACTTTACGGCGGTGGTCGAACGTCCTTATAAAGTGAGGGTGATCGGGCAGGATCTCGAAGGCAACTCCATTGAGAAGTACGGGGAAGGACTCCTGGCCCGTGCTCTCTGCCATGAGATAGATCACATCAACGGGGTTCTTTACCTCGACCGGATCTCGGCGTTTCGGAGGGACCTCATCAAGCGCAAGATCCGAAAGCTGGTCAAAGCCGGAGAGTGGTGATGCGCCTCGTCTTCCTGGGAACTCCTGAGTTCGCTGTTCCCTCTCTTCAAGCATTGCTCTCCGCCCGGGGAGATATCCAATATGACACCCGCGCGGTTATAACCCAACCCGACCGTCCGGCCGGACGAGGGCTGCGGCTTACTCCGCCGCCGGTCAAGGTACTCGCGCAAGAGGCCGGAATACCGGTTTTTCAGCCCCAGCGGCTGAGGCGCGAACCCCAGATTTTCGAAATGCTCCGGCAGGTCGATCCGGAGTTGATCGTGGTCGTCGCTTTCGGGCAGATCCTCCCGGCGGACTTCTTCAATTACCCCCGCTACGGAACCCTGAATGTTCATGGCTCACTGCTGCCAAAATACCGCGGGGCGGCGCCCATAGCTCATGCGGTCCTCAACGGGGAGACCGAGAGCGGGACGACGATCATGAAGATCGACGAAGGCATGGACACCGGGGCCATTCTCAGTCAACGAGCCGTGGCTATTGACGACAATATGACAACCGGCGAACTGGAGGTGGTGTTGGCAAAGCAGGGCGCAGAATTGCTCCTCGACACCATTCCCCAATACGTGTCTGGGGCCTTGGTGCCCTATGCGCAGGACGATTGCCTGGCGTCGTACGCACCTCGGATCGGCAAGGAGCAGGCAGTTGTGGATTGGGCAAGACCGGCCGTTACGCTCCACAATCAAATCCGGGCGTTCAATCCTTGGCCTGTCGCTCTGTCGACCCTGCGAGGGCAGCCGGTCAAGATTTGGCGAAGCACCGTCGCGTCACCCGCCGGGCCGGTAACCAAGCCCGGCCAGGTACTGAGTATCGATCGCCAGGGAATCGCGGTGCAGTGCGGAGATTCGACGAGTTTGCTTCTGACGGAACTCCAGCTGGCCGGCCGGAATCGCAATCGCGCCTTCGATGCAGCGAACGGGCTGCAACTGAAGGTGGGGGAGAGGTTTGGCGGGTAAAGCCGGCAGAGACTCCGTGCACCTTTTCACGCTTTCCATCGGGATGCGGTGGCAAGCGGAGGCTAGAACGCGTTACAGAGCCGCGCACGCAGCGGAGCGAAGCGAGCGACGTAAGCGGGCCACCCAACGGACATCAACGGCATATGCTCGCTTCGCTCCGCTGCGTGCGCGGCTCTGTAACGCGTTCTAGCCTCCGCTTCCTTGAAGTCTGCACGAAAGGATCTTCTTGGCCGCAAACGCTAGGGCGGTAGTTGTCGAGTTCCTTCAAACAATCGAGACACGGGGAGCACGTTTGGATCAATTTGCTGCTTTTGCTCCCTTTCAGTCCCTGACTCCCCTCGATCGTCGTCTTGCTACCGAGCTTGGCTACGGCATTATGAGAAACCGGGCTCGGCTGGATTTCTACATCAGCCGCCTGGCGGGAAGGGAATTACAGCGGATCGACGGCGTCGTCCTCTGGATTCTGCGACTGGGTCTCTATGAACTGGAATTTCTTCGTACGCCCGATCATGCCGCGGTATATGAGAGCGTCGATCTGGCTCGAGGATTCCGAAAGACGTCAGCGAAATCGTTTGTAAACGCAATCCTGCGCGGCTTCTCCCGGCAAAGACCCGAACTTCCATCCGGTGATTCTTCTGGCGCGCTCGCGGTGCGATACAGTCATCCCGAATGGCTGGTGACTCGATATCTGGAGCGGTTTGGGGCGGCATCAACCGCGCGCCTGCTTGAACGGAACAACTCAAACCCGCTGCCGCTGGTCCGAGTGAACCGTTTCAAGACGGAGGTCGAAGCTTTTCGGAGCCTGCTGGATCAGGAGGGGATTGAACATGAGATTTTTCCTTCTGTTCCGGACAGCCTGATCATTCGGCATCCGGCCTTTTCAGAGCATCTGCTCTATAAGAAGGGATACTGCTTTTTCATGGACCCGGCCAGCCAGCAGGTGGCTGAATGGCCGGACTTGGCGGGACTGACCCGCGTTGGCGATCTATGCGCCGCCCCGGGCGGAAAGGCGTCGATCCTGGCTTGGCGAAGCCGGGAAAGTGCGACGGTTCACTGTTCCGACGTCAGCCCGGTTCGGCTTCGGGACATGAAGAAACGGGCAGGACTTCTGGAAATCCCCAATCTGTCTTACTCGGTAGCTGATTTGACGCAACCCGCTCCCTTCAAGCCGGCCTTTGATTTTGTTCTCGTTGATGTGCCGTGCACGGGGCTCGGAACTCTGCGCTCGAACCCCGACATTCGCTGGAAGATTCAGCCGTCTCATCTGCCACGGTTTCACGCCCGGCAGGTCGCGATCCTTCGCAACGCGTTTGACGTCATAGCCCGCGGTGGACGGCTCCTGTATGCCACGTGCTCAACGGAACCCGAGGAGAACGAAGGAGTAGTGGAGGAATTCCTGGCGGGTGAACCTAAAGCCGCGCTGATGCGTCCATACTATCGTACGTTCCCTCAGGAGCATGCGGGTGATTGCTTCTTCGCAGCGGAAATTAGACATAATTGAGACCGCTGTGCTAGATTACGCCGGTTGCGAATGGCCAAGCCGGACGCAGACTGAGGAACGAGTTTAGAAGCATGCCGGATCCGAACAGTCAACCCGAAGCGCAGGGGCCAAGCCGATTCCTGACGCTGGGCAGGTCCTTTCTCCTGATCGCCATTCTGATAACCGTGGCTATCATAAGCGCTGTCGTCGGCATCCGTATTGCCGTCCGGGGTGACGAGGTGCAGGTCCCGTCGCTGGCGGGGCAGACGGTTGACCAGGCCAAGAAGAATCTGGGGAGCCTGGCATTGGTGCTGGAGGTAAACGGAGAGCGGTACGATCCCGCGGTCGGTGCGGGAAAGATAGTCTCCCAGCTGCCGCCGGCGGGCGGTCGAATGAAGGCAAATCGTGCTGTGCAGGTAATTGTGAGCCTCGGCGCGCGCAGAAACCCGATCCCGGACCTGCTTGGGTCGAGCATGCGATCGGCACAGCTTATGGTAATGCAGTCCGGCTATGAGCTGGGAAACGTGAGCACGATAAACCTGGACAATGCCGGGCAGGATGGGGTGATACGACAGTATCCCACGCCTCAGTCTCTGGAAGTTCTCAGTCAGAAGATCGACCTTCTGGTCAATGCGCCGCGGTCGACGCGTTTCGTAATGCCAGACCTGATGGGGCAGAATATCGCTGTGGTAACGGCTTTTCTCGAGTCAAATAACTTGAAGATGCGGCCTCCGGTTTACCGTGAGTACCAAAACGCGGACAAAGGGCTAGTGGTCAAGCAATACCCGGAACCCGGGTACATGGTGACACGCGAGGATCCGATCAGCCTGGAGGTGGCACGATGAGGCCTCTGGTAGCCCCCTCCCTGCTGTCAGCCAATTTCGCAAACCTCCTTCCCGATCTCCGTGGAATGGAAGAGGCGGGCGCGAGTGTCCTGCATTTCGACGTGATGGACGGCCATTTCGTTCCTAACATCACGATGGGAATCCCGGTATTGAAGTCGATCAAGAAGGTGACCCGGCTGCCTCTGGACGTCCATCTGATGATCACGAACCCCGACCAGATGGCGGAGGCCTTTGCGGAGGCGGGCGCGGATTGGCTGACGGTGCACTACGAGACTGCGATTCATCTAAACCGTCTCTTGACGAGATTTAGCGAACAAGGAGTCAAGCCGGGCGTGGCTTTGAACCCCCACACCCCGGTGTCGGTCTTGGAAGAAAGCCTGTTTTTGTGCCATCACGTCCTGATTATGTCCGTAAATCCCGGGTTCGGCGGGCAAAAATTCATTTCCACCAGCTTTGAAAAAGTGCGAAAATTGAGGGATCTCATACGGTCTCAAGGTCTGCAGGTCAAGATTGAGATCGATGGGGGCATCGGCCCGGAGAACACTGCGGCCGCCGTCGAAAGCGGCGTGGACGTCATTGTTGCCGGATCCGCGATTTTTAATGCGGCGAACCCCCGCGAGACCTTCAGGCAGATGCAGCAGTCTGCAGACGAGATCAGAGCCGTAAGTCCGAGTGCTTCAGCACGGGGCGCACGGCCGTGAGGAGTTTAAGCATAATGAAGCGCTTCTTTATTAGGTTCAGCGCCCTGCTCATCGCAGTCGGGCTGTTTTCTGCCTGCGGTCAAAAGAGTGCCGACTTGCAACAGAGCGCGGTTTCACCGGATAAGACGCTATACGAAAACGGGATGAAGTTCTTTGAAAAGAGCTACTTCATCAAGGCAAGGCTCTCGTTCCAGACCCTGATCAACACCTACCCCGACAGCGAATACACACCCAGCGCCTTTCTGGCCATCGCCGATTCTTATTACAAGGAAGGCGGAACCGAGAACTGGCTGCAGGCTGAGGCTCAATACAAGGACTTCATCATTTTCTATCCCAATCATGAGGCGGCGGATGACGCACAGTTGAAGATTGCGGCTCTCAACGTGAAGCTCATGAAACCGTCCGACCGCGATCCGACATACGCGCGCAAGGCGGAGGTCGAGTTCAAGAAGTTCCTGGAGAACTATCCGGACAGCGAGCTGGCACCGACCGCGAAAGAATTCCTGCGCGACGTGCAGGAGAACCGGGCCGCCGGTATCCAGGACGTGGCCAACTTCTACCTGGGACGGAAGAACTTCATGGCTTCCGAGAGCCGGTACAAGGAGGTCATTTCCAACTATCCGGACTTCAGCCGCGCCGACCAGGCCCTGTACAACCTTGGGCTCTCGCTCGAAAACATGGGCCGGATTGAAGAAGCGTCCGTTTACTACTCGCGAGTGGCGAGTGAGTATCCGTTCAGCGAGTTTTCGGGTGAGGCGAGGGACAAGCTGATCCTGCTCGAGAAGCCGGTGCCTCCGGTGAACGAGGAGGCGGCGGCCAAAAACCAGGCGAACCGGCGCGAGGAAGGCTTCTCGATCTTCGATCCTCTGCGTTCTGTCTGGGCGACATTCGCGGGCGGCGAAGATCCGTACGAAGTGGCCCGGCGGCGAGCCGAAGAACGCAAGAATCAGCAGGCCAACCCAGCACCTCCTGCGTCGGCGCAGCCGAGCCCTGGAGCTGGCATACCGTCCGCTTCCAACACGGCTGGTCTGAAACCGGCTGGGTCAAGGCCCTGAAGAGCACAAACAGTATGCCCCACGTGGTTCTCGCGGATGACAGCCCGACCATTCGAAAAGTGGTCGAGTTGTCCTTTGCCGGAGAGAACTTCGAGTTGCACTGCTTTTCCGGTGGAGAGACTGCTCTCAATTACGTGCGCTCGGGTCCGGTGGATGTCCTTCTGGCCGATGTTTTCCTCCCCGGCGTCGACGGTTACGAGCTTTGCCGCGAGCTGAAGGCGAACCCGAGGACCGCCCATGTCCCTGTGGTTCTTCTAGCCGGGACATATGAGCCGTTCGACATACGGCGAGCGGAGCGAGCAGGCTATCATAGCTACTTGACGAAACCGTTTGCGACCTCTCAGCTGCTTGCCCTGGTGAGCGAGCTAATCAAACGGTCCACCAGGGCTGCATCGGAGAGGCAGAACGTGCACAATGGCTCCGCCCCGGGGCCGGAGCGCACTTTCGGACAAACCGCCAAGAAAGAGACGGGAACAGTGAACCAGAAACCGCTATTTACCCTCACTACTCAGCAATGTCGTCCGGTCCCTTCCTTCGTCAAAGCCGAAGATCTCTCCGAATTGGAGAACCGGGCGGCCGAGGCTGAGCCGGGAAACGAGACTGTTGAGACTTCTGCACCGCTTCCTGAAGAAGCCAAGACGGCCCCGTCGGTGGCGCTTCGACAGGAGGAAATTGACCAGGTAGTAGGCAAGGTCATGGAAAGGCTGCCCGGTGAAATCCGGCGGATCCTGGCGGAAGTACTTCAGGATCTTTCTGCTCCGCAATAGCCCGGTCAGCAGTCTGCTATAATCCACTCTTTTGGGACGGGTTTCCCCGGTCGATACAGTACCGCAAACGTGAGAGATGGCAGGCTCGTCTGCGGGCGCGCATGGCTGCGAGGGCCTGCCAGGTGCGCTCTTTACAGAGCCGTGAGCGCAGCGTTTTTTGCGGAGCGACCCGGCCCGAACGGTTAGTATCCTTCGGGCCGGGTCGCTCCGCAAAAAACGCTGCGCTCACGGCTCTGTAAAGGGGCATTAGAGTTCGAGGAAAATGTCGTGGAGACACAACTAGCTAAAGCTTACGAACCCGGTGAAGTCGAATCGAAGTGGTACCCCTTGTGGGAAGAGCGCGGATATTTCCGGGCAAATCTTGCTTCGGAAAAACCTCGCTACTCGATCGTACTTCCTCCCCCTAACGTCACCGGCTCTCTTCATATGGGCCATGCCCTGAATATTACGCTCCACGATGTCCTCGTTCGCTGGAAGCGGATGAAGGGTTTTGACGTTCTCTGGTTACCCGGGACGGACCACGCCGGGATTGCCACGCAGAACGTGGTTGAGCGGCGGTTGGCCGGACAGGGGCTCCATCGGACCGACCTGGGCCGAGAGAAGTTCGAAGCCGTGGTCTGGGAATGGAAAGAGCAGGCCGAAAATAACATCCTCACGCAGATCCGGCGTTTGGGGTGCTCCTGCGACTGGAGCAGGCAGCGCTTCACGCTTGACGAAGGGCTGTCACGCGCCGTCCGGGAAGTCTTTGTGCGCCTGTATGAGTCCGGTCTCATTTACCGGGGCGAGTACCTTGTGAACTGGTGTCCGCGCTGCTCCACGGCCATTTCGGATCTCGAGGTCAACTACGAAGCAACCCAAGGTAACCTATGGTACCTTCGCTACCCGGTTAAAGACAGCAACGAATCGGTAGTGGTGGCGACGACGCGGCCCGAGACCATGCTCGGTGATACTGCGGTTGCCGTCCACCCGGATGACGAGCGCTACCGGCACCTGATCGGCAAGACCGTGGTCCTTCCCCTGATGAACCGCGAAATTCCGGTTGTGGCTGACAGTTTCGTCGAGAGGGAGTTCGGAACCGGGGTCGTGAAAGTGACTCCCGGGCACGACCCGAACGATTTTGAAGCCGGGCTGCGCCACAAGCTCCCCATTATCAAGGTCATCGGCGAGGATGCGAAAATGACCGCCCAGGCGGGGCCCTACGCCGGTCTGGAGAGGCGGGACGCCCGAAGACTCGTGGTCGCAGACCTCGAGAAACAAGACCTGGTGGTGAAACGCGAAAACTACTCGCATAACGTCGGCCACTGTCAGAGATGCGATACCGTGATTGAGCCGCTGGTCTCCCGACAGTGGTTCGTGAAAGTGAAGCCTCTGGCTGAACCGGCAATCAAGGCCGTCCAGGACCAGGCGACCTGCTTTGTTCCCGACAACTACTCGCGGGTCTACTTCGAGTGGATGAACAACATCCATGACTGGTGCATCAGCCGGCAACTGTGGTGGGGTCATCGAATTCCAGCGTGGTACTGCGAGGCCTGCGGCGAGATGATTGTCGCGCGCGAGACGCCGAAGAATTGCCCGAAGTGCGGGGGCAGCAACTTCCGGCAGGAATCGGACGTGCTCGATACCTGGTTCAGCTCCGCGCTCTGGCCTTTTTCGACGCTCGGCTGGCCCGACCAGACGCCCGAGTTGAAGACTTACTACCCGACGAGCGTGCTCGTGACCGGCTTCGATATCATCTTCTTCTGGGTCGCCAGGATGATGATGATGGGCCTGAGATTCATGGGCGATGTCCCGTTTAGAACGGTGTATATCAACGGGCTGGTTCGCGATGAACACGGCCAGAAGATGTCCAAGTCTCGAGGGAACATCATAGATCCGTTGAAGATCATCGATGAGTACGGAACGGATGCGGTCAGATTCACCCTGTCCGTCATGGCGGTCCCTGGAACCGACATCCCGTTCTCGATCAGCCGGATGGCCGGTTACCGCGCCTTTTGCAACAAGATCTGGAATGCGGGCCGTTTCCTGCTGATGAACCTGGGCGACAGACCGGCGGTGAAAGACGACGAGATTCAGAAACTCTGGGATTCGGGTGCGCTTGAGATGGAGCACCGCTGGATCCTCGGCCGTCTGCAACAGCTCATCGCGCAGTGCAACGAGAACCTGGAGAAGTACCGTTTTCACGAGGCGAGCAACGATCTCTACCACTTCTTCTGGCACGAGTTCTGTGACTGGTACATCGAGCTGATCAAGCCAGCCATCACCGGCAATCGTGACGCCGAAGCCCAGGCAAGAGCCAGGACAGTCGCGCTCTATGCGCTGGATGCCTCCCTCAGGCTCCTCCATCCATTCATTCCTTTCATCACCGAAGAGATCTGGCAGCGTTGTCCCCACCAGGGCCCGTCGATCATGCTCTCTGCCTTTCCGGAAAGCCGGGGTGAGTGGATAGACTCCAAATCTTTCAGGGAAATGGACCAGTTGCAGGAATTGATCGTCGCGATTCGGACGGCGAGGGCAGAGAACAACATAGATCCGCGGCGAAAGCTGCTTCTTCGCCTTGTCTCCAGTCCTGAAGGAGCCGGGGTGATCGAGGCGCAAAAGGCGATGCTCGTCAATTTGGCGCAGCTTAAGGAAATTGAGCTCATGTCCCAATTGGACGGAAAGGGCGCGAAAACTGCCCACGGAGTGGCGAAGCTGGCGGAATTTGCCTTGGTCCTGGATGAGGCGCTCGACATCGACGCCGAAAGGCAACGGCTAGGCAAGCAGATCAGCCGGCTCCAGGGCGATATCGAAAAGCTGTCGGCGAAGCTGGCTAATACGGATTTCGTGCAACGGGCGCCAGCACAGGTGATTGAGAATAATCGTCATCGGTTGGAGGACGCCGTTCAGCAACTGCGTGTGCTTCAGGAGAAACTGAATGAACTTTCTCAGTCTGGATGAGCGGTTGAATGACGCTCTAAGGGAGGATCTGGGACGCGGCGACATCACTACCGATGCCATCATCCGGTCGATCGGCGCCCGGTCCAGCAAGGCCACTGCTCAGGTCATCGCCAAGGAGGGCATGGTGTTGGCCGGCTGGCCGATCCTGGCGCGCGTCTTCCGGCTGCTGGGGTCCGTGGAGGACGAGGTACTCTTCGGCGAGGGGGAGTGCGTCGGCAAGGACCAGACAATCGGGTACGTCAGGGGGGAGCCGGCCACACTGCTCAAGGGCGAGCGGGTCAGTTTGAATATCATTCAGCGAATGTGCGGTATCGCGAGCGAGACGCGAGAGTTCGTGAGCCGTGTTTCACACACTCGGGCCAAAATCCTGGACACGCGAAAGACCACGCCTCTCTGGCGGGATCTCGAGAAGTATGCCGTGCGCTGCGGCGGCGGGTATAGCCACCGTCAGGGGCTGGATGACGGCATTTTGATCAAAGAGAACCACAGTGCAGTCGCCGGCGGCATTGCGAAGGCCATTCAGGCTTGCCGTGAAACCGGCTCCCATCTTCACCGCATTGAGGTGGAAGTGCGCGACTTGAACGAGGTGAGAGAGGCGCTCTCCGCCCGGGCCGACATCGTTTTGCTCGACAATATGTCAGTCGAGCAGGTCAAAGAAGCCGTCCAAGTCATCGGCGGGCAGGCGCAGATCGAAGTCTCCGGAGGGATTCGCAAAGACAATGTCACCGGATACGCTGAAGCGGGCGCCGATTTCATCTCGCTCGGGGCCCTGACGCATTCGTACCGTTCCCGAGACATCAGCATTTTGCTGGATATGTAGCCCTTTTCGCGGGGGTTCGCGGCTCGCCGCCCACCGCACAAGACGCGGCACTCTACCGCCGCGCGGCCCGCAGAGGTAAATGGATGAGCATTTTTAACTACAAGGAACGGCCGGGTTACTTCTCGAGGCTGAAAGAAGCGCTCAAGAGCACGACCGAGGATATCAGCCGGAAAATCGACGCGGTGATGGGGACAGCGGAGAGCCCGATCACTGAGGCTCAGCTTGAGGACCTGGAGACAATTCTCATCGGCGCGGATCTGGGTATTGAGACGACCACCGGGATTATTGAGAAGATTCGCGAGGCGACTCGCGGCAGCAGCTTCCTGACCTCTTCAAAGGTCAAGAAGATGATCCGGGAGGAATTGGTCCAGATCCTGGGAGGTGACACCGGCTGGGAGGAAGAAGACCTGCGCAGGGGGCGGCCTTTTGTGATCCTGGTCGTCGGCGTGAACGGCGTGGGCAAAACCACCACCATCGGGAAGCTGGCTCACCGGTATAACCAGCAGGGCAAAGACGTGCTGATCGCGGCGTCTGACACTTTCCGTGCGGCAGCCGTCGAGCAACTGGAAATATGGAGCCAGCGGACGCAGACGGACATCGTGCGGCAGGCCCACGGCACGGACCCGACGGCCGTCCTGTTCGATTCCATTGCGGCTGCCAAGGCTCGGGATAAGCAGGTCCTGATCGCGGACACCGCAGGACGCCTGCATACGAAAACCAACCTGATGCAGGAACTGGAGAAGATGAGGCGAATTGCGGGCAGGGAAGTGCCCGGGGCGCCTCACGAGGTGTATCTGATTCTCGATGCCACTACCGGGCAGAACGGTCTCATCCAGGCGAGGCAGTTCCTGAGTACGTCGGGAGTCACGGGGCTCATCGTTACCAAGCTCGATGGGACGGCGAAGGGCGGAATCGTGGTGGCGATCGCAAAAGAGCTTAAGATCCCCATTCGATACGTCGGAGTCGGGGAAAAGAAGGAAGACCTGATGCCGTTCTCGCCCGAAGCCTTCGTCGATGGCCTGTTTGCGGAAACGACGCGGGTGTAGGGGCACGGACTACGATGGACGACGTGGACCTAGTGGACGAAGTGGACAGGCATATTCGTCCCCCTGTCCACTTCGTCCACTAGGTCCACGTCGTCCATCGTAGTTACGTTGGGTGCTTCGTTACTCGGTCCGATAGGTCGACGAGCCACCGGGCGTGTAGGCCAAGTTGTAATTGTTGGCCAGCCGGCTCAAGGCGTTCTGTACCTGCCGCCAGTCGTCCTGCAAGTGACCGAAGGTTTTTACCGACCGCATCAGCTGGTCAATGTCTTCGGCCTGGCGTACCAGAATCTCGGCACCCCCTCGCAGACTGTTGCCCATCCTCGAGTCCTGCGCGAATTTCTGCAGTTGTTCGGTGGAGTTGGCGAAGTTGCTCAAGGCGATGTACAGTCGCATTGCGTCCTCTGATTCTCGAGAGGAGTTTCGCAACGTATCAGACATGCCGGAGTCGCTTTGAATCATGCTCCAGACATGGTCGGCTTGCCGGTCAAGCTCGCTTGCCTGGTCGCGGACGTTTTCACGGACGTAGCTCCCGTTGGAGTTTCCAGAATCCTGGTTCCCGTATCCGGAATCCTGGTTCCGGCTGTACCGATCATCACTGCTGCCGCCCTGGCTGCTGCTCGGAGCGTTGCTGACGGCCGCCATCTGGATGTCGCGATCCAGGTAGAATCTGAACTTCTGTTCGGGATCGAATTCCACCTTGTCCTTGTCGGTGATTAAGATAGTGGCCGCGCCGGCTCCCGCGCCAACGGCAGCCCCGATAATCGCGCCTTTCAAACCTCCCGCGATTGCGCCGATGACCGCGCCGGCGCCGGCTCCGCCGCCGACTATGGCCGCGTCGTGATCGCCACCGTTGTCCTGGTCCTTGGTGCGCACGATCACGTCATTCGTATCCAGGGAGTAGGTTCGATTTCCTGACCGAAGCTCACTCAAGGTCAACTCGATCAGGTCTCCCTGATCGCGGTCGCCGTTTTCGACGCGCACGAGTTTCCCGACTACCGGATCCCCTCGCCGCGCGACGAGGTAGCCATTATCGGAAATATCCTGATCCAGGATCGCGTCAAAGCGGTCACCCGTCCTGGCTTTCTCACTGCTTATCTTCTCCGTCAACCGGATTTGAACAGCGGTGCCTCTCGGCAGGGTGACGTTCCGCTGTGCCCATACTTGCCCGGTCAGGAGGAGAATCAGGCTCAAAAACACGGGGTAGTAATTCCTTCTCATGGACAGACCTCCTCTTTCGTTGGCTTCTCTAACAGCAACCCCCGTGCCAGTCGAACCGGCGCACTGGGTCCCCTAAATTACTGATTTAATGGACAGTTGATTGATCACCGGCAGAGTCGCCATTCCCAAATCGGGGAAATATTCCCCCCGCCTCGCCCAGCCCGGTTTATTCTCATTCCGACCCGGCTTTCAATGAGCCCGTCCGCGCCTGAAGGAGTCCGCTAATCCGATAAATGCTGACGGCTGGAATTCCATCGACTCGAACCTCTTTTTCCGGGAGATAGGTCCGCTCAATCCTGTCGATCCGTTCCGAGTTCTCAAAATACCGGCGTCCGTCCTGAACGAGGACGTAATTTACGGGCGATGCCTTGGGGTCTCCTTGACAGAGCGAGCCTCGAACCAGGTCCGGACGTCCGAATCGTTTTGAGTAGTATGTGACCAGATCGTCGGCGTCACTGTATATCGAACTGAAGTGCGGACCACACTGCGCCACGTATTCAACCGCTTCCCGCAAGCCGGCATCGTAAAACTCGTCGTGCGGAAAATACGATCCTGCCTTGGCCATTCCCCCGCCAACTCGGTTTACGAACAGGCTATAGTACGGCCGGCTCTGAAAGCAGGCAGACACCATGGAGATGAGGCAGGCTGCCAAGAGGACCAGCGAGGCCGTGTGGCCCAACCATCGGCGACCAGGCGCGAAGAGGCGGGGCATCCGGCCTGCGAGCCAGACCACGCCGACACCAGCCAACATGTACAGCCAGGGAGTCAGAGCCAGAGTGTAGCGAAGCCATTTTGCTCCGACTGCCGAATACGGGATGATCCAGGCAGCGAACATGAACAAGACGAAGAAGTGACCGAGGTCGGAACTGTGCCTTTGGTATGCCCGCACGAAACCGACCAGGAGCAACACAAGCAGGCCGACCGGGACCTTGACCAGCAAATACAGCAGGTAGAAGTAGAACGGCATCCCTTTGGAGCCGCCTAGGAACGCTTCATTCCTGTAAAGATGCCCCATGACCTGGTAACCGTGGTGGCTCATCATCTTGCCGCTCACGTAATCGAGCAGGTAGCTCCAGGTGGCGGGATGGAGGATGACCGGATTGAACAGGAAGAAGAAGACAAAAAGGCTACCAAAAAAGGCCGTCCTGGTACGCCAGGTATGCGCGTGCATATCCAGGCCTCTGGCCAGGTAGTACAGGAGAAAGACCATGCCGACGTAGTGGAGAAAGTATTTGGAGGCGCAGGCCAGCCCGAATGCCGCTCCGCTCGAAGCATACAGACGGAGTTCGATCCGCAACTCCCTCGGCTCCACGGTCTTGGCCTTCTGATAGAGGAACAGGGCAAGCAAGAGGAAGAAGACAAGGAATGTGTCTTCCTTCGCGATCCGGTTGTAGGTGATGGCATTTATGCCGACCGCCCAGAACGCGGCGCTAACGAGGGCTGCGGCAGGACCGAGGAGAGTGCGAGCCAGCAGGAAGAGGACAACGGTCGTCAAAGATCCGACGACCACGTTCGGAAACCGGACTGCGAATTCGGCCGAGATTTCAGGGAAATCGAAAGCCGGGGCGATTTTCTGATTCCACCAGTCGGCGAAGACGAACATGCCGGTATCCGCAAGCTTCATCAGCATGGGATGCTCGGCATTTACGACAAAGTGGCCCTGCCGGTAGCTCTCTACGGCGAGGATCTTGTGGACCTCATCCTCGGCAAGTCCAACATCGCCGAGCCGGTCGACACGAAAAACGAAGGCTACGCAAACCAGAAGGAGAACCAGAGAGAACTGGACGCTTCTCGGATTCACAGCCATGAGACATCAGAAGACCTAAGGATTGAAATTCGGACCAGGCCAGGACGGGAAAAGCTGACCCGTTTCTCTTAATCTACAGGAAATGAGGGGCGAGTTGAATTGGGCAGCGTGACAAGGTGACAAGGTGACAAAGGTGACCGGGTGACAAGGTGACAAGGTGACAAGGCGACCGGGTGACAAGGTGACAAGGTGACAAGGTGACAAGGTGACAGGGTACAAGGTGACAGGGTGACAAGGTGACAGGGTGACAAGGTGACAGGGTGACAAGGTGACAAGGTGACAGGGTGACAGGGTGACAGGTGACCGGGTG
>Ga0105092_10000290_pt1 | contig 25655 bp, 20 predicted proteins | sample PPLLak2March2015_FD_87021 | JGI IMG/M metagenome (GOLD analysis project Ga0105092, IMG submission 87021) | Freshwater sediment microbial communities from Prairie Pothole Lake near Jamestown, North Dakota, USA - PPLs Lake P7 Core (1) Depth... | ecosystem: Environmental > Aquatic > Freshwater >... | reverse complement strand
GCATCAAGACGGCGAAACGGAAGATCCAATGATCATTTCTTCCTCACTTCGACATTCGACATTCGATATTCGATATTCGACATTCTGTCTTTCTTCTTCATCGGGCAGGCTTTTGGTTGCGGCCTACGCCGCGCCGTGTAATTCGTGGATAACACTTTATGGTTAATTCCCGCCAGGGTTGATCAACTCGTCCCCCAAATGGAAAAATGATGCCGGTGTGGCAATTGCAGCGAATTCTGGCCAGACCCTTTGACTGGATTCTCTCGCCCTTCGGCGATGTGCATCCACTGTTTTCGTTGGCTCTCGTCTCGCTGCTCGCCAGCGTAATTCTGCTTTTGGCATTTCGTTGGGTCTCCGATCAGACCGCCCTGCGCGAAGTTAAAGACCGCATCCATGCGCATTTTCTGGAATTGAAGCTCTTTCGCCACGACGTGTCGGTCATCTGGTCGGCCGAGAAGCAGATTCTGCGCTACAACCTGCTCTATCTGACACATCTGGTGACGCCCCTGCTCGTGACTCTTCCCGTCCTGGCGTGGTTCCTTGTCTCGTTGGAACCGTGGTTTTCCTCCCGGCCTTTGCGCGTCGGGGAAGCGGCGATTGTCTCGATTTTTGTGAAGCCGGAAGAGGGTAACTTGCTTCGCGACATTCACCTCGCGGGTAACGAAGGCTTGGAGGTCGAAACGCCGGCCCTCCGAACCCTCAGTGAGAACCGGGCGGATTGGCGGGTCCGTGCGCTCGCTCCCGGTGAATACCAGCTTGAATTTTTACTGGATCGCGAGGGGACGAACCGTCTGAAGAAGCTGGTGCGTGTCAGCCGGGAGCGGATTGCCCCTGTCGCCCGGAGCCTGTCAGACGGAGGCTGGCTGGCCGTGTTTGAAAACAGCCAGGAGGTGCCGCTGCCCCCGACGTCCGGCGTTGAAAGAATCGAGGTCGATTATCCCGAGGCGGAGATCGTGGTTCGTGGCTGGGCCGTCAACTGGGTGGTCGGCTTCCTGGTGTTCTCGCTCGTTTTTGCGTTCCTGCTAAAACGTCCTTTTGGGCTGGTGCTCTGAGCCGGAGGAAAATGCTGCTTCTTTGGGTCTATCTCAGCCTTTTCGCCGCGTCCTCGTCCTTCCAGGTCGAAGATTTGGCTCCGCGAGCAGAACTCCGCTTCCGCCAGAACAACTTTGCCACCCCGGCCAAGTACCCGTTCGAAACTATGGGCGGCGGTGTGGCCGCCCTCGATTTTAATAATGACGGCCTACTGGACCTTCTGTTTCTCAATGGTGCCCCATCCCCGGAACACCGGAAAACCAACGCTGATTCGTTTAATCGCCTGTTCCGGAATGACGGAAATCTGGCATTTACGGACGTCACGGCCGCCTCGGGACTCGATGGCCACGATGTTGTCGGGTACCCGCAGGGGGTCGCGATCGCAGATTTCGACAACGATGGGTTCGTGGATGTTTTTGTCAGCAACTACGGCAACAATGTTCTTTATCGAAATCAGGGGAACGGGACGTTCAAAAACGTGACGGAGACTGCGGGGGTGGCCATGCCGCAGCACCCTTTCAAAGCGAGTGCCTGCTGGCTGGACTTTGATAACGATGGCTGGCTGGATCTCTTCGTCACGCATTACTTCCACTGGACCTTTAAGGAGCACGCCGACTATCACTGCGGCATTCGCAAACCGAGCTGGCGAAGTTACTGCCGGCCGGACGAGTTCAAGCCGCTCCCGAACGCCCTGTTCCGGAACAATCATGACGGCACGTTTACCGATGTCTCGGAAACGGCCGGCATAGCAGGCCACGCCGGCAAGGGGATGGGGGTTGTTACGGCTGACTACGACAACGATGGATGGATGGACCTTTTCATCACCAACGACCGAGCGGCCAATTTCCTGTTCAAGAACCGGGGAGGCCGATTTGAGGAAGTCGCCCTCGTCGCGGGGGTCTATGCCAATGAAGCCGGGACGTTTGTGTCGGGAATGGGGTGCGACATGAACGATTACGACAATGACGGCTTCCCGGACATCTTCTACACCGACCTGGTGACGGAGTGCTTCGGGCTCTTCCGCAATCTCGGCAACGGCCTTTTTCAGGACACCGCCTACCCTTCCAGGATTGCCGTTTTCTCTGCCACCCGCAGCGGGTGGAGCAACAAATTCATGGACTGGGATAACGACGGATGGAAAGACGTCCTGGCCCTCGGGTCCCATGTCCTGGATAATTCCGAGCTGTACAATCCGCGGGCCAGGTACCGCGAGCCGTGCTTCTTCTTTCACAATACCGGGAACGGGAAGTTCGAGGACTGGTCGTCGAGCCTGGGGCCTGACTTCCAAAAGGCGGGAGCCAATCGAGGGCTCGCGGTCGGTGATTTTGACAATGATGGCAGACTCGAAGCGGTCGTGAACCGGCTGAACGATGTTCCGCTGTTTTTCCGGGTCAAGAGCCAGCTGTTGAATCATTGGCTGCTTTTGCGGCTCGAAGGCCGAAAAAGCAACCGGGACGGCATCGGGGCGAAGATCAAGGCCGTCTTGCCCTCGGGCCGGTCAGTATATGAGCATGTCACGACGGCCAACGGGATATATTCGGCGAGCGATAAACGCGTCCATCTGGGGCTGGGGAAAGAAGCGCAAGTCAGTACGCTCGAGATTCGGTGGCCGAGTGGAGTTGTGCAGAAGCTGGCGAACGTGCGGGCGGGGCAGGTGCTGACTGTCGTGGAGGGAGAGTAGGGGTATGAAGTGGGTGTCATGGCCGCAGGCGGGGCGCGGGTTCCCCCTGGGAGTGCAGGCGTCTCGCCTGCGCTGGGGAAAGGGGCGTCCCCGCCCCGTCCGAGGCGGCGGCAATATGAATTGTGTTAACGGCTCGGACGGGGCGGGGACGCCCCGTCCCCGTGCGCAGGCGAGACGCCTGCACTCCCAGGGGGAACCGGTGCGGCCCTGTGCACGGGTCTGTTTCCTGCTCGTCCTCCTCCTCTCCCCCCTCTTCGCCCAGGATCGCCCGGCCTTAACCCCGCAGGCGGCGCAGCTTTTCAATTCTGCCGTCGACGCCTTCCGGGCGGGTAAGCTGGATACGGCCATCGAGCGGATGCGTCAGGCGGAGAAGGCAGCGCCCGGGCAGCCGGACGTTACCTTGTATCTCGGTTTGTTCCTCTACGAACAGGCGAATGACAGCGCCGAAGCCCAGCGGCATCTCGAGGCCGCCCTACCGCGCTTTCCGGGCCATCCGGACCTTCCGCTGAAACTGCTCAACTCATACCTGCTGACCGGCAAGTACGACCGGGCTGCGCAGCTTGTGTCTTCGCTGAAATCGAGGCTCGAGCAGGATCCACGCTTCGGTTTCAACGTGATTTACACGCTGGTCCACTACGGCCAGCTAGGCCCGGCACAGGCAGAATTGACTGAGCAGTCTCGCCGCCTCCAGGCCGAGGTGCAGTTCCTGGGCGGGCTGATCGCGGCCAATTCCGGGCAGAAGGCAGAGGCCTTGGGTCTTTTCGAGAAAGCGCAGCAGAACGCCTTTCCTCCCCCGTCCAGCCGTCAGACCGCTTTGCTGGCCGACGCCCTTTTCCAGCTTCAGGAATATCGGCGGGCTGCGGAATCTTACGAGGTTTATTTGAAGCATTACCCGAACGAGAGGCTGTACGCTTTTCGTGCCGCCCTTTGCCATTACGGGATCGCGGATTTCCAGAAGGCGAAACAAGGGTTTGAACAGCTGCTCGTCCAGACACCGCCGACCCCCGAAGTGAACTACTACCTGGGCGCAACACTGATCGAACTCAAGCAGGTCGCGGAGGCCGGGGCTTACTTCCAGGCGGAATTGAAGCAAAACCCGCGCTCCTTCAAGGCCCTGACCAAGCTCGCATACCTGAGCTACCTCGAGGGCGAAGACGAGCAGTGCCAGCAGAGGCTTGCAAAATCGCTCGCGCTGAACCCCGACTGGTTTGAGAGTCATGTGGTGAGCGGGTTACTTCAAACCCGGCAGGGCCAGAACGAGCAGGCGATTCGGAGCTTCGAAAAGGCGATCGCGCAGGAGCCCGGTTATCCGAAGGCCTACTATCAGCTCTCCATTGCCTACAAACGTGCGGGCAATGACGCCAAGGCCCAGGCAGCGCTTGAGACCTACAACCGGCTGCAAAGCGCCGAAACCGTTCGAGCGGCGGAAGCACTGGGCATGCCGGTGGCGAAGGAGCAGCGATGAGGCGCCGGCACACCTTTGTCTCGGTGCTTTGCCTCGTTGGCCTCCAGCTCTTGTGGCCCTCCCAGGCCCACGCCTACGTCGGCCCCGGTGCGGGCTTCGCCTTCATTTCGTCCTTCTTCACACTCCTGGCCGCATTCTTCCTCGGTCTTTTCTATCTGATTTCTTCCCCGATTCGCGCACTGGTCCGCGCGTTTTACGCGGGCCGTGCTCCGACTGGAGAGGTTCGGAGAGTCGTGATCGTGGGCCTCGACGGCATGGATCCTCAGCTCGCGGAAAAATTCATGGCGGAAGGAAAACTTCCCAATTTCCGGCGACTGAAGGATCGGGGAGGATTTGCCCCGCTGGCCACCAGCTTCCCCGCCATCTCGCCGGTCGCCTGGTCCTCCTTCATGACCGGAGTCGACGCCTCGCACCATAACATTTTCGACTTCATTACCCGTGACCCTGGCACCTACCTCCCAATGCTGTCTTCCGCCCAGGTGATGGGTCCAAGGCGGACCTTTTCGCTCGGTTCTTGGGTCTTGCCCGCCGGCAAAGCCAGGATTATCGGCTATCGGCGCAGCCGGACGTTCTGGAGCGTTCTCGGCGAGAAAGGCATCTTTTCCAGCGTCATTCGAGTGCCGATCACCTTCCCCGTGGAGAAGTTCAATGGAGTGCTTCTGGCGGGGATGTGCGTTCCGGACCTCAAGGGGACTCAGGGCAGCTTCGCTTTTTACACCACGAATCCCGACGATAAGCGTGAAGCGAGCGCGGGCACCAAATACCTGGTTGAGAATCACGCGGGGCTGATCAAGGCCGAGATCTATGGGCCGGACAATCCCCTTCGGAGTGGTAGCCAGCCTTTGCGAGCTCCGCTCACGATCCGGATCAATGAGCGGAAGGGGGCCGGGAAAGTGGTGATCGAGGTTTCCGGTCGGCGCGTCGAAGTCGTCCCTGAAACCTACTCTCCCTGGGTACAGGTCGTCTTCCCTGCTGGTTTGGGATTCCGGGTTCGCGGCATCTGCCGTTTCTACGTAAAGAGCCTGAATCCCCATTTCGAGCTTTACGTGACCCCGCTTCAGATCGATCCGGCGAAACCGGCTTTGCCCGTATCCCATCCTCTGGTCTATTCGGTCTACCTCTCAAAGCTGCTCGGGTCGTTCGCGACGCTCGGCCTGGCCGAGGACACGTCAGCCTTGAACGAGGGGTTCCTGGATGACAAGGGTTTCTTAGATCAGGCCTATCTCTACCACGATGAAAGGGAAAGACAGTTTTTCAGTGCGCTCAGAAGAACAACTCGGGGTCTGTGCGCCTGCGTCTTTGACGTTACCGACAGGATTCAGCACATGTTTTTCACTTCACCCAATCACCAGGGAGTGATCGAGGATCTTTATGTCCGAATGGATGCGATGATCGGCAGGACGTTGCAGGAGCTCGGTGAGGACGATGCTCTGTTCGTCATGTCCGACCATGGCTTCTCAGCTTTCCGAAGGGGCGTAAACCTGAACACCTGGTTGTCTCAAAACGGATACCTGGTCCTGAAAGACGAGAAGACCACCGGCCGAGAATGGTTCGGCGATGTCGATTGGGACCGGACTCGCGCCTATTCGCTGGGCCTGGCCGGGATCTTCATTAACCGGAAGGGGAGGGAAGCCAGGGGTACCGTGGACCAGGATGGCGAGCTCAAGGCGCTTAAAGCCGAGTTGGCCGGAAGGCTGGGAGGGCTCCGGGACCCTCGGACTGCTGAGACCGCGATCACCCGGGTTCTCGATACTGAGGGCTCTTTCCCCGGTCCCTATGCGGCCGAAGGGCCGGACCTGCTGGTCTGCTATAACCGCGGCTTTCGCAGTTCCTGGGAGTGCGCCACCGGCCAAGTGACGAGTGAAGTCTTTGAGGACAACCAAAAACCGTGGAGCGGCGATCACTGCATGGATCCGGAGATGGTGCCCGGAGTGCTGTTCGCGAACCGGCCGTTGAAGGAAGGAAAGCCGGACATCAAGGACCTGGCCCCGACGGTGCTGCGGCTGTTCGGAGTTGCGGTTCCTTCGTACATGAAAGGGAAAAGGCTTGTCTAGGATTCCCAGGGACAGAAGGGACACAAAGGACACAAGGGACGCTTCTGTCCCTTCTGTCCCTCGTGTCGCTTGTGTCCCTTGCATCTGTCTCCTGCTTCTCCTCGCCGCCTGCGGCTCCAATCCTCCGGCCAAGAAGGTACTGATTCTCGGGCTCGATGGCTTGGATCCCCAAGTCGCCACCCGGTTGATGGATGCCGGCAAACTGCCCAATTTCGCAAGACTGCGCCAATCCGGTAGTTTTTCGCCCCTCGCCACCAGCATTCCAGCCGAGAGCCCGGTTGCCTGGTCGACGTTCATAACCGGGCTGGACGCGGGTGGTCACGGGATCTTTGATTTCATCCATCGGGATCCCGGCACCATGGTTCCGTACCTTTCGACGACAACCACCGAGGTTGCCGGCTGGTCACTGCCTCTCGGGCGGTGGCAGATTCCTCTTTGGCCCGGCGAAATCAGGCTCAACCGGCAAGGCCGGGCATTCTGGGAATTCCTGGAGGATCACGACATCCCTTGCACGATCGTTCGCATCCCTGCCAACTATCCGCCGACCGACTCCCCTGCCAAACAGCTATCCGGGATGGGCACGCCCGACCTCGAAGGGACTTACGGTACCTTCTCCTTCTACACCGATGAGCCGGCCGGCAGCTACGGAGACGTATCCGGTGGCCGTGTCTTTTATGTGAAGGTGAAACTGGATCGGGTTGATGCCGAGCTCCCCGGCCCACCCAACTCCCTCCGGCGCGGGCAGCCTCAGCTGACGGTTCCCTTTGCAGTCCTGATCGATCCCGATCACCCGGTCGCGAAAGTGACGATCCAGGAACGCCAGCTCCTGCTTAAACCGGGAGAGTGGAGTCAGTGGGTGCCGGTCAGGTTTGAAATGATGCCCCTCGGGGCAGCTTCTGCAAACGGCATCGTCCGCTTCTATCTCAAGGAGATTCGGCCTGACTTCAAACTCTATGTCAGCCCGGTCAACGTTGATCCCTCCGATGCCATCCTGCCGATTACTCAACCGTCCGGCTATGCCCGGCAGCTTTACGATCACGTCGGTTACTTCTCGACACTCGGCATTCCCGAAGATACCAAGTCCCTCTCGGCCGGAATACTGAATCAAGAGGAGTTTCTGGCCCAGTCGCGGCTGCTCAGGGATGAGGAGTTACGTCTTCTCGACTATCACTTGAAGAACTTCAAGTCGGGAGTCCTGTTCTTCTACAGCGGCCGGGCCGATCAGATTCAGCACATGTTCTGGCGGGAGATGGAGTCGGATTCCCCGGGTTCCACGGATGACGCTATTGAAGCCGTGTACCGCGACATGGATCAGTTGCTCGGTTACGCGGCATCCCGTGTCGATCCTCAGACACTGGTCATCGCACTCTCCGACCATGGGTTTGCGGGCTTCTCTCGGGCCTTCAGTCTGAACAACTGGCTCGAGAAGGAGGGATACGCGGGACGCCAGCCGGGGGCGAGCACGACATACCTGGCCCCTTTTGACTGGCCCCGGACGCGGGCCTACGGCTTAGGTTTTACCGGCCTGTACCTGAATCTGAAGGGGAGGGAAAAGAACGGTTGGCTTCCCCTCGCAGAGAGGGACCGATTGCTCGAGGAACTTCAGAGGAAACTGATAGAGGTCCGCGATCCGGTTTCCGGGAAGCAGGTGATTACACGGGCCCTTCGCTCGGATCGGGTCTATACCGGGGACGCAGTCTCAAGAGGGCCGGATCTGGTCGTCTGCTACAACCGGGGGTACCGGGCTTCGTGGGAAAGCGTGCTTGGGCTTTTCTCGGCGCAGCTGCTCGAGGACAACACCGATGAGTGGAGCGGCGATCATCTCATGGACCCGGACCTGGTCCCCGGCATCCTCTTTGTCAACCGGTCCATCACGGCCCCAACGCCCGGATTGATTGACCTCGCCCCGACCATCCTCAAAGAGTTTGGCGTGGAAAAAGATGCGAAGATGAAGGGAAGAGCGGTTTTCTGACCTGTTCGATGGAGCAACCATGTTTGGATCGAAGATAAAGATCGACCCCGACCTGCTGGCCAGGTGCCGCCGGCAGGCCGAGCGCGAGGGGTACAGTTCAGTAGAGGAGTATGTGACCCACACTCTGGAGAAAGCTTTGCGCCAGTCGGAGGAAAAGCCCCAGCCCGATGACGAGGCGATCAAAGAACGGCTGAAGGGATTGGGTTACCTGGAGTAGCGGAGGCTCTTGTGCAGAATAATCTGGCTTTCCTGGCTATGCTTCTCGTCCTCACACCTTGGATCAACGCTCAGACCTGGACACCGACAGAGAAAGACCTGACCGTGCTCCAGATCCCGGTCAAAGAGGGACCGGCCATCACGCCGTTCCTACACTACCTTCTTCGTAAGGCCTGGCAACAGGACGATCGTCGCCTCGAGCGCATCAGGGCCGTTCGGGGCGAGCAGGACCTCTCGCGCCTCCAGCAGGAACTGCGCGCGAGCCTGCTCAAGAACATGGGCGGGTTGCCTGAAACGAAAACGCCTCTGAATGCACGGGTCGTCGGCACGATCAAGCAGTCGGGCTACCGGATTGAGAAAGTGATCTTCGAGAGCCTTCCTCACTTCTACGTCACGGCCCTCGTCTGGATACCCGAGGGCAAGACCGGCCCGCTGCCGGCGGTTCTCGTCCCCTGCGGCCATTCAACGAACGGCAAAATCCATTACCAGTACATTTGCCAGCGCCTGGCCAAGCGCGGCTATGTTGCGATCAGCTGGGACCCGGTCGGGCAAGGGGAGCGGAGCCAGTTTTGGGATGCCGCTAATGCCCGGTCGAGATACAACCTCGTTTGCGGAGAACACGCCATTCTCGGTAACCTGGCCTATCTGGCGGGAGCCAATCTCGCGCGCTGGGAAGTCTGGGATGGTATTCGAGCGCTCGATTACGTGTTGACCCGCCCTGACGTCGACCCGGAAAGAATCTCGATCACGGGAACGAGCGGCGGAGGCTTCCAGGCGGCCCACATCGCCGCCCTCGACAGTCGCATCAAAGTGGCCGTGCCTTCCTGCTACATCAGCAGCCTCCCCATGCGGATGGCGAATCGCACCTTTGCCGATCCCGACAGTGACCCGGAACAGGACATCTCTCGAATGGTTGCCGACGGAATCGATCATTCCGGCCTGCTGGTCCTGATCTTCCCCCGGCCACTCATACTGGCGGCCGCCGTACTCGATTTCTTCCCGATTGAAGGAACCCGCAAGACCTTCCACGAGGTCTCCGGCCTCTATAAATACTTTGGAAAGGGGGAGTCGATTTCGCTGGTGGAGGGGTATCACCGGCATCAGTTCTCTCCTGAGAACCTGGCCGTCGCTTTTCAGTTCCTCGATGTTTTCAACAAACTTCCGGTGAAGCCTGAGCTGGAGGGCTTCGAGCCATTGGACGACAAGCAGTTAGTCTGCACGAAGTCGGGGCAGGTGTCGACGGAGTTTACGGACGCTGTTCCAATGACGCGGCTCGTTCGCGATATCATAAAAGAAAAGCCGGTTGCGGCGCTCCCGATCGGTGATCAGTATCGGACGAGTGAGTATCCCGGGATCGATCGCTGGGCGGTTGCCGAGCACAAGGGGCGGCCGGTTGAAAACACCATCGCATGGGAGAAATCCGGGCAGAGTGCCGGCCCCCGTTTAGTGATTGAGAGGTATCTGCTCCGTCACAGCGGCGGGCTGGTGATGCCGGTCGTCCACGTTCGGCGGGAGTCTCAAAGTGGGCCGCGCCGAGCGGCGTTTTGGCTGAATCTAAGGGGCAAGGCTCGCCCGGCAGATTGGCAATCCGTGGCCCAGATGATCGAGCAAGGCTACGAAGTGATTTCGTTTGATTTCAGAGGCGTCGGCGAAGAACGCATGCGGTACGAAACCAAGGTGCCTGAAGAAGCGGCGAAAGCCGATAGCGAGGCGAATTTCTTCGATCCGCTTAACAGCGTGATGGCGAACTACGTTTACAACAGCCTGTTAATCGGCCGGCCCTACATGCTGCAGATGATTGAAGACGTCGAGATTGCCTCCCGCTTCGCGCGGGAAAAGCTTGGCCTCAACGATTTGACACTGGTCGCCGCGACTCCCGAAGCGGGGACGGTCGCCTGGGCAGCGGGACAGTGTCTTCCGGATCTGAAAGTGAGGCGCGACGGAGCGATCTTCAGGTGGTCTGAAGCCGTGGAACAGCAGCGGGAGCTCTGGCCGATTCAGCTGCTTCTGCCCGGCGGGGCGTTTGTGCAGTAACGGACAGCCAGGCCTGAAAGGACCTCAAGGACCTCAAAGACCTCAAGGAGATTGTATGTCTCTCGTCCTTGAGGTCGTTGAGGTCCTTGAAGTCCTTTCAGTCTAATTCATATTAATCCCATCGTTTTTGTAGTATTATGAGCAGCATTTCAAGGAGAACCGACGATGAGAATCGCTGAAGATGTCACCCAGTTAATCGGCAATACCCCGCTCGTGAAGATTCGCCGGATTGCGGCGGGGGCGCCCGCTCAACTCGTGGCCAAGCTCGAGTTCTATAATCCGGCGCACAGCGTCAAGGACAGAATTGGCCTGTCGATGATTGAGGCGGCTGAAAAGGCCGGCAAGATAAGGCCGGATACGATCATCATCGAGCCGACCAGTGGGAACACCGGGATCGCGCTGGCCATGGTCTGTGCGGCGCGTGGCTACAAGTGCCTGCTGGTCATGCCGGACACCATGAGCAAGGAGCGGCGAATGCTGCTTCGTGCCTACGGCGCTCAGCTGATCTTGACCCCTGGGAGTGAGGGGATGGCCGGGTGCATCAAGAAGGTTGAGGAAATAGCGGCCTCAGACCCTCGATACTTCGTTCCCCAGCAGTTCACGAACTCCGCGAATCCGGAGGTGCATCGCCTGACTACCGCCGAAGAGTTGTGGCGTGACACGGACGGCGGGATCGACATTCTGGTCGCGGGAATCGGGACCGGTGGCACTATCACCGGGGTCGGGGAAGTCATCAAGTCCCGAAAGCCCTCGTTCCGCTGCGTGGCCGTGGAACCCGACGCTTCGCCGGTTCTCTCCGGCGGGGTGAAAGGCCCGCACCCGATTCAGGGGATTGGGGCGGGTTTCATTCCCCAGGTTCTGAACACCAAGATCTATGACGAAGTGATCCGCGTGAAGAACGACGACGCTTTCCAGACCGCAAGGAGAATGGCCAAGGAGGAAGGGCTACTGGTCGGTATCTCATCTGGCGCCGCCGTCTGGGCGGCTGTCCAGGTGGCATGCCGTGCCGAGAACGCGGGAAAACTGGTGGTCGTGGTGATTCCGTCCTTCGGTGAGCGCTATCTCAGCACGCCGCTGTTCGCGGATCTAGCGGACTGATGGTTTTGTCTCCCGAAAGGACCTCAAGGACCTCAAGGACCAGAACGCAGCAAGTCCTTGGGGTCCTTGAGGTCTTGAGGTCCTTTCCTCCGGGCCCGTGTCAATCCGGGTCAAACTCGGAAATTGATTCCACAAACTCCGCCGAGCCGTCACGCAGCCAGCCGTCGAGCTGGGCCTGGTCTTTCAGCTGCTGGCCGCGGAACCGCGGGACCAGCAGGAAGGCGCATTTCAATTCGGGCATGGCGGTCATATCGCCCCAGAGTTTTTCAAACTGAGTGACAGGATAAACGTCCTCCTGCCCGTACCCCCACCGCTTCTTCACGTCCTTCAGAGTGACGTAAGTGGGCATTCGCGCGGATACCGTGCGGATGGCATCAGCCACCCGGGCTTCGTCGGCGAGATCGGAGCGGGTCAAGCCAAAGGCGAGGAGCAACTGGTCGACATCCACCCAACTGGTGTTCGAACTGTAGTAGGAAAGGCGGAATTCGTCCTCTTCGCGCGGCAGGGCGAGCCCTTCGACCATGCGCAGCCTTCCGCCGACTCGGGCGAGCCCGCCGCCGCGGTCCTCGATTCGCCGTGTTATTACCTCGAAGGTCAGACAACTTGCATTGGCCAGGTGCGCGCCGAGCAACGCGGGGTCGACGTCCGCCCCCACAGTGTCGATGTTGTGGATCATCAGGTGCTTCAAACGGGGCCGGAGGGCGAACAATTTCTGGAGTACTCCGTTCTTGAACAGGTTTGGGATCTCGTACCAGTGGCCCACTGGATGAAGGCACTGCAGCGGGGTGTTGTCGGTGTAGTCACTCCCCTCACCGGAGGACAAGGCCCATCGGACAAGCGCAGTGCGCAAACTGGCCCGCATCTTCTGGGCCTGCTCGTCCAGCAGCTGTTGAGGCATTTCTTCCCAGAGGAACCGCAGATCGCGGGCCGTCGGGACGAGGCGCAGTCCGACCGAGCGGCCGGGAGACAGGAGCAAAGGCGCCTGGTACCGGTAGTTCCCCTCGTACGCGAGGTACTCCTGTATGGGACGATGAGTCAGGTAGCTTGTCGTAATAACGTGGGGCAGTTCGGCGCCGTACTTGCTGTTGATCCGCCGGCTTTTCGCCAGGTGGGTCTCCAGAAAAGTCCGATGCCGGCCCGTCAGCTTGCAGAATGGGTGAAGCGCCTTGACGACTCCCGTGCCCTGGGTCCAGCGGCTGCCTGCGCCAGCGGCCAGCGTGACGACCGCCACTTCTCCGCGTGCCAGCGATGCGACTCCGTGCTGGAAAAGCTCTCGCTCAAGAGGCGCGGTGGCATCGAGCACGTCTTCGGCCGCAGGGTCCTCGATAATCGAGTTCGTCGGCAGTCGATTCTGGGCGAGTCCAATTCTCCCGCTGCGGAGGTCGGCCCGGATCTGCTCATGGTGAGTTGCATCAAAGCCGTACTCTTGAAGAAACGCAGCCAGGTGCTGGGTGTCGGACCCTCCGGCCACGGCTCCGGGCAGAAGACGGTCAAACAGCGCCGACACAAGCCCGCTCATCTCGGGCCGCGTTCGGCAGGCAGAGCCGAGGCGGCCGAGCTCCCGGCGTCGCTGGCGGCCCAGGCTCTGCTGCTCCACCCGCATAACGGATGGCATCATCATCACGTAATACCCTTGAGGCAAAAGGGCCTGCTCGCCCTCCAGCAGTTGAGCGCAGGTCCCGGTCTCATTGATTCCGAAATCGTAGACCACGGGATCCATGGCAAAAGGGAGGGCCCCAGACAACTTCTTCTTGGCCTCCTGCATGAGTTTCGCCAGCCGCTCCTGAGCTTCTGCTTTCCGGCCGGGAGCAAAGATAAAGCCCATTCCGCCCCCCGACATTCCTCCGAGCATCCAGAATCCCCAAAAATCGCGGCCGAATTCCTGACGGGCACGGCCGATCAGGGTCTGGGTATAGAGGTTGTCGGCCCAAGGGATGATGGCTTGAATCGGCCCGTAGAAGTTTTGAGTGGTGGCGGCCCCGAGGGCCTGGATGTCCCCGGCCTGGAGGCATTCGAGGATCTTGTCCAGAATCCCGCCGGCCTGCAGCCTGGCGGCCCACTCTGCCTCTGAACGCAACAGGTACTTCTCGGTCACCATTTCCAGAATCGGGCCGACGTTTTGGGCCATCCCGCCATGCACGAGAACCAGGCTCTTTTGCAGGCTCTCGCGCACCTCGGCCGGAACGCGGTCGTGTCGGAAGATCGTGTGATTCGGGAGCAGTCGGCCGCGGCTGATTCCGAACTCCGGGTCACCCTCCTCGGCCAGGGCCCCTTGAATCAGCTTGATTCCCGGCCAGAGGCCGCCGGAGTCCTGCCAGCCGCCGCCCGAGCCCGCAAGCCATTCTCCGAGGATCGCCCGCGCTGCGACCAGGCGGCGTTCTTCCTCGTTCAACGGGCCGGAGAGCGAAGAAGCCTGGCCGGTGGCCCGCATGCAGACGGCGATAAGGGAGGCAAGGAGGCTGGTCGATACAGCGAGCCTCGACCCTTTCGGAATACTGTGCACGTTGCTGACGAGCTCGAGACCGTAACCGGGAGCCACCACCCGCGAAAGCAACTCTTCCAGACTCTGGCCGGCCCCCTCGATTCCCGGGGGAACGATGCCTGAGGCGATGAGGGCCGCCTTGAGGAGACCGAGATAGTCCTTCGCAAAATCAAAGACCTCGCCCAGGCTCTCAACGGTCGCCGAAGCCCCCAAATCTACGCTCGCGAGCTTTAGGACCGGCTCGTCAATGACGCGAAGGTACGCTTCGACCGGAGGCAGAGGGGACGGGTCACGCCCGAGGACGCAAAGATCGATCGAGACGTTGAGGACTCTCGCTCCTTCAGGAAAATCCATACCGAGAAAGAAAATATCGCTCCAGCCGCTGTGGGATAGGTCCATCCGCACCGGGGTCTGTTCGCGCAAGATGCGATCTTGCCCGGCCGAAGTCTGACCGACGCGCCCGTCGGGCAGGAGCTCCCGGCGGATACGGAGCGGATGATCGGCCGGGTGGCCGATACGGAACATCCATTGATTTCCGCGAACGGATCGGACACTTCTTCGCACTTGATCCGCGAGCGTCTGAAAGCCGAGGTCGTGATAGGCCGTGGCAAGAGCACTCGAAAGCCCTTCGCTCGGGCCGCCGCTCGCCTGGGTCTCGAGGAAAGTACGGATAGCCTCTTCGAAACGTCGTTTTAGCAGGTGGGCATACCCGTCAAAAGGGATGAGCGGACCGCGAAAATGGCTGAGCTTGCCGGGCAGATGGAACCGGTGAATCGCGTAGAGAAAAAACAGCGCCCGGACCCGCTGGTAAAGGTTGTCACACTGCTTGCGGAACAATTCCAGGCTCTGGCATTCGGCCAGCAGGGCCGGGACTGAGGAACTGCGGCAAAAGGCGTCCAGAGACTGGTTCCGAACTGCAGGATCCGATGCCGTGACTATTCCGACCAGGGTGGACGTGCCGCTGACGCCACCTTTCAAATCTCGCGTCACTGTCCCTCCTCACCGCGGCCTGCAACGCCGGCCTGGCTCAACTCACGGGAGGCGAGCAACTCCACAAGATGCGCCAGTACGCCTTCGCGGTCCTTCCCCCCGAGAGCGAGTGCTAACTGAGCTGTCAGCAGCCCGTACTTCACGCCAATGTCATAGCGTAGTCCCTCGATCTCGGCAGCGAGACACCTCTCTTTGCCGGCGAGCATTGCGAGGGCGGAAGACAGGCTGGAGCCATCTTCGAGCAGGTTCATCACGGCCGGTGTCAGGACATGCATTCCGAAAAAGCAAAGGTAATGACCGCTCCGCAGGCCGGGAACCAGAAGTCGCTGCTCGGCTTCGGTCGGAGTCGGTTTCTCGATCACGTTCTCGATCAGGTACAGGCGCGGCTTCCCGGCGACTCGGCGGCCTCCGACTGTTCCGTAATAGGGAAGCATGCTCTCCCGGGTGGCCTGCACGGCGGAAACAGTGCACGATTCGGCGGCTGCTGTTTCGGTCAACTGGCGGGCGCAGCGGGTCGGCCCGGCACTCCAGTAGAGGTGATCGCCGACCAGGTGCAGAAAAGGCTCGTGGGCCGTGAACTCCCGGGCGCAGGCAATCGCGTTGGCGTAGCCTTTCGGTGCCGGCTGCTCCACAAAATGGAGCCAGTTTCTCAGGTCGCCCGCGGCCTCCCGGTAGGATTCCTCGTCCCCCGGACTGACGACAACACAGATCGCTTCGACACCCGCGCTCAGGGCTTCTTCGACGATGATACGGAGGGCTGACTTCTGGATGCCGTCGCTGTCAATGAGCGTCTGGAGAGGGAGACTCCGTTGGTTCTTCCCCGCGGCGGTGATGACTGCCTTTCGAACCTTCATACCGAGGAAGGTTACCGCAGGAGCGGGCGGGGAACAACTGCTGAAGTCTGGGGAACCACCAAGTCACGAAAAGGCAGACACAAAAAAGCGTTTCACTAAAAGGCAGAGGCGCAAATGGAGTCTATTCGCGCCTCTGCCTTTTCGTGACTTGGTGGTTCCCCAGACTTCAGCGGCTTTTCACCAACCCCCGGCTGGCGCTGCCGGTGTCCATGGCGACGAGCGTGCCGTACACCTTGCCGAACGCGACGTCCGCTTCGAACTTGACGGGCACTCGCAGGGGATCGGTCGAGTACCAAACGCGGAGATTTCCGCCGGAGTTAAAGATACGACCATTGGTGTTGATCCTGATCGCGCGGAAACTTCCAATAGGGGTGTGAACCGTCTCTCGCTTGGCAATATGAAAGTCGATTTTCTTCGCTTCGCCTTCATCGACGAGGTGGATGAAGAACTGCTGCCCGGTCTCAAAAGCCCGTAATCGGCCGACATAGAAGACTGAAACGACGTCGACGAGAGGTTCCTTGATCTCTGTGATCGTGCGGTTCTTCAGTTCCTTCGGCGGCTTTACCGCTACGTCATGTTCGGTCAGAAACAACCGGTCCTGAGGATAGTCGAAAAGCAACTGGAAGTCGCGTTGGCGCTTCCCTTCGCGGATTCTTTTGACAAAGCGGTAGGAGCGGAAGGTCTGCCGGTCAAAAATCGACTCAAAGTAATCCTTCACGTCCAGCCCGGCAACGGAAGCCAGGCGGCCGTTGGATCGGGCTTCAGCGGCAACCTTGAAGACGGGACGGTCGTGATAAACGGTTTCGTAAGTACGGAAATCAAGCTCCCCGGCCTTGAAGGCGGGTAACAGGAAAAGGGGTTTCCAGTTCACCTCGTAGACCAGCCGTTCGTTTTGGCCAAACGGGGCGGAATATTTCTCGCCCTCCTTCAGCAGTGGAGTCTGGGTGGATACGCCACTGGTTACCCGCAGAAGCGCGACCAGAAGCCAAACGCCACCCAAGGATCCGACCGCTATCTTGCGCATCTTCACCGCCATAGGAACATTTTTGTCCAAATCAGCGCGGTCACCAGGAAGAAACCGACAACCGCCCTGTACTCACGGTTACAGATGACCTTTCCCCACTGAAAGTTGCCGGTTGGTTTGGAATCGCCTTCTTCCCTCCGCGGAATAAACGGCGGATTCAATGGCAAGAAGAGGGCGACCTGATCTCGATAAACGGCGTAGCCAACGCCGAAAGTCCTTGTCAATTCCTGCTCTTCCCGCTTCATTACCGGGATGTAGATGGCCACGAAAAGAACGGGAAACAGCACGGCCAGCCAGAAGTTTGCGGCGGCAAGCGTGAATCCGAGGCCCATGAAGAAAGAGCCGAGATAGAGGGGATTTCGTGTCCAGGAATAGGGTCCGGAAGTGGCCAGTTCTCTTCCTTTGTTAAGGTGGCCCGCCGCCCAGACGCGCAAGGCGGATCCAAGGCCAGCCAGGACGATTCCCGGGTAGAAGAAGGCTGGCAGGGGTGTGGCGAGGTATAGAAACAGGAGCCCGTAGCAAAAGCCGAGCGGTACCCGGATTCGTTGCGCGATGCTCGTGTTCACTGTCCGTGTTCGTCCGTGTCAGTCCGTGTCCGTCTCTCGATCCCCAACCGTCGTACCACCGCGTCAAACACTTCCTCGACCGCTATGTTCATGCAAATGAACTGATCGCAGGTCCGCTTGAGGCAGTTTGAGCAGGGCAGGTGCCGCTTGACGACGAGGTCCGCCGGGTCGTAGGGGCCGTTCCGCCAGATGGGGCTCGGGCCCAATATCGCGACCGTCGGCGTTCCGAGCGCAACCGCCAAATGGAGCGGACCGGTGTCACCGGCAATCATGAGCCGCGATTCCCGGCATAGGGCCGCCAGTTCCGGAATGGAAGTCGGGAAGCTACAGCAGCCGCTCGTGGCCTGCTTTACCTCCTCAATGATGCTCTCTTCCCCCGGCCCGTAAGTAAGCACGACCGGGATCTCCAACTCGTCCTGGATCCTCCCTGCCAGCTGCGCATAGTGCCCGGCCGGCCAGAGCTTGGTGGCCCATCCGGCGCCCGGGTTCAACAGAATAGGTCTTTCTATCCTGTTCTCGGCGAGTTTCTGCCGAACCCGACTCCCCGCAGCTTCTGGAATCTCAAGAGGGATGATGGGGGCCCTTCGTGGCGCTGTTGAATCGAAAGGCGGCGCGTGGTTCCCGTTGGTACAGCCTGGCCGTTCGGCAAGTCGCAAGTTGAGGTCGACCACGTGGAGCTTCTCTTCCGGTTTGGCCGCCACCCGGTCCGAGTAAAAGGAAGACGCGAGCCGTTCACGGGTCAATGCCGGACCGAAGCCGGCCACCAGGCGGGCGCCCGAGAGCCGTGCGACGATGGCGGACTTGAGGAGCCCCTGGAAGTCGAGGGCCAGGTCGAAGTGCTCGCGACGAAGCGCACGGATCAGCTGGACGAACGGTCTGGAGGAACCCCGCCACGACCATTTGCGCAGACCGGCCACCCAGATTCGCGTGATTCCGGGGACCGATTCCAGAAGCGGGACATAGGCGGTTTCGGTCAGCCAGTGGATTTCGGCGAGGGGCAGGCAACGATGGAGCTGCTGTTGAGCAGGCATCGCGTGAATGATGTCGCCCAACGAACCGAGTCGGACGATGAGGATCTTCCTAATGGCTGGCCTCTGATTTCTCGCCATTCCGCAGTCCCCGACCCGTCCTTCTGGACTCTGGTCCTGCCTCCTCGGTGATCCGCTTGAGATAGTCACGGGTCGAATGCTCCTTGCGGTCGCCGACTATGGCCACTCTTCCTCCATAGCCAAGAACTGTCGCTCGCTCGGGGACCGTCAGTTCGCTGTAGTCTGTCCCTTTCGCATGGACATCGGGACGAATCTCCTGAAGCAGGCTATCCACCGTCCGATCATCAAACAGGACGAGGTAGTCGACACACTCGAGGGCGGCCAGGATTTCTGCTCTCTCGAGCTCCGGCATCAAAGGCCGGCCGGGGCCTTTCAGTTTCTCGACCGAACGGTCGCCGTTGACGGCAAGTATCAGGATGTCACCCAATTCGCGTGCGGCCTGCAGGTATCGTATGTGACCGACATGGACGAGGTCGAAGCAGCCATTCCCGAAAACAACCGTCTTTCCCGCCTTGCGGGCCGCCTGCGCAATCTGCTTCAACTCTGCGATTGTCTTCAACTTAGAAGATAGCATATAGATCACTGAATGGCCGACTGACCCTCATACGCGATTATCCAGTCCGCTGCCTCGAGCAGGTTCTCAGCCACGTAATCGGGCCGGAGATCGCCAAGTTGCTCGACTGCCGTCTTTCCATACCCCGTCTTGACCAGCACCGACCGGCACCCGGCTTCCTGAGCCACGCCTACGTCGCCGGCGCGATCCCCGACGACAAAGCTTGCCTTCAAATCTATTTGGAGGTCGGCAGCCGCTCGAAGGATCATTCCAGGTCGCGGCTTGCGGCACTCGCAAACCTGGCGGTACCTCTCCAGGGTCGCCTCAGCGTGATGCGGGCAATAGTAAAAGCGGTCGATCCGCGCCCCTTCCTGAGTCAGCCGGCGGGCGAGCTCCGAGTGGATCTTCTCTAGATCAGCCTCGTTCAGGTACCCCCGCGCAATCGCCGACTGGTTGCTTATAATCACGACCAGGAAACCGGCCGCTCGGAGTCTCCGAAGCGCCTCGGCAGAGAACGGGTACACCTGCATCTCCTCGATGGTCGACAGGTAGTTCACCTCCTCGATGACGGTCCCGTCCCGGTCGAGGAAAACCGCGCGATTAGCCATGCGTCAAGCTGGTTTTTGCTAGCTCGTAGACCTCATCAACCTGGATTCGGTCAAAACAGCGCAAGTCAAGCGGGCATTCTCGCAAAAGACACGGACTGCATTCAACATGTTTATGTACAACCAGGGCCTTCGAACTGTAGGGCCCGGTCGCGATTTCGTCTGTGGAGCCAAAGAGCGCTATCTGAGGAGTATCAAGAGCGGCGGCCAGGTGCATGGGGCCCGAGTCGTTGGTGATAAACAGGTCGCACCGAGAGATGAGGGCGAGCAGGGACCGGAGATCGGTTGTTCCGGCGAGTATGATCGGCCGGCACTGCATCATTCCCCGGATGCCGTCGGCAATCTCCCTCTCGCCCGCCGAGCCAAAGATCAGCACTTGAGCATCAAGGCGTTGGATCAGAAGATCGGCGAGGGCGGCATAGCGATCGATAAACCACCTTTTGGCAGAACCGAAGAATGCGCCCGGATTCACTCCGACTACGGGTCGTTCCCGTACAACGCCGTTGTCAGCCAGAAGTTGTGCGGCCGATTCCACGGCATTGGGGGCCGGGACCAGGTGAATGTCCGGTTTGAAATCTGAATCGGAAAGATAATCCCGATCGGAGAGGCCCACCTGGTACAGGAGGTCGAGGTAGTAGTAAATCTGATGTCTTCCGAGGCGTTTAATGCGAGGCAAGCCCGAGCGGGTGAGCAGCAGCTTGCGCCCGTCGGTCGAGTAGCCGAGCCGCTCGGGCACGCGCGCCGCCAAAGCGACCAACGCCGAACCGAAAGCATTCTGCAGCAAAAGAGCCCGGTCGGAGCTGCGTGCGACGGCTACCGCGTGTTTGAAATTTGCCACTCGGGAGGTGGTGGTCTCGATAGAGATCACTTGGTCTACGAGTCCCTGGTTCTCGAACAGCCCGGCGACCCAGGGACGTGCCGCCAAAACCAAATGGTCGTGGGGGTAGAGACGCCGGAACTCCCGCAAGGCGGCGACGGACATGACAGCGTCCCCGATCCAGTTGGTGCTACGAATAAAAACCTGGCGGCTCATTGACTCTTTTGATCCTGCGGGAATTGCCATCGATTTGTCAAAGGGACAAAAGGGACAAACGGGACACAAGGGACACAAGGGACATCAGGGACATAAGGGACACAAGGGACATCAGGGACATAAGGGACATAAGGGACATAAGGGACACAAGGGACACAAGGGACGTGGGCTGAGCTTAAGGTCCCTAGTCCCTTATGTCCCTTATGTCCCTGATGTCCCTTATGTCCCTTGTGTCCCTTTGCTGAGCCACCCCCGCACTTCCTCTATCAGGTCCCTTTCAAATTTTTCCGGGTCCTCGGGCTTGGCCTCGATTCTCAGAGCATACACCGGGGTATCGTGGCCCGTCGATCCGTGAAGCCTGACGGTGTCTTTCTCGGTGGTCACGACCGCCCGAACGTCAAGCGATCGGGCGCGGCTGTAGATCTTTTTCAGGTCTTCGGAGCTGAAGACATGATGGTCACGGAACGTGATGCTTTCTGCAACGTCGATTTGGTAGTGGGCGAGATCCTGGAGAAAGACCGCCGGATTCCCAATGGCCGAAACGGCCACGACCCTCGCATGGAGCAGATGGCGAACCGGGTAACTCGCGCCGGTTCCCAGCTCCACCAATCCCACCGCGTCATGATAGAAGTAGCTGATTTTCGCCAGCCTGTTTCTGCGCCGGATTTCGGTCTCGAGCAATTCCTGGTCGAAGGGCAGATGCGCCCGGGTCACGATAACCAGGTCAGCGCGTTTGATGGCGGACAGCGGCTCGCGAAGCCGGCCGGCCGGCAGCAGCCGGCCGCCTCCGAACGGATCGGTGGCGTCCAATACCAGGATGTTGAGGTTCCGGACGATCTGCAGGTGCTGATAAGCGTCATCCAGGATGAAGACCAGCTTCCGATTCGCCCCAAAGCCTGGAATCAGGCGGGCGCTCTGGTCGCGGGCCTTACCGACAGCGATTGGCACTCCTTCCAACCTGGTCGCCATCAGGCAAGCCTCGTCGCCAGATTCCTCGGCGCTGGCCAGGTTTCGTGAGCCGTCCGATGCCAGCGCCGCGGTCTGCTCCGCCCGCCCTTTGTACCCTCGGGTGAGGATTGCGGGTTGAAGCCCCGCCTGCTTCAGAATCTGTGCCAGGTACATAACCAGAGGAGTTTTGCCCGTTCCGCCGGTCGTCAGGTTGCCGACGCTGATAACCGGGTGGGGGAGCGTCTCGGATCGCAGCACGCCGGTTTCGTAGAGTTTCAGCCGCGTCTGGACCACCAGGCGGTAGAGGGGAGAAAGGAGCCCGAGAAATCCAGCAGTTGCAGCCATTGGTTTAAGAAGATTTTATCCACGAATTACACGAATTACACGAATTGGGAGAAAGCCATTCGTGTAATTCGTGTAATTCGTGGATAAATCAATGCTGGTGATCTTTAGGGAGCACGCCCCTGACCACCTCCACCGTGTGCTTGACGGCTCCCTGGTTCTCGCGGACCACCCTGCGCGCGTTGCCGCCGATCCACTTCCTGGCGGCCGCGTCCTGCAGCAGGTCCCGCGAGCGCTGCATAAGTTCGTCTTGGCCTGAGACCTGGATGGCGGCGTAAGCCGCGAGGAAAGTGTCCGCTATCTCGCGGAAGTTCTGCATGTACGGGCCAAAGGTGATCGGCTTCCCGAAGTTTGCGGCTTCGATGATGTTGTGGCCTCCCCATGGAACCAACGACCCGCCGATGAAGACCAGGTCAGCGAGCTGATACAGGTGAGCCAACTCGCCGATGGTGTCAAGCACCACTACGTCGGGGCTGCCTTTGTCAGAATCCAGATTCGACCGAAGAACCGGATTCAACCCCCGGTTGGCCAGGACCCCAATGACCTCGGCCGCGCGATGCGTGTGTCGCGGGGCAACCAGCCAGCGGAGGGAAGGGAAGTCGCGCTTCAGACCAACGAACACCTCGGCCAGTTGCACCTCCTCTTCCTCCCTGGTGCTCCCGCAGACCCAGAGAAGGGCGGAGGGATCAGGTCTGAGGATTGCCGCAAGCCTGTGGACGATCAGTTGCTTCTGGCTATCGGCTTTCAATTCGTAGTCATACTTCAGATTCCCAACGCGAATGACCCGATCAGGGGGAGCGCCCAGATCGATGATCCGCTGTTTATCCTGTTTTGACTGCATGCACAACGTTCGGATCAGGCGGAGCGCGGGGACCAGCAGGAGTCGAATGCGGCGGTAACGGCCGAAAGACCTGTCGGAGATTCGCCCGTTAACCAGCAGAACCGGGATTCCAGCCCGGCTGGCCTGGAACAGGAGGTTCGGCCAGATCTCGGTTTCGGCAAGGAGAACGAGACTCGGCTGAATAATTCTCAGAAAGCGGCGGCAAAGCCAGCCCCAGTCCAGAGGAAAGTAGAAGACGTGATCATCCGGGTAGAGCTTCCTGGCCAGGACTTGTCCGGTCTCGGTTGTGGTTGAAACACAAATATCGAAGTCCGGGCGCAAGGCTTCAACCAGGGGCTTGATGACATTCACCTCTCCGACTGAAACGGCCTGGATCCAGATGCGGCGCTTCTGCGCTGGGAGCGACGGCCGCGCTCCCACGGGAGACCCGACCGCCCATCCCGCCCTTTCGAGCAAATGTAACTTCCGTCCCTGCTTGCGGGAGCGCGCAAGATAGAACGGGAGGTAGACAAGGAACGCGAGTGTGTAGAGGGCCGAATAGAGGATCAGGAAAAATAGCATTGTCTGCAACTTCCGTTCGAAAACGCTCATCGTAATACCCGGCCGCCAGGACCTGCAACCGGAGCGGGGGGAGAGTGCCGGAAAATAGCCTCAAAATAGATTTGTAGTTTTTACAGAGGATTGGTAGAATGGCCCTTCGCCTGGTTGACAGATTTCCATGCTGTCAGCTAAGATCTCGAGGCTCGTTGTTTGATAGGTTGTCTACCAAAGATGATGCCTCGGCATCATTTTTTATTTTCAGAAGGAGAAAAGGCGAGTGCCGACGTTCAATCAGTTAGTCCGAAAAGGTCGACGGCGCGTGAAGGTCAAGACCAAGAGCCCGGCGCTGCAGAGTTCGCCGCAAAAGCGTGGAGTGTGCGTGCGCGTTTACACTCAGACGCCCAAGAAGCCGAATTCCGCACTCCGCAAAGTCGCTCGTGTTCGATTGACCAACCAAATTGAAGTGACGACGTACATCCCCGGGATCGGGCACAATCTGCAGGAGCACTCGATGGTGCTGGTGCGTGGTGGCCGTGTGAAAGACCTGCCGGGTGTCCGGTATCACATCATCCGGGGCACGCTCGACGCCGTGGGTGTAGAAGGCCGTCATCAAGGCCGCTCCAAATACGGCGCCAAGAGACCGAAGGGATAAGGAACACTGGTTGATCAGAGCTGCATGGAAGAGTTTCTTTGCAGCTTGTTTTGTTTCTGGAGCAAGACGAAATGCCAAGGCGTAGAGAGGTTCCCAAGCGAGAGGTTCTGCCTGATTCCGTGTATAACAGCGAGCTCGTCACGAAGTTTGTGAACAAGGTGATGGAGCGGGGGAAGAAGAGCACGGCTGAGGGAATCTTCTACGGTGCGATGGAGACGATTCGAGAGCGCACCGGGGAAGATCCGATGAAGGTGTTCAAGAAGGCGCTCGATAATGTAAAGCCCCTTCTCGAGACCAAGTCCCGCCGTGTCGGTGGATCGACCTACCAGGTCCCCATGGAAGTCAGCCAGAGCCGGCGTACGTCGTTGGCCATTCGGTGGATGGTCAGCTACTCAAGGTCCAGGGGTGAGAAAACCATGGTCGAGAAGCTGGCCAGTGAGGTGCTTGACGCGGCCAACAACCGCGGCGGCGCCGTGAAGAAGAAGGAAGACGTCCACCGCATGGCTGAGGCGAACAAAGCTTTCGCCCACTATCGCTGGTAACCGCGTTCCGTCCGCCCTATACGCAACACCTGGTTGCGTGAGGAAGCGGCGGGAACCTCCGCCGCTGCTTTTAGAGACGGATCAAATATAGAAGATAGACCGTAGAGCCACGGGTGGCTCCCATCCCCAGATGGGCGCAAGTCCGATCTGCAGATGGGAGGCAGTCCGTGTTATTTGTTGGCCGTACTGTATTTGGGAGTTAGCAATCGTGCCGCGTTCAACGCCGTTAGAGAAGACGCGAAATATCGGAATCATGGCGCATATCGACGCCGGGAAGACGACTACTACCGAGCGGATTCTCTACTACACGGGAATTACATATAAGATCGGTGAGGTTCACGAAGGCACTGCGACCATGGATTGGATGGCGCAGGAGCAGGAGCGTGGAATAACTATCACCTCAGCCGCGACCACCTGTTTCTGGAAGGGGGCCCGGATCAACATCATCGATACGCCGGGCCACGTGGACTTTACAGCCGAGGTGGAGCGCTCGCTGCGGGTGCTCGACGGCGCGGTGGCTGTCTTTGATGCAGTGGTCGGGGTCGAACCCCAGTCGGAGACTGTCTGGCGTCAGGCCGACAAGTACCGCGTTCCCCGCATCGCCTTCATGAACAAGATGGACCGCCCGGGCGCGGACTTCTTTGCCGCGATGGAGTCGATGAAGAAACGGCTGGCCGCGCGGCCGGTGCCCGTCCAGATTCCGCTTGGAAGCGAGGAGAAGTTCGAGGGCATCATCGACCTTATTACGATGAGGGCCGCGGTCTACCGGGCCGAGACGCTGGGCGCCGATTTTGACGACATCGATATCCCGGCCGAGTATCGGGCGCAGGCGACCGAGTGGCGCGACAAAATGGTTGAGCTGGTCGCCGAGAGCGACGATCATCTGACCGAGAAGTACGTGGCGGGCGAGACGATCACGGCAGAGGAGCTACGGGCGGGCCTGCGCAAGGGCACTAGCGCGATGCGCTTTACGCCGGTGCTGTGCGGTGCCGCCTTCAAGAACAAAGGCGTCCAGCCATTGTTGGACGCCATTGTTGCTTACCTCCCCGCCCCCCTGGACATACCCCCCAGCGCAGGCCGTG
>Ga0105092_10000289_pt1 | contig 25670 bp, 20 predicted proteins | sample PPLLak2March2015_FD_87021 | JGI IMG/M metagenome (GOLD analysis project Ga0105092, IMG submission 87021) | Freshwater sediment microbial communities from Prairie Pothole Lake near Jamestown, North Dakota, USA - PPLs Lake P7 Core (1) Depth... | ecosystem: Environmental > Aquatic > Freshwater >... | reverse complement strand
TGAGCGCGTGGACTCCCACACCCTCGTCTTTCAGAAGCACGTTTCCGATTCCGAGTATCAGTGTATTCATAGTCAAACCCGCCCTTAGAAATGCTGGCAGCCTGTTGGACCGCTCTCGGCCTTGGATCCATCTGCGCGGCGACCGCGAGGCTCTACTCGCATCTTATGGCTGGTTGACGACAGGGTAAAGATAAAACCGTGCCTGTTTGGTGAATTTTCTAACAGGATGGCGCACGATGCGGCTTTCTCTGTGGCGTATTTCAACAGTTTCTCGGAGAGAAGGCTACGCTCCGGTGGCGGCGAGAAGGGCCCGAAAAGAGCAGGCTGCTGTTTTCGCGCCCTCGGCGGTCACACCTCGGCCGACCGTTTTTTGGGCAGGAAGAACACCGCCACGGCGCCGAGAAAGGCCAGGAAGATGAGAAGGGTAAAACCCGTCGCGTAGCTGTCGCCCTTGTCGCGCAGGTAGCCGACCAGCATGGGGGCCGTTGCTTCAGCGACCCCGTCGGCCGTGAGGATGATTCCCATGACGCGTCCGAGGACGCGGACGCCAAAGATCTCCGCTGCCATGAGCGGAATGATCATGTAGTCGCCGCCCAGGCCGATGCCGAATACGATGGCGAAGGCGTAAAGCGCCCAGGCGCTGTGGACCCAGAACAGAAGCGGAATACCCGAGGCGACGAGCATATAGATCAGGATCATCACATACTTCTTGGGAAACCGGTCGGCCAGCCAGCCCATCAGCACGCGGCCAAAGAGACTGGCCCCGAGAACAAGCGACAGGAGGGTTGCGATCGACGCCTGACCCAAACCCTGGTCCAGGCTGAGGAACAGCTTCAGATTCTGGTATGTCCCCCCCACAGCCGCGATCGAACACATACTGCCAACGGCGAGCAGGTAAAAATAGGGACTGCGCAGGATCGGCGCGATGGAGACGGGCGCCTCTCTCTGGGCCTTTTCGAATGCTCGCCCGGTCGGCGAATCCTTCACGAAGAAAGCCATCGGCAAGGCGATAAGCACAATCAGAATTCCGATCACCCGCAGCGCGGTGTGCCAGCCGTAACTGTCGGTGAGAAACCTGGCGAGTTGAGGAACGAGCGCGCCTCCAATGCCGATCCCCAGGTAGGCAAACCCCATCGCTTTCCCCCTTGACTTGTCAAACCATCTGGACAAGAGCACCTGGTTGGGCAGTGGCCCGCCACACACGTAGCCAAGGGCATTGAAGAGGTAAAAAAAGTAGAAGAAACCAAGAGTGGAAATATAACTGAGCCCGACCAGTGCGCCGCCAGCCATGAGAATTCCCACCATCATCAGGCGACGGGGGCCGAAGCGATCGACAATCCAGCCTGCGATAAACCCGAACAGGGGGCCCACGACCAGCTTGCTCAGAGCGTTTCCGGAAGTCACCTCCGCCCGGGTCCACCCAAAATCCCTGACCATGAAGTCATAGAAGAAGGGCAAGCCGTAGAGCGCCAATCCAACGATCGAGAAAAGCGCCAGGAAGGAAGTGGACGCAATTTGGACCTGGCGGGCTTTCGAAGGAGTCACTGAAGCCGAGGAGTCCGGTGTCTGCTGGTTGGTCGTGCTGGTCATCCCGCGAATTCTAGCCGAATTGCATCGTCGGGTGCCAGAGCGAAAGCCAGTCGGGCCGCCGTCAAAGGCGGCCCGTTACGGGTGAGGTAAGGACTAGTGCTGAATACGCAGCTGGAATTGGATGTAGCGCGGCGTGTTCAGGCAGCTCGTCACTTTGCGAAAGCAATCGGTCGTAGGGCGGATTCGCTGTTCAGAATCCGCCGCTTTACGGCCCGGTTGGCGAGCTTTCGTGCGCAGTGGGCAGTGCGCAGTGGGCAGTGCGCAGTGGGCAGTGGGCAGTGAAAAGGCCGCCCGGGGGGCGGGCGGCCTTTTGGTTCGAGGTTGAGAAACTAGTAGACGACTCGAACCTGGAATTGAATGTAACGAGGCGTGTTGAGGTAACCGCCCACCCGGCCGAAGTTGGAACTGGTCGGATCCGTGTTGGGACCGCCCATCACCTGGTGGTTCGGGGCGTTCAGGAGGTCCACGCGGCCGAGCACCCTGACGCCTTCCTTCACGAAGAAAGCCTTCTGGATGTTCACGTCCAACTGCTTCAGCTTGTCGGTCCGAACGTGGTTGAACCGGTTCGCGAAGACCCGGGCATGGTAATTGGCCGGAGTCTGCTTGCTGTCGGTCACCCACAGCGCGTTCGGATACGCTTTGCCAGTCTCAGGGTTGATATTCCTCGAGTCACCTGTCGGATACTGCCAGCCGGTGTTGAACCAACGATCCTTGGTCTGTTCGCTGGCCGGCAAACGGATGTCACGGGTGCTTTCGCCCAGGAAGAACAGGTTTCCGAACTCGACCGGCTCCCCACTCTGCATCTGCCAGACCAGACCTAACTGCCACCCGCCGAGGGCGGTATTGAGCCAATCGGTGCGGTTGAGTAATAGCTTGTCCTTTCCAAAGGGCAGTTCGTAAAGCGATGTCGCCACCCAGCGGTGCGGCCGCGACACATCGCTTTCACGCCAGATAGGTTCCTGATCAAAGCTGTTGGGCACCCAGTCCTTGGTCATCGTGTGCGAGAACTCATAGTGGGTGCTGACTGTCCAGCCCTGTGAGAACCGCTTTTCAAAACGAAGCAGCATGGCGTTGTAGACGTTCTCTCCGATCGGGACTCGCTGTTCGATAAGGTCGCCCGCGATGTGCGGGTACGGGCGGAGCAACTGGGCCTTCGTCATCGTTTTCTGAGTGAAGAAGCTCGTGTTCGTCATCTGCTGGTAGAGCAACGGGTTGATCTGCTCCATGAACTTGAGGTTCCCGATAGCGAAGGGATTTGTCACGCCTTTGGCCAGGTCATTGGCGATGGCGTCCTGCCGGACGTTTCCGGTCGCGTAGTACTCCATCGGAACGGAATTGCGGTTGATGTCGCTGACGCCCAGATGGCTGGCAAAAGCGCCCGCATATGCAACCGACACCACCGCGTCATTGAGCAACTGCTTTTCGACTTCGAGTCTCCAACGGTGTTGTCTGGTCGGCTCGGCGTGAGCGGGGATATACGAGAAGCTGCGGCCGAGATAGGCCAGGTGCCCGAGGGCGTTCCCGTAAGGAGCGTCGAATCGGGTGCCGTCGGCGCGCACCGGGAACGGATCGACCATTGGCGGTTTCCCATTGATCGGGTCCCAGGAGGGACTCGCCCAGGTCACGCCATTGTCGTTCGTGATGATTGTGCTCGTCGTCCGGCTGAACCCGGTCTGATCGATCTCGGTGTGTCCGGCGTTAAGGGTGTCGTAGTACATCCCGTAGCCACCGCGCACCACCCAGGTGTCGGCCAGCTTGTAGGCGAAACCGAGCCGAGGCATGATGCGCAGGGTCGTCTGGGTGCGAGTGCGTGGAACGCCTTCCGCACCCAGGTAGTTCACGCCACCGCGCATACCAGCGGCGAAGTCCGCCGCCGACCGTTGCGGCAGAGCAACCTTCTCGTAGCCCGTCTTGACAGCGTTGACGAACTGAACGGGGAGCTCGTAGCCGTAGTTCCAATCGCGAAGACCGCGATCGAACCTCTCCCGGATGCTGCCTTCGTACTCCACGCGCGCCCCCAGGTTAACCGTCAACTTCGGGGTCAGCCGGAAATTGTCTTGCAGGAACAGGCCGTGATAAGGAGTTGTCAGATACCGGGTGTCGTTCGTCTCCACGGTCATGTTGTTGGGGATGCCCATCATGAAGGCGGCCCACTCGACACCGATGCTTCCGACGCCGGACGTGTTGTTCGCCTTGCGCAACAGGTTATTGCGAAACTCGAACAGGCCGGACGTGTTGCCCGGGGCCCCGCCGACGCGGTAGTATTTGCGCGCGTCCCAGCCGAAAGACAGGCTGTGCCTGCCCATGTACTTGGAATAGTCGACCGCTAAAGTAGCAGTCGAGATGGGGTTCAACCGGTTGTAATTGCTGCTGACGTCCTTGTATGTGGTGAAGTCGACGCGCGGCAGCGTGGTGTAATCACCGGCTTTTTCGTCCATGTAGGTCGGCAAACCGACGTCGCTCGGCTTGTAGTTGCGCTGCTCGAGGTTGACGGCCTGATCCGTGTAGCGATTGTAGGCAACGGAGACGTGCAGGACGTCAGTGGGGGAAAAGGCGTGGACCCAGTCGGCGCCCACGCCCTTGTTGGCCCTGCGCATGCCGTTGCTGTGGAGGTAGCGGGCCGTCTCGAAAGTCCAGTCTTGCCGATCCTCGAGGAACGTGTTGTAGCTCCACCGGAAGAAGAATTTGTCGGTTTCGGAATGGACGTAGTCGACGCGGTTCTGGAGAGCTTTGTAATCCCAATTGAACGGGATATTGGCGTTGAAGTAGTTGTACGAGGTATCGGTGCCCTCACCCGGCGGGTGATTCGGCAGCGGATACAGTTTCTCGTAGAACTTGTACATCGGGTTGACGATGCGGCTTGCCGGGATGATGTTGTTCGCGAACGGCTGCCGCTCGTACAGGCCCGTTTTCGAGTTGAAGACCGTCGTCAGCGGGTCGTAGATCTGGTACTTGGCCGGGTCAACGGCAAGCAGATCCGAGAAGTCGCCTTGCCGGTGGGCGGCCGTCGGCACGGTGAAAGTCTTGTTCGACGGGGTTTCGCTCTTGGCGTCCTTGAAACCGTTGAAGATGAAAAAGAAGAACAGCTTGTCCGAACCATCGTACAGGCCGGGGAGTTTCACCGGGCCGCCGATGGAGGCGGCGTAGTTATTCGACCGCCCGCTCGGCTGTCGTTGTTCCTTGCGAAGCTGGCTGGAAAGCCCTGCGTCGCCGGCTCTGTCCGCATCGGTGATTTTCTTCCAATACGCCCCGTTGTCGTTGCCCGGCGTGGCGTTCCACCGCTGCTGCCAGTGATTTTCCGTCAGTGTTCCGTGGAACTGGTTGGTGCCGGCCTTGGACTGCATGGTAATGAAAGCGCCGGTTGTATGACCGACTTTAGCGTCAAAACTGGTGCTCTCGACCCGGAACTCGTCAATTGCGTCAGTGTAGGGAAGATAAGCGGTGCGTCGACCGGAACCGCTGTTCGGCGTGCCGTCGATGCTCCACTCGTTGCCGCCGACTCCACCTGAGGTCTGGTAGGCAGAAGCGCCCTGGGTGGAGTGGAGACCGATGTAGTCGTACCCCTCAGTGCGCTGCATGCCGTACGCCAAACCGGACATCAGCATGGCGCTGTTGCCCAGAATCGGCAGTTCCATGACGCGCTTGCTGTCGATGACCTGGCCAACCGACGAGCTCGTTGTGTTCAGAACCGGCTCGGCAGCTGTAACAGTGACCGACTGGGATAGTTCGCCTACCTCCATCTTCACGTCGAGCACGACTTCACTGTTGATGCTCAGGTTGAGGCCTTTGCGGACATGTGTAGAAAAACCGGTAAGCTCAGCCCTTAGTTCATAAGAGCCGGGATTCAGAAAGGGAATTCGATATAACCCCTCGTCGTTCGTGACGGTTGGGGTTGCGACATTCGTCTCCACGTTGGTCAAAGTGATCGTAACACCCGGGATGACTCCTCCCGAGGCATCGGTCACTCGCCCCACGACCGTGGCACGAGTCTCCTGGGCGAGCACAGGCGCCGACCAAAGCGCGAGCACGAGCGCCAGGATAATACAGGCGGATAAGGCCAAACTTCGCATACGCCTCCTGGACTGCAAACTTTGCTGTACGTTCGGGGATCGCCTGTCGCTGCTAGAACTTTGCGACTTGCGTTTGTGAGCACTGCTTCAAAAGCTCAAACAGGCTAATCTCACCACTTCTCGACCTGGGGGCCGAGACGGCGGTAATTAGTATCACAGCGGAGAGGGTGTCGCAAGGAATTATTCTGAGGCACGGAAATCACGGAAGGGGACACGGAAATCACGGACAGGTCGTGAACCCTGTCCGTGATTTCCGTGTCCCGTTCCGTGATTTCCGTGCCTCAGAACTTCACCTGTTCCAAAAACTTCAAACTCTCGGGGATCTGCGTCGCGGCCGAGGGCGACTCGTCCTCGATGAAGTAGTACTTGACGCCGATTTCCTTAGCGGCTTTCAGGATAGCCGGCATATCCATCTGGCCGGTACCGAGAACGACGTCGTATCCAACATCCGCCTGGCCGGTGAGACTCCCCGTCTGGACGCCTTTCTTCATGTCCTTCAGGTGCATGAGGGTCCACCGATTCGGGTACTTCTTCAAGAGCGCAGCGGGATCCTGCGCCGGATAGACGGTCCAGAAGACGTCCATCTCCCACTCGAGAAACTCAGGCTTGGTCTCCGACATCAGCAGATCGAGCAGGGTACCGCTGCCGTGGGGATAAAACTCGTATCCGTGGTTGTGGTAGAAGAGCTTCAATCCTTGCTTAGACAACGCTTCACCGGACTTGTTGAACACCGCCGCTGCCTGGCGGGCAGCTTCTTCGGTAAACGGCGCCTTGTGGGGAATCCAGGCAACCCCGACGTACTTCAGACCGAGAGCCTTCGCTTCGACGGCCACCTTGTCAGCCTCGTCACGAACCCGTTCGAACGGGAAATGACCCGCAACGGCCTCGAGTCCATTCTTGTCGAGCTGTTCTTTGAACTCGGCAGGCGTGTACTTGTAGGTGCCCGCAAGCTCGACATATTTGATGCCGTAATCCCGGACTTTGGCCAGAGTGCCGGGCACATCCTTCGCGAAGGCATCGCGCAGGCTGTAGAGCTGCAACCCGACGGGTCCCTTGAAGCTGTCGCCGGTTCCGGTGTCCGAAGAGACGCGGAGTGACCCAAGAACGAAAACAAGCAAACCCATCGCAAGGCAGGAGGTCAGGAACGTCATTGCTTTCATGAATTTCAATCTACAGGAACGGCGAGGGGAGTGGAATTACACGGACCGACACGGACAAAGACTGAAAGGCACGGACAAGACTGAAGCCCTGTCCGTGCCTTCGGTGTCCGAATCCGTGTTTTCCGTGCTTACCTTCGGCGTTCCCGGCCGCCGCCGCCGCGCTGCGGTCCGCTGCTCGCTCCACCGCCGGACGGGGCGCTTCGCGGAGACGAATAGCTCGGACCCTGCGACCGCGGAGCCTGGTAGCTGGGCGAGTAGGACCGCGGGGCTTCGCTCCGGCGCGGCGCTTCGTATCGCGGTGCTTCCATGCGGCGCGGCGCCTCATACCTCGGGCTCACTGACCGTGGGGATTCGTAGGTGCGCGGGGTTGACTGGAAGCTGCGTGGCGATTCGGAGCCCCCTCGCCGCTCGAAACTCCTGGGCTGTTCGGAACGCGCGGGACCACTGCGCGACGGCTCGAAAGTGCGCGGTTGAGTCTGGAAACTCCGCGGCTGAGACTCAATCGAGCCCGACTCAAAATTCCTGGATGGCCCGGAGCTCCGCGGCTGCTCGAATCTTCTAGGCTGTGCCTGCCTCTCGGGACCAATCTGCCTCGGGCTTTCGAGTGTTCTGCGATCACCCTGCTCGGAGTAGTTCCCGCTCGAGCCGGAACCGCGGTCATACCTGAAGACTCGGCGTTCCGATTGGTCGGAGCTGCGGGCAGGCCCGCCCGAGAACCTGTTCCACGCGTCATTGCTCGGTTCGCTTCTGGGTCTCTCCACCTCATTGAACCGGGAGCTTGAGCTTCCCAGGTTGGGGGTGTCCGGCGTCACGCTACTCTGCGGCCCACGTTCCTCGGGCGTGCGCGTACCGGCGCCGGGTGTCCGACGAGACGGGGTCCCTGGCTCAGTACGAGGCGTCTCGGGTGTCGACTTCTGCACGCCACCGCTATCCGGTGTCGTCTGGTTTTGTCGGCCGAAACGGCTCCAGTTACCGCGCCCGGATGTCCGATCCCGGGTCGGACCGGAAGTCCCGCCCTGATCGGGCTTCACAGCATTCGAAACATCCGTGTCCCGCCGCGATTCGCCGGCACGGCCGGGAGCGGTACCACTGCCCGAGCCGAGATTGCGCGCCGGCTGGTCGGCATTGGGGGTGGCCCGTGACGGACCGCCTGCAGACCCGCGGCTCTCGCCGCTCCGATCCCGGATGGTGGAACCGGGCTGGCTGGTCACGTCGCGTTCGACCATTCGTCGGAGCCCCTCTGTTCCGTCCGCGAAGGAATTGGAAACCTTTGGGGGCTCCCGCTTGCTGAAGAAACGACTGGGTTGGCCACCGGTGTCCCGCGCCGAAGCTCGGCTGACCTCGCGGTCGACAGACTTGAGGCTCTCCCTGGTCGGGACAGCAGGGGGCGTCCCGGCAACAAGGTGTCCATTCTGGAGCTCCGATCGCTCGATGCGCGACCTGCGATCGGTTCGGCCGCGCGTGAAGTCATCTGTGCTGACCGCCGTCACGCTGTTGCGCAGCTGGTCGTTCGCCAGGCCGTCCAAATTGGACATGCGCGGACGGCGATAGCGAGAACCATCTGCCAGCGGCGGCAGAGAATCGACGTTACGGACATTTCGAATATTGGTGATGTTCGTTATGTTGGTGATATTGACGTGGTTGTAATGGTTGCGGTGACCCCACCACGGATAGTAGTGATCATGCGGTCCAATCGGCAGCCACCCGATCCGGTTGTAGCCCCATCCGAGGCCGAACGAGAAGTGGAAGCGGCCATAGCCGAACCCAAGGAACGAGACGTAAGCCGGTGCCCAAACGGGTCGATAGTAATGATGTACCGGTCCCGGCCACCAGTACCAGGCGTTCGCGTGGTGGAACCAGCGTCCGTAGTGATACGGCGCCCAGCCCCACGGCTCATAGGACACCCAGGTCCAGCCGAAGTAAGGTTCCCAGGTCCATCGTCCCGAACGATAAGGCGCCCAATACGGATCCACAGCCGGCGACCAGCACCAATCGTATCCGTTGATCCGGACCCACCGGCCATAGCGGTCGAGATCGTGGGCCCCGGTGTAGTAGCGGTTCGCGTATCCCCAGCTTTGCGCTCGATCGATGACGTCGTCGCGCTCCTCGACCCAACGGTCCCAGCCGTCCTTGTCCGGGGCCTTGGCCAGCTGGTATTCGGGATCCGAGTCGCCCCGGACCATGATCATCTGGTTCTTCTTGATGACAACGCTTCCCTGGGAGGTGGAGGCCTCAGCCTCGCCCTTTCGGACCATCACTTGGGTCTCTCCGTTCGGTTTCACCTCGATCCGGTAAACGCCTTCTTTCAGCGGCCGGATGGCTACGTTGGGAGTGTTGATCTCGACTTTCGCCTCGTTGGACCCATCAATGCTCAGGGTTATAAGTCCGCGCGACAGCTGCAGTTGAACATTAGTGCGTGACAGATCAGCTATGCGGACTTCCGTGTCGTCGCCCACTCTCAGGAGATTGGCGTGATCCAGCTCGACTTCAGCTCGCGAAGCTGATGCCGTCGAAACGGTGTCGGTCCGGACGAGGGGGGTGTTGATCGTTACCGCCACCCAGTCGCCTGAATCGCCCCGCATGCTCGACACATCACCGCGTATCAAGCTGACACGAGCAACACCGGGTTGCAGGTCCGCCGCCTGGAGGACGAAGGTGCCGCCGACCACACCGGCGAGAAAGACCGCCCAGAGGATCGTAAACACCGAAACACCGCGTTTGCCTAACATGGCTCACTCTCCTGGGAACCAGAATCCACGTTCCCTGAAACCGCACCGAGAACCAAGAACCTCTACTGCGGCGTCGCCTCCTGCGCGCCCTGTCTCGATTCTCTCACATCCACTTTGTTAGATGCGGGTAAAGTCCCCGCGGTTCAAGAAACGAGGATCCAAAAGCCGATTACGATGAGGATCCAAAAGCCGATTACGAGTACGAGTACGAGTACGAGAAATCAAAGCGTGGATACCTCCTGGCATTCTGATCGGTTTTTCGTACTCGTACTCGTAATCGTAATCGTAATCGGCTTTTGTCCCGTGTCTCCGTGTCTCCTTGTCTCCGCGTCTCCTTGTCTCCTTGTCTCCTTGTCTCCTTGTCTCCTTGTCTCCCCCTCTGCTCTCGGGATAAGATCCGTGGCACTCAAGACTTAAGAGGAGGTGCGGATGGCGAAGACGGCCGCGGCGCTGGTTGGTGCGGGGTTCATCGGCCCGGTTCACGCCGAAGGACTGAAGAGGCTGAACGTCCCTATTACAGGCATCTTGGGAGTTTCCGACGAGGAGTCCCGCCAGGCGGCTTCTGCCCTCGGATTGCCCAGAGCCTATGGTAGTTATTCAGAGGTCCTGGCTGATCCCGAAGTTCGGGCGGTGCACATCGCCACGCCGAACCGGTTGCACTTTCAGATGGCTGCTGAAGCACTACAGGCCGGGAAGCATGTCATGTGCGAGAAACCCCTGGCCATGACGTCTGCGGAGTCGGCCGAGTTGGTAAGGCTCGCGCAGCAAAGACCGGAGTTCGCCGCCGGGGTGAACTACAACATCCGGTTCTATCCCCTCTGCATCGAGGCCCGTGAGCGAGTCGCACGCGGCGACATCGGGCAGGTATTTACGGTTTTCGGCAGTTATGTGCAGGACTGGCTCCTGTTTCCGACCGACTACAACTGGCGGGTTCTCGCCGAACAAGGAGGCGAGTTGCGCACCATCGCGGACATCGGGACGCACTGGATGGACCTCGTCCAGACGGTCACCGGCAGTCGAATAACGCAGGTGTTCGCGGATCTGAAAACGATTCACCCGGTCAGACACAGGCCGAAGGGCGAGGTGCAGACCTTCAGTGGCAAAGAGGAACAGGGCAAGATCCAGACCGAACCAATCGAAATCAACACCGAAGACTGCGGGTGCGTGGTTTTCCACCTGGACAATGGCGCCCAGGGATGCCTCTGGGTTTCGCAGGCGACCGCGGGCCGCAAGAATCGCCTCAGCTTCGAGATAGCGGGGAGCCAGTCCGCCCTCAGCTGGACGAGCGAGCAACCGAACGAGCTGTGGATCGGGCACCGGAACAAGCCGAACGAGCTGCTTATGCGGGATCCTGGACTGGTCTCGGCCGAGGCGCGCCGGTATATCAGTTACCCGGGTGGACACATCGAGGGCTTTCCCGATACCTTCAAACAGTGTTTTCGATCCTTCTACGATTACATCGAGGCGGGTGATTTTTCCGCCCGTCCAGGCTTCCCCACGTTCGCGGAAGGCCACCGCGAAATCCTGCTCTGCGAGGCGATCCTGGGAAGTCACCGTGAGCAGCGCTGGGTCGTCGTGGGAGAATAGTCGCGTTTGATAAGGCCTATAGGTCCGGCTAGTTCCGTAGGTCCCTATAGTTTTCTTGAGAGAGGCAAGCATGGATTACAGCTATTCTGACATCGCGAAGATGATCGATCATTCGCTTCTGAACCCAACCATGACATCGGAAGACCTCGAGAAGGGGTGTTCGGTTGCTCTCCGCTACGATGTAGCCAGTGTCTGCATCATGCCCTACTCCCTGAAGCGATGCGCCGAAATCCTCAAGGGAAGTACCGTGCGGGCGAGCACCACGGTTGGCTTCCCACACGGCGGTCACGCGACGGCGACCAAGGTGGCGGAGACTCTTCGGGCTCTCGAGGACGGAGGCCAAGAGCTCGACATGGTTGTCAACATAAGCAAGGTGCTCAGCGGCGACTGGGACTATGTGCGCAAGGATATCCAGGCGATTATTGATCCCGTCCACGCGAGCGGTCAGAAGGTCAAGGTCATCTTCGAAAACTGCTATTTGAACGACGACCAGAAGATCCGACTTTGTGAAATCTGCGGGGAGTTAGGCGCGGACTGGGTAAAGACGTCCACCGGGTACGGGACGGGCGGAGCCACCGACGCCGATCTCCGCCTGATGCGCAGGCACGCTCCCCCGAATGTTCAAGTGAAAGCGGCCGGGGGCGTGCGGGACCTCGACCGGCTGCTGGAGGTGCGCGCAATCGGTGTCACTCGCGTGGGTGCCAGCAAGACCGTCGAGATCCTGGAAGAATGCCGCCGAAGAGTTAGGCTTTAACCGTGTTTCGGAGCCGCGCACGCAGCGAGAGTGTTGAAAAAGGTCGGAGAAGTGCGTTCGGCCGGCGGCTTGTTGAAAGTTTTCAACGCCGAAGGCGTTACGTAGCAAAGCCCGGGGTTGCCCGCGTTGTCTGCGGGAAACCCCGGGTTGAGGGCGGGAAGGATCCAACCCTGAAAGGGTTGCGTAGTGCGGTACGCAACCCTTTCAGGGTTGAATGCGTACACACACCCCTACCCGGGGTTTCCCGCAGACAACGCGGGCAACCCCGGGCTTTGCTACGTGACCCCGTTGGGGTCATTTCGGCAATCGGCTTGACGGAAATATAAGGTAAGGCCACATTTTCAACACCCTCGCTGCGTGCGCGGCTCCGAATGACCAAGGCTGTACGCAACACGCTCGCCAGGTGTGATGGTGTGATCGTGCGCGGGTGAACTCGTGGGTAAGCAAACCCAACCAACCGTGGAGATCTTCCGAGAGGGAGACGAGATTATCATCCAGTCGCGACTTCCGCTACGCGATCTGCTTCCCGCAAAGACCCGGAAGACCATGGTGACTATCGCGGGTGAAGAGTTTTACGTAGCGGACACCAGGTCCAGCCGGGACCGGCGTCACTTTCTTTACAAGCTGACGCCGTGGGTCTCGGGTCGCGAGATCGCCGGCCGGCGCCTCTTCTATGAGTCTGCCGATGATCTGGCGACTGAGGCGGAGTCGCGGCTAAAGGAAAAGAAGACCGCCTTTGTCCGCATCTTTTACACGTTCATCTTTCCCTTCATCGGCTTTCTCCCACTCTCATGGAAGGAGTCCCTCGAAGAGCGCTTCGGTTGTTCCATTCATACTCATACCTTGGTTTCCGTCTGCGCCGAGGCCGTCATAGCGATCGGGGCGACAACCTTGCTGCTTATCTCGAATCTGGCGGCGACCATGCTTGCGGTGATGTTTGGCGGGGGGCCTTCCGGCTTGACCACACTTATCAATCAGAACCTGTTGCTGGGAGCCATCGCCGTTTGCGGCACTGATGCCGTTTTTCGATATCACCATTATTCGGACGGCCGATATTTGGGTTTCTACGAGTGGCTCTTCCGGCGAAGAAATGATTAAAGTGCTTGCCCGAAGCGGTTTTATGGAGGATCATTTTTGGATCTGCACGCGTTCACGTTACGTGCCGCGCATGAGCTGAGGAGACGGGGATGAGCACGACCAACAAGATCAAAGGCACAGTCCTGACTGCACGGAAAGCGTTTGTCCAAAAAAACTTCGGACCGGACGCCTGGAATAGAGTCCTGGCTGCACTCCCGGAGTCCGACCGCAAATTCCACACAGGTCTGGTGCTTGCAGCCGGATGGTACCCGTTCGAAGTCGGCGAGCGGCTGGACAAGGTGATTGTTGATCTGCTCGGCAAGGGAAACCCAGCCGTTTTCGAAGCCATTGGGGCTCAGTCCGCGCAGGAGAACCTGGCCAAAGTGCACCGGAACTTCATCGTTCCTGGCGATCCTCAGGCGTTTCTTGGCAAGACTTCACTGATCTACGGCTTTTATTACAGTTGCGGGCGACGTGAGTACGAGGCGACCGGGCCCACTTCCGGCGTCATGACGACTTACGACGCGGACACCTTTTCCGAGGCGGACTGCCACACCGTGATCGGATGGCATAAAGAGGCACTACGGATTTGCGGAGCGCGGGATGTCCTGATTCGACACGATGTCTGCCGGGCAAAGGGTGGACCGTTCTGCCGTTACTCGATCAGCTGGCAGATCTGACCTGCACAAATTTCTCAGGAGGCACCGATTGTCGCGACTCCTGTTGCTCATGATCGGGGGTGCGCTGGGGACGGCGGCCCGCTGGGGTTTGAACGGGGTCATCTCGGCGCAACAAAGCCGCCTCTTCGGATGGCCTGCCATCTTTCCGTTCGGTACGCTGGTTGTTAACGTGTTCGGCTGCTTCCTGATCGGGATAATCGTCGCCTTTTCGGAACCCAGCCTGGGGCGCGTCTGGATCAAGCCCGAGTACCGGGACTTCCTTATCGTCGGCCTTTGCGGCGGATTCACCACGTTTTCGAGCTATGGCATCCAGACACTCAGTCTCGCCCGGGACCAGGAATGGCTGCTCGCCCTGCTTAACGTTGTAGTTTCAAATGTACTTGGGATCTTCGCCGTTTACCTGGGACTGGTGATCGGAGGATATCTGCAGGCACGGCCGTAAACATGGAGGGAGACTGGCATGAAACTCGAAGGTGAAGGCGTCCTTCTCCGTATCTATATTGGCGAATTGGACAAGCTCGGACACCAGCCGTTGTACGAGGCCGTGGTACTGAAAGCGCGTGAGATGGGCATGGCGGGTGCCACGGTCCTGCGCGGCCCGTTGGGATTCGGGGCCCGTTCGCGCCTTCACACGGCAAAGATCCTGAGACTCAGTGAAGACCTGCCCGTCCTGATCGAAATTGTAGACCAGGAAGAGAAAATCAATCGCTTTCTGGAAATCCTTGATCAGATCCTTGGCGATGGGCTGGTTACAATGGAAAAGGTGCATATCGTTCGCTACAAAGGTGATACGCGAACCGGAGGACCGCATGCTTGAGCAAGTAGTGCTGGACCAGAAAGTGGCAAAAGCCGAGTACAACTTGTCCATCGAACCGCTCGAGCGCACGATGGGTGAGCTTCAGCGCCGTGCCCGGCAGCTGGGAATTCCAGTGATCATCGTATTCGAAGGCTGGGACGCGGCCGGTAAGGGTACGATGATTAACCGCCTGATGCAGGCACTCGACCCCCGCGGTTTTACCGTCCACCCGATCAATGCACCGACGCCCGAGGAGGCTCTGCGCCCCTTCCTCTGGCGGTTCTGGATCAAGATCCCGGAAAGAGGACGCATCGCTATCTTCGACCGCAGCTGGTACGGGCGCGTGCTGACAGAGCGCGTGGACAAACCGATTCCCGAGGCTGCCTGGTCGGGGAGCTACGAATCCATCCGATGCTTCGAGCGCCAGCTGGCAGACGACGGGGCCGTGCTGATCAAGTTCTTCCTCCACATCAGCAAGAAGGAGCAGAAGAAACGCTTTATCGAGCTGGAAGAAAACCCGGCGTTGTCATGGAAGGTAACCAAGCAGGACTGGCGGCACCACAAGCAGTACAAAGAGTACTACCAGGCGGCCGAAGACGGGCTTGCGCAGACCGATACCGCGTATGCTCCATGGACCATCGTAGAATCGCATGATCGCCGATTTGCCACTCTGAAGATCTTCTCCACTACGATCAGGGCACTGGAGCACCGGATCCAGGCGATCGAGGAGGAGGATTCAAAACGGCCCAGCAGGAAGAAGCCGGCCAAAGAAGAAAAGCTCGCGAACACATCGATCCTCGATCGGGTCGACCTCTCGCTCGACTTGAAAAGAGAGGACTACGATAAAGACCTCGATGACCTGCAGAAGCGTCTGCGCGACCTGGAGCACGAGATCTACCTCAGCCGGATCCCCGTAACAGTTGTTTATGAAGGCTGGGACGCGGCTGGAAAGGGCGGGAACATCAAGCGGATGACCAAGCTCATGGACCCGCGGGGATACGAAGTCATACCCATCGGTGCGCCAAACGACGTCGAGAAGAATCATCACTACCTGTGGCGGTTCTGGACCCGGATGCCAAAGGGGGGACATATCACTATCTTCGACCGCTCGTGGTACGGACGGGTTCTGGTGGAGCGCGTTGAAGGGTTCTGTCCGCCCGCGGCCTGGAAACGAGCCTACCGTGAAATCAACGAGATGGAAGAACTGCTGACCAAGAGCGGGGTCATCGTCGTCAAATTCTGGCTTCACATCGATCAGCAGGAGCAGATCCGCCGATTCACCGAACGGCAGAAGACAGCCTGGAAACAGTGGAAAATCACCGAAGAAGACTGGCGCAATCACGAAAAGTGGGATGCTTACGAGAGCGCCGTTGAGGAGATGCTGGCCCGGACAAGCACCGGGTACGCGCCGTGGACCATCGTGGAGTCAAATTCGAAGCTCTACGCCCGCATAAAGGCACTCAAGACAGTGATCGGCGCTATCGAAGCCCGCCTGTAACTTTTTCGCCAAGTGTGATCTCGGTACCATTCTCGTTACGTTGGCGGATGGTAAAACTATAGCCGCATCGGGCGATTTCCGAATGCGGAATTCGGAATGTGGAATGCGGAATAAGAAGCCGCAATCATCCTCCGGACAGGGGGACGGAGACCGGTCAATACGACCCGGTCACCGCCACAAAATCGACCCGGGATGAATCGCTCCGCAATGGGGCCTGCGAGCAACTTCGATTCCTCCCAAAACGCCCGGCAGAACGGAGAGGATCAATGAACGTCGTCCTCTTGATCGCAGCTGTAGTCGCGGCCCTCGCGGTCGCCCTCATCGGCTACGGTTTTTACGTCTTCCGCCGTCTGGCTCGAAAAAGTCTCGCCGGTCTTCCATCATCGATAAGTCTCGTCCCTAGTGCCACGGACTGGAAAGACCCAGCCAAAGTGGCAACGGCCGAAGAGCAGCTCAAACGATACCGATTCAGTCCTGTCGGGCGGTTCAGTATTCCGGAATTCGGGATTCTGGTGCAGGGCTTCGTCAATGAGGAAGAGCAAATAGCGGCGATGATCTACGAGCATCCGGTTACCGGCGTTTGGACCGACGTCACGGTTCAATATTCGAACGGTGAGGGCCTGACCGTCTCGAATGCTCCGCACGGTGCTGAAATAGACAGCCGGCCAGGTCAGACGAAAATAATCGACTCGGAGCTCGATGCGGGGGCTCTGGTTCGAGTCATGTACGACTTTGTTCAGTCGCATCCCAGGAAGGGCGCTACGCGGCAGGACTTCCCCGCGTTCGTCATCGACGCGTACGCCCGCGATTACCAATGGCGGAAGAGCCGCGGCGGCACAACGCTTCGCGAGGTGGCCAAGATCCTCGACCGGATGGAGAAGGAGAAGATCGAGCTGCCCTGCGGTGGCAAAAGCGAGTGCCCCTACGACACGGACAGGTGTTCCGACCGCGATATAGAGGGAATGCCGTTCCCCGACAGCCGACGAGACCCGCGGGCCTGCCCCACCTACGGGCATGTCTGCCCCGCCTTCATGGAGCATTTCGGCCTTACGCCGGATGAACTGGCCATCCGCGCCACGATCCACTGCGGAAGCCTCGCCGAGTCACTCGTGCGGCAGGGTAAGCTCAAGAACGATTCGCGCGAATACGTCGAATTGATGACCCGGTATAACAACCTGACCATCAAGTACCCGAGAACAAGCTATCCGAAGTATTACTAGAAAGGCAAAACTCGGCAGGTAAGGATCAGTCGCGTCAACCGGGCCGAAAAGCGGCGGATTCTGAACAGCGAATCCGCCCTACAACTGAGCGCTTCCGCATGCCGGGGGGGCGTAGGGCGGATTCGCTGTCAAAATCCGCCGCTTTTCGGCCCGGTTGACCGCGACTGCAGCCCCTTTGCCGCCGTCCCCCCCGTTCCCTTGCTTCTTGCATCCGAGTTCCGCCCAAGGCATGCTGTAAGATTATTCCCTTGGGCTTCAGGAACCACAGGATGTCACGGAATCGAAAATCAATCATCGCCCTCGGTTTGTTCGTCGCCGCCTTATCACTTACTTATGTCTACTGGCCCGGCGAACCCAGGCTGCTGCCGACGGACCACCGTCAATCAACTGATGGACCAACGCGGGATGCCGGCCAGGCACCGGGCACACGCCTTCCGGAGGGTTCTTCTGGCGACCTCGCCGAATCATACTCGAACGCCTCGAATCCTCCAGGCAGCGGCGGCCGGCAACAGGCCGCGACTCGACGCCATGGTTTTTTCGTCCGGGGCATGATCCTGACGGAGAACGACGACCGGGTGGCTGATGCGCGCGTCGAAGCGTGCGACCTCGGGCCGGACAACTCGTGCACCAACTCTGTGAGCGTCTTCTCGGATCCCGGCGGCTTTTACGAGCTCCAGCTGGAGCTCGACACCGAAAAGCAGAAACTCGTTACCGTCCAGAAGCCCGGCTTCCTGGTTACTGAAGGCCTCGTCCAGATGAGGACACCAGGCGGGATCCAGCAGGATTTCACGCTTCGGTCGGCCGCCGCCTCCCTGAAGGGCCGCGTCCTCGGACCGGACAGCAAACCTGTCGCGGGCGCCGAGGTAACCATCGTGTCGTTGTCAGAGGGGAAGTCCAGGTGGACCGATACGCCGGTCGGCCACGCGACCATCCGGTCCTGGAGTTCGACGACAACCGCCAACTCCTCGGGCGACTTCGTCCTTTCAGGCCTTCCGGTGGGAAACGGAATGGTTCAGGCGCGCGCGCCCCGGTATCTCCAGAACAACCTGCACCGGGTCTCCTTGAACTCGGGGGAGAATTCGGTCGATATCCGACTGGACGCTGCAACTCTCGTTTCTTTTCTGGTTAAGAACCGGCGGGGGCAGGCGGTCGACAACGTCAGCGCAGGAGGTTTCGCTCCGGAGACGGAAGCATCCTTCCAGGGAACAAGCGACCGCCAGGGAATCGTGGAACTCAATGTTCCAGTCGGGGTCACCCGGATCGAATGCGAGCTGACGGCCGTGAACTACCGATCCAAAGTGGTGAGAATGAGCCCCTCCGCTCCACCCTCGGAAGTTATCCTGGACGATGGTTGGACTCTTCGGGGAACGGTGGTTTCAGCGACCGGTCAAGCTCTCCCTGGTGCCAGGGTCGCGGTGGTGCGGTTTGTCCGTTCGGGCGAAAACCTCGACTCGAAGGGCGAGGGCCAGGTGTCGGCCGATGGAAACGGCAGGTTCGAGATCGGCGTTTCCTCCGATCGTTACCTGAGGGTGTCTGCGCGCCGCCAGGGATATCTGGATACCCGCGTCTGGATCGACAGCCTCAACGACGAGCAAGATTTACAAATCGTCATGCGGCCGCCCGATGGGGCGTTGCATGGGGTGGTTCTGGACCCATCGGGAAAACCCGCGCGACAGTTCCAGATCCAACTGTGGCAGCGGCCGGCCGAGGTACCAGCCGATGCCGATCTGCTGAGCCGCACCAAAGCCGATGTGCTATTCACCACCGCCGCACGTTTCGACCAGCCTGGCGGGCGATTCGAATTCCCCGAGCTACCCGCCGGCATTCTACAACTGCGTGTGAGCGGGCAACAGGGTGACGAGTCACTCAGCAAGACCCAGACGGTTCAGATCCGTCCCGGCGTGGCTACAGAAGTGGTCATCAGATTTGATGGGACTGAATAGGGGGGAGTACGTAGACCGGGGTGTGCCGGTCGGCACACCCCTTAAGGATTAGTGTTATTACTGCGACTGAATTGCGCCAGTCGGGCAGTCGCCCTCGCAAGCGCCGCAGTCAGCGCAGTTGTCCTCGTCGACTTTTGCTTTGCCATCTACGACTTCGATGGCAGCTGTCGGACAAGCCTCCACGCAGGTTCCACAACCATCGCATACTTCAGTATCGATCACTACTGCCATTATATTTACCCTTTCTGCAAATAAGAATGCGTCAGTATACACCACGGGAGGACGCGGCGCGCAATAGGGTTGTTGCGGTTCAGGGTTAGACGGTTCAGAGTTACACAGTTCACGGTTATCCGGTTGAGGGTTAACGGTTCGACCCCCAACCGTGTAACCCTGAACCGTGTAACCCCGAACCGGTCTAACCGTGACCCTACCCCAGCCCCACCAGCGGCAGCATGAGCATCACCGTCACCCAGATCGTGATCGCGCCGACCAGATCGAAGAGAAAGCCAGCCCGGATCATCCGCGTGATCGGAACCATGCCGGACCCGTAGACGATCGCATTCGGAGGCGTCGAGACGGGCAGCATGAATCCCCAGCTTGCCGCCAACGTGGCGCCAACAGCCGGCGCGATTGGATTCAAGCCGGCGGCCATGGTGAGCGAAATCATGACCGGGACGATCATGTTCGCCGACGCCGTGTTCGACGTCGCCTCACTGACCAGGATCGCGACGACTATGGCCGCAAACGTAATTCCTGCCACGCTGCTTGCACCGGTCAAAGCCAGCAATCCTTTGCCAATGGCTTCCGCCAGCCCTGTCCCGAACATCAGGTTACCCAGGCTGATTCCGCCTCCGAACAACAGGAGCGTGCCCCAGTCGATTCGGGATGCCTGGGCCCATGTGAGGGTAAAAGTCCGTTTCGACCAGTCGACCGGAAGCAAGAAGAGCAAGGCCGCACAGATGATGGCCACCGCAGCCTCGGGCATTCGCGAATTGAACCCTTTGAGCTGGTCCGAAGTCGCTCCGTAAATGAACGCGAGGAAGCCCGGGAGCACCCAGAGCGACACCGCCAGCCCAAAAACCACCACGGTGTTCTTTTCGCCTCGGGTCCATGGGCCCAGCTTCGACAGTTCACCCCTGACGTACTCCCGGGCGCCCTCGATGGTCCCGACTTCGGGTTTTTCGAGCCTGTAAAGGAGCAGGAAGAGCACAACGTACATGACAATGAGGCACGGGACCGCGATCGCCATCCACTGGAAGAAGTGGATTTTGACGCCGATCGATTTCTCGATGATCGCGATGCCGATCAGGTTTGGCGGAGTGCCGATCGGAGTACCGATGCCCCCTGCCGAAGCCGCGTAGGCGGTCATAAGCATCATGCCGGTTCCGAAGCGAAGGTGAGCCGGCCTGACTCCGCTCCTGCGGCCGATCATGTCCCCCATGGCGCCCACGATGCCGAGACCGATCGGAAACATCATGGCCGTCGTCGCAGTGTTGCTGATCCACATCGAAGCGACAGCCGCTATCGCTCCGTAGACAAAGAGCAGGCGGAGCGTGCTGCCGCCGACCCATCCAAGCGACATGATCCCAAATGCGAACCGTCGATCCAGCCGGTGCACGGCCATGGCGCGCGCCAGCACGAAGCTCCCGAGGAAGAGGAAAATCGTCGGGTCGGCGAACGGGGCAAGCGCCTGAAGAGCCGGAGCGATCCCGGCAAGAATACACAGCACAACACCCAAGAGCGCCGTTACGGGGATCGGGATCGGCTCGGTCATCCACCACGTGACGACCAGCCCAAGGATTGCAGCAAGCGCGTGAGCCTTCGGCTGCAGGGCAAGGGGCAAGACGTAGATGGTCGCTCCCACCAGGGGACCGAGGAAAAGACCCACCGTTCGACGCCACCGCTCGAAGCGCTCCTCGGCCGGCGAAAGTTTGCCTTCGGAAGCAATTCCGGAGGCAATCTCGTCCAACGACTCGTCGCCCCGGGTTCGTTCATCCGCCATCAGTTATCCTCCCACCGCGCCATCGACGTCATTTCACGCCGGACGATGTCCGACTTGGAAGTCGGACCTGCGTCAGGATTTTTTCGGGACCACCAGCCACATGATGACGTAAGGAAGGAACCCGGGTAAGCCGCCGGGTAACAACAGAATGATGAAAGCAATGCGGAACCAGAGTGGCCTCAGTCCGAAAAAGGCTCCCAGCCCTCCACAGACACCCGCGATCACAGCATCCTGCCGCCGAAAGACCTTGGTCTCCATATCGTCGTCCGCGACCTCCGTGTCAGCGATTCTAGCCGGATGACTTCAATGACCTCAAGGACAAGGACATCAACGATGTCAAGGCCAACAGCTTCTGAGATCCTGTGGGTCGTCGCCGGTGTTGAACAACGCTGCGCAATTTGATCGATTTGTTGAGGGATTTAACAACCTTCTTCGGGAAGCAACATCTCTAGCACCGAGAGAGAGGCCCCGCGAAAAGGCCACGAGAGGCCATTTTGCGGTGAAAAGGGCTGTTGGCATTGGCCGTGCCTTATTTTTCGCGGAGGTTTATTGATGAGAAAAGCATTTGTCATCCTGTCTATGGTATTGGCTCTTTTTCTGGGTTTGAATTTCCAGGCGGTCGGATCCGCCAAGTATACGAAGGAAACCGGCAAGAACTGCAAGTTCTGCCACGAGTCCGTCCCTGCGAAGGGAGCGACCGATCCGAAGCTCAATGAAGAGGGGAAGAAGTTCAAGGACAACGGCAATAAGCTGACCGACGACCAGAAAGCCGAGAAGTAACCTGCCGGCCAACCTCGGCAACCGGGCCGAAAACAGCGGGCAGAAGGCAGAAGGCAGCGGGCAGCCAAGGCACGAAAAGGCAACGCCGGCTCCGTGCTGCCCGCTGCCTTCTGCCTGCTGCCCGCTGTTTTCGGCCGGTTGTCGACGGCGAAAATTACAGCTTCCTGAACGGGTAGTGCTTGATCGTGAAGATCAACCCGATCACCAGCAGCACCACGGGCCACCACAAATCCGGGTGCAGTTCCTGCAACGCTACCGGCCTCTCCGGCGGCACGAACAGGTGATAGATCCCGGTGCCCAGGATGACGATCCCGTAGAAGGCGACGATGACCCCGATGAAGAACCAGATTGGTATTTGACCGTGTTCTTTGTCCACTTTTCTTTACCAGAAGATGATGTTGACGCTAATCAGGACTGCGGCCACCACGCCGGCCCACACGACCGGGCGCTCGTACCACGCACCTTTGCCTTCGTCAGGCAGCCGAGTCAGACCGTAAACCAGGTCTTTTAACTCCTCGTCCGACTTCGGCTTCGTCACGAGGCTCACTGTGATCGTGACCGTAACGCAGATGATCAGCGACCAGAGCGCTCCGAACATGTTGACGGCCATATCCTGCGCCAACGGCGACAGGGCGATGTACTTGACATGCTCGGGGTTCAGGGCCGTAGCGTCAAACCGGTCCGCAAAGCTGTGAACGTAGATGAACGTCCCCATCGAAGCTAAGATACCGGACAGAAAACCCCAGAAACCCCCGGCAGCCGTGGCACGCTTCCACAGCATTCCGACGATGACCGCCCCAAAGAGCGGGACGATGAAAAACATCACCAGGACCTGCAGATAAATCAGGATATTGCTGAAAAGCATCGCGGCGTAGGCGGTCCCGATAGCGATGAAAACCCCGATGACCGAGCACCAGCGCCCCATGCTGACATAGTGCGCGTCGGTCGCCCGCTTGTTAAGCAGCGGCCGGTACACGTCATAGGTCCATACGGTGGCAAAAGCGCTCACATTGCCGGCCATGCCCGACATGAATCCCGCGATCATGGCCGTGACCCCGAGGCCCAGCAGACCGGGACCCAGGTAACGCGCCATCATGAGCGGCAGGACGTCGTTGTAGCTGTGACCGCCGGTCGCCTGTGCGACGTGCTCGGGCTGCAGCTTGATCCCCATCTGCTCGGTGAGGACGGCCAACCCGAGGAGCCCGGGCAGCGTCACAATCAACGGAACCATCATCTTCAGGGCCGCACCGATGATCGTCCCGTTTTGCGCCGCCCGCAGATTCTTCGCTGCCATGACGCGCTGAACCTGCAGGAAGTCGGTGCACCAGTACCCGAACGAGACCGCCAGTCCGAGGCCAAAAACCATCCCGATCCAGTGCATTCCCATCGGATTGTCTGCCGCCGAACCGAGATTGGCCCAGAGACTGGTGAAATTTTCGCCCGGATGCTGGCGATCTATTGACGCCATCAGCTTCCTCCAGCCTCCCGCTTCGATGATCCCAAGGATCGGAATAAGTAACGAGCCGAGCCAGATCAGGAAGAACTGCAGGACCTCGTTAAAAACCGCGGACAGCAGCCCGCCGAGAGCGACGTAAACAGCCACAGTGATTGATGAAACCCAGATGCTGAAGTGGATGTTCCAGCCTAGGACCAACTGCATCACCTTGGCCATCGCGAACATGTTGACACCGCAGACCAGCACGGTCATGAAGGTGAATGAAATGCCGGCGAGCGAGCGGGCACCTTCTCCATAGCGCAACTTCAGGTAACCAGGTACCGAATGGGTCTTGCAGATGTAGTAAAAAGGCATCATCACGACGGCCAGGAAGAGGATCGCCGGAATTGCCCCTATCAGGTATGCATGCGCCCCCAGCATCCCGTACTGGTAGGCCATCGCCGACCATCCCATCGTCTCGAGCGAACTGAGATTCGCCGAGATGAAACTGAGGCCGGCCACCCAAGCGGTCATCTTGCGGCCTGCCATGAAAAACTCTTCGCCGGTCGTGGTGAATTTCTTCAGGTAAAAGCCGATTGCGAGAACCACCGCGAAATAAGCGGCGATGATCAGGATGTCGACCCAGGACAGGGATAACAGGGTATCGGTCATCTCGCCCTCAAAAGAAAGTTTGTTGCCCCCCAATGAGCTACGACGGCGGAGATTAGCACGATTGGCCAAGGGGAGGAAAGACAGAATATGTGAACGTTAACGGTTTTGAAGCCGTTGTCTTGCGGCAGTGTGCGAGCGTACGAGAATGGCGTGCTATAGTGGGTCCAAGTTCTCGAGGCATCCCCGGCAATCTCCACCGTCATTCAGACGTCACGTCCGGGGGTCCTCCATCTCTGAGGGAGTCCACATGGAAATTCACAAAACCAGTTCAAGTGTCATTACGAACTCGATCAAGGCGGCAACTCAGGATTTCATGGCTGCGTTCCGATCCAAGGACGCGAACGCGATGGCCCGCCTCTACGCCGAGGATGCGGAGGTAATGCCTCCTCATGCGGACGTGGTTCGCGGGCGAGACGCCATCCGAGCCTTGTGGCAGGAGTTCATCCAGGCAGGCATTCGCGAGATCCGGCTGACAACGGCGGAGGTTAGCGAGGGCGAGGACCTGGCTTTCGAATCCGGTCGCTACGACATAATCGGAGATACCGGACAGTCGATGGACAAGGGGAAGTACATCGTGGTCTGGAAACAGGAAGGCGGAAGTTGGAAGCTATACCGGGACATCTGGAACAGCAGCATGCCCGCCGCACACTAGCAGCGGGCAGCGGGCAGCGGGGAGTGGGGTGTGGCACGCGCCGGCCGCGCACGTTTGATCCGACGGATCCGACGGATCAGTCCGATCGGTCCGATCCGACGCGCGCGGCCGGCCCGCGTCAGGTTTTGTTCGTCGACGCCTAAAAATTGAATCGGATGCCGATCTGCGGGGTCAGCATGTCTGTTTCCGATTCGAAAACGTCGAAGATAATGTCCCCGTTTGGAGCCTGCCTGATGGACCCTTTCTTCATGTAGCGCGCCTCCGCTCCCCACAGATAACGGGCGCCGAGGTGGATTGACAACTCGGCCGGCGCTTGACCGCGCCTCCCGGAGGTGCCTTCCCAGACCGTTATTTTCATCCCGCCACCAATTCCGTAGCTGAACGCCAAGTCGTCGAAGTTCGTGGTTGAAGCGAGAGTTTCACCGGGGAAACTGTCGTCCCGGATTGAGCTGCGGGTAAACAGGTATTTGAATCCGATCAGTCCGTCGAAATAAGGGCGGACCGGGCCGCTGCGCGGCTGCACCCGGATAAAACCATGGGTCAGCAGGATGTTGTTAGTGGTGCTGACGCGGACGATTATCTCCGGGATGTCTGGACTGAATGGCTCGAGCCGCTCGACAGTCCCGTAGTTCAAGTACCCCACCTCCGCGCCCACAGCAATCGGGCTTTCGCCCAGGAAGTATGCGAACTGCCCAGAAACACCGTACCCCGTGGTGTCCACATTATCGGCGAATTCTTTCTGAGCCACGCCGATCAGAAAATCGGCTCCCGCCTCCATTTGCTGAGCCAGGGCCGGCGCCGGGTTGAACAAGAGGAACAGAACAGCCAGAAGCGTGAACCAGAAGACGCGTCGGTGAAGTATCGTCATCCATCAACCCCTTTCAGCATGTTTGACGGAAACGAGGCGACTGCGGTTCAGAAGGCGGAGCGGGAGAAAGCGCAGGTCCGGCTTCCAAGTCGGGCTCTTTCTTCAGTTGTTGGGGAGTCGCCAACTTGCCGAAGTCCCACTTGGAAGTGGGACCAAC
>Ga0105092_10000288_pt1 | contig 25712 bp, 15 predicted proteins | sample PPLLak2March2015_FD_87021 | JGI IMG/M metagenome (GOLD analysis project Ga0105092, IMG submission 87021) | Freshwater sediment microbial communities from Prairie Pothole Lake near Jamestown, North Dakota, USA - PPLs Lake P7 Core (1) Depth... | ecosystem: Environmental > Aquatic > Freshwater >... | reverse complement strand
GAGATCGATGAACTCGGGACCAGCAATCCGATGGCAACTATTGACAATTTCACGGCAAAAAATATCAATTACAGTTTTATTTCTTCCCTGGGATTTGAAGCTGTCATCAACAGGAATCTTATCCTGAAAAGTAAATTCAACCTCGTATCTAATGTTTTGAAGGAAAAGATATTCATGCCCAACCATGGCATGGAACATTACTATAACCAGGAGGCCATCAATGTTTCCAAAACAACCAACAATGACCTGAAAACATTCTATAACAATACCTATTTAAATTTTAACAAGGAATGGGGCGGGGATCATGTGCTCTCCTCCGTCACGGGATTTCATGTTCATACAAATCGTTATGAGCTGGACTGGGGTATCGGAAAAAATGCCCACGAGAATGACCAGTACCGGGACATTCAGGACGGGCAGCCGGACTTGAGGGAGATCGGTGGACAGAACAGGGCCTGGAACTGGTTTTCATTGTATGAAAATGTCACTTACGTATACAGGGATAAGTATATGCTCACGGGAAGCCTTTCACTCGACGGATCTTCCAGGGTTGGCGACGATGCAGCCCATACAATCAGGCTGGCGGTGGCTCCATTTGGATTTTTCTATGCGGGAGGAGTTGCCTGGAGGATTTCCGGTGAGAATTTCCTGAATGGCGTATTCTGGCTGGAAGATCTGAAACTGAGATTTTCAGTGGGGAAAACCGGCAATGATGATATCGGCGAATCAAGCGCAACAAATTATTACAATGCTGTAAAATACCGCGAAACAGTAGGCCTATACCCGGCCCTGGTTCCCAATCCCGGTCTTAGCTATGAAACGGTCACCCAGTTAAATACAGGGCTGGACCTGGCTCTCTGGGGCAACCGGTTTACGGCTGCCATTGACATATTTAGCAGTCATACCAACAACATGTTAATATTCAGGCCTATAGAATCCTATCTTGGATACTATACACGGATGGAGAATGCCGGAAAACTGGAGAACAAAGGATGGGAGATCAGTACTTTCTTCAGGCTGATGGACAGAACAGTATTTAAATGGGATGTGCAAGCTACCCTTTCCAGGGTGAGCAATACGGTGGTTGACATGAATGGCGAGAAACTGATATCCGGTATTATCGGTGCTGAGATTGTGAATATGGAGGGTTCACCGGCGAATAGTTATTATGGATACATATTTAAAGGGGTATATTCAACGCCGGAAGAGGCCAATACAGCCAACCTGGTCAACGATAAACAAATGCGGTTCAGGGCGGGAGATGCCATTTTTGCAGATTTATCCGGTCCGGATGGTGCACCCGATGGGGTTATCAACGGTTTTGACAAAACCGCCATCGGTTCATCAACTCCTGATTACATCGGGGGCCTCGTAAACAACTTCACCTATAAAAAATTCACTCTGAGCATGATGTTTCAATGGGTGCACGGGAATGAGGTCTTTAACTATCTGCGATACAAAAACGAACAGATGACGGGATTGGAAAATCAGAGCAGTGAAGTGCTTAACCGGTGGCAATATACGGGACAGGTTACAAATGTTCCCCGTGCTTTATGGAATGATCCCATGGGCAATTCTGCATTCTCAACCCGTTGGATTGAGGACGGATCTTATGTGCGCCTGAAAACCATATTATTAAGTTACGTGATACCGAATAAATTCCTTTCCTTCCGAAATGCCGAATTCTACGTTTCTGCCAATAATATTTTGACGTTCACGAAATACCTGGGCTATGATCCCGAATTCAGTTACTCGTATTCACAAGCCAGCCAGGGAGTTGATTATGGCATGATGCCACAGACCAGGCAATTTATTGTTGGTGTAAAAGTAGGATTATAACATATTTTACAATTATAAGCATGAACCGAATTATAAAATATTCAGCCCGGATCTTTGCTGTTTTGATCGCAGTAATGATCTTGTCATCCTGCAAAGAATTCTTTAATCCGGATCAGGATCTGAATATTACCGAAGATCAGCTCTTTGATGACTGGTATGAATACAGGTCGGTGGAAATGGGCCTTTATGGATTACAGCAGAAGTTGGCAGAACAAATTGTGGTACTGGGAGAGCTGAGGGGGGACCTCCTGACCATCACACCCAATGCAGATGTGGATCTCGTTGAGATTTACAATTTCAACGTTTCCAAAACAAACAAGTATGCCTCACCCACAAATTTTTTTACACTTATATCGGCCTGCAACAATTTTATCAGGATTTTAAAAGAAAAGCACCCCGAAGTGCTCAACCGGAACAGCCCCGTTACAAACTTTGACAAGCTTTATGGTGAAGCACTGTGTATGAGGGCATGGGCATATTTCAATGCAGCGCGCATCTATGGCAAGGTACCATTTATCCATGAATCGCTGGTTACAATCGGGGAGATCGAGAATTATGTTAATTCACCGGGAAGCTACGTCGACAGTGTTTATATTAATTTTTCCACCGACGGATATTATAATGATACCCTGTACAACGTACCCATAACCCTTGAAAAGAATCTTTATGATCTCGATATGGTCATTGATGTATTTACAAACCAGCTTGAAAAAGAAGTTAAAGCAGTTGGTGTAAACCATTATATCGATAACCAGGATGAATCATGGGAAGTCACTATCTGGAACACTTACGCCATGGATGCTTTGTTGGGAACGATGTACCTTACGCAGGGCAACCTGAACAAAGCGGAATCACATTTCGTGCGCATCATAAGGAACAGTTCGGAAAATTTGCGCTATGAACTTGATAATTCATTTGCCAATGGCAACTGGAGCAGAATTTTTGCTGAAATTGACAACCGGGAACACATATTCACGATCTGGTTCAATAAAACAAACTTCCAGCAGAATGATTTTCTGAATTTATTTATGCCTATCGATCCCTACAAGTATATGCTTAAACCCACCGCTGCAGCCATACTCAAATGGGAAACGGAATGGCGCGCCCAGTCCATTGTGAAGAATGATGTGAATCCTTCGCGGACAAGAATGGCTTTTCTTGGAATACCAAGTGATTTTTACAGGGGTTACGGTACATCCTATTTATACATAAACAACGGAATGTCACTCAGTGGCAACCAGTATAGGCAAATGCTGGAACTAAAATCAAAGGGCGATACACGGGGTGTAAGTAACATTATGGACGGGATGGACACCATTGTATTAAAATATTTTATAGGGCAGGACCTGTTTTCGGATGATCCGAACCTTATCCTTTACCGGGCAGGGTCAATTCACCTGTATATGGCTGAGATATGTACTTACAGGATGTACAGCGATGGAGGTCAGGTGAAGACGAATCTGAATGACGCCAAAGGTCTCGTTAATGACGGGGCTTACTACGATGTTTCCGTATCGAGGCGTCAAATGGGTGTGCGTGGACGTGTCGGGCTGGGAAGCGGTTATGATGCATTGAACTTCGACAATATCCGGTATTTCCATGATCCTTTTACCAATGAAATAACCGGGTATGTAAACCTCACCGGCAATCTTGTGAAAAAGCAGCAATACTTTGAAGAGGATCTGCTGGATGAAAGGGCCAGGGAGCTTGCTTTTGAAGGGGAACGTTTTTACGATCTCATGCGGGTGGCCAAAAGACGAAACAATCCTTCTTTCCTGGCTAAGATTGTTTCAGCCAAATACCCGGCCGGGCAGCGGGAGCAGATCTATAATTATCTGTTGGATGAGAATAATTGGTATATTAAGTATTTTAATTAGGAAATGGCTAAGAAGTTGAAATAGTTGTATGTTGTATGTTGATGATGTTGATACGTTTCTTAAACTTACAACTTACAACCTGCCTGCCAACGCACGGCCCGCACCAGGCAGGCAGGCCTACAACCTACAACCCACAACCTACAACCCACAACCTACTTCTTCCCTCTCCCCCACCTCCTAAGCGGAATGAGTGCAAGTATCCAGGTAAGCTGTGATACAATAAAATATACATTTATCTGGCCCTGAAAAAACAGTGTGGTAAGGGTGACGCCCAAACCGATATTATTGGCTCCCGAACTGATTGAAAACGTTCGCCTGGTTTGTTTTGAAACAAAAGGAATAATGATATATCCCAGGAAATACATCAGAACGTAAATCAGTATGGATATCACGGCATATAAAACCACAAGCCCCAGATTTTCAAATATCACCGGCTTGTTTTTTGCAGTTACGACCATGAATATCAGGCTGAGGCAGATGAGAACAAATATGGAATTTAACCGGATAATGTTATTCCTTATAGGGCCTATCCCCCTGAGGGGCAGGTGAAGGAAAAAAGGCACCACGATGGTATACACCAGGGTCAGCAGCATTTTTCCGGCTGGCACCTCAATGGATGAACCGGCAAACAGGCTGAGCAGGAAGGGGATGGTGACGATGGAAAGAAAGCTGCTGAACAGTAATATTTTTAGCGAAAGTTCGGGCTTCCCACCGAAAAGATGAGAAAAGGCAGGTGATGAAACAGCCGCAGGAAGCAGAAAAGTGAGAAGGATGATCAATGCATAAAAATCACTGAACCACCTAACGGCATAATACAGGATAATGGGTAGCACCAGGAACCTTATTGTATAAAAGGCCGAAGAAATACCCAAATCTGCGGTCATGGTTTTCCCGGAAAGATCCATCTGGAAATAGGAACAGAAAATAATAAAGGCCAGGGACAAAATCACGATGACCGGCGTGGCGTCTCCGACCGGGGGAATTATCAGCCCGATCAGGCATGATGCGAGAAGTATCAGTCCAAAAAAACGATTAAGAAATTGCATAATTCATTTCGATGTAAATCAAATCTAATTCGTGCCTTTCTTGCCCCTCTCTTTCAGGAGAGGGGGTAGGGGGTGAGGTCTATCTAAGTATAACCATTCTGCACCGTGAGGACCGGGTCCTTGTCTCCAGCAGGCAGATATAAATTCCCGGGCTTACCGGGCTTCTGTCTGCCTTGCTGCCATCCCACACAATTTCTTTCATTCCGGGCTGTGTTTCTCCTTCCAGGAGGATGTGGATCAGATGTCCCTCCATATCATAAACTGCCAGACGTATCCATTCTTCTTCCCTGATCTCAAACCGCAGCCTCGTGAAAACCGAAAAAGGATTGGGGAAGCATTCGAGGGATTGCAGCGGTTCCTTATTTCCTTTCCCGATGGGATCAGTTCCGGTAAACATGCTGTTGATCTCACCCGGCGTGCCCTGAATTGCAGACGATGCTCTCCAGTTGACGGGTAAGGTATTGTCATATTCGGGACGGATCAGTTCGAGGCTGGCACCGTTGATGTTCGGTTCCGGAGGCCAGGGATCATATACGCCATAGCGAACAGAATCCACAAGTATACTGTCCGCTGTGAGCAGCCGGATACAATCACCAGAACTGCCCAGACCAAAGGAAAAGTCTCCGACAGGAGGAATTTTATCAGGGTACGCATCTTCGAATTTTGATGCGTTCCGGCTGATAACTGCATAATCCTTGGGGTATATCAGCGTGCCGGGAGGAATAACGAACCGATGCAGATTATCCTCGTCTTTCAATATCCAGTCCGACATGTCAATGGTGGTTATTCCCTTATTATACAGCTCTATCCAATCATCCGCATCCATTCCCGGTGCCTCGTTATAGTATATTTCATTGATCACGATTTCATTCAGTGACGAACCATCAGCTTCAAAAACAGCTTTTACCGTTGTATTCTGCGTGAGGGTTATTGTTGTGGATACCGACCACGGATCGGCAACCGGACCTTCCCACATTACAAACCTGTAACCCGGGTTTGGCCAAGCTGTTAACTTCACCGGCACTTTCATAAAATATGTGCCTTCCCAGGGAAAGCTGTTTAAAACCAATGTATTCAGTTTCACAATCCCGGTTTGTGAACCCGAAGTGGTTATTTTCAGCGATACATATCCCAGATTGGAAAAATGCTGGCTGATGTAATTGCGCATGTAGGATACACGACTGCTTGCAAAAGCACGCATGGTGTTTACGTTGGCCTTCCATGTATCTGTGTTTTCACCCCACTGGTTCCAGCGTGAAAGATGATGGGGTATTTCCGTCTCTATTCCTGCTGCCATTTGATTGATGTGATTCAATACTGTCTGATAGGAATATGCCGTGTTTAATCTGTCGGCAAAACGGTTTATGAAATCGTTCCTGAAATCCAGGTTTTCCATCATCTTACGCAGCAGGAAAGTAGACCATGGAGGGTTTGGCCAATCAGGTCCGTTTGGCTCCAGGGCAAATTCAAGGGTGTTATAGCTGGGCCGGTATACCACATCGTCCCAAACTCCAAACCCGAAATCAGTGTCAAAAAGTATCCATTTCCACCTGCCTTCCGGTGTCCGGGGTCTCCAGAATTTAATGTTGTTTCCCGGCCAGTCCGTATTGTTAAAATAGATCTGGGCTATTTCATATTCCATGAAATTTTCCACATCCATCATGGTTTTCACTTTTTCATAATTGGCAATGAAAAACGGACTGTTGCCATTCAGGAAATCAATCATTTTGTTATAATGTTCCGCATCCCCGTTGACCGGACTGCCATTGAATTCCAGCAGATCAATCTGGTATGGATCCACGCCATGGTGCAAGGCCAGGAAATGCTCATTTATTTTTTCCCTGATATTAAGCAGGCCGAAGTAACTGCCATTAAGATAAATTGCGGCGGGCCTGTATGCCATCCGGTCAATATTTGTATGGTCCAGTAATCTGCCCATCAAGGCATCCCGAAACATGGTATTGTTCCAGTCATTTCCGGAATTCCTCAGTATAAAATTATTGTATTCCGTAAAAGGAAGGTCGGGGAAGAATTTATAATCAAAAACATCGGCACCATAGCGGCCCCTTGAATAAAAAGCCATGGATTTTTGAGGGTTTGCGCGGCTCCAGGCTCCAAATATCTTCACCCCGGCATCGCTTTCAAAACCCAGTGAACCATCTGTCTCAAATAGCTCGATGTGTATGAGACGCTCCCAGTCCTGCCAGAAATTTGCACCGAAATTGGGCATATCAGGACTTGCACGGGGTCCCAGTACATAAATCCCGGTATCCCAGTTAAAAAAGTTCGGCGGGTCGGTTGAGAGGGAGATGGTGGCTATGTCCGGCTTATCAGCCCTGATAAGATAACTATGGGTGATCGGTTTGTTTTTCATTCGTCCGGGACCGGTGATCACAGCACGAACGACTTTTCCTGATGAAAAATGAATCGGGTTCGTGTACAGGAGGCTTCCTTTTTTGGGCTCAGACCCGTCGGTGGTGTATAATATGGAGTCCCCCGGACTGGCGCCCGAAATCGCAATATCCAACGGTAAGGAATAGATGCCTCCGGGCATGGAGAAAATAGGATCCGAATAGGTAACTTCAGGGAATGCCTTACTGGTATTTGCCTTTCCGGGTGTCGGATGATCAAAAAACCAGCGTGAATCAACACCGTCGGGCTGCAAACCGAGGGACACATCCGTTGGAATGTTTCCCGTTACGAGGCTGTCGGCCAGGATACCCGAAGAATCCGTTAGCAACAGGGTATCGCCCGATGAGCTGATCTTGAAATTTAAATGAAAACATGTATTCCCGAATTGAAGCATTGGCGGTGTACCCCTGGCCGGAACAGGTGATTCTGTTAATCCGAGCGAAAGAAATGGTGTACAGCTGAGATCGGAGGAGCCTGAACCTGCATTATGAACTTCAATCGCAAACAGGTTATTGCCCTGTACCAGATATTTTATGGCGGAATCGCAGGGAAAATAATCGGGAATCCCTCCCTGGTACATCACGGCCTCATGATCGCCACCTGCCGCAGAAGCATTCCATGCCGGGGGGATTCCGGGTGTACCGATCTGTGCCCTTGCAATTTCATGACCGTTCAGGTATGCAACAAATGCATCGTCAAAATCCACATGGAGTTTCATGTGCCGCACATCTGAAAGATCGGAGACGGCAAATGACCTCCTGGCCATCACCGTTAGGGTTCCGGTCGGAACCACTGTGCTGTCATCACCGTCCCCATACCCGAAACCGGTGGGTCCGTAATTCCAGGCAACGTCAGAGTACTCCGGGGTTCTCCATGGTCCCGGATCGGATGCGGGTATCCGGTAGCGGAAGGTATCCCTTGCTGTGATCACGGTCTCCCAGACCAGAGGAGGATCCATCCTGTCCTTCCCGGAAGCCGCCAGCACGAGATATTTTCCCGGATCAAGGATGTATGCGGGGAAGATCCATTTACCGGGCACGGACCTGTCATCGCTGATCCCATAACCTTCAAGGTTTACGGGCAGGATTCCCCCATTATAAAGCTCGATCCAGTCGGGTGTGGACAGGTCCTCATCGTAAAAGCTCCGGCTGTTGGAACTCATTACTTCATTTATCCGGATTCCCTGCGAAAAAGCCTGAAGGCAACAAAACAGAGCGATCAGGATGAACAATAGTCGGGAACATACGATTTTCATATAGCATAACGGTCAAACTCCCGAAAGATAATATAAAATATGTGTAATCGGTTTTCAGGACAATACTTTTGATATCCGGGATGAGGAATATTTCAACGCGGCCGGTGATGCCCTTTATATGATCGAGCGTTAGGGGATTATTTCAACTTCCGAAGGATGCCCCGTGCATTCCTTTTATAGGGATGATCCCGGGTTTGAATTATTTCTTCAAGCAAATCAGCTGCTTCACTTCTTTTGTCCATTTTGATTAAACAAAGTGCCTTATAATAAGGTATTTCTACATTATAATTGCTTTCAGGGCCTGCCTGATCCAATGCCTGAAGGGCTTTCCCATAATCTTCCGCTTCCATCAGGCATATGGCCATGAGAAAATAAGCATCCGGCAGCATTTCCGCATATTGAATTTCAGTCAGCCGGTTTAACTTCTCCAGGGCTTTTGAATACTCCTTTTGTGAAAAATAATTCAAAGCCGTATGCCAGATGAACAGGGAAGAATCGTTTTCTGAACTCCTGACTGAATAATCATATACATCCGGCGACTTATAATATGAAAGATAGATTTCCTGCGATGTCAGAGGTCCCCTGAGATATTGCGTGATGATAAAGCCAAGACCAATAAACAAGCTGATTCCTGCAGCCACAGGCAGATAAGGAATATAGTTCTTTTTTGGCGTGATATGCAGATCATGACTTTTGCCCAGTATATCAAGCCGTGCCTTTAAACGTTCATTGGAGGCCATGGCAATGGCAGTCCGGGAGACAAGGTAGTTCTTCATTTCATTTGAGAGGGTCTGGTCTTTGGACAAAGCCTCTTCAAAATCTTGTTTCTCCTCCTCTGTCATTTTTCCTTCACAGAACCTTTCAATCGCTTCAAAATCATTCCTATCCATAGTATGTAAGTGTATGTTATACTTTACCGGCAATAATTTTACTTTTGCCGGCTATAGCCAACAGCTGCTGCAGGCATGTGTACCTTTTGCTGCGGGCCACGTTTGCATTGAGCAAATTGTTCCGCTGTGCTATTTCTTCCATCGAATAACCATCATTCCAGTCCATGAGAATTTCCCTGCACCGCTCATTCAGTGCGGCAATCAGATCATCCAGATGTTTTCTTTCCACTATAGTGGTAAGCATTTGAACAATATCCGGGGTAGTGTCTTTCAAGTTCTCAGGAAATTCGTTTACTACTGTATTAGTCGTTTTCTTTCGTAAAATGTCAATGCATTTATTATTAAAAATACTGTAGAAATAGGTTGAGCATTTTGATTTTTGCTGAAAATTGTGATTTCTGACCTGGTCCTTAAAATCTATAATTGCATCCGAATATGCATCCATTAATGCTTCCCTGCTCAAACCATACTTCTTACCCATAACCGCGATGTACTTGAAGTTTAAATGATAAAATGATTCCAGGCACTTTTCCATGCTATATCCGCCCTCTAATATATGCTGTATGATTTCCTTGTCTTCCATGCATAATAAATTTTCAAGAAGGTGAAAGTGTTGATTTACCGGCTAAGTTAAGATCAAAATGTGCCTGTTTGGGGCATTGTATTAAATTAATTATCACATAACTAAATAAAACCGGAACAACTAAATCATTTTTTTGTTGACATTTTTATTCTTTGTGCGACTAATAGGTTGAATATGGATCGATGATAATCGATTTCCATTATCTGGGAGATGAGAATTCAATTTAAAGACGCACTGAGATGAAAACGCTATCTTTTTTTGCAGGGTTCCGGAATGTGATAAAACAGTTTCCGATGGTATGGGTGGTTTCAGTTATGAATTTATTTTTTGCAGGTATCCTTTTGCCCAACATTGATAATAGGATTACTAAAGACATTGTATCAGCCCGATCTTCAGCGTGGCAATTGTCCGGTAATGCCTCAATTTTGGATTACAATGATTCCTGGTATTTACCAATTCCGGATCAAAAGAAAACACATCATAATAAAAATTCGGAAGGCCTGAATGAAATTTCCACACCATTCGATGAGGAGCCTGTAATTCAGGATACTATTATGATTTTTGATGATGTGGAACCGGTAGAGAACAGGAATGGTTTAAATCAGGATGTTATGGTTGCCTTTAATATAAAATCAGGAATGCCTGCAACTGGCACATTTTCAGTGGAGATGCACAATTAATTCATGGAATTTGCGGGCAGTGTCACACTGATATCTCAAAGTACAGTAAGGACGTTATATCTGAAAACTGTCATAGTAGTATTAATTGGACTAAATATTTAAGAAATTTTTTAATAACCTGTTATTCCAGTATAATTTAAAATTCCAAGCCATGAAAAAACCAATCCCTCAATTAATCCGGAAAATCAGCAGCCCGGGTTACATCAGCACCGCCTTTCTGGCATGTGCCCTATTCCTTTCTTCTTGCAGAACTTCAGTCACTCTCCTGAAAATCAGTCGTCCTCCCAGGCCCGACACAAGTGTTGCAACACCGCTTACGATGAGCAGCACCGATTCTTCAGGAAGGCCTTATGCATTGAGTGTGAGTCCTCCGACAAGATGGCCTCCGCGACCCGACACCAGCATGATCGAATTAAGCAGAGCACAATCCTTGAATCGCATTGAGGTGGTTTATTATACATCATCTCCTGTGGGCAATAATAAATATGCATATATTTTTGGGCCTGAAAATGAAATAATTGATTCCGCCAAAGTCATTACATTAAAAGATCAGGATTCTGTTGAAAAAATGGATTTCTACCAGTCAAAAGTCGTTTTTAAATTAAACGGGGTCAGTGAATCAACTGTTATTAAAGTGTTGATACCCAATGATCCCTGGTTTCCCAACGGACGGGAAGAATTCTATCTTCGGTTTGACTAGGAGAATACCGGACACTGCAATTGTATCAGCACAGTTGAAATGTGAGCCTGCATTTGTCTGCAGGCTTGCATTTCAAGTTATGTGACCAACGAATCTTCCCCGTTTAAGATGCTTTTAAAACAATGGTTAAGCAAATTATTCTGACGTCTATTCTTGTCCTTGATTTCGCATCAGGCTTCAGCAAGCCCGGAGAAATTCTGCGCCGGAAGCTTGAAGCCGATTTCAATTTATATGAGGCTTCAGAATTATATGTGCATAATTTCGATAGTGCCAGGTCTTATTTGCATAAAATAATAAATGGCAGCGAAAAGGCTGAACTTTGGGACCTGTGCATGAAAGCGTTGAATGAAATGGCTTATATATCGGATAAGAATTACCGGTTTGATTTAATGAAGGAGGCAGTAGAGAAGGGCCAGAAAATCCAGATGGAGAGATCAGCCAGTCTTGATTCCCTGGATCCAATGTACGACATCAGGGGCAACTTTACTTTCATGATCGGTACATATTACCGCAACAATGGCGAATTTAACAAGGCATTAGAGGTTATTGAGAACCTGATACAACGGCTTAAAACAAGTAAAATCAATGAGAAAAAAGTTGTATTCAACGCATATGCATATATGGCGGACCTGTATATGAAAATGGGAAAGTATGACAACGTTTATGTTTATTATCTGCTTGCAGGAAAATCAATCCCTGAAGGAAATGATCAATTGTTCTATACTTACCTTCATAGCTTATATCTGGGCGCCTATTTTTACAGGATTAAAAATTATGTTCTGGCCAAATCCTATTATACCGGAGCTCTTAAAAAGGCAGGGAAAATTAATCTTTTTGGCAACTTTGGGGACTATCTTATATCCAACTATGATATTTTGGCATTGATCTATCAAAGCCTTAATCAGCGCGATTCTGCCTTTATATGTCTGAATAAGTCTCTTGCACTTCAAAATCCGGATAATCCTGATATTGCATGGACATATGAGTATTACGGTGATTGCTTGTTCAGTTTCGGGGACTATCCGGGTGCTATTGCCTATTACCGGAGAATCTACGAATTCATGGACAGGGGATTGCTGAATGTTTTTAAGGCAGCACAAATATTGTCAAAGATCGGGGAATCCTATCACCGGCAAACCAATTTCCCGGAAGCCTTAAAGAATTATCAGCTGGCCTTAGGTATTCTATCAAGGGATCCGGCAATTCAAAAAGACTTTTCCAGAAATCCGGAACTGATATTCATGCAACCTGATAAAGTGCTGATAAGGTTATTGATACTTAAGTCCGAAGCGTTGTATGAACAAGCAATTCGCGGTATTGAAAAAATGAAGTTTTGTTCGTTAGCCTTATCGACTTACCTTCTGTCAATGCGTGTGATCGAGGATTTTCGTCTCAGCATCAGCACAGATGATTTCAAGGAATTTTTTGTGACAGATCTTAGAAAAATGTACGAAAATGCTATGAAGACTTGTTTTTTGGCTTATGAGATGAGTCAAAATGATTCGATCGTCGAAATGGCATTTTATATTATGGAGAAAAGTAAAAACCAGGTTTTGCTCGATGCCATCAGGTCCGGACAGGCTATAAAGAATGGAAACATCCCAAATTCTCTGGTCAATAAAGAAAGCCAGTATAAAAACAAGCTCGTCCAGTTACAAAACAGGCTATATAAGCTCAAATTCAAAGAATCTGACCTTCAGATAGAGAATCAATTCCGCTTTGAAATCGCTAAAACGCAAACTGAATACACAAAGTTTCTGGAAGAATTGGAAAAAAAGTATCCCGGATATTATCATATGAAATACAGCAGTGTAGTACCATCGATCAAGGAAATCCAGCACTATGTCAAGAATAGGATACTGATAGAATATATGTTGGGAGAAAAGACAATAGCCCTGATAGCATTCAATGGTAAAAAAACGATTTTCAGGCTTTTGGCCCTTGATTCAGGGTTTAATTTTCATTTAGATGGATTGTTGCATGATCTGAGCCATTTGAATCCTGAAGAAAGGTCAAATCAGAGTGCATTAAAGGCATTTATTGATCATGCAGCATTTCTGTATTCCAGGCTCCTGGAACCTGTTTTCTCTGACCAGAAAGGAAATGATGAACTGATCCTGGTCCCGGATGGCAGGCTTTGTTTTTTACCTTTTGAGGTATTGATCAGCAAGGTCCCTGATAATCCTCGAATTATGGATTATAAAAACCTGGATTACGTCCTGAAGCATTACACTCTGCGTTACGAATACTCGTCCGAGTTGTTCAAACAACGGCATCAGCCGAAGGAAAGAGCCTCAAATAGAAGTCCGTATAATGGTTTTGCACCCGGATATGAAAGGGAAAGCAGAATGCAAAGTGTTGAGGTACTAGGAAGAAGTTCTGCATTATTAATGCCGCTGAAATTCAGCAGAAATGAAATAGAGGAAGCTGCAGCCATTTTCAGCGGTACCGCTTTCACCGGAAAAAATGCCAATGTCAGAACTTTCAAGGAATCTGTTTCTGCAAGGATCATTCATTTCGCCGGTCATACCATAATTAATGATTCCATCCCCGAATTATCAGGAATGTTTTTTTCAGGAACAGGTTTTCCCGGTAAGGAAAACAGCGGGGAAGTCCTCTACCTGAATGAGATCGTAAATCTCAACCTGAATTCAAGGCTGGCGATCCTGAGCGCCTGTGAAACCGGCAGCGGCAAGCTGTTGAAAGGAGAGGGGCTCATCAGCATAGGGAGGGCCTTCAAATATGCAGGATGTCCCAATCTTGTCATGAGTTTATGGAAAATAAATGACCGTTCGGCCTCAGAGATCATGAAAAAATTCTGTCAGAATCTGAAAAGGGGAGACAGGACAGATGCTGCCCTGCGAAAGGCCAAATTGTACTATCTGGATCATACCGGCAATGATCGCCGCACCCATCCTTTTTATTGGTCGGCATTTATCATGATCGGCAACAATGAGAATTTATTCAGGCGAAACTATACGATCCCCCTGGTGGCCGGACTTATGGTTGTACTTGTATTGGGGGTGTTTTGGTACAAGAGAAAAGGAAATGTTCCCCGTCATTGAATTCATACAGTCCCGAACCAATGCATGTTAACTATTCCTTTTTGTCAATCTGGTTCTGAAGGTAATTCGCTATGCCCATATGTTCAATCTGATCTTCCTGCGCTTCAGCCCAATCAACATGTGATTCCTCCATTTTCAGGATTTTAGCCAGAAGGTCCACAGTCGTCTGGTCCTTAACTTCACGGGCTAATTTAATTCCGTCGTTGTATGAATGCACGGCCGCAAGTTCGTCATTATAATCATTTCGGATCATCTCAGGTACGTTCTTGCCTATCCTTATCTGGTTGAGCCTGGAGACGATAGGCAATCCATCCAGAAACAGGATTCGCTGGATAAGCCATTCGGCATGGTGCATTTCATCATAGGCCTGCCTTTCAATGGCCTTATGAAGCTTCTGATAGCCCCAGTTTTCACACATTTCAGCATGGACCATATATTGGTTGATAGCTGTTAGTTCGTCTGCCAATAGCGCGTTAAGCACTGTTAGAAGATCTTCATTTCCTTTCATCGGCCAGATAATTTATATTCAAACTTATGACTATTTAAGTGAAAGTAAAACAGTTCCGGTCAGAAATTTTTTACAACCAGATTGATACAGACCATTGAATCCATTACTTCAATTATCCTTGCTGAATAGATAAAGCGGATCAGAATGGGTTGGTATAGTTTTTCTCCATCAGCGGCCGGTATTTGTTCATCCGTTCCTCATTAAGATCGAGCGGCGGTATAGCTCCATCCGGCAGGAAGGATTTATAGGGATGACTTTTTGAATAAATTTCAAATTCATCCCGCAATTTTTTAAGTTCTTCCGGCCTTGTAAGGAGGTCGATGGCGGAGGCTGCTATTGCCTTTGCCCCTGCATTCATACCTTTCCATGCGGTGGGTCCTTTCATGCATGTTACAGTAGACCAATGATGTCCGAGGGCACCCGGAACTATCGTCGGAGTGCTTACACATGCAGTGGGGGCAATTAGTGTGATCTCTCCGACATCTGTTGATGCTCCACCGGTAAAGATAGTCTCTGGTGCCTTTATTGAGTCAACCGTTGTTTTTAAACCACTTTCTTTTTTTCCAAGCTCTTTCTGAAGGGCTTTCGCAAATTGCTGCTCTTCTTCTGTCCATGCGGGCATACCTACCAGTTCAATATTTTTATGGATCAGTTCGGCGCATGATTTGTTCATATGTGCCTGGTGGATTGCGGTAAGGATCCTTACCGTATCCAGGGTTGTCCCGGTAGCCATTGCCGCACCTTTGGCGCAGTTTATTACTCTTTCAACCATTTCCTCGATTTTGCTGTCTGAATTTCTTATATAATACCATACACTTGCCCTGTCCGGAACTACATTCGGCCCTTCTCCTCCCTCAATTATTACATAATGCATCCTTGACATAAAATCCAGGTGTTCCCGCAAATAATTTGTGGATACATTCATTATCTCCACCGCATCCAGTGCGCTTCTCCCTGATGCAGGATATGCCGAATGAGCTGTTCTTCCTGTGAAGGTAAAAATTACTGAATACAAGGCACTGCACCAAAGGCCGTACTCGGTCGTAAATTCAGCAGCGGCATGGTTGTCAATTACGGCATCAACATCGTCAAACAATCCAGCCCTGACCATATAGGGTCTGCTGACAAGCATCTCTTCCGCCGGTGAACCAAAAACCTTTATTGTCCCCTTAATGCCGAATTTATCCATGGCTTCTTTTACAGCTATGGCAGCAGCAGAGGCAGCAGTGCACATTGTGTTGTGCCCGCAGCCATGCCCGGGTGCACCTTTAACAAGTGGATCCTGTTTAGCTACCCCCGGTTTTTGGGAAATCATGGGCAGTGCATCGAATTCACCGGTAAAGCCGATCACCGGTTTTCCGGAACCATAGGTAGCCACAAAGCAGGTCGGCATACCTGCAAGACCACGTTCAACCCTGAATCCGGCTTTTTCAAGGTTATCTGCAAGGAGGTTTGAGGATTTGTATTCCTGAAGGCCAAGTTCAGCGTAGGACCAGATGGCATCCGATATTTTTCCGTATTTTTCGACAATTCCGGGTTGAGCCAGCCAGTCAAAAACAAATTGCTTTTCAGGTGAAATTTGAGCGACGACCTGGTGCAGGTTCAGACACAGAAAAGCTACTCCCGATATTAGGCTGTTTTTGTGATATCTCATTTCGATATTGATTTCAAAATATTTAAATCAGTCATGCAGAGCTAAGTTATTAATAAAAAAGAAGCCGTACTGAAAAGCACGGCTTCCCTGTTAATTACGGCAGCTTACCAGCCCGGATTCTGGGTCAGATTTGAATTTAAAGTCAGTTCGCTTTGGGGAAGAGGATCCAGATAGTCCCTGTCCAGTCTGAAACCATATCCGTTGGGAACCTGATTCATATACGGATCCATAAACCCATCCGGATCATCTTCGAATGGATTTAAGGGAAATGAAGACCCAAATGCAGAACCTTTGGGCCTTTTGCCTGCAATCAGTTCATCCGCAGCAGCCCACCTTGCCAGATCGTCCCAGCGGAAACCGACACAGGCCAGTTCGATCCTTCTTTCGCGCCGGACTTCATTAATGATGGGCGAAAGGGAAGGGAAATCCCAATTGGGATCAATGGCAATGGATGCCAGATCAGGATTGGGCATCCCAACGCGGTCCCGCAAAGGTTTGATTGAAATATCAATATCCTCCTGCGTGATGGTACCCAGTTCTGCTTTGGCTTCGGCGTAATTCAGCAATACTTCGGCATAATCGAAAAGTATGATCGGTTCATCCTCACCGCCATAATTTTGCTTGCTCAGATCTACCGTAGTACCTTTCCTCATGATGTAACAGGTAGGTGATGAGAAGTCAGGCGTCTCAAATAACTTTGAGAACATCCCTTCATTCCAATCAGCAAATACTTCGCCTCCAAAGGCATAGGGAGCATCAGGCGTAAAAATAGTCTGCTTGAACCTGGGATCACGGTTTTGGGATACCTCCTGCAAGGTATTGTGTCCCTGAAATAACGGACTGAGCGCTATCGGAAGTCCATCCGTGCACAGGTAGGAATCCGCGAGTCCTTTGGTAATGCCCTGACCGCGGGGCCATGCCCCCAATACCATCCTGTAGTTAATGATGCCAAGGCCTTTGTCAAATTTCTTCCAAAGGATAACCTCACTGTTTCCGCTATAATCATGGATATCGAACAGGTTATAATAGTCTTCATCCGGATTTCCTGTTGTGTAAATGGTAAACACTCCGGAATTGATGACCTCGGAGGCTGCCAGTGCTGCCTTGTTCAAATATTTATCCGGATCCGGATTCTGTACCCCGAAAACAGTTCCTGCATGGTATTTTTCCCAGGTACCTTCATATAATGCTACCCTTGATTGTAACGTTAATGCGCTCCACCGGTCCAGCCGGTTGCCCCCATCCCTGCTGGCCTCATCCAGGTATACAGCCGCCGAATCCAGATCAGTCAATATATGATCCACGACAACATTCCTGGGAGTCCTCGGGTCATACAGCTCTTCAGAATCGGTTGACAAAACCTTGTCATACCATTGAACATCCCCAAACTGTTTCACGAGAAGGAAGTAAATCATAGCCCGGAAGAAGTAAGCCTCACCTACATAATGTTTATAGGATTCAAATACATCTTCACATTTTCTGTAATTCTCAAAGAAATAATTGATCCGCCTGACGTTATCATAATTCCATCCTCCTCCGGATGAAGGAACGACCCGGGTTCCGTTGAATCTTTCATCAAAGGATTCACCGATGAAATTGTCAGTGCCGCGGTCGGCCAAAAATATCAGCTGGCTATAGTTTTCCCCGCCGTCACCGCCATATTCGAGCAGATGAGGTTGATAAAAGCTGTTCATATACAGTTCCAGATCCGAGGCCTTTCTGAAATAAACCGCGGAAGAGATCTGATCCAGGGGCTTCTTATCCAGAAAATCTTTTTCACAGGAGGTCGACATTATTATCATAATGAAGAGACCCATTGTATATTTAATATTTTTCATTGTGATCGTGTTTAAAATGTTATATTGAGACCAACAGAAACAGACCTTGAAATCGGATATATTGCACCAAGCATGGAACTTAGTGATGCAATGGACGATTCAGGATCCATAAACGGGGGCAGCTTGTCGATGGTTATCAGGTTTTCTCCCGATACATAAATTCTGAAGGCCTGCATTTTAATTTTGTCGGTTACTTTACGGGGAAGAGTATAACCCAATTGAATATTCTTCAATCGAATATAACCGGCATTCAAAAGATACCGGGTTTGTGTCTGCTGATTTTTATATGTTTCCTCCGTAACATAGGGTTTGGCGTAAAATGCATCCGTGTTGGGTCCGAAGAGATTTGTCTCATCGGCCGGCCTCCAGTAATCATCATGCCCCTGGTAAAACGCTCCACCGTTGTCCCCGCGGGTCGCAACACCCCACCACATGTTGCTGCCGGGCATAAAGTCCCTTTTCAGCAATCCGTGCCAGAACATGTTAAAATCAAAATTTTTCCATCTGAGTGCACCGGAAATGCCAAAAGTAAACCTGGGTGATGAATTGCCAATCCGGGTTAAATCACCATGATTATCAAGGGTCCTGGTTCCGTCATCAATCTTATCATCTCCGTTCAGGTCTCTGTACCGGATATCCCCGGGTCCCCAGGAATTGTAAAAGAAGGATTGATCCGGAATAGCCTCATTGGCTGATTGAATGATCCCATCGGTCGTATAACCCCAGATCTCTCCCAATTCCTTGCCCTCATAAAACTCATCAATCTGCCCGGTTTCATTAAGGTAATCAGTTACCTTTGTTTTGGAATCTGCAAGGGTTACTTTAACCGAATAATTTAAATCCGAACTGATCCTGTTATTCCAGTCGATGGAAAGTTCCCAGCCTTTTGTAACAAGGGAGGCATTATTCAGAAGGGGAGGATTGGTCCCCAATGAATTCGGCAAAATCGTGGAGGGGCCAAACATATCCATGGTGCTCCGTGTGAACCAGTCAAAAGCAACTCCCAACTGATTGTTCAGGAAATAGGCATCCACTCCGAGGTTTAATGTATTAATGCTTTCCCATGTCAATGAAGGACTTATAATGTCCGGTACCCATGAATAATTAGGACGCCCGTTATCAATTACCCATTCGAGGTTGGTGTAAATTGGAATATTCGATAAATACAGATAGTTTGGTACATTCTGGTTACCCAGGCTGCCGTAAGAACCCCGGATCTTGAGATTGGTTATGATGTTTTGAACAGGTTCCCAGAATGATTCTTTTGAAATATTGTATCCGACCGAAACGGAAGGGAAAAATCCCCACCTGGATCCTTTCTCAAACCTTGAAGATCCGTTGTAGCGGGCGTTTACCTCAAACAGGTATTTTTCCTGATAATTGTAGTTCAGCCTTCCAAAGAATGCGGCTGTAGACCAGTGACTCATCGCATCACCTATATTATACTCACCTGTAGCCGTGGTGAATGAGGGAACTTCTTCCGTGATGAGATCATATCTTTTTCCGTATAGACTGGAAAAATACCTGGACTCCCTTTCAAACCCAAACATTCCCTTGAAAAAGTGACCGTTAATTGTCTTTTCATAGGATGTAAAGGCATTTAAAGTAACATAATTGTTGTTAGCCCAATTTTGAGTATAGTAATTCGGATCATTCCAGAAGTTGACTACCTGTCCATCGGGTATTTCAACCCAAATTTCGCTGTCCAGCCAGGTATTCTTGCTTCCGTAAAAATTATAATTGTAATTGAAGTTGGTTTTCCATCCTTTCAGCGGTTCAATCTCACCACCAAGGCCTATGAACAGGTCGTTCTGATCCTCGGTTGCAGGCCCGGCCTTCATCAGCAGGTTGACATACGGATTGTTGATGGTGCCATTGACGTTGTAAAACGGGGTGGTCGGGAAGAACTTTATCATCTCGGAAATGACAAAATTTCTTCCGGGGTCCCAGTCAGAGCCGCTGTTTGGATGTGCACTTTGCGTATTGGCATACTTGGTGTTTATGTTCAATCTCAACCACGAAGTAGCCTGTGTCGTGATATTGGCCATAACGTTGTAGCGCTTGTAATATTCATCAGCCCAGTTATATGAACTTCCCTGGTTGTAATATCCGGTTGATACATAATATTGGGTTCTCTCATCGCCACCCGTAACATTTATATTGTGTTTCTGATTTACCGTTACATCTTTAAAATATTCATCGAACCACTCATAATTTGCATTCCCTTCATGCCTGCCTGCCCAGATACTCTGCGGAGGATTTACCGTATCATATTCAGGAGTATAGGTGCCTTCGATATACCGTTTGATCCGGTCAATCTGCGGTGGCAGGAATTTATCCGGCAGGCCGGAGTTCTGCAAAGACTGGTTGTACGCAGTAACATACCTTAATGAGGATTGCCATTTTGGCAAATGGATTGGGGAAGCAAAAGCAATGTTATTGGTGTAGTTGATTGAAATCCCCTTGTTCCTGGTCCCTTTCTTGGTGGTGATCAGTACCACACCAAAAGGAGCCCTTGAACCGTAAATTGCCGAGGAGGCTGCATCCTTTAAAACGGACACGCTTTCTATATTCTCAGGATCAAGGTTGTTGATATTCATTTCTACCCCATCCACCAGGATCAGCGGTGTTCCTTCTCCTGTAAGGGAGCCAATCCCGCGAATGTTGAAAAGGGTGCCGGATCCCGGTTCTCCGCCCATCTGGGTCACTGATATATTAAGATTGGGGGATGCGCCCTGAAGAAGCACACCCACATTTGCAGCAGGCCGGTTCTGCAAAACCTCACCTGATATGCCATCCACAGCTCCTGTAAGGTTTATCTTTTTTTGAGTCCCGTACCCGACCACCACAACCTCTTCCAGGTTTGTAATATCAGATACAAGTTTGATTTCTAAGGTAGTGCTTCCGTTTGCCGTAATGCGTTCAGTGGTATATCCCACAAATGAAACGATCACGACGGCATCGGGTTTGGGAATATCCAGGCTGAACTTGCCTGATACATCTGTAACCGTGCCGGTGGTGGTCCCCTCAATATATACATTTGCGCCAATAATTGGCTCATTTGTGGTCGCATCACTGACACTACCCGTCAATTTCTGCTGTTTTGCAGCCGCCTGGGCAAGATGGTCAAGCACTTTTGCGTCTTCAGCCTTACGGGTCAATACAATATGCTGATTCAGCATTTTATAATCTATTTCAGTACCCTCGAAGATTTCAGCGAGTATGTCGGAAACCTTACCGGTCGAAGATGCAAGTGAAACGTACCGGTTTATATCCACTTCCCTGGGACTATAGAAAAACAGGTACTGGCTCTGTTGCTCGATGGCGTTAAATATCTCAACGATACTGGTCTCCTTATCGGTCAATGTTACCCGGGCATCCTGTGAATAACCCGATTCTGCCGATACTCTAATTATCGTCAGAAATAGTAAGAACGTAGAGAATTTCATGATTAGTAGTAGTTTTTCGTACAGTTTTCCACCAATGGAAAAATCTGACGGATTGATTTTTTTCATAATTTTGAATGGTTTTAGTTTTATTACTATCTGATTCTGAGAAACTAAAATTACCTGCGGGTGGTGTAGCGAGCACTGCCCGTAGTTGTTTTGCATAGTTTCCTATGCGTCAGCAGGGTGTTTGTATTGCAGTTATCAATAAATCGTTATCAGCCGGTCTTCTATTTTGTATTTAAATGGTTTGCTGGTTTTTACCACGTCAAGTATATCTTTAATCGTCTCGTCGTACAGGAACTTTCCGGTGCAACGGTAAGCGAGAATATCCTCCCTTTTGACTGTAATTTTCATATCAAAATAATGCTCCAGTCTTCCGATTAATTTATCGAATGTGATGTCTTTAAAATTGTAAACCCCTCGTGTCCATGATGTTTCAATTTCCGTGTCCACATTATTTATTATTTCGGGCATGGCTGATCCTTGTGTATAAATGGCTTTCTGGTTTGGCATCATCTCGACTTCAGGCAAACCTTCATGGGCAAAAGCCATCAATACCTTACCTTCTACAAGTGTTGTTTCTGTATTGGGTTGAGCCCTGTATGCATACAGGTTGAATTTCGTGCCTTTCACCTTAATGTCTACCTGGGCTGTTTCAACTTCGAAAGGCAGCTTGTCATTCCGGATCACTTCAAAATATGCTTCTCCATCCAGTTTTACCATTCTTTTATTTTTGGAGAAGCTTTCGGGATAGGAGAACCTTGTCATAGAGTTCAGCCAGATACTGGAACCGTCGGCCAGGGAAATGAGAACCCTCTGACCAACCGGAACTTCAATGGTCTGCCATGCAATTTCCCGGTTTTGTTCAGCTTTGCTATAACATACCCAGGCAATGGCAAAGGAAATGACTGCAACCGCGGCCATCTTTGAAGCCCGGATCATAATGTGCCGGAACCGGGATGGTTTCAACCCATTTGATGAACTTCCCAGTTCCTTGATAAGTTTAAGGTAGGTTATGCCGTTTTGCTCCTCGTCTCCGGCAGCTTCCGAAATGAGATTAACATCCCATAAGTTCCTTATCTGCCGGTAATAATTTTTATTGGCGGCATCGGCATCAATCCAGTCGAACAAAGCTTTTTTTTCTTCGTCGGAGCAGGTTTTTTGAAAATACTTTACAATGAGATTTTCCATATATATAATAACAGTTAAGTATTTTCTGACCCCAGTGGATGAGGAGAAAAATTAAAGGAATAAGAAGAGCAACACGGGGAAATAGTCCCTAAGTTTGATGTGCAGGGCTTTTAAGGCCTTTGTCATGTGAAATTCCACACCTTTTTCAGTGATATTCAGCCGCCGGGAAATTTCCCGGTTGGTATTTCCAAGAACCCGGCTAAGTGTGAACACTTTCCGTGTTTTAAATGGAAGCTCATCAATGGCTGATTCCAGTATATGTTCAATTTCTCCTTTGAACAGTTCCTGCGGATCCAGCGATTGCAGGGTATACAGGTCGATATTGATTTCCCTCAGCAGCAGTTCCCGTAGTATGCCCTGGATTCTCAGGTGGTTCCGGGTGGTTTCAAGGTGATTGATGCACCTGTTCCTGACTATTATGACCAGGTAGGCTTTAATATTGGAATTTTCATGCAGTACGGTCCTTTTTTCCCATAGAGCTATAAAAGATTCCTGAACAATATTCTCAGCAAGGTATTTGTCATGCAGATATGATAATGCAAATTTTACCAGCCCCTTGTAATGCTTCTCGAATAACTGTCTGAAAAGAGCCTCTTCACTGTTTACTTCCGGAAAAACCTGTTTCAATGACATTTTGATTTACCTGTATACAAAAGTAAATCAAAGCTATCAATTGCAAAAGATAATAGATGTATGATGCTTATATTGAGCTTGAATGATTGGCGGAAATTAAATAGAAATTCCGGAATCAGGAATTTTTAATTTTCATTATTATTACTGTAATAGAGGTCCCATTCAGGGTAAAGGGTTTGCCGGGTTTGATTTCTTTCATCTGCCACACCGGATTTATATCTTCTGAGGATGTTCCAAAGAATTCCCATGCCTCCCGGATAGATTCGATTTCCCGGTTCTCAATTCCCAGGTTAACGGTTTCCGTGGAATCTCCCTTATTAACCAGGTATGCATACAATGTTCCGGAGGGCTCATCATAACTGGCGAAAGTTATGATCTTTCCGGTTGTATCTGATTTGATCATCCGGCTCCCCAGGAAATTTCCCCATATGCTTAAGGCCCGCCCCGTGGGATACAGGTTACCGTCCCTATCCAGTGCATCGTGATCCCGTCGCGGTTTGCTTTCGTTTTCAATCCACCGGGTATTCCAGAAACAGGAAAATTCAATCTGGGGCTGCTTCAGCAATTGTCCGGTCATGTCAAAGGTAACGATGGCATGCCCCATGTCATTGGTTCCATGCCATAATTTTGCCCAATCGATGGAACCATATTCAGCCACGATCACTTTCAGACGTTTCAGTTGTTCCGGTGTGGCATGGGCATTCATAGCCTTTATTGCGGAGATCGCCGGCCAGATTAGTACCTGTGCCGTGTCGCGGTAAGTCTGATATCCGCGATAAAAATTATAAACCCCATAATTGCTGACCGTCAGCCGGTCAATATAATCACCAGCCCTGGTAATGACGGTTTTAAAGAATTCATCACCTGCACCGTTCGCAATTATTAGAATGCCGGGATCAACCTCCTTCATGGCTTTTGAAAAGTCGATCACATCCCGTGCATAAATTTCGGCCGTAGAGTTAACATTATTTGAATTCCAGCTTTCATTAGCGATCATCCAGTACCTGACGCCGTATTTCTTTTTAACATTGGCATACCTGACCCATTCCACGGCATGCTGCAGCAACTGCTTTTTTGAAGAGACCCATTGACCCTTCTTCAGGGGAATAAGGTAATAATCTGCCGCAACCACCACTACAGGTTCGGCATCGGCGGCACGGCACATTTTGATATACTCGTCAAAATCAAGCGGATCAAATACAAAATTAAGGTCCGCATTAAACATACCCGGATAATCTTCCAGCCCGCCTGACCTGGTCACCCCCGGCTGCGATTTATCGTAGGGAGGTTTACTGAAAAGATACAGATCGGATTTTTCACCACCCGGATAGCGCAGGTATTTCATTCCCATTTCCTTAATGGCGGTTGTTACCGACCGCCCGGCATCCGGGAATCTCCCTCCATCCATAAAAAAATCGAGATTAATGCCGACCGGATGGTTAGAGAAGTCATTAATCACTGAATCGGGATACAGCGTAATTGTTGAGGGTTTTTTCCCGGTTGCGCATGAGCTAAGTAGAATAGCAGATGAGAACAGGATTGAAAGGAAAAATATTTTTTGCATGGGAATAGGATTTTCAACAACAAGATACTAAAAAGGGACAAGCCTGTCTCAATCTGCAGCCAAAATTTTCCGCTTTTATTTTGATGCTTGGAAAATTTACATAATTTTGCACCACCATTGAGGTGCCAAACACAAAGTGGATATAGTTTTTGGAAAAGAACTATTGCGGAAATAGCTCAGTTGGTAGAGCACGACCTTGCCAAGGTCGGGGTCGCGAGTTCGAGTCTCGTTTTCCGCTCAGTATGAAGGGCCGATTTATTTCGTTGCCCTTTTTTTATCACGGCCATTTTTATTTTCACCCAAATGGTTTGGGTAATGCCCGGATGGTGGAATTGGTAGACACGCAGGACTTAAAATCCTGTGACCAGTAATGGTTGTGCGGGTTCAACTCCCGCTCCGGGTACAATATCATTTACTGCATGTATTTTGTGTATTTTGTATATGCACTTAAGAGTACTGTAAGGAATTACATTTATGTTGGGTTGACTGAAAATCCTGAAAGACGAATCAGCCAACATAATCTGGGTT
>Ga0105092_10000287_pt1 | contig 25721 bp, 22 predicted proteins | sample PPLLak2March2015_FD_87021 | JGI IMG/M metagenome (GOLD analysis project Ga0105092, IMG submission 87021) | Freshwater sediment microbial communities from Prairie Pothole Lake near Jamestown, North Dakota, USA - PPLs Lake P7 Core (1) Depth... | ecosystem: Environmental > Aquatic > Freshwater >... | reverse complement strand
TGGGCGGATGCGAGGCGAGATGGAGAGGACGACGCCGGATGCGAACGACCGCATCATTTGGGACCCATACAAAATTCAACAATTTTGCACGAACCTGACGAATAGATTAAGCCTAAGCTCACCATTTTTTGGGCACATGGCGCTGCTGCATGGCGATTATTAGTGGACAATAGGCACCTTGCTTTGCGAAGGAAAAACAATAGTATTAGCCGTGTTTCCATCTCTCCTTTGCCTAATTGATGGGGAGCTCAGGCTATATGATGAGAACTGTATGATGAGAACGCGAAATGCCGCAGTGTTTGAGGTATCAAAAGGGGACTAACGAATACCTAATGAAGACTAAGACGGCCGTTCATCAGCATTGTGCCGATAAGATTAAATAAAATGCATTGAATAAGAGAACAAAAACAAAACAAATGCCGAATCAGTCCGCTCTCCTCTCGGCCAAATACGCACGCGCTTTCTCAGGTTCGCATGCCAGCTCGTCGATTCTCTGTTCCGACATCTCCCAGAGCGCTTCATCAACGTCTGCCATCTCATCCCTCTTCTGCCACCAAGAGAGGCAAATGTCAGCCGCCAGCGTACAGGCGTCTTCGTCCGTCATATGGATAGAGGCGCAAAAAGCCTCTCCGACACATGCACCAACCGGTGCCCTAGTACAACGATCACACATCATATCAGCCTCATTCCGATTTTGCTCATGTTTCTCAAAGTCTACAGTGCCTTATGCTCTTTCCAGTTGAAGCACTATGTTGATGTCAATCCTCGTGTGAGATGCCTCTGATGTCAGGATTGAATGGTCATGTAGCCAAACAAATTTTGGCAGGATTTTGGCGGGATAATTGTAGACGCATATCAGGCTAGTGCAGGAGATGGTTCAATTGAGATACGATCACAGAAGGCTCTTATCTGCTCTTCGTTCATGCTGCTTTTAGGCACTATGAGCACGCGATATCCATCGCTCTCCAGCCTGCTTGTGAGATCCTGGAACATGCTCATGGCCTCTTTGGTCTGCCTGCTGAGATTCGGCATCTTCAGAACGACAATCTTGGCTGATGGGATCACAGCATCCACGGTATAGCCCCACCTGGTGGGACGATGCGTCAATACCGCAACACCTCTCCGTAGCAGCTCCGTGATGATGTCGTCAAACTTTGCTATCTCTGGAACTTTGGATTGCTTCATTTTGAATTCCGTCCTTCATCGAATTCACATTATAATTAAACTGCAAATATCTTCTTTCTTTGACACAATTTTTCTTTTGCTTAATTTTTCTTTGCTCAATAGTTCTTTGCTTAATTTTTCTCGGACTTATAATGCCCGCCAATAATGGCACGTTCCAGCTATCCACGTATAAGATCATTAAGCCTTTGGTAGTCTTCGGCTGGAAAGCGGACCGACATCGGTGGCGCTATTCCGCACGATTCTGTTGCGTCCAATTCCATAATACCACTCTCATCATTGATGTACTCTCTGGTATCATGAGGATTTGCATTATATTGCCTGCCTTCTTTTGCTCCAATTATTCTGGAGTATAGCCCGTTGTCGGCTTCAAGGCAATCTAAAGGATCGAGGCCAGATATTATGCGGGTCAAAATTGCTTCAGTGTCTTCTGTCGCGAGGAACTCTATTCATACGATGCCCGGCTTATTCTCTTGACAGGAATTGCATGTATCGATTCCCAAGTTCCAGATAGCCAGGAGCAGAGGAGCAATTCCTTCGTCCACCTCTATCTGCCGGTTTGATGCAGTATTAAGAATTGCCGTCTGCTTATGTTCAATCAAAATTTGCTGGCTCCTTTTAATTCTTGCAAGTCTCGAGCTCTTTGCACGAGCTTTGCCAGCCGGAATCCGGACCTGATGCACAATCCGCCTGCATATTTGTCTACATAGGCCATGTTTCTCTCAGCTATTATGTCTGTGATACTATTATTTCCTGCAAAAATTAATGAACCATTCATAATCATTCTCTTTCTTTCTGAATTCGGCAAGAATGCCCGCCAAATACATCGAAATTGCTTTCAATTAACCGCGAATGCTGCAGGCAGCGAAAAATCTGCAGGGCAGATATCGCCCCGCATCGCTTGTTTTGCCATTGCCGAAATGCGAATCCGGCTAAAACAGATTGATTAAATAGTAACCAAATAATCGGATCTAGATTAATTGATCTGATTAATTGATAGGATTAATATCTTCTGGATGGCTTGGCGGGCTTGTTCTTTTGATAGCACTCGCTGCAATAAACCGGCCTCGATCCATCCGGCTTGAAGGGGACCTGGGTCTGCTTCCCGCATTTTGAGCAAGTTACGTCTGTCATCTCTCTTGGACCGCTGTTGTAGCCGCCTCTGCTGCTGCCGCTGCTACCGCTATTATCATATTTTCTCTCAAACATTTAAATTCACTTACCTTTTTGTATCGATTCAAAAATCGAACTTGCTACAAAAAACATCTCAACAAATCTCTTTGAATCGACGCAAATGTAACATACTTAGAATGGCTTATCTCGATGATATACCTGTTGGTCGAAATGCCTCGAAATTCGCGATACTTCGCAAGATTGTCCCTCGCTATGGCATGAGTTTGCAGTCGCACATGTAATGATAGCAGAGGTTCCTCGTATTGCTCCATCTATTATTATTGGCATTCTCGTATATTTTTCACTTCTTTACCTACGAGCAAGAAAATGGCGCATTAATGCTTAAGATAGGTCCACAGAAAAAGGTACGGCTCTGCTTCAAGTGCTTTCTCGCGACCCAAACTTTTTTGTCCGAGCACTGCACAATAGCCTCGCAGAGACAGCTATTGTTGAGCAGGCATCTAAGGAGAGGAATCAAATGAACAAATACAATGCCAAACATTGTCTGGCGACCTGCATGCTTCTAGTCTTTTTTGCTATCATGAGCATGACGCCGTCGTCGGCGCAGAACGCGACCGCAAACCAGATTGAGCCTCAGAATCAGGCATCCTCAGATTCGAGGCTGGGAACGCTGCTGTATTCTGATGATTTTTCCAGCAGCAAGAGCGGATGGGAGATATCTACAAGCGGAGACTTCCTTGCCGGTTATAAAAAGGGAGCTTATCACATCACCATAGTTCCTGAGGACTATTGGGACGGCACAACAGCGCCGGACTTGGAACTAGGCGACTTGGCGGTCGAGGTGGAAGCCAAAAAGGAAGCAGGCTCCGACGACAACGTCTACGGAATCTGGATGCGCAATCAGGGCAACGGAAGCTTTTACGCCTTCCTGATCTCTAGCGACGGATACTTCGAGTATTCCAAGAAGGAGAACGGCACTTGGGTAACGCCATCCAACTGGACGAAGTCCAGTGCCATCAAGACCGGCGAAGAGATAAACCGCCTGAAGGTAGTAGCCAAGGGAGACAAAATCGATTTCTACGACAACGATGTGCTCCTCGACAGCTACGTGGATAGCGAATTCAAGAGTGGCTGGCTGGGTCTTTGGGTCGGCACCCAATCGGAGGGAAATGTTACCATAGGATTTGACAACTTCAAGGTATGGTCTCTGAAGGATTAGCTTCGAGCAGCTAGTCTCGATGATCAGATCCGAGAATTTTCAAGCATCAGCAATGATGAGTAAGCAAAGCTGATGTTCAGGCAGAAAGGTGGCAATCACTGCCGACCTATGCCCTTTGTTCCAATCTTTCTCCGCTTTTTTGCTTTCTCTTGTCGTTCCTTTGCCAAGCATTTCGACATTCGACAGCCTGATATCTTTAGAAAACAAGAGAATGATGGAAGGCAGAGGTTTTGAGGATGAGGCTTATCTTGATTTTGTTTGCTCTGGCCATTGTGGCCGCACTCTCTGGCTGCATCCAGCCGCAAAATGGGCCTGAGGTCAGGCAAACGACGGCAACGGCGGAGTGGAAGCCGGACGGCGTTGTGAGCCCGAATGAATACGCCAGAAGCATGACGCTGCACGGGGCGAGTAGCAACGGCTATTCGGGCGGCATCCTGGAGATCTCATGGAAAAATGATGCCGAGAGTCTCTACATGGCCCTCAATGGGTCCGGCGGGGGCTGGATCTCCATCGGATTTGAGCCGTCCGAGTGGATGAAGGATGCGGATATCATCATGGGTTCGGTTCAAAACGGCCGCGCAACTGTGCTCGATGAGTACTGCACGGGAAACTACGGTCCTCATGAGAATGATACGAACCTTGGCGGAACCTACGATATCGAGCAGTTCGGCGGCAGTGCCTCGGGCCAAAACACGGTAATCGAGTTCAATAGACGGATGAATACGACGGACAGATTCGACAAAGCCTTTACTCGGGGCCAGGCAGTATCGATAATCTGGGCAATAGCGGACGGGACAGACGAGAATGTCAAGCACAATGTTGCCAAAGGGGAAGGCATCCTGAATCTTATCGGCCAAAACGAGAGCGCACCGGGAAAGACGAGTGTGGCCGCGTTGACGGCGGGCGATGTGGATGGGCTGCGCCTGATCCGAGAGGAAGAGAAGGTATCTCGCGATCTTTATCAATCGTTTTACATTAATACCTCTGCAACTATATTTGAAGATACGGCCCGGTCCGAGCAGAGCCATATGGATGCAGCACTCATGCTTCTGAACGAATACGGTTTGCAGGATCCGGCAAAGGCGGAAAAAGGCCGGTTCGCCAATGAATCGCTGCAGCAAATCTATGACCGGCTTATGGTCCAGGGATTGAGATCCGAGAATGACTCATTGAGCGCGGCAGCCGAGTACGAGGAGATCAGCATCATCGATCTGGAAAAGCAGATCTCTGCCACAGACAAGCAGGATATCAAGACGGTATACGAGGGCTTGCTGGCCGGCTCCCAAAAGCATCTTCGCGCCTATGTGAAGGCTTTGCAGAAAAGAGGGATTCAATACTCGCCGCAGCATCTTGAGGTGGCGAAGTACCAAGGGCTGATCGGGTCAAGCTAGTCTACAAAACTAACCTGCAAACCTGTAAGAGCGGCGAGCTGCAAAAGTGATGCGGTGGAAGATTCCTCAAATTCCGTCGTCCTGTAATCTCCCGTCAGCCCCCAAGCAGCAATTCACGTCTTGCGACGGTTGCCGCTAAGGCAGATCCGAATCCGAGTCGGTGAATAGGACATAGGGCGCATATGTTATGTTCGCCGACTCGGGAACGGACACGCCGCACGAAGTGCATGTCAGCCAATCTGATCCGAGATTCTGCTGGTCGCACCCGAGGCCGAAGCAAGCCGGGGGCTGCCATCCGAACCCCGGTGTGTAACTTCTCTGACCGCCGATCTCAATTTTTGCCTCAACATCCGCTTGGGCTGAGTCGGAACCGTTAACGGGATAGGCAACAATATGTGCCCGGTTGACGTAAACGCCGCCCTGCATAGCCCTTGCCTGATACTCGATGATCCTCGTCTCGGCGGGCAGGATGTCGATGAGATTCCAGGTCATCTGACCTGAGCTTTGGTCGCTCGGCACAAGGGATGTATTCTGAACGCTCATTCCATCCGGAATCTGATCGACAACGGTTGCGGCCATAGTGCTCTCCTCGCGGTTCTTCAAAGAGATCCTGTAATGGACCAGCATGGGGTCTGTAGCGTCAATGGCTGCATTCTTTTCCGCCAAAAGCTGGGGCGGGCAGCAAGCCAGCCAATCTTGCGAAATGGCGGAATTATTCTCTGCACTAATCCATTTATTATCATAGCTGCCCATGACCTGCACACGGTTGACGAGGTTTTCGGAGCCTTCCGTCATGTTGAGCTTCAGTTCGATGGTCGAGCTCATGCCGATTCCAAGGTTTAGGAGCGTCCATTCGGCGCGGCTATTATTTTGCACGGCGGGCCTGGCGGAGGAGTAGACGTACTCAGTCTTGGGTGGGAAGAGATCGATAACATGAACCGGACCCAAAGCGCGATTGCCGTCGTTTATTACCTTGATGACATAATTGACGAATGTGCCTCCGGCAGGGTCCAGCTGTCCGATTTTGGTGACGCTGATATGCGGCTCGTTAAAGCGCGCCACTCCGCTTATCATTATATTTCTAGTAATATTATATTGTCCAACATATTCGTTATACACTAGGACCTCAGCCCGATTGCCGCTTGCGGGGCCGGTATTTGCAGGACCGATATTCTTGGACGCCAGGAATTGAGCAGTTCCCTGGAATTCCGCCTCCGTGGACATTTCATTCAGCCCCCTGGCCACAGTGCTCTTATTCAAATAATCGGCCCAGGAATAGACCTCTTGAATGAAGCTGGTCGGCTCAGGCCTCTTGGACTTGAGGGTCGATTCGCCGGATTTGGACCACATGTATTCGTTCCATTTCTTGGATAGGATTATGCGAAAATCCGGAGAATATGTAAAGCTGACTGCTCCGTGAGTGACATCCAGATTCTTGGCTATGTAATTTGTCTGGGTCTGGATCAGGTCCTCCGCTTGATATTTGCCTGTTCCCGACTCATAGCTTCTTTGCACCTTGCCGATGCGTTTGTCGGAAGACACCGAGCCGTTGCCGGTCACAACGCGGCTTGACTGGACATTTTTTCCGTATTCGTCAAATTTTGTGATGACCTTGAAGCTGCCGGTATAGTCTTCTTGAGATTCGTATATGGGTGTGCCTTTTTTGGACTGGTCGCTGCTTGCCTTCTTTTCCAGCCCGATGTGGCCGGAGCCTTCGAATGCTGTCTCCGAGGCAAGAGTAGTGCCGTTTTTGTCCAGAGACAGGCTGCTTTCGCGCTCGATTTTATTGGCATATTTATAAATTTCTACGACTGATGCGCCCGTGATTCGGTTCTTGGCCTCCTGCTTCTCGGACCATTTAGAGCTGTAGTTCACGGCTCTTCCATTGGGAAGGTTAAATGTAGATGGTGCATATTTTTCCGATAGACTGGTTTTGACCTGTATGGACTTGTTTTTGGCGACTAGCCTCGTCTCATCATCTCGCTTATAGCTTCCACTGCCGTGGCCCTGCACCTTCACCGCGGTTCCCAGGGCATTGGCGATGAGCACCGTTGCCGAGCTGGAATCAGAGTCAGGCAGTCCCAGATATGTGGCGGTTATATTGACGTAGTTTGTCAGCTTATTGATGCTTTCCGCAGTGTCGAGCCTGCTGTCGAACCTGACAAAACCGTGGCCTGATACGGACTCGCGGGACCGGAATTCCATCTCGGATTTGTTCTCTTTCATTTTGACAAAAAGGAGGATCTTTCCGCCATATTTGGACGGAAGGTGGCCGACGCTCCAATTCAATACATTTCCCTGGATGCTAGTGGGGCTTGGATTCGCATCCAGATATTCCACATCGGGCAGGATATCCGTGACCATAGTGTCCTCGGCATCGAGTGCCAGAGCATTTCCAAAATAAATGGTATAATTGATCACATCACCGGGCGAGTATGATTCTTTATCTGCCGACTTGCGCACGTACAGGGAATGAACCACGAAGGTCTCCAGAGTCTTGAATTTTCCCACAGATTCATTGCTGTCGATCTTGTAGAGATTATAGACCTTGTCCATAGTGGGATGCTCCGGATTGGAGGGGAGCATCACCTTTAGCTCGATGGTGCCGTTGTCGCCTGGAGCCATTGTCTCGGAGTGGAGAGCAGTCGCATTCCAGAATAGGTGCAAACCTTCATCGTCACGCCAATATTCGCTTGCCTTGGGCCTTGCGCCCCGGACTAGATCGAATAAGAGGTGATTGTCGATGATATCCGTGACCGTAGCATTCTTTGCGACATCATTTCCGGAGTTCTGATATGTTATCGTATAATTCATTACACCACCGGGACTGATGATCTTCGTTGTTGCGCTTTTGTCGATCAGCAGCGAGGGGGAACTTCTTCTCACGATAGTGGTAACGGAGTCTTGCACGGAAGTTCCGTCCGCAATGGAGAATGTTGCCGAGCCCGTGAGAACCGTGCCATTAGGCGTATCGGCATTTGTCAACAAATTAATTATTATATTTCCTGAACTATTTTTAAACAAATTACCCAAACTCCAGGTTTTTCCCGATCCCTGGTCCGAGGCAGGATCGGAGGAGTTGAATTTGAGGCTTGAATCGTAATTGACATCAATCCTTGCTCCGGTGGCGTTGCCGCCCGAATTTTTATAGCTTATCGTGTAGGTGAGATTACTATCCTGGTGAACGGGATCGGGATAGTCGGCAAGAGTCACGCTGAGGACAGGCTTATGCGGGATGAGGATGATGCTGTCCGTCTCAGTCTTATAGTATCTCGATTGGAACTCATTTGCCTTTGCGCTGTACCAGGAGAGGTATGCCTTATTGGTTAGCTGATCTTTTTGCGATGCGCTTTTTGCGACCATCGCCTTGAATTTGACCTGAAAATATCCCTGATCGCCATAGTTTTTTCCCAGGTCTCCCAGATGCCACTGCAAAGCTTTGGAATTGGAATCGTCCGACCATTCCAGGCCGGGTGTCATTTCCATCGAGCCCTGCAGATAGGTCAATTCCTCCGGCAAAATGTCTATTACATGCACATCGTAGGCTTCCGAATCGCTGCTGGTGGTAGGTTGAATGGAAAGCGTGAAGGTTACGATCTCGCTCGGCTTGGCGGTGGTCGGATCAGGGGTAGCTCGGAGCGCCAAATCCGGTTCGACAACCTCTACAGGATTGGTTTCTGCAGATCTCCTGTGTGCCGAGCCCTTCGTGTCTGTCCACCTCAAGACCGCCTCGCCGGAGTTCAAGACTTCCCCATTGCTGATGCCTGAAACATTCGCCAAGACCGCTTTGAAGCGAATCTGTATATCCTGATTTGCAGAGTTGTCCACGCTGCCGAAATTCCAGACTATCTGCGCACTCTCTCGACCGTTATTCTGTGAATTCACGTTAACAAGTACCGAGGTTTTTGCGCCGGAGATGGTCGAGGTGCCGGACTCGAAGATCAATCCCGGTGGAAGATTAACGGATATGATTACATCATCAAGAATCTTTTGCGGCAGATTGATATTGAGAGAGTAGTAACCGTCTTCGCCATAAGCCACTCCTGATAATGCAAATAATGCAAATGAGGCCAAGATCGTCGCAGCCGGAAATAGAGATTGGGCTAATAGGCATCTTCTATTTGCATGCGTTCGCTTCAATTGGAGAGATCTTGGGTTCATTGGCATCCTTATTCGAGAATATCTTCCGTGAGTGTGATGGCAATCCGATAATTTCGGCCTTCGGTCAAGATTTTGTCGGACCAAGATACCGGCTGGATAACTGTGATGGGAATTGTCGCATCACCTGATCCGGAGATGAGGGTGCTGCTTGAATTTGAATCAAGCGTGGATAGATCAAGAGTGCTCCCGCCCTCTGCGCTGATGGTGGCAGGACTCTTCAGTCTATTGCCGTCGAGAACATATGCCCCCTGGACTGTGTCATACTCGGTCATGTAGCCGTCGTTGGTACAAGACACGGTTATCTGCCACATCTCTCCCTCCGTTGCAACAATAGACCCATGAACGATGGCTGGGGAGTATCTAGGGTTCAAGTTGATGAAGAAGCTATTCGGTTCCATGGAGACATACAATTCCGTCATCTCTCCACCTAGTGTGATATAATCGCTGACATATTGGCCGGGTGCTGCCTGTGGGACCGATTCGTCGGATTGAGGGCATGCCGGGGATATAGCCAGCAATGCTATGAGAATAATACGCAAGAGATGATGCGAAAGAGATGCGAGCATGGTGCTGGAAGAAATCGTGTCAGACATGGCGCTGCAATCATTTTTTTTTTGTGTGTGTGTGTTTTTGATAGCATCTCTTTGGCGATCTCTTCTGGTCCGATTGAGCACGTACTGATCTTGAATTGCCATGTCTAAATCATTATTATAAATGATGAGGTGAGTGGGATCTCATTTTGCATTTCCTGCATCGTCCCGCTCAGCTAAATATATCAAATGTTGTCTCCTTGGATGCAAGGATCGTTCCATCATCGGTCTTAACCGTGGTTGTCAGATTATATGTCCCGTCTGGCAGGCTCTCGGCTGGAATTAGTTTGAGTTCAATCTTGCGAGAGTAGCTTGGGACGGATCGGGCCGCCTGCTTTGCCGTGGCGTTGGCCACAATTCGGTCGCTGCTATCTTTTACGATTGCCTCTGCCTGGAATTTATAATGATGGTTTCCAGTATTTTTAAAGATGAATGAAACATTTTGCTCTTTTCCTGAAATCGGTTCACGCAAAGTGAGGTTTGAGATCTCGCCCGCATCCAGGACCCCTGTGCCGTTTACCGTAAGCCTGACCGGGATATTTATTGCCACATTTATTCCGACACTGTTGTTGCTCGGGTGGGCACTGAGGATATTGATTATTGCATATCTGCCCCCGACGGCGGCATCAGAGGGAATTGTTCCGTCTATAACCACTGATTTGGACTCGCCCGGCTCGAGATGAAAGCTCTCAGGAGTGGCTTTCAGGAAAGGCCTGGCGGAATAGAGGCTGGTATCCTGCGTCTCATTTAGTGCCGCTGAAGAGCCGTCTTCGGTTTGACCGTAGCCTAATATTTTCACTTTCATGTCCAACGGCGAGTCGGAGGTCTTGGTGGATACTATGGCCTCATGGCTTACATGCTGCCCAGGAGCTGCAACTTCTTCAAAGACTGCACCATCAACTCTCAGGCCCGCCGACGCTGGGCCCATTCCCAGGAGCAAAGCCAGCAAGCTCAGTGAAATCAGCAGTAGCTTGGAATTCTTCATTCTTCTATCTCCAGCAAGTCTTGTGACATAATTAAAGACTGTTCCGATATAATAACCTTATCCCACAATGGCTAAGTGTTTCGGCCAGGTTTATGCAATTTTTGGCCGAATTTGCATCAATCAACAGACGCCGTGAGAGTGATGTTCATCTTGTAGTCATTGTGGGGTTTATCATCTAATATGATGTCCTGCGTCATGGTGAGAAGCCCGCTATTGCCGATGATTCCTTCCCAGGATAAGATCTTTTGAGGCTCAGTCGTAACGGATACTTCTTCAGGTATTCCAAGTCCTGTAAAGGAGATATTCATTCCATTGGCAAGAACATCCTCCGGATGACTTGCGGACGCCATAGTTGCCCTATTAGCGGATACATACATGCTCCAGGGATCTCGGCAGTTTCCTATTAGATATACATAATAATCATTATCGTGAAATTCATTTGAACCCAGTCTGAGCGTCCAGGACACTGGATTGGGCGGGGTCACCTCAATAATGATAGGAATATCCGCGCTCACGGTAATATCATTTGAACCTTCGGCAAATCCCATGCTGGCCAAAGCAATAAATGCTGCCAGGGCTATCCAATATATCTTAGTATTATTCATATTGAATCATCACTCCTTATGCAAGGCAGTTCTCAATTGACCAGTCTGTTTTTTGATCATTTTCATCATGACGCCATCCCCGTAACAGTTATAACAGTTTGATAGTTTTGCGCGGGAACGTCCCCGATGACGACGAATTGGCTTATATTCAGTGGGAGATCCATGTTCTTATTTTCGCCTTCTGAATCACCGCTGCATTTCAACAGTTCCTTTGGAGAAGACGACAGTTCAATGACATAGTTATTAGTAATATATTGTCTATTAAATAGAGATTTTGCATAGACAGGGTTCAGGATGGAGTATGTTCCACTGGTCATCCTATCGGGATTCGCGCTGAGTGATATGGCCCAGCTATCGCTGTTGGTTGTGATATGAATATTTCCAACACGATACTCATTATCCATCAATCCAAATGTCCATTTATTTGGATTGTCTGGGGCCGTGACCTCGATGCTCTTAGGTACATTGCCTTTGATCTCAAATGCGCTATTCGCCAGTACCATATTGCAGAGCAAGATCATGGTTATTAGAGCTACGAACAGAGTGTTCCTCATAAGCATTTTATTTACTCCGTTTTCCAGATTTCTGCGGGATCTTGAGAAATGTGAAAGAATTATGGACAAAAGCCCAGCTTCCGGCTTGGTCCATATTTTGTTCTCTATGTCACACTTCCGGTTATGGTGATGTTCATGCTGTAGTCGTCATGGGGCTTATCCGTCCATGCTACTGTTTGATTTAGATAAAGGGTGACTGCGCTGGTTGATGCTGCAACTCCTGATGCAAGTGTCCCTTCGCTCGTTCCTAATGTTATCGGACTTGTGCCGGATGATGATGCACTTGCCTTCAAGGCGCTGCCAAGTGTATCCGTATACCCAAGCTTGTTTGACATTTTGGCTTTGTCCGATACGAGTTTTACGGACCAACTGTCACTATTTGTGCTTAAACCAATCTCACCAGCATTTTGCCACGAGCCTGCGCCCGGAGCAAATGTCATGGCCGGCGAGGCTGGTGCCGTAACTTCAATGGACTCATCTACTTGACCGGTTATCTCGAAATCTACTGCCTGTGCCATTCCGCCCAGAGCCGTTATGGCCACGAGAGCGATAAATACTGTCATTATACTATTCATATTCTTTATTCCTCTTTCTAAACATCATGGATATTTATGAACAGACTATTCTAAGGATATTCCAGAATTACCAGTTACTATGTGTTCATGCTAATGACCTGAATTGGTGTCTCTACAATAAAGATCTTATTGTTACAGTTTATCAAATGTTGTCCTTTATCATCAAATTTGATCTATACAAACAAATTTTGCAAATGGGTTCAAACCACTTCTCGTTATGAATAACGGTTTCGTTTTTGAATTCCGTTCGCTTAATTATCTTTTATCGAATTGCGTATTATGTTCGTGATTTGCCTATTGGGTTCTCGAACCGCGCATTGAACTAAAATTTATTGGACAGGTTAATATATGATTACGACTAACATCAGTATCTGAACTGAACTAAGATCATAAAATAGTTTGAGCAGACAAGACACAGAGACAAGCGCGACGGAGGACAAGGACATTTGCTTTCTGAGGAACGGTACAAAGACGCAGGAATTAATGGCAATTCGACTACATCCTCATCACTTAAGACGAAAGTCTTGCATTCCTTGATGGAAAACAGCCCGTCAAGCACAAAAATCATAAGCTCTAAACTCGATGTCCACCAGTCTTCGATAAGCCACGTCGTCAAGGATATGGTTCGTCAAGACCTCATCGCCAAGACCGATAAGGGCTATATGCTCACCAACATCGGGCGACTGCATGTGACCATCATGGACTCCTTGCATGCGACATTTGGGGCGATTGAGCGGCAAAAGGATTTCATCCTGAGCCATAATCTGTTTGACGTTCCCATGAAATTCCAGACACAGGTCGGCATAATCTGCAACCAACAGGAGCAACTGAATACAGATATTTCAACGCCGTTTCGCAAGCAAGAATATCTAACTAACAGTTTGAAAAACTCAAATGAGATTCGGGGCATATCTTCCGTCATTAGCTCAGAACATGCGAGAGCAATCATTCATGCCATTAAACAGGGGGCGGATGTAGATATGATAATCACGGATAGAGTCCTGCAGGTTCTCAAGGACGAATATACGGCCGTTCCAAGAGAGACACCAGTGTGCAGAAATCTGAAGATCCGCTGCATCGATGAGATCAAATTAAGCTTATGGGTCACAGAAAAAAATATGTTCTTAGGGCTTCATAGGCTCGACGGCAGTTATGATTTCGAGAATATAATAATTTGCAAAGATCAGGATGCGATAGAATGGGGCCACATGCTCTTTCGCCATTATCTGGGAAGAACCAAACTGATTAATGATCCCCTATTAAGTTCATCTTAGTTTTGGATCGTAGGATTGCGAAGGTTGGACATCGCGTATCTCAGGCTGCAAGAGTTTCGACGGGAAGTCAAAACTGCCGGGAATTCCCCGGTCTTTAGAGATCGTCTCGTCCTTTGTTCTCGCTGCCCTCGGTGATGTTTCCCTTCACCTTGGCAAGGCGTGCCTTGCTGGCCTTGATGGAGCCGGCAAGCGTGCTCGGTGCTGCCTCTTCACCGGCAGTGGCACAGTCGGTGCATTCCTTCTCTTGGGGTGTGCGGGAGCATAATCCCTCTTCGGTATCCACATTGACTGCAAGTGAGCTGTTATTGGAATACTGGTAAATCAGCTCCACTGGTCGGCTAAGAAGCGAAATGGGACTGAAGATAAGGCCGGTGCGCAGTGTTTCATTCGGCTTTAGCTCTCTTGCGACGATTCCCTTTCTTCCGTAGGCGTCATACTTCACGCTGCCGTACTTCCAGCCCCATTGATCTATCAAGCTGAAGTTCCTCTCATCGAGAGGCAACTTCGTTGTGTCGTTATTGATGACACCGATGTCGAACTCAATAGTCTTCTTATTCGATGTCGTCCAGGATCGCAGGACCCCGTAATATAGAAGCGTCACATTTGCATTGCTGGAATTGGAGACTTCAGGAAAAGGAATGGTGAATTGCTCGCCGCCGGACGGGTCCTTGCCAAGGTCTACGGTCAGGCTCTTGATAATGGTCTCGACTGGGACCACGAATCCGATCAGACGCCTTCCTTGCTGCAATTCTTCGGTGTAATCCGCGCGGTAACTGTAGAGCCGATCGTTGCCGTCGGTGAGCGTATAACTCGCTTGGATCGGCCTGATGTCGCTGGCGTTGACTCTGACGAGGCTTGTATCTATATGCAAAACTGCATATAGATCTGCATTGGCATTACCTGAATCCCAGCGATCCTTGAAGGAGCCGAAGATGGTACAATTGATGGCCCCATTGCTCCCGTGCAGGGGATATCCGCTGACCAGGCCGATGGAAAAAATGATCAATAAGGCGACCACCGCGTATCTCATTTATAATATACTCCTTATATCATGCGATCTGTCTCTCATATGGCACGCATATATTGAGCGATTCGGCCATATATAGTCGCCGTCTTATTTAAGAATGTGCCCAGGGTCTCCCCTGGGCCGGACTGGATAGCTCTTCATCAGGTCGTTTGCGTGGTGGAGGGCGCAGCGCCGTTCAATACGCTGGTTGTGGTATTATTTAAGGTGCTATTTAAGGTGCTGTTCAAGACATTGTTCGTGGTGCTGCTAATAGTGCTGTTCGCCGTGGCGTTTTGATCGGTGCTCTCCGTCTCGTTATGAGTGCTCTTATGCAAATTTGCTTTGGCGGCTGCAAGACGCTCCTTTGTCGAGCTGAGGCTGGAGTTGATCTTCTGGCCCACCGCGGATTCCTGTCCCGATGCGGTGGCATTCTCTTTACCTGCCAACCTCGCCTTGCTGGCGGCGATCTGCTCTTTCAGAGAGCCTAGCTTTGTGGCAGTGGCACTGGCAGTTTTATTGGTCTCGTTTCCTGCGCTTGCTGCCTGGCTTTGCGTCTGGTTGCTGCTCGGCTGGACGAGCGCGGCATTCTCGCTTGAGGATGGAGCAGCCGCAGAGGAAGTGGCATTCTGGGTGGCATTGGCACCGTAGACCTTATCGTCGGTAAGCGCCACCAGATCACTCTCCAGATTTATGAGGACTTGGCTGGAAGAGCCATAGTTGTAGGCCAAGGCGGCCGGTTTGCTCAGGAGGGAGATGCCGGTAAATCCGACCTTCACCCGATCGCTGCTAGCTTTTTTCGGTCCTATGACCTCGGGATCGAATCCAAGTGTGGGAAGGTAAGGCCATCCCCACTGATCCAGAAGCGTGAAGTTTTCGGGAGTCAGATAGAGGTCTTTGGTGCCGTTGTTGGCCACGCGGACCTGAACGACGACGCCCTGCTCGTCTGGGTTGATCAGCCAATCGCTGATACCGTAATATCTTACGACTACATCCCCGCCGGCGCTTTTAGGCGTGGCCCACCAGTTGATGTTGAAAGTCTTTCCACCGACAGGAATCACACGGATCAGCTTGAAGAGATCATCCTGGGGCACGAGGAAGTAAACCAGATGACGCTTCTCCTGCAGGGTCTTGAAAAGGCCCGGCTGATAGGTCTTGTCGTTTTGATCCACCAGCTCATAAGTGGCGTTCTCCGTATTTACGAGGCCGATATCGACCTTCAGGATCTCCTGGGTCGCGTTCTCGTCGGCAAGAGGAGTCCTGGTTGATCCGAAGAGCACGACTGTTGCGTTTCCATCGCTGCCTTGCAGCGGAACGGCCCACGCCGTAGTGGCCGTCAGGGCCAGTAAAAGGGCAAGAATAATTAATCTCACTATAGTACCCCCATGAAACTTGTGGTCTTTTGTGTGGTAGCTAAATTAATACTATTAGTGACATTTGTCATTCGGTTATATACATTTTATCCAAGAAAAGCGGTTTTTAGCGGTTTTCAGGAGCGACACCTTCTCTGCGTTATCTATTATATCCAGTGATCAGTCAATCAAAATGCGCCCATTATGGTGCTGGTATAGTATTTCTTCAGCTTGAGAAGGGCTTCCTGCACCAAGCTGGGAAACCTATATCTGCCTGTTACATCATAAGCGGAGAGCGGTGTTCTAGTTGTCATCGCCTATCCTTGTTACCTGCGGCCTGCCCTACGCCAATGGGCCCTGTCACTTAGGCCATCTCAGAACTTATGTACCTGCGGACATCTTCGTAAGAGGATTGCGGAAGATGGGCCGGGATGTGCTCTTCGTCAGCGGCTCGGATGCTCACGGTACGCCCATCGTCGTTAATGCCGAGGCCCAAGGAATACAGCCGAAGGCGCTCGTAGCCAGATATCACCAGCACTTCGACGAGATCTTCAAGAGCATGGGCGTTACCTTCGATTTCTTTGGCGACACGGACGATCCTGCCTGCCACAATCGCACGCAAGAACTCGTAAAAGTCCTCATGGATAAGGGCTACGTCTATCCTAAAGAGATCGAGCTGGCATACTGTCCCAAATGCGAACGATTCCTTCCGGACAGGTACGTCGAGGGCGAATGCCCCTACTGCGGCAAAACAGCCCGGGGCGATGAATGCGATATGGGCTGCGGACGCCATTTGGAGCCGGGCGAGATCCGGAACGCGGTCTGCAAGGTCTGCGGCGGCAAGGCCGAGTACCGCAAGCAAGTTCATTACTTCTTCAAGCTGTCGGAGTTCAAGGATTTCTTGCTCGGGTTCCTGGAAACCCTGGGCGGGACGGCCTCGGCCCGAAATTACGCCATGGAGTGGGTGCGCCAGGAGCTGAAGGACTGGTGCATCACTCGCAGCATGGCATGGGGAATCAAGTTCCCAGGTCACGACGAATTGGTGGTCTACGTCTGGGTGGATGCGCCCATCGGCTACATCGCCTTCAGCGAAGAGTGGTGCGCCAAGAACAATGTGGATTGGCAAAAGTACTGGAAAAACGATGCCAGGATCATCCACTTCATCGGCGGGGACATAGTCTACCATCACTGCATCTTCTGGCCGGCCATGCTGAAGGGAGCGGACTATACCCTGCCTTCGGCAGTCGTCGCCAGCGGCATGCTCAAGATCGACGACAAGAAGTTCTCCAAGTCCCGCGGCAACGTCATCTGGGTGAAGGAGGATTACCTGGAGAAGGGGCTCCATCCCGACCTGCTGAGATATTACCTGGCCAGCTACACCGCACATAATAAAGAGGTCAACTTTGCCTGGAAGATCTTCGCAGACAAGGTGAATACCGAACTGGTGGGTGCTTTTGGCAACTTCCTCAACCGGGCCCTGACCTTCACGGTTAAGAATTTTGATGGAAGGGTTCCTGAGGGCGAGATCGACCCGGAGGTTATGACCAGGATCGAGCAGACCCAAAAAGAGGTCGTCTCCGCCTTGGAGGAGTACGAATTCAAGAAGGCATCGGACAGCGTGATGAGCCTGGCCGACTTCGGGAACATCTACTTCCAGAGCCGCGAGCCCTGGAAGCTGGTCAAGAGCGACAAGGCGGCAGCGGGAAAGGTGCTGAGGACCTGCCTGCAGATCGCCAAAGCCCTGGTGGTTCTCATGGAGCCGGTCATGCCCGGCAAGATGGAATCTGCCTGGAAGCAGCTCGGTCTGGACGGCCAGGTCGGAGCAGTGCAGTTCTCCGAGGCATTAGTGCCTATACCGGAAGGCCGGCTGCTGGGCAAGCCGGAGATTCTCTTCACACGCATGGAAGAGGCAACTGTGAAGGAGCTGGACAGGATCTTCCAGGAGAGAATAGAGCAGGCGGAGGCCAAGGCTAAAGGAAAGCCCGTTGTGAAGAAAGGACAGATCGCCTTTGAACAGTTCGGTGCTCTGGACCTGCGGGTGGGAGAGATCAAAGAAGCGAGCCATATCAAAGGCTCGGACAAGCTCCTCAAACTCATGGTTGATATCGGCGGCGAGACGCGCCAGGTGGTAGCGGGCATTGCCCATAGCTACAAGCCCGAGGAGCTGGTGGGCACTCAGGTCGTGGTCCTGACCAACCTGAAGCCTGCCAAGCTCTTCGGCATCGAGTCGCAGGCCATGCTCCTGGCAGCAGATACTGCCGGGAAGGCCGTGCTGCTGCGACCGCGTGAATTAGTGGATACGGGAACTAAGATTAGATAGGAATAGATAGGAGGATTACAGTGTTGCTCCAGATTGAGAATCTGTCCAAAACTTACAGGTTGAAGGACAGGGATATTGTGGCTCTTAAAAATGTCAGCTTCTCAACCAGGCCTGGTGAGATTTTAGGGCTGGTGGGAAAGAGCGGGGGAGGCAAGAGCACCCTGATGAAGATCCTGCGAGGCATGGAGAGCTTTGATTCTGGAAAGATCGTCATGGACGGAATCACCATCACGCCGGATTCCGACGATGCGGTTGTCAGGGCACAGCTGGCAGTCACGGCCATTCACCTGCAAAGGGACTTCGCCCTCTGGACGGAAACCGCGCTGAGAAACGTGGTGCGCAGGGTTCATTCCCGCAAGACCGGGTTTGAGGTTTTGCCCATACCCGAAAATGCGGACTACGACGATGTGTACAAAGAGGCCATGTACTACCTGCGGCTGGTGGGCCTGGAGGATAAGGCGAATCACCTGGCCACCATCCTCAGTGGCGGTGAGAAGCAGAGGCTGCTCATAGCCAGGCAACTGGCAAAAAAGCCCAAGATTCTTCTTCTGGATGAGCCGGCCACCATGGCCTGTCCGTCCACCAAACAAGAAGTTCTGGACGCCATCAAGAACGTAAACAAAGAGCTGGATCTGACCATAATCGTGGTGTCTCATCTGCCCGAGATTCACGAGTATCTGGCAGACCGGCTGATCTGGCTGGAGAAGGGAGAGATTGTTGCCGATGGGAAGCCGAGAGCGATCCTGGACCGATTCATGGCGGGTATCGGAAAGATGGAACCTCTGGCACTCCGGCCCGACCCACAGCCGCTGATTCGGGTAAGGGGCGTATCCAAGAGAGGCTGCCAGATTTGCACCGGAGAGGTCCTGAATGTCCTGAAGATGGAGAACCTCAACTTCGACGTAAATGAGGGTGAGATCACCTCGTTTATAGGAAACAGCGGTGGAGGAAAGACAACTCTTCTAAAAATCATGCAGGGCGTCAAGCTGCCGGATGAAGGAATTGTGTACTACCGTTACGGCGACAAATGGGTGGACATGATGACCTATTCGCCCGACAGAATGAATGTACGCCGGACTTTAGGCATCATGTATCAGGAGTTCGCCCTTTACGCCGGAGAGACCATCCTTGATCAGATCGCCTACCAAATGGGCATCAAGGGCAATGATGTGATTGAAAATGCCCGGGCTATGGCTGAGGAGCTGGGCATCAGCGATAAGGTGCTGGATGTCATCTATGCGTTAACGGATATGTCGGAAGAGGATGCCAAGGCCGCCTTTGAGGCATTGGGACTGAACAGGGAGATATTCAAGGATCTTTTCCCTCGCTTCCCCATGACCGAGGCCCGCAAGTTTGCCGAGCCGATCTTCGAGCTGATGTCCCTCGATGCCGAGGTCATGTGGAAGCTGCCCGAGCAACTGAGCGGCGGAGAGCGCGTAAGAGCATCTTTGGCCATACTGCTGGCAGCCAGGCCCAAGATTCTGATCCTGGACGAGCCCTTTGGGGATATCGATCCCATTACTTTGCGTGAGGTCTCCAATGCCATTAAGAAGATTAATGCCAAATTCGACACCACTATAATTCTTGTGAGCCATCACGTCGATTTTGTCAAGGAGATCTCTCACCGGGCAATTCTCATTGAAAACGGGGCCATTGCAGCGGATGGAGATCCCGTCGAGGTCTGCAATGCTTACCTGGCCAGTTGCCATGCACCTTATTTGAAGTACCTGGAAGAACGATATGCTATCCACGGATGACCGGTAAATGGAAGCGGATTTAGAAGAAATTTATAGTCAGGTGGCAAGCCAAGTCACGCCCGATGAGTTTCTTTCAAGGGTGGAAGAGAAGGTAGTCCTCATGGCGGGCCTGTGTGATCGCAGGACCGCCGGAATGCTCGTCGCGCGAGACCTGGGTGCCTCCGAGGTGCTGACCAAGATCGGGTCGATCAGGCCGGAGATGGGAAACGTCACATTTGTGGGAAAGGTGATGAGCGTCTCCGAGATTCGCGAGTTCCCGCGCTCGGACGGATCGCTGGGCCGCGTGGCCAATCTGATGCTCGCAGATGAGACGGGAACCGTGCGCGTGGCCCTCTGGGATGAGACCGCGGAGCTTGTGCGCTCCGGCGATCTGAAGGTCGAACAATGCCTCAAGATCCGGGGCTTGGCCAAGGAGGGATATGCCGGGACCGAGGTGAGCCTGGGGCGCAGCGGCGGCATCGAAGAGGTGGATCTCGACATAAAGCCTCGGGCGGAGCCCTACAAGATCTCCGAGATAAAGAGGGATATGAGCGAAGTAAGCCTGCGGGCCGTGGTTGTGGACCCGGGCGAGGCTCGTGAGTTTGTGCGCAAAGACGGAAACAAGGGCCTAGTCAGGACCGTGCTCCTGGGAGACGAGACTGGCAAGATCAATCTCACGCTCTGGAACGAGCAGGCCAAGATGGCTCTCGCGAAAGGCGAGACCGTAGAGGTCGTCAACGGCTCCTCGCGCGAGAGGTACGGCTCCGTCGAGATTCAGACCGGCAGCTACACGGTAGTGCGAAAGAGCAGTGATGCGGTCAGCTTCTCGGAGAAGATGACCCCGGTTTCGGACCTGAAGCCCGGCGCTCTGGCAAGCGTTGCAGGATTCGTGACGGGACTTGGCGAAGTGCGCGAGTTTCAGAGGGATGACGGAAAGGTTGGGCGTGTGGCCAGTATCTACATCTCTGACGCCACAGGTCGCGTGAAAGTGGCTCTCTGGGGAGACCACGTGCAGCTCTTGCAGGGCCTGGATATCGGATACAAGGCCGAGATCATCGACGCTATGGCCAAGAGCGGCTGGAATGATGAATTGGAGCTCTCCTGCGGATGGCGCACCAGGATTACTTTCGCCCCGCCTGAGTAAATGAGTTAAAGAAGATATGCGCACTAATGTCCGAGGAAAATCCAAGATGGCTACAAAATTACTGGAAGATCTGCCTGGCGTGGGTCCGGCCACTGCCGAGAAGCTGCGCGAGGCAGGCTTCAATTCTGTCGAGTCTATAGCCGTTGCGTCTCCTGGGGAGCTGGTGGCCGCAGCTGAGGTCGGCGAGGCAACTGCCTCCAAGATCATTGCCGGTGCGCGCGAAGCAGCGGACGTGGGCGGCTTTGAGACCGGAGACCGCATATTAGAGCGCCGCAAGCTGGTCGGAAAGATCAATACAGGCAGCAAGAGCTTCAACGAACTCCTGGGCGGCGGCATGGAGACGCAGTCCATCGTGGAGCTTTATGGAGAGTTCGGCTCCGGCAAGACCCAGGTGGCCCATCAGATGGCCATAAATGTTCAGCTGCCCCTGGAGATGGGCGGCTTGAACGGCTCAGTCATCATCATCGATACCGAGAACACCTTCCGGCCTGAGCGCATCGACCAGATGGTGCACGGCCTGCCGCCTGGACCCGACGGCCAGACCTGGGAGACGGAGGAATTCTTAAAGCACATCAGCGTGGCCCGTGCCTTCAACTCCAACCATCAGATCCTGCTGGCGGAGAGTGCCATGGATCTGGCCGATAAGATGAAGGATTCAGGGAAGCCGGTGCGCCTTATCATCGTGGATTCCGTGACGGCTCACTTCCGGGCGGAGTACGTCGGGCGCGGAACACTGGCCAACCGCCAGCAGAAGCTCAACAAGCATCTGCACGACCTGATGCGCTTCGGAGATCTGAACAACGCCCTGATCCTCGTGACCAACCAGGTCATGGCCAAGCCGGATACGTTCTTCGGAGATCCGACAAAACCCGTGGGCGGACACGTCCTCGGCCACACGGCCACCTTCCGTCTCTACCTGCGCAAGTCCAAGGGCGAGAAGCGCATCGCCCGGCTGGTGGATTCACCCAATTTGCCGGACGGCGAGGCAGTCTTCTCCGTGACCACAGAGGGCTTGAAGGATTGAGGCTGGCCGGACGCAAATTTCAGAATTGAAATCTCGTCTCCAGAATCGAGATCGCATTGATGAGCCGTCCGGAAAGGCTGGCCGGACGGCTTAAAAATGGTTCAGAGAATCTCAGCAGCTGATTTGTGCATTTTTCTTTTATCGGTTCTGAGAGTTTTTATTCACCCATTCCCTTGCATCATATCTTCGACCGCCGATAATTGCTGAAGTCTTCTTTTGTATTCTCCTTTTGTATACTCCATTTGGATAATGTCCATTGAGGTGAAAGTACTTTTTCCCATCTCAATTTTGTCCTTTTTTTCAATTAACTCTTTTTGTTTCAATTCCAAAAACGGAATAAGCAAATATTTCTTATTATTGTTAATCTCCTGCAATTTTAGCCGCCGGATTTATACACGCAAGTGATATCGTAGTCTATTGCCCACGATTAAGAGTTGACAGAAAACTGCCATCATGGGGGATGGGAAAATTGCTCTAACTCATCTCCCCGGCCCCTCCAGGACCAAAACGAATTCGCGTGGGCCAACGGTCTAGCTTGTTTATGACGAAATGGAGAATAGAATATGTCGGGTGTGCAAAAGTCAGATGCGATGTTGCAGCATGAGAAATGGATCGCCTGGGTAGTCGAACATAATCCAAAATGGCTGCCGGGAAGAGACAAGCCGGTCAACCTGATGCCTGAGACGCAGGTCCTCTTTATGGGATTTGCAGTCCTCACGGTAATTGTGGCCGTGGCATTGAGCGTCCATGCTTGATGCCGCTGGATACTGACGCCTCAAAATCCTCAAAAAACCCTCAACACCAGCCCAAACAACAAGCTCAAAGCTTGGCAGAGCGCAAAAAAACCTAAACTCTGCACGACGAAACCTTTTTTAGGCTCAATTGCGATCTTTTCTTTAGATGCTACTGACTCAATTATTCTCTAAAATATTCACTAAAATCGTTGCGGACTCGGATCATCAAGCTCGGACTCGGCCTGCATGCAGCAAGCAATCTATTCGGGAGGGATTGCAGAAATGATTCGGGCCCTCGTCGTGGATATCGATGGCACTCTGAGCGACCGCAATCGTGTGCTCTGTCCTGCCGCAGTTGAGGCTCTGCGCAAGCTAAAGGCGCCGGTCGTTCTGGCCACAGGCAATACTCACTGCTTCACCAGGACCGTCTCTGTCTTGCTCGGCACGCCACGCATCTTCATTGCCGAGAACGGAGGAGTCGTCTCCCATTCCGAAGAAGAGATGGAAGTCTTGGCGGACCTGAAGCTATGCGAAGACGCGTTCGAAAAACTTGCCAAAGTATTTCCGCTGCAAAGATTCAACTCAGCTCGCTACAGATTCACCGACATCGCCCTGCAGCGCAACTTCGACGTGTCGGCTGCAACCGCCTTCGCCGAAAAGCTCGGGCTGGCGGTGGACATCATCGATACCACCTATGCCGTGCATATCAAAGACAAGAAGGTTGACAAAGGAACCGGCCTACGCTGTGTGGCAGAGCGCATGGGAATCGACCTGAAAGACTTTGCGGCCATTGGTGACAGCGACAGTGACCGGGCAATGTTCGAGCTGGCGGGCTTTCGGGCCTCAGTGGGCAACGCTTCCCCGGAGCTGAAAGCGGTCTCAGATTATGTGGCCAAGAAGAGCTACGGCAACGGCTTTGCAGAGATCGTAGGGCACATGATCGGCCACAAAATGTTTGAATGAATCGATCAATCAGGTTGTGAAATTATGTTTTCCTACGACCGGAAGTCCTCGCCGGATTTGGTAAAGTACAGTATCGAATATAGAAATGGCATCTCTATTTGCGACATCAGCTTTGCCGGACTTGCCCAAGAAAGGATCAAGGCTTACATGGTCATGCCATCCGGCAGCGGTCCGTTTGCTGCAATTCTATTCCTGCATCCGGGTCCCGGAAGCAGATCCACTTTCCTGGATGATGCGCTGATTTTGGCAGAAAAAGGCGCAGCCTCTCTGTTCATTGAGGCACCGTGGGCAGACGGCCCCGCATTCGGAATGCGAGCCAGCGGAAAAGCCGAGGACGTTCGTGACTGGTTCAAACAGATCGCCATCGATTTGCGACGCGCCATTGATCTCATGTCCTCGATTCCGATTGTGGACAAAGAGCGAATTGCCTGCGTCGGCCACAGCATTGGTGCACTTTTCGCCGGGATACTTTCCGGCGCGGACGGAAGGATCAAAGCCAGTGTACTGATGGCAGGAGTGGGGAGCTTTACCGATGTTGCTGCTCTGAACATGCCGGGCCTGGCGGGAGATGAGCTGGAGAGATACAGGCAGATCATGCAGCCGATCGATCCGGCAGGCTTTGTGAGAAACGCCGCGCCCTCTGCGTTATTTTTCCAGTTTGGCCTGCAGGATGTCTTTTTTCCCAAGCAGGCATTCTTGGATTTTTTCGCAGCGGGCAGCGAGCCGAAAGTGGTGCAGTGGTATGATGCCGATCACTACAGCCTGAACGAAGCGGGTCGCAGCGATAGGGTGAAATGGCTGACATCGATCCTTGGTTTAGACAATTGAGCAGATACAACCTACAAAAAACGCATCTGCATCGATTTTGCACTTAATGTCTCACGGCTCTAACCTATTTTTAAGCTTGATCTATCTGGCTTATTTTGGCTTGATCTGCAAAGTAGCTGCGCCCAATGGTTCTCGCAGACGATCCACCAGCCCAAAGTATCCTTGGCCAATTGGCGCGCAGCGGGGCAGAAGGCGTCCACGGCCAGGTGGTAGGGCATCTCCTTCAGAGGCGGATGAAGCGGATACTTGGTGCAGGTGGCGGGCCGAATCTCGTAGATTTCGCACCGGGAATTTTTCGAATCGTAAAATGGGCAGGGTTGCTTGAGAATCCAGACATCTAGTACCTTGTCGTGTTTGCACAAAGTCTTCAGCCTCTTTTTGCCGACCCGATTTGCAATCTTCTCAAAGTCATCTTTTTCCAGGAGCAGCCCCGCCCCTGGTGCAAAGCAGCATCTTCCGCAATGCTGGCAGTTGAATCGCTCCCAAAACAGGTGAACGCCCTCGTCCGAGCCCTTGCGCTCGTCGCGGGCGGGCAGGGGCAGGGAGATGTCGAAGGGAATAATCTCGCCCTGATTTATCCGAGAAAATTGCTCCTCCTTCTTTAGCTCGGACCAGTGGGGCCGCATTTTCAAAAGAAGCTCATGATCGCCCCGGCGTTTTTCTTCCACGCAGGAGGAGAAGCAGAGCTGGTGGCAGAGCTTGCGAACTGCAGAGATTTGATCAATTTTGCGGTCGCTCATTGACTCCTTTGTAACTGATGCTCTGGAGATATGCCCTTCAATATAGCTTGGGGGAATGGCCAGCTTTTGGAACGGCCCGCGGGCTGCTTTGTTATGGTCTCGGCAACTTGAGACCGCAAGACCACGGTGCGGAGCTTCTTGAATTTGGCATTGCCGGCCCCAGGCATGCAAGTCGCCTTTGCATAAATCAATATGGTTCCTCGCTAT
>Ga0105092_10000286_pt1 | contig 25743 bp, 16 predicted proteins | sample PPLLak2March2015_FD_87021 | JGI IMG/M metagenome (GOLD analysis project Ga0105092, IMG submission 87021) | Freshwater sediment microbial communities from Prairie Pothole Lake near Jamestown, North Dakota, USA - PPLs Lake P7 Core (1) Depth... | ecosystem: Environmental > Aquatic > Freshwater >... | reverse complement strand
CTTGCCCGGGGCAGGCTGCGCGTGCAATGGCAGGATCAGCAACAGAAGGAGCGATAGGGTTAGGCGAGTTGTTTGCTTCTTCATGGTCGTGTCAGGTCGCAAAGTAAGCACGCCCGAAGACGCTCTTACCTCTCTCTGAAGTGCCCTTGGGCGGCGGCGGCACGCACTCTTTCGGAGTGCGGCGGCCATGCCACCGCTTTGTGTTCGCCGGCCTTGCCGGCGGCCTTTTCCACGGTCGATTCGCTTCAGGGCCGCCGGCATGGCCGGCGAGTACAAAGCGGTGGCATGGCCACCGCACTCCGAAAGAGAGCCTGCCACGGCTGCGGTAGGTCGCTTCAGCGGCGCTCTACCGCACCTCATCCGCACCGATGTCGGGCGCTTTGCCGAGGGGTCGCTTCTGCCCGTCCAGATCCTGGAGCACAGACTCGGTCACGCGTCCGGCGTCTACCCCCGGGGAATCCTGGACCAGGTGACCGGTGGGTGGAAGCATCAGTTCCCGGCTTCCGCTGAAGTCGCCCCAGACGGTCAGAGTCTGTCCACCCCCCGACCGCACCACGCTCCATTTCCCCTGGCTCTGGACCGCGCGGCCGACCAGTTGGCTCGCATCCGCGCTCCCACTGATTGCGAGCCAGGTTGTGAACTGGTCCGCGTCGTACCTCGCAGATTCGACTGTGAAACCAAGGCTGTCTTTCACGAACACGGGCGGCCGGCTGACGTTCCCCTGCCCCTCCCTTGCCTCCATCAGGTTGCAGTGGGAAAGCAAAACGGGCGCTTCAATCACCAGCGGCGCCCAGATAATGTTGTTCACGAGTTTCGACGGACCGAGGCCCTCCTTGGTCTCCACGATCCGGAAAGCATCCAGGATCGTGTTGTGAACAATGTCGACCTCGCTTCGCTGGAAGTAGACCCCTTGGTTTTCGACGCTGACATTGTTAGAGAACCGCCCGCGGCCTTCCATTGTGAAGCGGAGGGTGCCGGAGTTCCTGGCCGAATTCGTGTTGCCTGCAAAGTAGTTGCGGTCAATCACGACAAAGAACGATCGGGCGTCGGGGAGCGCGTCGAGCGGCCGGTCATAGCGGTGCTCCTGGCCGCCGAAAAACAGGGCGCCGGCGTCGTCTGTCCCCTCGTTGCCGACGAAGACATTCCCGGTAACCACCGGAGACGACCAGAGCGCGATGAAAAGCCCGCCGGCGTCGTTTGAGGCGAGCGCCCGGTTGCCGATGAACAGGTTGTTCTCAACTGTCGGGGAGCTCCAGTCGAAAACCGAAACCGCGGCGCCGTCGCTGCTTCGGTTCGGATCTTTCGTGCCGCTGACGTTATAAAGAAAAACATTCCGGCTGATCCGGCCTTTACAGCCGGCGTGCAAGGCGATGCCCGCTCCGCGCCCCGATTCGGTGGTGTTTCGCACGAACAGATTCTGCGCGATCACGGGCGCGGCCTTGTTGACGGCATAGATGGCGCCGCCGTCGTTGGAGATCTCGTGGCGGTTCTTAGGCGCCCAGTTCGTCGGGGCCAGCGTGCCGTTCTCGAGGAAGACATTGTTGCGGACTAGCGGCGAGACGCCATCGCAGAGGAGCCCCGCTCCTTTCCCGGTCACTCGGCCGCGTGTGACAATGAACCCGTCCAGGACGGCGTCATCAGCCCCGATCAAAACACGGCCGCCCTTCTCACCGCTCAACACAGTCCGAAATCGGGCCGGGTCTCGATCCCAGGCTTCGTCGTTGAAGCCGCCGAACAAATCGACGTGCGCCTTCATTCGGATCGTGTCCTCGACCATCGTGCCTGCGCCAACCAATACCGCACACCGCGAGGTGGCCGAAGCGCGCCGAATGCTCGCGAGCGCCTGCGTCACGCTTCTCCAAGGCTTTTCACGGCTGCCGTCTCCCTCTCGCGCAGCTTTTGCCGATACGTAATAGACGTGCCGATAGGACGAGAGCTTGACCGGAGAAGGAAGGGGGCCCTGCCTGGCCTCTGGGCCGGAGGCTGCCACAATGGGGAATAGGGCCAGGAACAGGGCCGTCGAAGCTGCAAAGGCGCGCATCTGAATCACCTGGTGACTGTTTCGGGTTTCCTGGTTTCAGATGGCTTGTCTGCAGCCGTCACCCGGCGCTTTTCGAGCCATCCGTGCACCGTCAGGTTACTGGCCGGATTACCGGCCGGGAAGAACAGGCTGGCGACGTAACCAACACCGAACAGGATCAGGTGGCTGTAGACGCCGAGCATGTAAGTGTGATGCGTGAAGTTGTAAGGGCCAAGATCCAACACGAGAGCCTTACCGCCGGCGGCGGTCGGGATCTGCGTAGAGGTGAGGGTGGCCCAGGCAGTGAAGATCACGCACGCTACAATACCCACAAACACTCCCTGCCGGTTCGCCCTGCGGGTGAGAAGTCCGAGCAGAAACAGGCCTACGATGCCCCCGGAGAAAATGGCATACAGGTTGAAGACAATACCAAGAACGCCTTCCCCTCCCAGCCTGATGTAGAGGGAGGCGATCAGCAGAGAGGCCACGCCGCAGGCCACCACGACCAGCTTGCCCACAACGAGCTTCGACCGATCCGTCGCCTGGCGCTTGAACCGCGCGTAATAGTCCTCGACCGCCACTGCGGCCAGGCAGTTCAGGTCTGCGTCAAGGGTCGAGATTGCCGCCGCCACCAGGCCGGACAGAATCAGGCCGACGACCCCGGGGGGCAGCTGGGTCATCAGGAAGTAAGGAAAAACCTCCTCCGCCTTCGTGCCGGCCGGCAGGGACAGCCCGGTAATCTGGTAGAAGGAATAAAGGGCCGTGCCGATAAACATGAACACCGCCCAGACCGGGACGCAAAGCAGCACGCCCATCAGAGATGCCTTGATGGCCGCCCGGTCCGATTTGGCGGTCAGGTAGCGCTGGACGATCGTCTGGTCCGTCCCGTACTTCTGAACGGCGTAGAAGATGCCATTGAGCGCCATGACTATGAATGTGAGTTTAGTGAAGTCCCAGTCATAGGGACCGAAGCCCATCTTCCCGTGCTCCCAAGCCGTCTGGATAACCGCGCTGGGACCGCCGGGCGGCAGAAAGAGCAATACGAGGACAGAGGCCAGCCCCGCGGCAATAAAGAGAAACCCCTGGAAAACGTCTGCCCAGATGACCGCCTCGATCCCGCCTACAACCGTGATAACGATAATGACGACGCCAAGGAACCAGAGAATCAGGTACGGATCGAACCCGGACAGGGAAGCAAGGCCAACCGTAAGGAGGAAGAAAACCGTGCCCATCTTGGAGAAGTGCATCAGGCTGAAGGACAGCGAGCTGTACATCCGCGCGAAGAAGCCGAAGCGCTTCTCAAAATACTCGTACGCACTGAGCCCGATCACTTCGCGATACAACGGGACGACTATCCACACCAGGCCCACCAGCACCAGGGGCACCATCAATCCCTGGACCAGCAGAATCCAGTTGGATTTGAACCCGGCGCCGGGATAGGCAAGAAAAGTGACACTGCTGATCAGGGTGGCGAGAATCGACATCCCGATCACCCAGGCGGGAATCGCCCCGCCGGCCTTGAAGTACTTGTGCGTCGATTTCTGTCGGCCGCTGAAGGACGCCCCAATTACCAGGAAGACAACTATTGAAGCCAAAAGGACAAGCAGATCCAGCAGATGAAGCTTACCCACCTATCACTCCTTCCCAGGATGCCGACTCGCACCGCTTGAAGTAGGCGATGGATGCTGCGATTTGGGCCGCTTCACCCCCATTGACGGCAATCAGCGGCGAAACCATGTGGCTCTCGCATAGCCCCAGCTCTGCCGCACACAGCTTCAGCGCCGCCAAAGACCGGCTCAGGCTCCGTCCCTTCTGATACACCTCTGCCATGCGATCGGTCAGGGACTGGAATGCCCTCGCCCTCTCTGCCTCGCCGGCAAGGGCCGCCGTGTAGAGTGATTGATACAATCCCGGAAACAAGTTTCCTCCACTCGGCACAATACCGTCGGCTCCGCGAAGAACCGCTTCCGCCGATTGAGCCGCGCACCCGACCAGAAAGGCAAAGTCCCTTCGTCTAGCCCAAAGGCTCAAACTCGCCTCCAAACGCTCCAAACCCTTCTCCGAGTCTTTCAAAGCAATGATGTTCGGATGGCAGCTCAGCCTGTCCGCGACATCCAAGGGTATCGAAAGATGCGTAGTGGCCGGGATATTGTACAAGACGAGGGGAACCGGCACGCTGTCCGCCAGCTTCAGGAAGTAGGAGAGCATCTGATCCGCATCGATCGGGTAATAGCACGGAAGATGCGCCACGACCGCCGTTGCCCCAAACTCAGCGGCCGACCGTGCGGCCGACAACGAATCCTCGAAGCAATTGCCGGAGATCCCGACATAGAGCGGCCGGCCGGATGGCAGGCTGCGACGCGCGGCCTCTAACAGGCAAGCTCTTTGGGTTTGTGAAATCGATGCGGACTCCCCGGTCGTACCCAGGAGGAAGGGATAAGCGCCGGCCTGATCAATATGCCGGATCAACCGTTCCGTGCCGACCGGGTCGATCCGTCCAGCAACTGTAAACGGGGTGATCATCGGCACGATGACCCCGCTCACCGTCTTTACGCTTTGACTCATGGTGACCTCGAACGCAGGGACCGGACGGGCAAAGGGAACGCGGCGTATGCCCGTCCGGAAAACCGTCTGACAACCGACTAGAAGGTCAACTTCATGCTCAGCTGAATGACTCGGGCACCGCTGACCCCGGTGATGATCCCGAATGTCGACTTCATGAGGTCGAGGTTGGGCGCTCCGAGGTTCGGATGATTCAGAGCATTGAGAAACTCGCCTCGCACCTGGAGCTTCATCGCTTCGCGAAGCGTGACTTCCTTGGCCGCAGACAAGTCGAAGTCCCACGAACCAGCCGCACGAAACACGTTCTTGCCGAGGGTCCCCGGGCGCTCGGTCATACCGCTCGCTTTAACGATCGGGACCGCTGTAAAAACGTTCGGGTTCAGCCACCAGGTCTGGTAGGCGCCGGGGTCAGGCGCGTTGTAGTAGGCGTCTGCGCCTGACCAGTCTGGCCTGGAGAAGTCCATGCTCGAATCCTGCTCAACATAGAGGGGACGTCCGGAGGTGGCGTTGAAGATGGCGCCTAACTTCCAGCCGCCCAACACCTGGGCCAGAGGCCCCTGCAGTCCCAGCCAACCGGCAACTGGAGGCTCGTAGAACCAGTTGGAGCTGAACCGATGCGTCCGGTCGTTGTCCGTTGGGCCGAGGTCGGCACGCAGGTTGTTCTCGTCTTGGACGCGAACATCGTTTCCTGGCCAGAAATCACCTTGGGACAGCGCCATCGCCCTGCTCCAGGTGTAATTGGCCCCGAATGCCAGGTTGTTCGAGAGAGTCTTGCGAATCGAGCTCTGCCACCCATGGTAGTAGCTGAAGTCCGAGGGATCCCGCCATTGAAAAGACCCCACCGCTTCGATCGGGCGCAAACCCGTAATGCGATCAGGCATGTTGCCCTGTCGAGTGAGCGTCACCTTGACCGCCTTGTTCCCTATGTATCCGGTTTCGAAGACGATCGTGGGGGTCAACTGCCGTTGGATGTCGAGCTTCCACTGCATGGCATATGGGCTCGGGTGATTCTCGTCGAACACCTGGTAGCTGCGCGGGAACTGCTGCGCCGACACTATAGGAAGCACTTGCTCGTTCGACATCGGGTAAACGATCGCGTACTTGCTCGCGTCGGACTTGCTGAAGACTTGCCGCCAGGGAACCTGCGGGCTGTAGAAAACCATCGAGGAAAAGACCCGGGGGTTCGGCGGGGCGACCGTGATCCCGAAACCGCCGCGGACAATCGTCTTGCTTTGCGGACCCACACCCCACGCAAAACCTACACGCGGCTGGATATTGTTGAAATCGGCGTTGTACAGAGAGTCGGGGTCGCGGAAGACAGCCGGAACCTTCAGAGCATTGACCAGGGTCCCGGGATTGTAAACCATCTTGTCCTCCTCGGAGAACACGGAGAAGTAGTCGTAACGGACCCCCAAATTCAGGACCAGATTGGTGCGCACCCGGAAATCGTCCTGCACGAAACCGGACAGTTCCCAAAGCCGGCCGTGATAGAGCGGCTGCCCGAACGTGAACTGGACCTCCTTGGGCTTGTTGGCCAGGAAGTCTTCCGGGCTGCCGTACCTGTAGATGGGCGTCTCCTCGTCATATCGGCCCGGGGCCCGTCCGACATACATCGCCCCGAACTTGAACGTGTGACGGCCGAGAGTCTTCGCGAAAACATCCTCGAAGCTGTAGAAATGACCGGCGAGGACCAGACTCTCACCGTCGGCCCGGAAATGACCATCGATCCGGATTCCCGGGATCTTGCCGTTGGCGTGAATCGCGTCAACCCGCTTGTTTTCATCCCACTTCAACCCGGTTCGGAACTCGTTAGTCCAGGACGCGGCGGATTTGGTCCAAGTGATGTTGGCTGAATCGTTTTCACCCAGGTAGGTCCTGGGGTTACCTTTGGCCGGTCGCGGTTCGACGCGGTCGGGGCTGCCTGCCGTGTAGCGGATCGCGAGCATGTTAATACTGTTGATGTTCCAGTCGCCGCGAACGACGAAATGGTCGTCATTCTTCTTGTCGAAATCAACGTAACGCGCTCGCGCGCTGGCCGCCCCGGCAGTATAGGCCTCGGTCGGTTCCGGCCAAAGGTCCATGAAAGCCTTTGAAGACGGGATCGCCGCAGCCGCCAGTTGTCTAAATTCCTTGGTCGGAACCAATTCAGACTTCACGCCGCTCGATCGCTGACGGTAACCTTCATACGTAAAGAAGAAAAAGGCTTTGTCCTTGACGATCGGTCCGCCGATCGAGCCGCCGAACTGGTTGTAGCGAATCGGTGTCTTCTGGGAGGCAGTCGACCAGGCATAGTTCGCGTTCAAGGCATCATTCTGGAAGGTCTCGAACAGCGAACCGTGAAACTGGTTGGTGCCGCCCTTGCTGATCACGTTGATGTTCGCGCTGAACGTGCGGCCGACCTCAGCCGAAATCAGGTCCTTGGAAACCACGACCTCCTGGATGGCTTCCTGGCTCATGACGTTGATGTTGTTGAAACCCTGGAAAGCGGAAACCGCCGGGGTCTCCGGGTCGCCCGAGGCATCGACGCCGTCGACCGTGATGCTCATGCCGCCGGAGGCCAGTCCGTTGATTGAGAAAAGCCCCTGCCCCCGGTTGTCGTATTTAATACCGGGCTCCAGGCTGAGGAGCGTCGAGAAGTCCCGGCGCCCCTGAGGCAACTCGCTCAACTGCAGCCGCGACACCTGGGAGGCGGTGGTTGCGCTGGCGCTTTGGAGCAGCGGCGTCTCGGCCTTCACGGTGGTCACATCGTTGATTTCGCCGATTTCGAGTGAGATCGGGTACCGGATCTGCTGACCGGCCGCGAGCTCCAGGCCAGTCCGCACGTGCGTCTTGAAACCGGTCAACTCCGCTTTGAGCTCGTAGCGTCCGACCGGCACGAACGGGAACGTGAACTCCCCGACGTCGTTGGAAACAGCTGTCAGTTTGGTGTTTGTTTGCTGGTTGGTCAGTTCGATCGTTACCCCAGGTACCACACCTCCCGTCGGGTCCTGAACGATGCCGAAGAGGGTGGCAGTCGTTCGCTGACCGACAACCGTGGTCCCGACAAGGGTGATGGTCAGCACCAGGACCATCCATGTTGCCTTGTTTCTCATCTCTATCGACTCCTTGGCTTGGCAGCCATAGCAGCGGGGAAAGAGGCGGGCGTCTTCCGGGCGCTCACTCCGATCCCACTCCTAACCGTGCGTGCGAGGAGCAGTGCTCCCCTGATTCTCAGAGCCTGGGATGCTCACCCACTTCTTACATGAGAAGTATGGCATGTGAAATATCACATGTTTTAAAGAGAGGGTCAAGCGGAAAATCGGTGAGGAAGGAGGAAGACAGGAAGGACAAGCAAAACAATGCAAGAAATCCCCTTTTGGAGGAGCAGCGGCGTTGAACCCGCGCCTCTGAATTTACAGAGCCGCGCACGGAGCGAACGGGCTTCAGCCCGGGAGCGCAGTAAGCGGTCCACCCATTGTGCCGTTCAGGTTCGCTGGGTGGCCCGCTTACTGCGCTCCCGGGCTGAAGCCCGTTCGCTCCGTGCGCGGCTCTGTAAATTCAGAGGCGCGGGTTTCGACGCTGCGCGCACGGTTCTGATTCGTCCGGGTGATTGCACTCCCCCCCTATAGCGCGCCGCCGCGCTCTTCCATGACCTTCAAGCTACCTTCGAGCGTCGACTCCAGGTGAGTGGTAATCGCCGCCTTCAGGGCTTTCAGGTCCCGTGCCTTGTAGGCCTCCACGATCTTCTCGTGCTCACCCTGAGCCAGGCGGCACGCTTCCAGTGCCCGCTGGGACATGGCGCGCGTCACCTGCACATGCGTATGAAGCGAATCGTAAATGTCGACGAGCTTACGGCTGCCGGACAGTTCCAGCATCAGGCGATGGAAGCGTGCATTCAGCACCGAGAAGGACTGGTAATCGAACTCGCCATCCGCTTTCTTCAAGAGCTTTGCTCCGTCGCGGACCAACTCCTGCAACTGACGAATCTCCTCTTCGGTCACCCGCTTGATCGCCTTTTGGGCCGCCCACAATTCGACCATGCAGCGGGCATCAAATAACTCCTCGATATCCTTGCGCCCGAACTTGGTGACGAAAGTACCGCGCCGCGGGACTATCTCAACCAGGCCTTCAAGTGCCAGCCGGTTCACGGCATCCTTGACCGGAGTCCGGCTGACCCCCAATTGTTCAGCCAGCCGGTAGATGTCCAGTTTCTCTCCCGCCTGAAAGTGTCTTAGCAGAATTTGCTGTCTGATCAGAGCGTAGACCTTTTCACCGAGCTCACTGTGCTCGATCGTCAACAGATCGGCCATATTCTTCTCCCCGCCGGCTTCCTGGCCGGCGTCCCTCTAATCCGTTTTTACTTCTTCGCGGACGGTCGCCTTGCCGGGATCGTACTTCGGGTTCACCGTCATTTCCTGCGCGCTCACGGATTTCCGCCACGCGTGCAGTTTAGCGCGCAGGTCTGCCACTCTGCCGGGCATATCGGCAGCAAGGTCGCGAGTCTCTCCGGGGTCCTCCCGGACGTTATAGAGGTTGACCTGGTTCTCCTTCTTGAGCAGCGTCTCCTCGTACCACTCGATCAGTTTGTAGTCACCTTCACGCACGGCACCGGCGGGTTTGAAGCCGAGATGATGGTAGTGCGGGTAGTGCCAGAAAATCGCCTTGCGCTCCAGTCCGCCCTTCTGCTTGAGAAGCGGTACGAGGCTTTCGCCGTCCACATCCTTCACTTTGTGCTCCATCCCCGCGATTTCGAGGAAGGTGTTGAAGAAGTCATTCGAAATTACCGGCACGGAGCAACGACTGCCAGGCTTCACCACTCCGGGCCAACGAACCGCCAGCGGCACCTTCAGCCCGCCGTCATAGATCGTCGCCTTCCCCTTGCGGAGGGGCGCCTGGCTTTGCTCCTGCTCGAGGCCGCCGTTGTCCGAGACGAATATGACCACAGTATTCTCCGACAGTCCGAGCTCGTCCAGCTTGTCGAGCAGCTGACCGATGCCCCGATCCATCCGCTCGATCATGGCGCCCATCACCGGGTTGTTGACCGCTTCCCCCGAACCCGTTTTGGCCTTGTACTTAGCGATCAGGTCCGGCTGCTCCATGAGCGGACGGTGGACGACGTTATGTGAAACGTGCAGGAAGAAAGGCTTGTCCTTGTTCTGCTCGATGAACTTCAGGCTCTCCTGGGTGATGGCGACCGCGTTATGAGCGTCCTTGGTCGGATCATCGCCCTCTTCAGGTTTCCTGGTCTTCAGGACCACGTCAAACCCCTGGGTCTCGGGATCGAACGGCCGGTTGGGAGCATAGTCATAGCTCGGGCTCAAATGCCACTTGCCGATATGGGCGGTCACATAGCCTTTCTTCTTCAGCAGTTCGGCGATCGTCACCTCCTCGAGCGGCAACGCCGTGCGCTGCACCGGCGGTGCGAGCGGCGCGTAAGGGTAGAAGCTCCCGGGAATGTAGTCGGTGATGTGCAGCCGGGCAGGGTATTTTCCCGTCAGAATGCTGGCGCGCGTCGGCGAACAGATCGGGGCGGCCGAATACGCGTCGGTGAACTGCATCCCGGCAGCCGCGATCCGGTCGATGTTCGGCGTCTCGTAGTAGCGGGTGGCGTGATAGCTGACCTGGTTCCAGCCGAAATCGTCGGCAAGTATGAACAGCATGTTCCACGGCTTCCCATTTCGGGCAAATACCGGGATCGGAAAAGCCGAGGAAACCGCGGCACCTGCTGCCAGCCCTGTCACTGCTTTCCCGGTCATCTTCAGATATTCTCGTCTATCGATCCGCATGATTGCTCCTCGTCGTCGTTACTTCTGCACAAACTGCAGTGCGTAAAGCTTGGTGCCGCGCAAACGGAAGACCAGCTGAATCGTTCGTCCCGCCAGCTTGGAAACATCCTTTCCCGACCCGAGCCACTCGACTTCTTTCTCGAGGAAGTCGCCGCTAATGTACACGCAGTCGTCAAGTCCCCAACCGGGGATCGGCTTTCCGGACTCGTCAAGAAACCCGACTTGCGCGTAGCCGGCGGCATCCGTGTCGATGTTCAGCAGCAGGCGGTTGCCGCGGAAGACGAGTGGCTTCGTCTTGAGAGTAGCTTCGCGTTCGTAGGGGGCATCGGCCGAAACAAAGCCATCCAGGCGTTGCGAGACTCTGTAGACGGCCCTCTTCGTGTTCTTCTTCCAGGACGAATGGTAAGCTTCCTCCCCGAAATAGTACTGCCAGATCTCGTTACCCCGTCTGACCATCCCCTGGCCCATGTATGCCTGGTTGATGGGATCCGCACCGTGCGTACCCACCCCGACGTAGGTCGGCCGGGGGTAACGCTTCCAGTGAATTCCATCCCGGCTGACAGCGACCTGCGTTTCGACCGGGCCGGACCCCAGGGCGCGCGCTTCCTCGCCCAAGGTTTGACGGGTGTTCGGCCCGTCATCCTCGTAGTGGAAATAGAGGAGCGGGAACGCCAGGTAGGTGTCCGGCGCCCAGGGATACTTGATCGCCTTCGGCACATAGATGTCGGTTCCGACGGGGTCGATTGCCGGGTCGGGTCCGAATGCTGTCGGATACTCCACTCCAAAGCCGCCGGGCGTCAGGGGCCCATTGTCCAGGTACCAGGGGCTGAGGTTGTGTACGGGCTTGGTCTTCGCGATTTCCGCAATCTGGGCCTGCGTCAGAGGCTTGAATGCCCAGGCCTTCAAAAGCTGCTCCGTCTCGGTTCGCACGAATTCCCGCTGGGTCTTGCCCGCGCGCGTTACGGGAAAGTCGCTTCGGTGATAGCTGACGTACAGCCTGCGCTGGTCGTCATAGAAGATGTTGGATTGCGATCCTGACCGGAATGGCAGCACCGAAATCGGAAACCTCTTGAAGCAAAAACCGTCCGGCGAGGTGTAAACGTAGATGCCCTGCCGGTGGTAGTCGCTGATGTATTTCCAGCGCTCTTCAGGTGGCGCATTCGGGTCGATGAAGACCATGCCCATGGCCGTCTGTTCGGGGATCACTACGTTCGCGGCATCGCCGTTCGAAAGCTTCGGCGCGCGGAAGTGAATCCCATCGTCGGATACATGCACGGCCAGAGAGTCGTTGCCAACGCCGTGGTAGATCCGGATCTGTCCTTTTTCATCCTCGACCACGTTGATGTGTTTTCGAAACGGGCCCTGGATGTTGTCGATGACGGCTTCTTCCAGCCGGGCCGGGTTGACGGTGAAACTGATGTCCTTCATCTCGGCAATCAGGGCATCGTCGATGAATAGGTGTTTTCGATCGTCAAGTCGAACCGGCCCGGCCACCGGCTGATCATGGGCAAACAAGAGCGGCGGGCCGGCGGCCAGCTTGTCGGCTTTTGCTTTGCCGTTGGAAAGCGGTGAAAAGCTGCCGGGAGCAGTGAAACTCGAGTTGTAGAGCGCAGCTGACGAGAACCGGAGCTCGTCAATCCGCCCGGCAAGCGGGTTGCGCCACAGTGCATCGCGTCCTACCGTGAAGTAGGCTTCCGTGCCGGCCTCGAGCGGCTTCAGGCGCGCCTTCACCGGATTCCCCTGCATTTTCCCGTCCACGTAATGCGACAACTGCCCCGTCTGTGCCAGGTAGACGAAGGCAAGGTGATGCCAGGCGTCACGGCTCGTCACCGCCTGCCGGTCGGTGGGGATTCTCACCCGCGTGCCGCTCGGCTGGTTTACCAGGGTAAAGCTGTCACGAGTCTTGTCGAGAAGCAGGCTCGTAATCCGGTCGTTCTCCCCTCGCGGCCCCTCCCCGACCTCGAAGACGACGCCGGCCTCGCCGGTCGATCCGGTTGGCATGTACCAGAACTCCACGGTCCAGTCCGAAGCCCCGAGGTTCAGCCCGGTCTTTGTCGCGTTTGCGAACCCGACTTCCTTGCGCAGGTGATTCTCTCCCGAGGTCATCAGGGCCGCAAACCTCGCATTGCGCCAGGTGAGAGGTTCAGTCTTCCGACCCGCCGCCGGCTGCGGGGTTGCGAGCCCGAACAGCACACTTCCGAGCTTTGGATAGTCGACTGACGGCTGGTCGGTCGGCTCGAGCGCGTTCCCGAATTTGCCCGGGACGATCCGGCCGCCGGGACCGATGACCAGGGGATAATCGTTCCCTGAAACATCGTTGATCACACAGCTTGGGTAAATGCCAATCTGCTCATCAAACGGCCAGGCGGCAACCGTCTGGGCGGCCACCGGGCTTGCAAGGGCCAGGATCGAGACTAAAAGGAGAAAAGAACAGATTCTGTTATCGACCATTTGATACCTTCTTGTGCGGCTTCCCGTAGCGCCGCATTTTCGGTGGCAAAGACGCGTTACAGCCGCGCACGCCGCGAGGGTTTTCTCGTGCCCCAGGATAGGCCGCACAAAAAGCGGCCAACCCTGGGCTTTGCTATGCGACCCCCTTGGGCATAAGCACTCAAATAAGGAGCTTTGCCCCCGTAGGGGGCGGATGTTTATAGTTGTCCAGTCAGCGACGTCAGGGCGCGCCCCAGCGGGGCGCCTTACTTTCCACCCCGGATTTACTATAAACATCCGCCCCCTACGGGGCAGAGCCCCTTATTTGAGCGCTTCTGGGTATCCATTTAACCGGAGTAGGGCAGGCGTCATGCGCGGTTCGCCCCTGGGAGCGCAGGCATCCTGCCTGCTCGTGCCACCTGCAAAATCAACAGTGCAACCGGCACGAGCAGGCAGGATGCCTGCGGCCCCAGTGCAGGCAGGATGCCTGCGCTCCCAGGGGCGAACCGCCCATGACGCCTGCCCTAGTCCGGTTAAATGGATACGCCAGATGAGCGCTTATGCCTGGGGTCGTTGGGACCTTTTCCAACACCCTCGCAGCGGGCTTGCGGACTGGCCTCCACCTGATCAGGTCTTCACCTCCTCAAAGAGAATTACCTCATCCCTTCACCATCTGCCTCGCATAAGGGTTCTCCAAGTTCCGCTCGTCGAGCAGGAACCGATAGTCCGGGTGAACCCTGGCTTTCGAGATCCGGTGAGGTCCGCAAATGAAAGTCAGGTGGTAGAGGTCCGAACCCGGACCGGCCACAGTCGGATGATACCCGCGCGACATGTAGAGCAAATCGTTGGCTCGCAGGCTGAAAGCTTGATCCAGATTTCCCTCGTCATCGAACTGCCAGGCCAGGCCGTAACCCTGCGGCTTGGAGAACTGGAAAAAGTACGCCTCCTCATAGGGGACCTCCTCGCCCTCAATTTCGTATTGGTGCCGGTGGGGTGGGATGGTCGACCAGTTGCCGGACGGCGTAACCGTTTCTCCCGCTAGAAGCATGTTCCCTTCGGTGTTATCCGACCAGCACACAAACCTGACTTCGCGCTCCCAATTGCCCACACCCCGGCGGCCGCCGCCAACCCGATCGGGAGTCACCGCCGCCGAAGCCATCCGCCTGGCGGCCGGGGCGCTTGCCATTCCGATCAAGCTCTCTGACCGGGCGGTAAAGCAGACGGTTTCCTCGCAGCCGGCAAACAAGCCGAACGGAGAGTGCTCGAAGGGGTTCAGCCGGGGGCCGAATGGCATTTCCGTCCCATTCCCGACTTTTGTCAAGCAGTCCCCGCGCACCAGCACGAAGGCATACTCCCGTTCCCCCGTCGCCAGCCGGAGTGTTCCGCCCGCCGGCAGCAACAATGCGCTTACCTGCAAATTCGCGAGCTCCCCGCAAACGAGCCGGGTCAGTCCCTCGACCAGCGGCTTTCGTATTCTTCCACAGGACATGGGGTTAAACCTCCTGCCAGGCTTCCTCCAGCCGGCGCAAGTTGTCTGTCAACGTCTCCTCGGCCGTCCGGCCCGGGAACGGAGTGATTTCGAGGCTCATGCTGCCTCGCCTTTCTTTGCCCAGGTAGCCGATCCTCAGAAGCACCTGGAACAGTTCGATCAGTTGGGTCTTTCCGATTTCGCCGCCCGGCGCTCCGATCGGCGGATGCGACGCGCCCCATCTCGGATCGTTCCGATCCTTCAGGATGCAGTTCCCCAAGTGGACATGCTTGAGGTACGGCGCGCACCGCTCAAAAGCGGTTGAGAACGATTCATTCATGAGAACGAGATGGTTCACGTCAAGGACGATTCCGACATCGGGTATCTCACCGCGCAATTTCGCCACAAAGTCCACGACCTCGGCCGTGGGGCCGCAGAGCGACTTTTTCTGAACATCGCGATCCATGAGCTCGATCATAAAGGCGATTGATCCTCGGCGCTTCATGTGATCGTTGAGCCGCCTGATGTACTCCGCAAGGCCTTCGAACGCTTGAGCCCGTCGGACCGGTCCCGGGTCGGCCCCAACGCTTTGCATGAAATAACAGGCGCCTGCCTCACAGGCGGCGTCCACTTGGTCCCGAGCAAGCATCAGGATCTGCTCCCGCTCTGTAGGGCTCGTCGTCCCCAACGGAATCAACGGAGTCGGCATGAGGTAACCGTTGTAGACGACCATCTTGGCTGACGCCCGTACGAGCTCGATCGCCCGTCGCCGACCGGGCCCGTAAGGCACGGTGAGGTCTACCACGTCCATTTCCGGGTGATCCAGCACACGGGGAAGGGTCTCGAGGTGCAGCACCGGATCGTGCTTGCACGGATAGAGCGCATGATGAACTGCGCCCAGCCGGGCGTACTCGCACAGTTTTGACCTCATGCTCGAGATCTGCCTCCTCTTGACTCGGCTAAGGCTGCGGGGATAATCACGACGCCCTCGCGGGCTTCCTGACCTCGATCCCCACGTCATCCAACCACGCCATCCAGGGTGCGCACATTCGTGCCATCGCCCGCCACCGCCCGGCCCTATAATAGCGGTCGCAGTCACCCGACTGGTAGGTATGTAACATTTCACATGTGATATTATCAGACGCCGGGCGCGGGTCACAATTATTAAAAGGGCGAAGGAGCGACATGATTCTCGACAAGGTGAAGAACCTGGAACTCTACAAAGGACTTGTCCCGGAAACCGTCATTTCTCGGCTGGCCCCCGGGAGATACGAGATCCAGGGCAACGACGTCTACGCGTTGGTCCAGGAGTACCCGACCCGGGCACGGTCCGAGGGACGTTGGGAAGCACACCGCGACTACATCGACGTTCATATTATGGTCCGGGGCGAAGAGCTCGTGGGTTTCGCGAACGTCGCCGACCTGGAGAGTCTCGGCGATTACGACTCTGCCAAAGACGCCGAGCATTTTACGGGAGACGGTATTTTCTTCACCCTCAAGGAAGGCTATTTCGCGATCTTCGGAACCAGCGATGCCCACATGCCGTGCCTTCAACCGAACAGGCCCAACACCGTCAGAAAAATCGTACTCAAGATCCGTGCGCGATAGAGGAAGACAGATGAAAAGGACAAGCCTGGCAGTTATTTCGGCGGTTCTCCTGGTCGGACTGGTCGTCGCCTTCGGCGGCAACGCCGGTGAGAGCTTCAAGAACTCGGTCGGCCTCGTCATGCTCCGCGTCGAACCTGGGACCTTTACTATGGGCGCTCAGGGTGACCGTGACCATTGGACCGACGCGCCCCCCCACCAGGTTGCACTGACCCAGCCCTTCTACATTTCCGAGACCGAAGTGACCACCGAGGCCTTCCGGGAGTTCCGGCGCGATTTCCGAGGTAACAGGAAATACGAGCCGTATGCCGCGGGCGTCAGCTGGCACGAAGCCAGTGCGTTCTGCGAGTGGCTCAGTCGAAGGGAAGGCAAGCCGTACCGGCTTTCGACGGAGGCCGAGTGGGAATACGTGGCACGGGCAGGCTGGCAGCCAGGCGTCCGGCCTCAGCACGAACAAGCGAATCCGCTGGGGGTGAAAAACATGCTGACCGGCGCCCGGGAATGGTGCTGGGACTGGTTTGGCGAGTACTCGTTTGAGCCCCAAACGAATCCGGTCGGACCTGCAAGCGGCTTCGTGAAGATTGTTCGAGGGGGCGCCCTCGACTTGGAGGAACGCAACGTCCCGAAGATTGATTTCTACACGCCTCAAAGCCGGCTGGCCGTCGGACCGGCGTTCGGCGTCTACTCGGCCCTGGATGCCTCTTCCAGATCGGACTACTCCACCGCTCTCCGGACTGGCCTGGTCGGCCTCTGGTTCGACAATCCCGACCTGACAGAACCGCAGGACCCGATCAGCATCGAGAGGATCCACAACAGCTGGAACAACGATCCGCGTGGCGGCGGCAACTGGTCGGCACTCTGGGTCGGGGAGATCCACGCGCCGGCGACCGCCGACGTGACTTTTCAAGCGGAAGCGGACACCGGCGTGAGGCTCAGGATCGGCACGGCAACCGTGATCGACGGCTGGGGGCGCGACCGCCCGCGTTCCGGTTCCATCCATTTGACGAAGGACCGGCAATACCCGATCGAGATCGCCTATTACAAGGACCGGGGCGAGAGCTACATCCGGTTGTTTTGGAGTTGGCCGGGCCAGAACCGGGAGCTCGTGCCGGCTTCCGCCCTCACTCACACCGCCGCACAGGAGGAGACGATTCGGGCGCAGGCCAGGATTCAAAATTTCCCCGGGGAGCATTGCATCGGCTTTCGCATTGTCCAGGCGCCCATGCCGGCCACCCCGCCTTCGACGCCGGAGCTTCCGCTGGTCCAGAGGTTCGTAAAACAGACCGCTGCGCCGGTTTCCGAAGGGCCTGATGCCGCCAGGCCGTATTTCCGTAAGCGATATTTGCTGCCGACGCCCCTGGAGAACAGCCCAAACGAAGCGATCGATGCGGTCGGGATGCACCCGTCTTTCAGACGCCACAACCACAGCCCAGGACTCGAAGTGCTGCCAAACGGCGACGTGCTCCTCGTGATCTACACCTCCTACCAGGAGTACGAGCCCGGCGTTTCGTTGATCGCCAGCCGGTTGCGTTTCGGGGCGGATGAATGGGACTTCCCCTCCCGCCTGATCGACGAGGTGGGAGTCAACGATCACGCACCCCTGCTTTGGAAGGACAGCCAGACAGTAAGCCTTTTCTGGGGACACCCCAAGATGGAGGAAGGCGCCTTTCCGTTTCAGTGGATCTCTTCGACCGACAGCGGAGCAACGTGGAGCGACGTCCAATACCCGAAGTTCACCGGCCCGATCGGTGACCACACAAAACAGCCGATTAACAGCGGCTTTCGCGGCTCCGATGGAACGATTTACGCAGCCTCCGACGGCTCCGGCGGGCGGTCTGTCCTTTGGGCCAGCCGGGACAACGGGAAGACCTGGTACGACACGGGCGGCCGCAGCGCGGGTCGCCACACGACCTACGTCGCCCTGAAGGACGGATCTATCCTGGGAATCGGAGGAAAGAACACTAATATCGACGGATTCATGCCGCAGGCGATTTCTCGCGATGGCGGCAGGACCTGGGACGTGAGCAAGAGTCCGTTCCCGCCCCTCGGGACCAATCAGCGTCCAACGCTTGTCCGGCTTGAGAGCGGCCGATTGCTCTTCGCCGGTGACTACGTCCTGCACAACGATGGGTCACAACCGGCGGGGATTAACCAGTTGGGCTGCTACGTCGCCTTGTCTGAGGACGAAGGCAAGACGTGGCGGTTCCGAAGACTGATCGGGGCCCAACTGCACGAAGACCAGGAGCGCGCGGAGAGGATGAAGGGACCCACGCTCGGCTATTCGGTGGCTCGGCAGGCTCCCAACGGGATGATCCACCTTATCGCGACCATGAACAGCCCGTGCCTGCACTTCGAATTCAACGAAGCTTGGATTCTCAACGACCAGACGGGCGAGCGCAGCGACAAAGTGCTCATGGCCTCGAGCGCCAGGCAAATTCCCGACGTGAGAACGTTCGAGGAAAAAGACGCAACCGGAAAGATCAAGGCGCGCTGGAGCGGCGGGCGGGCAGATGACGGCCGCTTCCTGCTCCACGGCTCCGAGGCATGGTTCTGGCCCGGAGGCGGCAGACAGTATGAGGTCAGCTACGAGCTGGGCCGCAAGGTCGGGAAGGAGACCGTCTGGAGACCAGACGGTTCAGTCGCGTGGTCGTGCGATCATGACCCGAAGGCCGGGACGGTCCGGACCGAGTATTGGCCCAACGGACAGAAAAAATCCGAGACCACCTGGCAGAATTTCCACGCGAAAGGCATCGCCCGAGTCTGGGACCCAACCGGCAAGCTTGTGAGCGAGAAGAAATTCGAGAACGGGAAATTGGTTCAAACGTCCGTCCGCACCAACGGGTAGCTGCCTGGCTTGACGGTCACAAGCGGGCTGCCAATTGGGGGGCGCAGTTGAACAACGCCGGGGCCCAGTTCTCCAGCGACACGCAGTCCCATCCACCCCATCTTCCGGATAACTGCTGAAGCAGTCGCTCCGCCTTCCAGCCAGAGTTGATCAACCGCGTGGCGAGCCAGGACGGAGGCGGCCAGGTCGGCCAGGTGCCCGGCGAGACGTGCCGACTGGGATCGATCGAGCATCTGCGTTCCCCCGATCGAGGCGGCCGCGAAACCGGTTTCATCCAGAGCGACCCCAACCTTTTTTACCCAGTCTGCCAAAAACTCCCGTGAGCCCGTGTGAAACACTGCCTCGGGCATCGGCAGGATCCGGACCTCACCGGCTTTGCGGGCACACCGCCAGTCCACAACTCGTGCGGTGGTTCCTGAGACGACCAGCACCTTTCCGGCCGGTTCTTGGCATTGCCGGCGGGCGACGGCCCTCCCCCGGCTTTGGAGCAAGGCCGCGAAGAAAGGCGCGGCGCCCACAGGTAGCGTCGTCTCATCCACACGCTCGGCCCAACCTCGAAGCTCCTCGGGGGTCTCCCCTTCCCCTATCACAACGCCCGTCTCGGGCAAGGATTCCGAGACCCGACAAACACGGACGCCGCCCGTACCGGCAGCGAGCATCGTGCGGACGTCGGAAACCAGCGCAGGATATTCAGGGTCATCTCGAAATGGGGTCTGGTTGATCGGACGGCCGCCGATCCTGTACACCCCATCTTTGATCGTTCGTCCGAGCTCCGGGTTAAAAGGGACGACGAGGGCCCGACGATAGCGGGCTGACTGGAGAAACGGCTGGATCTCGGCGAGGACATGTCCCCGTAACACCGAATCGATCTTCTTGAAAACCCAGTTGCCCTGGTCGACAACCGACCCAACGAGACGAACAGCGTCAGCCTGGGACCTGGAGCGCGAATCGCTGTCGAGCACGGCCAGGTCGCAGGCAGGGGTCGACCCGGGATCGAGCTGAACCGCGGCCGCCAGCCCGTAACGGAACCCGACGCCCGCGATTTCAGCCGCGCCCGAGAAGTCGTCCGCCAGCACTCTGTCCATTGCTGCTATCTCCAGCCCTGAATGTGCATAAGCGTCCAAAAACAGTATCTGCCCCTAACGGGGACAAGAAGGACTCCAGCGGCTTATCGTGGCCGGACGCTCTAGAGAGTCCAGGCCGCGATGAGCTAATGTCTATGTGCCGCCAACTTCACCGCCCAAAGGATAGCCTGAATGAGGCTTTTAGGGTCGGCTTTTCCAGTCCAGGCGATATCAAACGCTGTTCCATGGTCGACAGACGTTCGAATCACCTTACTTCCGAGCGTGATATTGACTCCCTTGTCGAAGGCCAGCATTTTGAACGGGATGTGGCCCTGATCATGGTACATGCACACGACCGCATCGTAGCGCCGGCGATAAGTGGGGACGAACAGCGAGTCAGGCGGGAACGGCCCTTCAACCTCGATTCCCTGGGCTCTCGCCTGCTCGATTCCCGGGATGATCAGCCGCTCCTCCTCTCGCTTCCCGAACAGACCGTGCTCCCCGGCATGCGGGTTGAGCCCGCAGACAGCCAGCCGAGAGGGCCGTCCCAACATAACAGACAGGGCGTCCGAGGTAAGGCGCACGACTTCGGCCACCCGGTCGACGCTTAGATGATCGGCCACCTCCATGAGCCCGATGTGGGTCGTCACCATGCTTACGGTGATTTCGTCCGACGTGAGCATCATGCAGACTGCGTCCGAACGGGTAAGAGCCTGGAAGATCTCCGTGTGACCCGGGTAGCCGATGCCTCCCGACTTCAGTGCTTCCTTGTTGATTGGCGCCGTGGCAACTGCCGCAATCCTCCCCGAAAGGGCTGAGCGGATGGCCGCCTCGATATACCCATAGGCCGCCTGGCCACACGCCGGCTGAACACGCCCTTTTTCGACCGTTGCCGCATCGATTAGTCCGCAATCCACAATACCTGGCCCGTCGACCGATCGTGCGCCGCCCTCCCAGTCCTGGAGGCGGACCACGCTTTCGGTCGGCGGCCAGCCGAGGATTTGCGATACCCGGTCGAGAAGCCGGGCATCCCCGAAGACCACCGGCGTACATACATCGAGGACATCGGTTTCTCGCATCACGCGCAGGCAGAGCTCCGGCCCTATCCCTGCCGGGTCTCCCATCGTCACTCCAATCACCGGTCTCTTATTCATAAGCTTCACGGTAAATCGCCTCTGCATCGGCAAGCTGCATTTCTCTTGGATTGTTTCTCAGGAGCCGCGTTACTTTCATTGCCGCTGCCGCCATCCGGCCGATCGCGTCCCTGGGGATTCCTACCTCCTGCAAAGTAGCGGGGAGCCCGCACCGTCGACCGAGTCGTCCCACCCGCTTGACCCCTTCCCCCGCCAGCTCCTCCACGCTCCCCGTGGATCCTGCGCCCAAGGCCCGTGCGACCTCGGCGTATCGTGCGGGCGAGGAAGGCACATTGAATCGCATGACGGCAGGTAGAAGAAGAGCATTCGAGAGGCCGTGTGCCAGGTGGAATTCCCCGCCTAGCGGGTAGGCGAGCGCATGAACCGCCGCGGTGTTAACCGGCCCCAGGCACATCCCACCGTAAAGGCTGCCGAGCGCCAGGTTCTCGCGCGCCTCGATATCCGAACCGTTCACGACTGCCCGATCCAAACTCGCGCCAATCAGGCGGATGCCTTCAAGCGCGTAGATGTCGACCATCGGGTGGGCGTACTTGTTTGTATAGGCTTCGATGCAATGGGTGAGAGCATCCATGCCGGTCGCCGCTGTGACCGCTGGCGGCACCGAGACAGTGAGAAGAGGGTCGACGTAGGCCGCATCGGGAACCAGAAAGGGACTGACTACCGCCTTTTTCAGCAGGTCCTGCTCGTCAAGCAGAATCGCGTTTGGCGAAACCTCACTCCCAGTGCCGGAGGAAGTGGGCAGGCACGCCAGGAAAGTCGATCGGGATCTGAGCAGGTTCAGCCCAAAGGTCTGCGCCACGTCTTGCGCGCTGCGCAGAAGAGCAGCGACCAGCTTGGCCAGATCGAGCACGCTCCCGCCGCCGAGGCCCACGATTGCATCAGGCCCGAAGGTGCGCGCCGCCTCCAACGCTCTCCGAAAATCAGCGATCGTCGGTTCCCTGTCGATTTCGGAATAGATGGCAGCCTTCCCTTCCCCCAAACGCTCGACCAGCGGCTGCGCCAGGCTAAGGGTCGGAGGCGCCGTCAGGACAAGGACTTTTCGGTACCCTGCCGCCAAGAGGTCGTTGGCACACTCGCTTGCGGCGCCACAGCCGAACTGGAGCTTATGGGGAAGATAAAAGTGAATTCGTTGCATCTTCAATTCCTATTCCTTGATTCCGACCGCTGGTCCGGCGGCCGGTGCAAGTTTCTCGCTCAATTCCTGGCACAGGTCCAGGACATAGAGAATGCGGTGATCGGGGACATCGATCTCGATATCCGGAAGCCCCAGGTCGCAAGGGCCGAGATTCCTCGCAATGCTCTCGAGATCCACCCGGACCTGCTCGTCCGACCGGCTCGCCAAGTACATCGAAGTGAGCAGCACGTTGCGCCGGGCCTCCGGGAACATGTGCCGGGCCGTCTCCAGATCCGATTCAAACCCCATGTCGAGGTAAGCCAGGTCAGGAATTTCGCGGTAGGGCTCCAGGTAAGGGTCGACCCGCCAGGCACAATTGTGAATGCCGAAGACAGGAAACTGCTCACTCATCCAGACGTCGAAGGGGAGCAGGCGTTCCCGGTACAGTCCGGGGCTGACCATATTCACAACGCAATTGGAGACACTGGCGAAATTGTAATGTCGGCCGGCCTGCCTCTGCCTTCTGTAAATGAGGTTCATCCCCTCGACCATCGTCTCAGCAACACACTGGAACAGGTGCTCGGCCAGGCTTGGGTTCTCGATGAGATCGATGAAGATCTGTTGCCCGCGCAGACGGAAGGCGGTGTTCAGAACGCCCTGCCAGTTGAGGAAGCCCCGAATCGTGCCGGTCAGACGTTCGATCCGTTCCATCTGGCTTAGGATTCCGTCCAGGAATACGTGAAGAGACAGACCAACCGGCCTCAACGCCATCACCTGCTCGTCGGTCAGCGGAGTGCCGTGCGCGACCGGCCACTTGTCGGGGAAGTACATGATCGACTGGCCGTAAAGCGCCGCAACCACCGCCCCGCCGTAGATACCCGTCAGCAGGTCGGGCGGGTCGTCGGTATGAGCGCCTCCGATCTTTCGTCCGGGGAAGCGCCGTCGGATTTCCCCGGTCATCACCTCATGACAGCAAAGGCGGTAGTCAGGGTCGACATGCCACCGCTCCGAAAAATCCACCCCGCAATGAAGGTTGAACCAAGACGGGTTGAAACCGACTTCGGGACGCAAGTAGGCCTCGTCGCCCGTGGCCGGCGTCCGCGTGGGCGGAGCGGCTGGAGCAATGTAGTAGATGAGCTGCCTTCGATCGGCCGCTGGAGTCACCGATTCCATTTTTCTACTCCGATCCTCCCCTGGTGGCGCTCCGGTTGTCAGCCGAGGGCCGGCTGACTGTCTGGGCGGCCAGATAGATATGATCGCTGACCGGCACGTCCTCAATAATGCCTATCGCAGCTCGTCCGCTCGCGCCAGCCTGCGCCGCCAGCGAGGCGGTCATCGCTTGGACAGCGGCAGCGCCGGCCAGGTGAACAGAAGACGGAATGTTGACCATGAATCGTTTGCCCGGCCAGGCTTCCAGGGCTTCGGGCAGGGACATGTCGCAGTCGGGCGGAGGAGTAAAAGACTCGATCAGGTCAATCGGCAGTCGGGAAACATGTCCGGCGAGCGGCCGGTTGCGCCCGTCCAGGTGCAGCCCGGTCCTTTTCCCGCTCGCCCGGAGAAGCTCAGCCGCCTCGCTGATAACCGGGGCGTAGAAACGCTCGAAACGTTCCTTGCCGACCACGTTCATCTCTATGTTGCCGTCTACGATGACGAATCGAGCGGGAGACCGTCTTGCGATTTCGAGGCGCTCGCGCCGCTTTTCGAGGAGAAGCTCGAAGAGCCGGACGACCATTTCGCGCCGCTCTTGCCACTCCACCGCGAAATTTGCGACGCCCATGTAGTCGTAGAGGATTTCGAACAGCGGCGATTTCTCCGTGGCCGGACGGGCGATGCCGCTCGACCCATAGCGCAAGTCGTCAGCGAGGAATGTATCAAAGGCCGGTTCGTAGCAGCAGTCCGAGACGAGGGCAAAGACGGCCTCATAGTCCTCGGGCGACTCGAACACCGGCTTTTGATGCCAAAGGCTTCCGCTGCTCACAAGCGACACGTCGGTCAGCTCCCTATGGGGAGTTACGTAGGTGGTGCGCAGAAAGCGACGACCGTCCTCGTTGGAGACGGTTTCATGTTTTGGGATGGAGCCGAATCTCGCGTGGTAGACGGTCGACTTCACGACGATGCAGGCTTCCAACTCGACCAAACGCTTGGCAGCTGCGGCATTCGGAATCTTGTTATCCCAGACGAGGAAAGGCGTTTGATCCGGCGCCTCTCCGTCGACAATAGCCAAAACTCTCTCCCGTGGCGTCATAGAGTGTGAAATTTCACATTTTACACGAGGCGAGCGAGATCGTAGTGGAAAATTGCCTCGGTCCGCCGCCATCATACTTTTTCCCGATTTCCTTACGTCAAGGGTCCTCACGGTGTCTTAGAATGTCAAACCTGAGTCGAAGAACATTCCCGTGAACTACTTTTCCCTGGGTGAGTTTAGCCCAGCGGATGTTGCTCCATTGCATGGAGGGAGAAGCATAATGCGGCTGAATCGCAGAGAAATGCTCAGGGCCGCGGCCGGCCTGTCTCCGCTCAGCCTCGTGCCAGCCTTCGGTCAAACGGACGTCCGGCCGAACATCCTCTTCATTATGGCCGATGATCTCGGACACGCTGACATCGGCTGTTACGGACAAACACGCATTCGCACGCCGCGAATCGACCAGATGGCGGCTGAGGGCACGAGATTCACCGCCTGCTACTCGGGGTCTCCGGTCTGCGCGCCTTCCCGGAACGTCCTCATGACCGGCCTGCATACGGGTCACACTCGGATTCGTGACAACTCGCCAGCCGTTGGAGGAACGCCCGAGTTGTATCACGAAGGGCAAAGGCGGCTTTCGCTGGAATCGTCCGACTATACCGTGGCCGAGCTCTTAAAGTCGGCCGGATACCGCACGGGCGTCACCGGCAAGTGGGGATTGGGGGAACCGTTCACGCCCGGGATCCCGACGCGACAAGGTTTTGACGAGTGGCTGGGCTTTTTGAATCAGAACCACGCGGCCGACTACTTCACGGATTACCTGTGGCACACCGAAAGGCGCATCTTTATACCTGAGAACCGGGAGAACCGGAAGGGCAGTTATGTCCACGACCGATTCACCGAATTCGCGCTGGAGTTCATCCGCCGGCATCGTTCCCGGCCCTTCTTCCTTTATCTGGCCTACACGATCCCGCACGAGACGCTTGCGATCCAGGGGCTGGGGAGCTATGCGAATGAGACTTGGACTGACAGTCAGAAGACCTACGCGGCAATGGTGAGCAGGCTGGACCGCGATGTGGGCAGGGTGCTCGACCTGCTCGAGGCTCTGGGTCTGGATAGACGAACGGTCGTCTTCTTCACTTCCGATAATGGCGCTCCCGACCGGCCCGCACCTCGTTTCTTCGAGAGCAACGGCCTGCTCCGCGGCCACAAGGGTGACCTGTACGAGGGCGGGATTCGAGTGCCGATGATTGTCCGCTGGCCCGGCCGCATAGCCGCCGGTGCCAGTGTCTCGATACCCTGGTACTTTGCCGACTTCCTTCCGACAGCCGCACGCCTCGCGCAAGCCGAAAGCCCGGCCGTCGACGGGAAGGATGTCACCGGACTTCTCTTCGGCAGCGGCGCGGCGATCGCAGAACGCCAGCTTTATTGGGAAAAGCCTCAAAACGGACTAAGACAAGCGGTTCGAAAAGGCCGGTGGAAAGCCGTGCGGAACAATCCCGGAGAACCACTGCAGCTCTATGACCTGGAGCAG
>Ga0105092_10000285_pt1 | contig 25756 bp, 27 predicted proteins | sample PPLLak2March2015_FD_87021 | JGI IMG/M metagenome (GOLD analysis project Ga0105092, IMG submission 87021) | Freshwater sediment microbial communities from Prairie Pothole Lake near Jamestown, North Dakota, USA - PPLs Lake P7 Core (1) Depth... | ecosystem: Environmental > Aquatic > Freshwater >... | reverse complement strand
GTTAGATGAGATTTCGTTGCTCAGGGAGGTGGCGGTTCACTGAGTTTCTGAGGCCTCTATGGTTCCCGCCCGCCGGCGGCGAAAAAGCCATCCATGTTCGCTTTTCTGCGCAAGAACCAAATTCTTCTTAGCTCTTGTTTGTGTCTTATCCTGTCGCTTTACATCCTGACGGCCGCCGCGCGCGGCCAGCTCAAAAACGATCCCATCGGTCCGATACTGCTCTGGATCATGCGGCCGCTGCAATTGGCGGCGCAGGCCACCACGAATTGGATCCAAGACATTCAGAACAACTACTCAACCCTGGCCGGCTATCGATCGGAGAACGAGAAACTCAGAAACCGGATTCAAGAGCTGGAGGTTGAAAAAAACCAGTTGCTGGAAGCCGAAGCCACGAATCGGCGACTGCAGCAAATTTTGGAATTCCGCTCCCAGCTACCCGCGGGATCGGTAACCGCCTCTATCATCGCCGACAGTGGCAGCACTTGGTTCAAAAGTTGTCTTTTGGATAAAGGAAGCGCCGACGGCGTGCGCAAGGGGTTGGCGGTCGTGACTCCGTTGGGGGTTGTCGGTCAAGTTGTGGCGGTAACTGCGCGCACCGCAAAAGTTTTGTTGGTTACGGATCCGAACAGCGGTGTGGACGTTTTGGTTCAGCGCACGCGCGCGCGCGGCATTGTCTCGGGTTCTCTGGATAACGGCCCCATCCTGAAATATGTCAAGCGGAGCGAGGACATTCAGGAAGGCGACCGGCTCGTGACATCGGGTCTCGACGGTGTTTTCCCGAAGGGTGTGGTTGTCGGAGCCGTAACGAAAGTGCGTAAACAGACTCTTGGGCTTTTTCAGCACATTGAGGTCATGCCGGCGGTAAACCTGGGGCGAACCGAAGAGGTTCTTATCGTCAAACCAGACGCGAGCCAGGGAAAGAACTAGAATCTCGCGGCCGATTCAGTCATAGATACACAATGAAGTTGTCACTGTCGTTTTTTGCCGTGGGCGTGCTGCTGCTGTTGTTACAGACCACCTTTCTCCATCTTCTTCCCCTCGGGCCCGTGGTTCCCGACTTGATCCTCGTGCTTTGTGTTTACTGGGGTCTGTACCATCCGACCGTGGGGGCTGTTTTGGGATCGTTTTTATTGGGTTACTCCGTCGATGTCGTGTCAAGTCCAATTCTCGGTCTCAATGCGTTTGCCATGTCGCTGGTGTTTCTGGCGGTTTATCTGAGCTCGCGGTCGATTTGGCTGCACCATCCGGTCGTGAGCTCGATCATCGTCCTGTTGGCATCGTTGGTTAAAGGCGGAGCGCTGATGTTGGTTTGGACATTCTTTCTAAGTGTCGATGGCTTTTGGATCGGTGCCATGCGTTACATCTTAATGGAAGCGCTGGTGGCGGCGCTGATGGCGCCGATTGTGTTCGCGTTGCTACGGCGCGCGCAAGCCTATGTGGAAAAGGTTCACGTGCCAGCTTGAGAGCAAAGATGGCGTTGCTGACTGACATTACCAGACAAGATGGCGCGCCCGAGCTCCGCCGGCGGACGCGGGTTCTTTACCTTGTCCTGATTTTGGTATTTGGGGCGCTCGCAGCCCGGCTCTTTTTTCTCCAGGTCATTGATGGCGAACGGTACACCTTTCTTTCTGAGAATAATCGCGTGCGGATTAAGAGAATTCCCGGCACCCGTGGAATGGTCGTCGACCGCGGCGGACAACTCATGGTTGACAGCCGCCCGTCCTTTGATTTGCTGTTCGTTGCCGAAGACGCCGAAGAACCGGAGCAGACCTTGCGTCAATTGGCCCGCCATCTCAAGCGGGACGAAAAGGAATTGCTTGCGACTCTCGAAGAAAATAAAAAACGGCCGGCCTTTGAGGAAATCGTCGTGGGCAAGGACGTCGATTGGGCGACCGTCGTCGCCGTGGAAACTCACCAGCTCGATTTACCGGGAGTGACTCTCCGGGCCCGGCCGCGGCGCAGTTACGCCGATGGCCAGATCGGTGCTCACGTCCTCGGCTACCTGGGCGAGATCGGCCCCAAACAGCTGAAAACCCTCAAGGAGCAGGGTTACGCGACCGGCGACGAGTTCGGGCAGTACGGTCTGGAAAAAACCTGGGAGTATTTTTTGCGCGGTCAGAGCGGCGGGCAACAAGTCGAAGTGGACGCGCTCGGCAGGCGGGTGCGTGTTCTCCACGAAGTCACCGACGTTCCCGGCTACACGGTTCATTTAACCTTGGACCGCGAGCTCCAGGAGACCGCGTTTCAAGCGCTTAAGGGCAAGGAAGGAACGATCGTTGCTCTCGATGTCAATACCGGCGATATCCTGGCGATGGTTAGCACGCCGGCCTTCGATCCGAATGTCTTTGCGCGCGGCATCAAGTCCGAGGAGTGGCAGGGGCTGATAAAGGATCGGCTGCGACCTTTGAGTAACCGGGCGATTCAGGGACAATATCCTCCGGGGTCTACCTTCAAAGTCCTGGTCGCCATCGCCGGTTTAGAAGAGGGCGTCTTGCAACCCGAAAGCCGCATTTCCGACCCCGGTTACTATTACTTTGGCAATCGTCAGTTCCGGGACTGGAAAAAGGGCGGACATGGTTCGGTCGATTTGCATAGAGCGATTGTCGAATCCTGTGATGTTTACTTCTACCAGGCGGGTCAACGGATCGGAGTCGATCGAATCGCAAAATGGGCGCGGGCCTTTGGTCTGGGAGAGAAGAGCGGCGCTGTTCTTGACGATGAGAAGGGCGGCATCATACCGGACAGCGAATGGAAGAGAAAGAGATTCCGCCAGCCATGGTATCCGGGCGAGACCCTCTCGGTCGCCATTGGTCAAGGTTATGTCACAACGACACCGCTCCAGCTCGTCAATATGATGGCCGCGTTGGCCAACGGCGGGACACTCTACCGCCCGCGGATGGTTAAGAAGATAGAATCAGCAGATAGTGGAACCGTCCGCGAATACGGGCCCGAGAAAATCCGTACGATCCATTTGAAGCCGACCACCGTGGAACGCTTACACAAAGCCTTGGCGGACGTGGTCAAGGGAGCAGGGGGAACCGGCGGTGCGGCCAGGTCAAGCGTTGTCGACATTGCCGGCAAGACCGGGACGGCGCAGGTCGTTGAGATGAAGGGCGCTTATTTGAAAAGTGAACAGCTATCATACTTTAACCGGGACCATGCCTGGTTCGTCTCCTATGCGCCGGCGCAAAATCCAAGAATCGCAGTAGTGGTTTTGGTCGAGCACGGCGGTCATGGTGGAGAGGCCGCCGCTCCTATGGCGAAAAAAGTCATCGAAAAGTATGTCCAACTGCAAGCGCAACCGCCTGAACAACGGCAGGCGCGCATCCAGGGAGACACGCGTGCAGATTGATCGGCGTCTCATTGCACACTTTGATTGGACGTTGCTTGCTTTAGCTCTACTCTTTGCATCGATCGGGATCGCGACCATCTATAGCGCGAATTACAATATCGCGGAAGCCCACGCCGGCGGCTTGCCGTCCAGGCAACTGATCTGGCTGGGTCTCGGCATCATCGCGATGCTGACAGCGGTTGCTTTCGACTATCATTATATCGACCGGCTAGCGTATCCGTTTTACGCCGCCATGCTGTTGCTCCTGGTTCTGGTTCTTTTCGTCGGTCATTCGGGCGGTGGATCGCAGCGTTGGCTCAACCTCGGGTTTTTCCGATTGCAGCCTTCGGAGCCCGCGAAAATTGCGATCGTCCTAATGCTGGCCAAGTATTTTCAAAATACCGAGCCGCCAAACGGGTTCAGACTACGCGATCTCTGGGTACCCTTTATGATGGTTGCCCCTCTGGTCATCCTGACCCTGGTGCAACCAGACTTGGGCACCGCTATTATTCTTGGCATTGTCTTTCTCAGCATGATCCTGATGGGCGGGCTGCGGACGCGTTCTTTTCTTTGTCTGGTGGGCGCGGGACTGGCTTTCCTCCCCATTGGTTGGCATTTTCTAAAGCCCTACCAGCGCGCGCGTATTTTGACCTTTCTTGATCCCGATCGAGATCCCCTGGGTGCCGGCTACCACGTGATCCAATCGAAGATCGCAGTCGGCTCGGGGGGGCTTTTCGGCAAGGGCTATCTCGGCGGGACACAAAACCGTCTCGATTTTTTGCCGGCCCAGCACACCGATTTTATTTTTGCAGTTTTTTCCGAAGAATGGGGGTTGGTGGGCTGCTTGATCTTGCTGGTGCTTTACTTCGCCCTGATGGTCTATTCCCTCAGATTGATCGAGCGCGTCAAAGATCGTTTCGGAGGCCTGTTAATCTTCGGCATGGTCGCCATCTTCTTTTGGCATGTGGTGATCAACATCGCCATGGTGGTGGGGGTGATGCCGGTGGTGGGTGTGCCGCTCCCGATGGTGAGCTACGGCGGTTCGTCTCTAGCTTCCATGATGTTTGCCCTCGGTGTGATGATCAATGTAAGTATGCGGCGCTATACGTTCTGAGTAGACACAGGAGTACTGGAGTAATGGAGTGATGCATTTAACCCAATACTCCATCACTCCAACACTCCATTTCACCCAAATGCTTTCCTATTGCAGCGCCTTTTCGATGGCGCTGACTAGTTTGGCCTTGGGTACGGCGCCGACGATTTGTTCCTTGACCGCTCCCGCTTTCAAGATAATCAAGTTGGGAATGCCTCGGATGCCGTAACGCGACGCTGTGGCAGGATGATCGTCAACGTTGAGCTTCGTCACTTTCAATTTGCCTTCATACTCGACGGCAATCTCTTCGACAATCGGAGCGATGGATTTACAGGGACCGCACCACGGCGCCCAGAAATCGACCAGCACCGGCAAATCGCAACGCAGCACCTCGGCGTCAAAATTATTGTCGCCCACGTCGGTGATTTTTTCCATTAGAGTGTCTCCTTATGATCACTAAGTTTCGAGTCTCGTGTTTGGAGGGACTATAAAAATGAGGTCGAACTCCAAACGGCCAATGGCTTCAGTTTACCTTACACAACTAAATCGTTAAGAGAAATCTCAATAGAGTGCGGACGCCAAAACCCGTGCCGCCTTTGGTACAGATAGGATTGTCCGTTTCCGTAAAGGCCGGACCGGCAATGTCCAGATGCGCCCACGGAATATCATCGACGAACTCCTGCAAGATCAACGCGGCAGTAATGGCGCCGCCGTGCGGGCCGGCGACATTTTTCATATCTGCCACGTTGCTCTTCAACGCCTCGCGATATTCTTTGACCAGGGGCAGTTGCCAGAGCTTTTCACCCGCTCCCCGCGCGCAGCGCATAACGCTATCCGCCAGCGTTTGATCGTTGCTAAAGATCCCTGCGACGCCGCTCCCCAGCGCTACCATGCAGGCGCCGGTCAGGGTTGCCAGATTGATCATATAATCCGGCTTCTGCTTGGCGGCCAGAGCCAAGGCATCAGCTAAGATAAGGCGTCCTTCAGCGTCAGTGTTGAGAACCTCGATGGTTTTGCCGTTCAGGTAGCGAATAACGTCACCCGGTTTTTGCGCATTACCGCCGGGGAGGTTGTCGGTGGCCGGAATATAGCCGGTGACCTCGATATTGGGACCGAGGCGAGAGAGACGACTCATGGCGCCGATTACCGCTGCGCCGCCGGCCATATCGAGTTTCATGGTTTCCATGGACTTCGCCGGCTTGAGCGACAAGCCGCCGGAATCGAAAGTGATTCCTTTACCGATCAGCGCGACTTTTTTTCGTGGCTTGCCGGCCGGTTGGTAATGAATCTTGATAAATCGCGGTTCCTCGAGGCTGCCGCGGTTCACTGCCAAGAGCCCGGCCAGTCGCATCGCCTCGATTTTTTTCTTGCCCCACACTTCCACCGACAAGCCCCGACCCGAGCAATGGAGTTTCGTTTGCTCTCCCAGGAAGCGCGCCGTGGTGACCGAGGGCGGCTCGTTCACCAGATCGCGCGCCAATAGTACCCCGGGAATGATCTGCTCCGCGATGCCGACCGATCGCTCCAGGCCCGAACTCCGCTTGAGGCCCGGCCGGAAGAACGTGAAGTTTTTCACTGTCGCTCCGGCTTGAGTATTCGACCGATACTTGTTGAATCGATACGAGGCGAGCAGCGCTCCTTCGACGACGGCCCCAGCCGCATTTTCGGGATTTTTCTCCGGCGCAAAGAAGAAGGCAATTTCTTCGGCGCCGATGGCGGAGGCTTCTCTCCGGGCTCGTGCTCCGGTCTTGCGCCAGGTATCGGAGTCAACCTCGTTTGCCTTGCCGAGACCGGCCAGCAGCAAATGCGAGGCCGGCAAAATGCCGGCCGTGTCGTAAACCAGACTGCTGCCTTCCGCTGCAGTAAACTTGCTCTTTTTAATGCGCTCGCTGAGTTTTCCCCTAAGACGCCGATCGAGAGAGCGAAGCGCCGGCGTTTCCAAGGATTTTTCTTGTAGCGGCAAGACCAGGAGGTCTGTCTTGATGGATTCGGCGTTAAGGTCTCGGAATCTTGTTTCCACAGCGGGTTCCACTAATCACGGTGCCGGATCAAGTTCATGAATTCCGCACGGGTTTCCTGGCGCGTCCGGAAAGCCCCGAGAAGCGTGCTGGTAATAATCATCGAGTTCTGCTTTTCAACTCCGCGCATTCTCATGCACAGGTGCTCGGCCTCAATAACGACGGCGACGCCGAGCGGATCGAGTTTTTCCATGATAGTATTGGCGATCTGGTTCGTCAGCCGCTCCTGGACCTGAAGTCGCCGCGCGTAAACGTCCACCAGACGGGCCAACTTGGAAATACCGACGATCTTGTGATGCGGGATATAGGCGACGTGAGCCTTGCCAAAAAAGGGCAACAGATGATGCTCGCACAGCGAATAGAAATCGATATCCTTCTGCACGATCATCTCCTCATAGTCTTCAGTGAAAAGGGCATCATTAATAACCTTGGCAGGATCCAACTGATAGCCCTGGGTTAGAAAGGCAAGGGCCTGCGCGACACGATAGGGCGTTTTTTGAAGCCCCTCGCGATCCGGATCTTCACCCAAGGCTTTTAAGATCAGGCGGATCTGCTCTTCCATGTTTCCTGTTGCTCCATTCTGACGTTTAAACCCGCTGGATATCCAAAAAAAATTAACATGTAGCTACGGGCACGTCAAATTAGCCGCGGCTGTCTACCGCGCATGGGAGAAATGGCGATTTTAGGGAATGAGAAACAGATCGTGGAGAGCCCGTGCTAAGCCCGAGCCGGGTCGTGAGCGGCAGGGGTTTGTATCTAGACGAGAGCAACGACAATCACGTAAGGCCGATGCCGGTGAAGTGCTTGTCGGTGGCCTGTCATCAGTCCGAGGACACCCTCGTGAATACAGCGCTTGATTTTAGTCATCTTTCGAGTCCCTTACCCTCAGTTGCGCAAGTCTAATTTCTCTCACCGGCTTGCCGTAAGTTCAACCACTCTTCATGCACGTCGACACAAATCGAGTCTTGATCGTGGCAAGTCGATACCTCGCTCAGATCGAATCTGACGGTGTAAAGCGGTTTATGAATACCACGGTGGTCTCTGACGTTTTCCAAAACCCCATGGACTAAACCAATGACGCCGCATTTGCCTCTGATATAGTGTGGCGTGCGCGGATTGCCGGTAGGATTTTCCGCGGCAACCCTAACGGCGTCGCCGATCTTGTATTTGCAGCCAGTGGATTCCATGGTTCTTCTCAATCCGGTCTGACTCTGGGCGCTTCCGGCAGTCCCCCTGATTGCTCGGCTTCTCTACGCTGCGAAGGCTCCAGCGCGTAGCCGGCGCCGACCAAACTATCGACGGTGACGAGCTTGGCCAATGCTTCTTCCGTCATTCCTTCGGTCCCGGCAGGGCACTCCGGCAAAACAAAATAGCGAACATCGGACGTGCTATCATACACTTGGACTTCTTTGCCAGCAGAAACTTCCAACCCGAACATATTCCGCAGACACGCGCGGGGATTTTGTACGATCTGCGTTCGGTAGCTCTCGTGCTTGTACCACCATGGTGTGTCGCCGAGAATGTCGTAGGGATAACAGGAGCACAACGTACAAACGATCACGTTGTGAACCTTGTCGGTATTCTCAACCACCACCAGTTTGCCGACTTTTCCCTGATGCACGCCCATCTCTCGGAGCGCCTCTCGGCCGGTCGACAGCAACGCCTGCTTGAACGCCGGATCCGTCCAAGCCTTGGCAACAATCACGCCTCCGGCCCACGAGCGCTCTTCGTGCAACTGCCGCCAACGCTGTTGCAGCTGCTCGCGCGTAGACCAACCACGCTGGATCAGCGCTTGGACGAACACCTCGAGCAGCTCTTGGTAATCTCTCAAATCTTGCTCCAGATTCACCATGCGTTCTTCGAGGGTACCGTGGTGTTCCTTCTTTTTGATTTTGAAAAAGTCGTCGTAATCGCCTCGCTCTTTGCGGTTGTCTTCGGTCACCATGTCCATCGCTTCGACGGCGCGGGCCGAAACCAGGGCGATCCCTTTAACGTATTCGTCGAGCCATTCTTCCAGATGGCGGACGCGCGCTTCGATGTTGTTGCCCTGGGTTTGTTTCGGCTTGAAGAACAGGTGGCTGCGCTTGAGCGCCGCTCTTGCTTTTAGCAAATCGTAGAAGGTCACGACCCCGCGGCGAATCAAATAAATGATGCGCGGCTCAAACCGTTTGGCTCGGTAATATTCCAGGTCCTCTTCGACGGCCCGAATGTGGGCCTCGAAATCATGCATGTGTCCTTCGAAAGGCTTGTGATTGTGTTTTCCTGACATCCATGGCCTCCGAACTGTTCCCCGAGGGTGGGGGTCAGTGCGTATCGAACACTTCCTGGTATTGCTTCAGCTTGACCTTGGTCGCTGCTGTTTCTGCCTCGGTGGGATTCGCCGGGTCTGCTGCCGGCGGCAAACAGCCGAGTTTCATCAAGCAAGCCATGAGGAGTAGCCGCGCCTTGGTTGCGGTGAGATTGCTTCCCGCAATCCCCAGCGGATCGCGGCTTGGATCAACGAAACCACTGGTGTTTCCTCTGGAGACCTTGACCACTGGCATGCCGCTGAACGTCGCCCGCTTGAGCGCTGCATCGACGGAGTTGCTCATGGCGCCGAAGGGGGCTGAACCCTCGGCGACGAATCCAGCCAGCGGCGCATCGCGTAAATTCTTCTCAATGCGCGCGAGCATATCGACTTCCTCGTCCGCGTTCCCGGTGGTGTCTTCCGGCAAATAACGCGCGTGTTTGACGATGGTGACCTTGGGAATCGCTGTCGGTAGCAGTTGTCCCGCATCATTTTTGATCGGCACGCTGATGGTAACGGCCTGCGAACCTTGAATCTTTGAACCTTGAACCTCTCGCGGTAATCGTGTCACGTTCACCAACGACTTGTAGGTATGTTGCTTGACGGTCTTGAAGGAGAATTGCGGTAAACCGGGATGCCCCATTCTACCGATGATGCCGCCATGTCCTCCGGTAGCGATGTACCCCCCGGGACGGGCGTCGGCTTTCTGCACGTCCCGCGCGGTAAATATCTGCTCGTCGAGAATCGCAACGGCGCCGATACAATCACGGCCGTGTTCATCGGCCCAAATTCGAGACGTGATGTAGTCCACCGAGTCGACGATATTGCGGTCACCGTCGTTGCCGATGGCGCCATGGGGCCGCTGCGACGAATTACCAACAATCGGTACCTTGGTATCGATCAGCAAATTCAGCCAGTAGGTTGTCTCTTCAACAAACGGGCTCCCCTCAAGCCATATCCCGCCCGAATACCGGCCGCTGCTAAACGCCTCTTGAACCACATTGGTCAGACGAGCCAGCGCGGCCATGGCAGGCTCTTTCCGCAAGTAACCTGGCCGGTACGGAAAGAAATCTATGCCGCGAATCTCCGGCGCAATATCTCCTTCGCCGATATCAGTTCGCTCGCCAGCGCTCCGTCCTTTCGCATAACCGCCAGACGGCAGCGCTCGGTAGAAATCGAAGTCAGCTTTTGCAGTCAGAAGACCGCCGACACCTTCGTCTGAAATGCCGAAGCGATCGATCTCTTCAAATAGACGCGACCCATCCGGAAAGAAGGGCACCCGACAACGTTCTGGCGGCGCGTTTTTTTCCGTGCCGTCCATTTCCCAGGCTTGTCCGTTGGCCTGGCGCGCCATGTAGGGAAGAGGGTAAGGTCCGTCTTCGGGTTTCAGGGTAACTTCATAGACCGGTTTGTCGCCCGGGCCGGTCCGCTCTCTGTGAAAGGCGCCGGCAGAGTCCAGATAACCGTCCGGTGGCGCGTAAAGCTCGGCGGTGTCACGCTCTAGGGGGTGGGCGCTGAACTGTTCGATGTATACCGTGACAGGCGCCGCCAAACGTTGCGCGCGAAGCACGTAGAAGCGCGCCGGCGACCCGTCCGGGTTCGCGCGCAACGGCAAGCCGTATCTTTCGCGCGCTTTGTTGCTGGTGACCAGCGGCTCGCTATTTTGTATCGTCGCCGTGGGTCCCGAAAAGACTGCGATACGAGGCCTATCGCCGGTTCCTGATTCCGCCACCGCTACCTCACGAGTTTAGATTACTAGCCGATTAGAAGAGCAAGCGCTATTTCAATTCGTACGGGATCTGCTCCGGTCCGTAGCCCCGCCAGTATTTTTTCGTGGCCGGATCATAGCGGCCCTGTAAGAAACCGCCTGCCTTCTCGGCGCGAACGATGATCGCCACCGTCCGCTCATCGCCGCTTTCCTCGGCATGAATTTCATACGGCGGTACCAAATCTATCTTTCCAGGACCCACATTGACGTCAACGGTCTTACGTATTTCAGCATAATCGGCTTTCGTGCCATCGTCGATCCGCTCGTAGCGCTCGATGGTTTCGTTGCCATCCAGTACACCGTATAGAGTCCAATTGTGGGCATGATCATGGATCTGCGTCCGCGACTTGGGCGCTTTGATCAACCCGTTGATAACAAATTGATAATTGGGGTCTTCGTAGAACAACAGATTCTGCGCGCGGTCTGCCTGCGAGCAAGTCGGCCAGCTCTTGGATTGCTCTCTGATCGACGGGTCGGCTAGTAATTCTTGAAGCAGGGGGCTCATTTTATCCCAGCGCTTCGCCGGATCCTTTTCCTCCGCGTGAAGCTTGCGGGCGGACTCGATAAATTTTTGCAGCGCGCTCATAGTACCCTCCTGGGGATATTCGTAACCGATAGGCGTTTAAAACCATTATTATTCCGCCGGCTAGCTTCAGGTCAAGCCGTCCGGTGGCTAGCTCAGCACCGCCTTGACCGTATCCGACAGTTTCGCTTACGGGTTGATGAAAAAAGGCTTCGGAAAGTATCTACCTTCCGAAGCCCTCGGGAAAAGAGCACTCGATCGAACGGCTACGTGCCGTGGGCCCACGAAGAGAGATAATGTTCCTGCTCTTTGGTCAGAGCATCGATGCGGATGTTCATGGATGCAAGTTTCAGTTTGGCGACCCAGTCTTCTACCGCGCTCGGAACATCATAGACTTTCGGCGTCAAGTCTTGGCGGCTTTTCACCGCCCATTCGGAGGCCAGGGCCTGTGTTGCAAAGCTCATATCCATCACCGAAGCCGGATGTCCTTCTGCCGCAGCCAGATTGACCAGTCTGCCCTCGCCGATGAGGTAAATCGTCCGGCCGCCGGGCAGCGTATAGGCGTCGACGAAATTGCGCACGTTCTTTTCGACTTTGGTGGAAAGTTTCTTCAATGCTTTGAGGTCGATTTCGATGTCGAAATGACCGGAATTGCAAATCACCGCGCCATTTTTCATGACCTTCAGATGTTCCGCCGCGATCACATGCATGTCGCCGGTGAGCGTGATAAAGAGATCGCCCACCCGCGCGGCTTCTTTCATGGTCATGACTTCGAACCCGTCCATGGCCGCTTCCAGTGCCCGGACGGGGTCCACTTCGGTGACGATGACCTTGCCGCCCATGCCGCGCGCGCGTGAGGACACGCCTTTGCCGCACCAGCCGTAGCCGGCAATCACAATGCGCTTGCCGGCGATCAGCATATCGGTGGCGCGCACGATACCGTCGATGGTCGATTGGCCCGTTCCATAGCGATTATCGAAAAGATGTTTCGTCGCCGCGTCATTGACGGCGATGACGGGAATTTTGAGCGCCCCGTCTTTTTCCAGGGCACGTAAGCGGATCACGCCGGTAGTGGTCTCTTCCATGCTGGCGATCAAATGGTCCGCCAGATGGGAATAGTCGGTGTGCAGCAGAGAAACCAAGTCAGCGCCGTCGTCCATCGTAATGACCGGCTTGTGATCCAAGGCCGCCCGCAGATGCCGGTAATAGGTTTTATTATCTTCTCCCTTGATGGCATAAACCGGTATCTTGTCGTGCTGCACCAGCGAAGCCGCCACGTCATCTTGCGTGGACAAAGGGTTGGAAGCGCACAGGACAACGCTGGCGCCGCCCGCTTTCAAAGTCTGAACCAGGTTTGCCGTCTCCGCGGTGACGTGAAGGCAGGCAGAGAAGCGCATGCCCTTTAGCGGCTTTTCCTTGCGGAACCGCTCCTTCACCCGACCCAGCACCGGCATGTCTTGCCCGGCCCAGCGGATTCGCTTCCGGCCGGTTTGAGCTAACTTGAAGTCTTTGACGTCGTAGTTTTTTGCCGCCATCTTTTAACTGCCTCCCCCGCCTGATCAAGACTATACGCGCGCCGCCGCTCTTTTGAGTTCTGCTGCCCGGTCGGTCTTCTCCCAGGTGAACTGACCATCATCGGGGGTGCGTCCGAAATGACCGTAGGAAGCCGTCGAACGATAGATCGGCCGTTTAAGGTCGAGGATTTGGATGATGCCTTTGGGGCTGAGATCAAAATTTTCTTGAACGATCTTGGCAATTTGGGTCTCGGGAATAACTCCGGTGCCGAAGGTGTCGACGAGCACGGAGACGGGTTGCGCTATGCCGATAACGTAAGCGAGCTGGACCTCGCACTTCTGCGCTAACTCCGCGGCGACGATGTTTTTCGCGACGTAACGCGCCATGTACGCCGCGCTGCGATCGACCTTCGAGGGATCCTTACCGGAGAAAGCGCCGCCACCATGGCGCCCCATACCGCCGTACGTATCGACGATGATTTTCCGGCCCGTCAGTCCGCAATCGCCCTGCGGGCCACCGATAACAAAACGTCCTGTGGGATTGACGTGATAAACCGTATCCTTGTCCAGATACTCGGCAGGAACGACGGCCCGGATCACACCGTCGATGATGGTTTCCCTTAATTTGTTATATTCGACATCGGGACTGTGCTGGGTCGAGATGACGACATTTTTGACTTTGACCGGCTTGCCGTCACGGTATTCGACCGTGATTTGAGATTTGCTGTCAGGCCTGAGAAAATAGGCCTCGCCGCCCTTGCGAATCTTGGCCAGATATTTGACCAGGTTGTGGGCCATCTGGATCGGGAACGGCATTAGCTCCGGAGTCTCGTCGCAGGCGTAACCAAACATCATCCCCTGATCACCGGCGCCTTGCTCTTTGTGCAATCCCTCCCCCTCGGTCACTCCCTGCGAAATATCCGGTGACTGTTGCTCGACGGCAGTGATAATGGCGCAGGTATTGCCGTCAAATCCCATCGAAGAGTCGGTGTAACCAATCTCCCGCACGACCTCCCGCACGACATCCGCGTAGCTGACTCTAGCTTTGCTCGTGATCTCGCCGGCAACGACAACCATGCCGGTCTTTGCCAAGCTCTCGCAAGCTACCCGGCTGTCGGGATCACCGGCCAGATGAGCGTCCAGTATCGCATCGGAAACTTGATCGCAAAGCTTGTCGGGGTGACCCTCCGAGACCGATTCTGAAGTGAACAAAAAATCCTTGCCTGCCATCGAAGCCACCTCCAGAGGCTTTTGAGTCAAAAAGAATCAGTTCTCTATATCGGATAAGGTCTGGTGAATCAACCTTACTCGTTTTCATTGAATCGGTTGTCAATTAACTTTTCGATGGCTCGGACCACTCGTTCCGCCTCCCCGCCGCTCGCTTCGACTTGGATCTTGCTGCCCTGAGTCGCCGCCAGCGTCAAAACGCCCATAATGCTCCGGCCGTCGGTGGTCTGACCATCTTTGGAGAACGTGACTTGGGCGTCAAACTTGTTTACGGTTTGTACGAGCAAGGCCGCCGCACGAGCATGAAGTCCGAGTTTGTTCTTGATTTCCAGCTTTTTAATGACCTTGCTCATCCAGGCTACTTATCGACATCTCGATGCTTGACGTGAATGGTAAATTTCTTCGTGTCCAATCTTTTACGCAGCGCTTCAACCAATACCACCGACCGATGTCGTCCCCCGGTACACCCCAAGGCCACCGTGAGAGTGCTTTTTCCTTCCCGCTCGTACAGGGGCAACGTATACTCCAGAACCGCCAGCAGTCGGTCGAGAAACGCCCGCGTTTCCTCGTTTTTGAGAACGTACTCTTCGACTCCCAACTCTAGACCACTCTTGGCTCGAAGCTCCTGGACAAAGTACGGGTTCGGAAGGAACCGAACGTCAAAGATGATATCCGTGTCATGGGGAATTCCGTATTTGTACCCAAACGAGGTCAAAAACACCGCCATACGGCGGGAGCCCGAAACCTGGCAAAAATTCTCCTCCATTTCTCTCTTCAGCTGGTGTACGTTCAAATCGCTTGTATCGATCACCTTGTCGGCCAACTCCCGCATCCCCTCCAACGCTTTGCGCTCCCGCGTAATGCCTTCTTGAATCGATCCTTGGCTCGCCTGGGGGTGCGGGCGCCGGGTCTCGCTAAATCGGCGCAGCAACACCTCATCCGAGGCATCGAAGAAGAGAACTTGGACATGATGGCCGGCAGCGCGCATCTCGTTCAAGACTTGCGGCCAGGGTCGGAGGAACTGGCCGCCTCTTAGATCAACGCCCAAAGCGATCCGTTTGATCTCTTCTTGATACCCCTGGCAGAGGTCGATGAATTTGGGTATGAGCGGCGCCGGCAGGTTATCGATGCAGAAGAATCCGTTGTCTTCCAAGGCGTGAATCGCCACGCTCTTTCCCGAACCGGAAAGGCCGGTGATGATGAAGATGTCCAGACCATCGACCATACAGGTCAGAACTTTTGGTCTTCTTGAACGATGATGTCAAAGATTTCTTGTCTCGTCTTGGCTTCGATAAGGCGGTTGCGAAAAGTGGGATCCTTGAGCAATCGCGAGATCCGCGCCAGAGCTTTAAGGTGATCGGCCGCGGCATTCTCGGGAGCGATCAGAACGAAGAACAAGTGCGTCGGGCCGCCGTCCAAAGAGGCGAAATCGACTCCTTCGATGCTGCGCGCGAAAACTCCCACGACGCGGTCTACTTCGCGAAGCTTTCCATGGGGAATCGCCACGCCTTCGCCGATGGCCGTTGTACTGATCCGCTCCCGATCCGACAGGACCTTGAAAACTTTCTTCTCATCCAGCGCTGGATGGTGGGCGACCAACCCGATCGCCATCTCTTGCAGGACGGCGTTCTTTTCGCGCGCCGCCAGTGCGGGTACAACCGTCTCCGCAGTTAAGAAATCTGTAATCTTCACTCTTTCGCCCTTCTTCGATTAAGTTGGGACTTTTCTTTCTGCTTTTTGACTTGGCGCTGAAGTTTATCGATGACCGCGTCAATGGCCGAATAAAGATCTGCGGTTTCTCCCCGGCTATGGATGATGATCCCATGCATATGCAGCTCGACCTCGGCCGTCTGGCGCTCTTTGGAATCCACGGCAAGAACCACATGGGCCACCAAAGGCCGTGAAAAATATTTGCCGATGCGATGGATTTTCTCTTCGGCGTAATGCTTTAACGCGTCGGTAGGTTGCGTATGACGGAAAGTCACCCAAACTTTCACGTCGCTCATCTTGCGATCCTTACCCAAGCTCATTTTCTAAAATAAGGCTGTCTCCGCTTCGACGAGGGAAGAATGCCCATCGCCTCCCGATATTTGGCGACGGTGCGGCGCGCGATATCAATTGAATCGTTCGATAAGAGTGCGGCAATGTGTTGGTCGCTGTGGGGTTTTCGCGGATCTTCAGAGGCGATAATGTTGCGGATCTTCTCCTTCACGCTCTCGCTCGCGACGTCGTCCCCGTTGCCGCTCTTGAGACCGCTTTGGAAAAAGAATTTCAGCTCGAAGAGCCCCTGCGGGGTGTGCACATATTTGTTGGCCGTCGCTCGACTCACCGTGGATTCATGCATGTGGATATCTTCAGCGACGTCCCGCAGCACCATCGGTCTCAGATGACTCACCCCGTGATCCAAAAATTCCAGCTGAAATTTAAAAATGCTTTGGGTCACACGATAAAGAGTCTGTTGCCGCTGTTGAATGCTTTTGATCAGCCAGGTGGCCGCGCGCACTTTCTCTTGCAAGTACTGGCGCGCCTGCTCTTCTGCCGCCCCCTCCTGTCCCGCCATCCGGCGATACAGTGAGCTCACCCTTAAACGCGGCACGCCATCGTCGTTAAGGTAGATAACGTATTCAGTGCCGATTTTCTCCACGAACACGTCAGGCAAAACCGTAAGAACTTCCTCCTGCCCGAAGCCACGCGATGGCTTCGGCTCCAGGGAGGCAATCACATGAGCCGCATCCGCGATTTCATCGACCGTCACACCCAACTCACGGGCCATCTTCTCGTACCGCTTGGACTCCAGATAGTGCAGGTAATTGCCGATGATTCGAGCCGCCAAACTGTCACCGAGATGGAGGTTATCCAGTTGAACCAGGAGACATTCCCTCAGGTCCCGCGCCGCAACGCCGACCGGATCAAAAAAATGAATTCGCTTTAGCACAACCTCCACTTCCTCGGGGGTGCTCTCGGTAGCCCTGCAGAGCTCCTCCAAGGTCAGGGCCAAGTAACCATTTTCGTCCAGATTGCCAATGACGTAGAGACCGATGCTCTCCTCGCGTTCGGAGATTCTCGAAAGACGGAGTTGCCAGATCAGATGATCTTCCAACGACAACTTCTTGGTCAAACTGTTTTCCCAGGAAGGCGGGCTATCACCATCATCGCCCGTGGCTTCGGCGGTCAGAGATCCATGAATGGAGTTGGAATGAGTGTCGAGGTATTCTTGCCAATCGAGCGTGCCGACCTTGTCGACTGCCGGCTCCCGGTTGACGACGGGTTCGGTGATCGGCTCCGCGCCCTCCGGTGCCAATTCTGACTTTGGTTGATCGCCGCTGTCGCTCTCTTCAGTGGTTCCTTCCTCTAAAGCGGGATTGTCTTGCAGCTCCTTCGAAACCATCTCCTGCAGTTCGACACGGGAGAGCTGGAGCAGTTTGATCGCTTGCTGCAGCTGGGGTGTCATGACCAACTGCTGCGCGAGTTTTTGTACCTGACGAATCTCTAGAGCCATAGCTAGAACTTAAAACCTTCTCCCAAATAGAATTTTCTCGCCTTGTCGCTCGAGGCGATCTTCTCCGGTGTTCCTTCTTCTAGAACGGTGCCTTCGCTAAGAATATAAGCCCGGTCGCAAATCCCTAAAGTCTCCCGAACATTGTGGTCGGTGATGAGAATACCGATCCCGCTCGCGGTTAGTTTGCGGATGATTTTTTGAATTTCTGCAACTGCGATGGGATCTACACCGGTAAAGGGTTCGTCGAGCAGGGCAAAATAGGGAGAAAGAACCAGCGCGCGGGCGATCTCCACTCTGCGCCGCTCCCCGCCCGACAAGGTAAACGCCTTGTGGTCGGCGAGGTGATCAACGCCGAGCATCTTCATGAGCGCCTGACATCGTTCTTGCTGCTCGGCGGCGTTAAGGTCGAGGGTTTGCAAAATCGCAAAAAGATTCTCCTCTACGGTCAGGCGCCGAAAAACCGAAGATTCCTGGGGCAAGTAGCTGATTCCCGCCCGCGCCCGTTCGTAGATCGGCGCATCGGTAAGATCCTCATTGTTTAAAAGCACTTTGCCCTCGTCTGGCTGAATCAAACCGACCATCATATGAAACGTGGTGGTCTTCCCTGCGCCGTTTGGTCCGAGCAAGCCGATAACTTCGCCGCCGCTGATCTTAATATGAACTCCGTTGACAACCCGACGACTATTGTAAGATTTTGCCACCGCCTCCGCTACAAGAATGCTCATCGCTCATCGCTACTTGCTCGAAGCGGCCTCTCCTTTGTTTTTCTGCTGTAGCTCCTCCGGAAATATCGTCGCTTGCACCCTCACTTTGCCGTCTCCTTCAGCCACCGCCTTATCTTGCTCGACAAAATAAATGACCCGCGATCCACTGATTTGGTTATTGCCTTGCCGCATAACGGGATTACCCGTCAGGGTCACGGTCTTGGCCTGATCGTCGAAAACGGCCTTATCTCCCGTGGCTACCCGATTGCCTTGTGTGGCGTTCACCTTCCCCTCCGCCACGATTTGTCTAATCTGCTTCATTTCCGGGTTGTAGTCGGCCGTCAGGATCTCACTTCTTACCGTCATTTCCCCCTGAATGGTAATCACCCGTCCTTTGTAAGTGATGGTGTTCTTGGTCTGATCAAACTCCATCCAGTCGGCGGTGATATAGATGGGATCCTTCTTGTTGAATTCAAAAGTAGAAGAGCCCTTTTGTTTTGCCTCTTCCTTGTCCGGCGTCGGAGCGTCGCCGGACAGGATCACCACAGGGGTGGCTAAGAGCAACAGGAATATCGGTACGCTGACCATGGAATAGCGCATTTACCCTCCGCTGGCCTGGTTCGCGTCGGTCTTTTTGCCTCTCTTGGCGAGCTTGTCGGGCTCGAGCTTGGTTTTGACATTGTTCACCAAGCGCATTTTCTTGCCCTCGAGTTCGATCTCCATTCGCGATCCTTCTAGCTCGACACCGCTGCCGGCTACCGTTGCCCTCGTCGGTAGAACGACCTTTTCTTCGGCCGCCAAATAGATAGCCTTTTCGGATTTCAGCAGGTAACCCTGATAAGTGACTTGAATACCACCCTCAAGCTGCATTTTCTCCAGTTCTCTTTCATTGAAGAAGAGCCGAGCGGTATCGCCCGTTGTTTCAGCGATTTCCCCTTTCTTATTGTAGTAATAAAAGCGCGGCTTTTTGATGACCGCCTCCTTCTGCTCCTTGAAATAGTTCGCTTCATCCCCGTAGAGTTCCCATACTTTTCGTCCATTTTCGATTTTCGCGCGGTGAAAATCTCTTATGTTAAGCGCCGAATCGGGGAGATACTCCAGCGCCTTGAGCGGATTGCTTCTTATCTCTTGGGCCTTCATGATCATGATGCTCTCGGCGACTTTATAAACTACGCCTCCCAGAGAAATAAAAATGACCAGCAGGAGGATGAGCCGGTTACGTTTGCGCATTTTTAAACCTTAGCAAGATCATAAAAATATCATTCTTTGATAAACGTGTAAAGCAATGGGCACGAAAATTGCTATGTTTTAGCTATTCGGCTTTGATTCCTTTGTGTTAAGGGCCGGCGAATGAGACCCTGCCACACGCCTTGTGCCTTGAGCAGCAGTTCTGAAACTTCCCTTACCGCCCCCATTCCTCCTTTAGTTTCAGTAACGTAGTCAACTTCGGCCCTAAGGCCGGGCCAACCGTCCCTTACCGCAATCGCCAGCCCCACCCTTCGTAGGACCGGCAAATCCAGGATATCGTCGCCAACGTAGGCTATCTGCTCATCCTTGAGTCCGGTTTTCCTTCTGATGCGCTCATAGGTTTCGATCTTGTCTTGCACACCTTGATGGACGATCGCTACACCCAGTTCTTTGGCTCGGCGGCGTACAATGTTCGAGTAACGTCCCGTGAGCAAACCCACTTTGATCCCCGATTGTATGAGTAATGTTATGCCTTGGCCGTCGCGTACATGAAACCGTTTGGACTCCACGCCCCGATCATCGATGATAATCCCGCCGTCGGTGAGAACGCCGTCGACATCGAGCAGAATGAGTCCTATTTTTGCCGCCTTTCTTTGGACGGCAACGGGGATACGCTTCACGGCTGCTTAGACAATCCCGGCCTTGAGAAGCGCATGAATGTGCAGGATCCCGATCGGCACCGTATCGCCGGGGTTCTCGACAACAAAGAGTGATGTGATCGGCCGGGGCACATTTTCTTCCATCATTGAGAGGGCTTGTAACGCCAGGGCACTTTTTTCGATGGAGCGCGGCTTTCGGGTCATAAGCTCGTCGGCTCTTTTACTGAGAATACCATCCCCGTAAGCTTGTAGTCCTCTGCGCAGATCGCCATCGGTGATGACCCCGATCAGATTGCCGCGCTTATCAGTTACGCCCGTGACGCCCAAGCGCTTCGAGGTTATGACTAAGATAGCCTCCTTCATGAACGTTTCTTCTCCCACCAACGGCACATCGCCATCACGATGCATCAAATCATCGACCCGCAGCAGCAATTTGCGCCCGAGCGTGCCACCAGGGTGCCGGAGCGCAAAATCTTCCTCCTTAAACCCTTTTCTTTCTAACAAGATAACCGCAAGGGCGTCACCCAAGGCAAGCGCCGCAGTGGTACTGGCGGTCGGCGATAGACCAAGAGGGCAGGCCTCTTCCGATACCCGCGCGTCGAGGATCACGTCGGCTGCATTTGAGAGAGTCGAACCGTGATTCCCGGTTATGGCGATCAACCTGACACCGATGCGCTTGAGAATAGGAATCAGGGTAAGGATCTCCTCGGTCTCCCCGCTGTTCGAGACGGCAAGAACGACGTCTCCTTCCATCACCATCCCCATGTCACCGTGGTTGGCGTCACCGGCATGAAGGAAAAAAGAAGGTGTACCCGTGCTCGAAAAGGTGGCGGCGATCTTTCGGCAAACCAGACCGGATTTTCCCAGTCCGGTCACGACGACTTTGCCGCGACAGTTGTAAAGCAATTCAACGGCTTGGATAAAGCTGTCATCGAGGCGATCCATCAGCGAAACAATTCCCTTCGCTTCAATGTTCAGCACCTCTTTCGCTCGCTGTAAAATGACTGCTTTATTCACGTCGCGCTTACCGTTTCAGGATTCCATCAATTTCCTTAATCATCCGTAGCAGGCCTTCAAATTCCCGCAGTGGCAGCGAATTGGGGCCGTCGCTGAGCGCTCGGTCCGGATTTTCGTGGACCTCCATAAAGAGCGCGTCAATACCCACGGCTACGCCGGCACGGGACAGAGGGCCAATGTATTTTCTTTCGCCGCCCGAAGCCTTTCCCAAACCGCCGGGAAGCTGCAGGCTATGAGTCGCATCGAAGACTACAGGATAACCCAGTTCTCGCATCACCACTAACGACCGCATGTCGGAAACCAGGTTGTTGTAGCCGAAGGAAACGCCCCGCTCGGTCAGTAGAATTTGATCGTTTTTTACCGAGAGGATTTTGTCGACTATATTGCCGATATCCCATGGGGCCAAGAATTGTCCTTTCTTGACGTTGACGACCTTGCCTGATTTAGCGACCGCTACAACAAAATCCGTCTGGCGGCAAAGAAACGCTGGGATTTGCAGAACATCGGCCACTTCGCTCACGGCAGCGACCTGCTCTCTCTCGTGAACGTCCGTCAATACCGGCACGCCGACCTTTTTCTTGACCTCGGCCAGTATGTCCAAACCCTTGTCCAATCCCGGCCCGCGATAGGAATCGGCCGATGAACGGTTAGCCTTATCGTAGGAAGACTTGAAGATGTAGGGGACGCCGACCCGATCAGCCGCCTCGCTAAGCATCGCGGCGTGTTTTAGGGCCGACTCCCGGCTTTCGATCACACAGGGACCCGCAATCACAGCGACCGGGCGCCCGGCACCGATTTCGATATCGCCTACTTTTACGCTCTTGGTGTTCATGATTTGAAAGAAGCCGGGAACTCGCAACTCTCAGGTGCGCGCGACTTTGATGCGGGGTATTTCTCTGATCGCTTGGCGATTTTGCAACGCCGCTTTGATGAAGCCTTTGAAAAGAGGATGGCAATCCATTGGCCGAGACTTGAATTCCGGATGAAATTGGCAGCCGAGGAACCAGGGATGATCTTTCAGTTCGATGATCTCGACCAGACGGCCATCGGGTGAGACGCCGCTTAACACCATGCCCTTGGCGGTGAACCGTTCAATATAGTCATTGTTGAATTCATAACGGTGCCGGTGCCGTTCGTTGATCTTCTTCCGGCCGTAGAGTTTCAAGGCCAAGGAGTCTTCCTGGAGCACGCAGGGGTAAGCTCCCAATCTCATGGTTCCTCCCTTGGCGTCGATGCTCCTTTGCGCCGCCATCAAGTGGATCACGGCATGGGGGCAGTTCGCGTCGAACTCGCTCGAATTGGCTCCGGCCAAGCCGCAAACGTTACGAGCGAACTCGACCACCGCCATCTGCATTCCGAGGCAGATGCCGAAGAACGGAATCTGATTCTCCCGGGCGAAGCGAATCGTCTCAATTTTTCCTTCGCTACCCCGATCGCCGAATCCACCCGGAACCAAGATCCCGTCGGCGTGACTCAAAAGCTCCGCGACCCCCACTTCTTCGATTTTTTCAGCCTCAATACATTCCAACTCCACTTTCACTTCGTTAGCGATACCGCCGTGAACCAGAGCCTCGAAAAGGCTCTTGTAGGACTCCTTGAGGCTCATGTATTTCCCGACAACCGCGATCTTCACCGTGGATTTCGGTGCGTTCAGGACCTGAATGATTTTTTGCCACTTCTGTAGATTGGGCGCCCCGGTCCACATGTGAAGCTTCTCGACGATCTGGGCATCGAGCCCTTCTTCATGAAAGACCAACGGCACTTCATAGATCCATTCCACATCTTTGGCGGTGATGACCGACTCTTCTTTGACGTTACAAAAGTGGGCGATTTTCGCTTTGATTTTTCGGTCGAGGAAGCGATCCGTTCGACACAACAGAATATCGGGTTGAATTCCCAGCCCGGTCAGCTCTTTGACGCTGTGCTGTGTCGGCTTGGTCTTGAGCTCGCCGCCGCCGGTAATGTAGGGCACCAAGGTTAGGTGGACGTAAAGGACATTCTCTCGACCCCAATCCCACGCGAACTGGCGGATAGCTTCCAGGAACGGCAGTCCTTCGATGTCTCCCACCGTTCCGCCGACCTCGCCAATCGCGATATCGTAGCCTTCGGCTGCGGCGAGAATACGCCGTTTGATCTCGTCGGTAATATGCGGGATAACCTGCACCGTTCCACCCAGGTAATCTCCCCGCCGCTCCTTGGCAATGACGGTCTCGTAGATCTGGCCGGTGGTGCAGTTATTTTTCCTGCCCATGGCGGTCGAGACATAGCGTTCGTAGTGGCCCAAATCCAAATCCGTCTCGGCGCCGTCATCGGTTACGAAAACTTCACCATGCTGGAAAGGGCTCATCGTTCCGGGGTCGACGTTGATGTAAGGATCCATCTTCAGCAAAGTGACCTTCAATCCCCGGTTTTCCATTAGCGCGCCGATGGATGCCGAAGCCAAGCCCTTGCCTAAAGAAGACACCACCCCGCCGGTTACGAAGATGAATTTCGTTTTTACTCCAGCCATATTGATCCTTCACTGCTCAAATTGACTCAAATAATTTTCCGCCCTTGCCAGATCCTCAGGCGTGTCGACCTCGATCGACCGTTCATCCACGGCCGCAACGAAAATCCGATAGCCGTAGGCCAAGGCCCGGAGCTGCTCGAGACTTTCGATTTGCTCCAGCGCCGTGGGACGCAGCCGGGCAAATTTCATCAGAAAATCTCGCCGGTAAACATAGAGTCCTATATGGCGACGGCCCCATAGCCGCCTTGTGGATCCGCGCACCGGCTTATTCCCGTCGACGTCGATGGCGCGGTTGCGGACATAGGGGATAGGCGAACGTGAAAAATATAGCGCAAAGCCCTCCCGATCTGTAAGGACCTTGACAATATTCGGGTTGCGCCACTCTGCTTCATCAAAGATTGAAGTCGCCACAGTACCCATGGGAATCGAGCGGTTACGTGCCATCAGCCGAACCGCGCAAGCAATCGTTGCCGGCCGGATGAATGGCAAATCGCCCTGTACATTGACAAACCAATCCGCTTTGATCTTCCGCGCCACTTCAGCCAAACGATCGGTGCCGCTGGCGTGGTTTTTTGATGTCATCATCGCCTCACCGCCAAAACCCCGCACCGCTTCTTGCACCCGCCGGTCATCCGTTGCCACCAGCACTCTGTCTAGCACCTTCGCTTTGACCGTGCTTTCGTAAACGTGCTGGATCATGGGTTTGCCACCGATCCGGGCTAAAGGCTTTCCCGGAAGCCGGGTGGAACCATAGCGAGCCGGAATAATTGCCACAACGGCCATGGCCTCACAGTTTTAGACGTGCGTTAAAGAATCTGAGGAAGGTCAAAGTTGCGTTCTCGCCCCAAAAATAAAAAACCGCAATGGCCCTCATAAAAAGCGCATCACGGACTTTTAATATACGCCGAGGCTGAAAGGGTGTCAATGATGATTTGATTCAGATTGTCACAAAAACGCCTAGCGGGCTTTGGCAGAAAGATTCTTCAACTTGACTTCTTGTTGGCGCTCCATGATAGGAGTGATTGGAGAGATCCAGAACGCCCCTATGGTAGAAACGATCAAGCTAAACGCCGGCTTCGCCACCATCGGACAGGGAGCGGGGCCGATGATGGTGACTTGGAAAGCAGGTTTTTTTCATAAGTACGGCTTGGAGATCGATCGACCACGCATCATGGGCGGCGCAAAGGGTGTCGTGCGCGGTCTGATGTCGGGCGAGATCCAGTTTGGCAACCTGGCCGCGTCGGCGGCACTCAGGGCGAATCTTAAGGGTGAGGCGGACGTGATTTTTCTCACAGGCGGTATCAATCAGCAGTTCATCATGGGAAGACCTGGAATCGATGATCGCCGCCAATTGGCCGGAAAAAAAATCGGCTTCGTTGGCGATGGAGGTTTGAATGACGCTCTGGTGCAGTTCATCATCGAAAAGCTGAGCGCCGTGGGCGTGCAAGGCCTACAGAAGGAACCCATCCCGTCGGAAGGCGATCAAGAGATCGCCGCGCTCCTGGACGGCAAGTGCGATGCGATCGTCATCACGCCCCCGGAATCGATCGCAGCCCAAAGGAAAGGCTGCAAGTATCTCGTGGATTTTGCCGAGTACGGGTTGAACTATGCGCTCGGGGGCATCGCCGCCCGGCGCGACTACGTAGAACAAAACGCCGAAATTACAAAAAAGTTTATCAAAGCTTATGTCGAAGGCATGCACCGTTATCGGACCGACCGCGAATTTACGGTCAGTGTCCAAGCCGAGTACAGCGGCATAACGGATCGAAGCGTCGCCGAGGAGACCTACGATTTGACCCAGCCGGGGATGCCGGCTATTCCTTATCCCGTCATACAAGCGTTGCAGACGCTTCTTGATTTTATGGCCCGAGAACTTCCTCAGGCGCGAAACGCGGATGCGCGCCAGTTCGTCGATGATCGCTTCGTTCGCGAACTCGAGCAAAACGGATTTATCGCAGCGCTTAGCTAAACAGGAGGACTGATTCCATGCGCATCATGTTTTTGAACCATTCTTTTGTTCGCCATTCGGCGGCATTGGAGGCCCACATCAGGAAGTTGCTTACCAGCTATGCTTCGCCCGACACGACGTTCGAGTTGGCGTATCCTGAGGATCTCGGCGGCGGCGCGGTGTTGAGCCTGCTCGAAGAAAGAAAGGCCTTGTCCGGCTTGCACCATATCCTGGAAACTCCGGCGCTGGTGCAAAAGGCCATTGAGGCGGAGCGGTCGGGATTCGATGCGATAATCCAGAGCAATACCTTTGATCCTGGAGTGGAAGCCAGCCGGCTGGCGGTCCGCATACCCGTCATTGGTCTGCTCCGAGCTTCACTCCACTTTGCTGCCAGTATCTGCGACCGCTTTGGCTTGATCGTTCCGCTCGAAACCCACATGCCGCACACGATGCGTCTGGTGCAAGCCTACG
>Ga0105092_10000284_pt1 | contig 25794 bp, 27 predicted proteins | sample PPLLak2March2015_FD_87021 | JGI IMG/M metagenome (GOLD analysis project Ga0105092, IMG submission 87021) | Freshwater sediment microbial communities from Prairie Pothole Lake near Jamestown, North Dakota, USA - PPLs Lake P7 Core (1) Depth... | ecosystem: Environmental > Aquatic > Freshwater >... | reverse complement strand
GTCGTTCAAGTTGATTGCTAATGGCTTCGGACCCGGCATGATACTCCCCTGTTGCGGAGTATCTGCCAATGATTATATATAAAACATTATCATTAGGTCTATATCAGCCCAGATGTACTAGCCTCTGCAGACAGGTAACAGGGACAGCGTTAATTGTCGTTAAATACAATCTCATTTGCCAATCGATGCTAAATAACATCTGGCAAAATCCATGAACTGCCGCAGGGCTATAAAGGGATCGTCATCGATATTGCTCTCCTCGACAGCATCTTGAGAGCCGTTATGAAAGTGCTTGGGAAAAGTTGACACAGTTTTCCAGTTAGTATCTGGAAAATTGTCATGCCGGAACATGCAACCGTCCACATGCCTCCGCTCCCAATGGTATGAGAAGCGATCCGAGACCTTGAGCGAAAACCATACGTCGACAAAGGAGCCATCATTTATGAACGCTCTCAGCTTGCCGCGAAAAATGAGGGAATCGGAAGAAATATCGGCATATTCTGCATCGATGATCCTCTTTAGAACCTTCAGATCTGCAGCTATTGCGGAAGGCTCTTCATCGCAGATAATAGCTCGTCTCTCCTTGATTCAAGATAGTCAAGCTCCTGGAAATCATCTAGGATATCAGCCTCTTGGACTTCGCCTCTCTTAAGCTTGTCGTCCAATTCAAAGACTGACCGAACGCCGTGCTTGGTTCCAATCTCGATTATCTCCGCCTCGATGCACCTCAGTTCTCTCTCCAGAAAGGCCTTAATGCTGGCTTTAGCTAGAACATCACGATCCATCTTCAGGGTGCTCGCAACCTTATCGATGACTTCCATAACCTGATACCATCTTTACGCTTGCGCTAACGCCTACATAATAGCATCCGATGATATTTCAATTCTCCCATTGATAAATGACAGGATTTTTTTTTGATTCAACAACCTTCCAGCACTATTAACGAGCCTAAATCCAATGGACAGCCTGCGCCCTCATGCGCCCGCCCATGCGTGCACGCGGGCCCGCCTGGCAGCCAGCGACGCGAGATCGGACGGACCGGAACACGGACAGCAGGCCACGAGCACAGCCTGGTGCGGAGATTGGTTTCCTACCATTTGGGACGACTTTCAGCAAATTGGCAAGAAGAAACCGATTCAGCCTCAAGGAAAATAACTCATTCACCCATGAATGACCGATCCCTCGCATATCTAATTTTGTTCAATTCGATGATTGCCGGGATATAAATTATTATTTGCTCATTTTCAACATCTCTTTGTTCCTAAAAAGATGGATTTATCGGCTTAGGCGGCTCAGGCTGAGGATTCAGTTGATCGATTGGATCCATGTCACGCAGAGACTTCTTTGAATTGATCGCCACAAAATCGATGATTTTCTCCGCGGTGACCGACGACGCGCTGCCGCCGATAGTAACGCTGAAGGTCTTGCCGGCAAATTCATTTCCCTGGTTCATATATCTCAAGCGGATGGTATAGACTCCATCCGCCCAGTTATTCTGTTTGGCGGGTGAAGACGGATAGCCCGGATTTAAATAATCGGCAGTAGGGAATATTGAGATCCAATAGCTGCAGGGAGCGGTAGGATTTGTGTAGCCGGCATATGTCGGGCTGACGCTCATGATGCGCGCAGCTTTTCCGCCAGAAGGCGCTTCAAGCGTGTCGATCTCGAAATTGTTTCGCTCGAGTCCGCAAATTGCCTCCGACGTTTGTATGCCGCCAAGCGATTGGATCACACTCACCGTAAGGTTCACCGGCTTGCTATTCCCGGAAGCTGCTTGACCGATATCTATTGAATCCACATTGACGGATGGAGCCGATGCAAATGCGACCGAACCCGCTTTTGCCGATGAAGACTCCTGACTTATATCCGAATTGGGCGAGGACAGCGCCGCGCTTGCCAGACACGCCGCCAGAACGATAATCGCCAGACATGCCGGAATTAGTGTTTTTTTCATTTCAGTACCTCCCTTGACACATTCTCACGAATAATCAATTAACATGCTCCTCAGTCTCTTGAAAAGAGATTACATACATGGCTCTGCCGGAAAAGCCGTAAAAAAGACCGTCACCGCAGCTCAGATCAATGCTCTCAACGGCATTTTCTCGATCCAAGAACGTAAGCGTTGCCGATGCACTGTTCACATCGACGGAGAACAGCAGCCTTTCTTTATCGACCGGATCGAAGAGCGGCAGCATCACTCCGGTGTAATCAGGTATTGGAAGATTACCGAAATCATTTTTGCCGGGGTATAAATCAGCCTCGCCCGAAAGTGTCTCGGAATTCTCCTCGTAGCTCATGGGCGCAGTGGAATGGGAATATGTGACGACGCCATTGTGCTGGATTGACATAGTTGTGAAGAATAGAAAGCGATTCGTATTGGGCGGGACATTGAAGAGAAAGTCCGCATATTGCTTTAATTGATCTGAACACTTGTTATCCATAACTATCATCGATAATGCGGCATCCGATCTTTGAGCAGTATGGTTTATATTGAGCAGGCTGTAAGGCTGTGCGCTCGACAAACTCGTGACAAGCATCATTAAAAGAAGCAGAGAGATGATAATTTTTCTTTGACTCATGAATTCACCAAGTGCTCAAGAATTCTTCTGCAGGTTAATCAAGATTCCGATGATGTTGCGAGACCATTTTCAACGTATGAGACCGGAAGCAGCATGACGGATTTGTGACCAAGAATGCCCCCTCATGATTTGGTTTTTCTGCAAAAATGGAATTTTGCTGAATCATCTTTGCAGCCATTCCAGATCCACTGGGATCGAAACACTTCAGAAAGGTCTGCTTCTCTGAAAAATAGCAGGATCCCGGCACTTCCCATCGGACCTGAAAGATAAAATTTTCGTTAGCTTCATAAAACATTAACGCCGGGCGTCAGCTTTCCATCAGTATCCGAAAAACAGTACTCCCACGCCAGATCGCCTACCATCAGCACCGAAGAAGGAATTCCGGCGCAAGAGCCTGAGCTGCGATGCCGTGGGGCTGAAGCTCCTCTGCCATGCCAAAGGACATCCGAATGATCGCGGACTTGGCGGCATCATGGAGGAGATTGTCCGGATAAAAACCCATATCATTGGCCACAGTGTTTATGATTAATCCCCGGTGCTGCACCAGCATCAGCAGCGCAGCGAAATTGGCAGCCACCAGATGTGCCCGAATGCCCGCGTAAACACTCAATTCCAGTGACGTAACGGCTGCTTCCAGAAGGGGATGGAAATGCGATCAAACTCGTATCGTCCGAATCCACTCCAAATGTTGTTGACCAGGAGATCGACCTTGCCGAGCAAATTGGGTATAGAGTTCATTGTTTTCCTCCGTTCAAATAGGCGAGAACAGTCTCCCTCATCTCCAGAAACTGCGGATTCATCCTGTCCCTGGGCCGCTCGATCTCCACCTTGATCAGCTCTTTTACACTTCCCGGCCTCGAGCTGAGAATTACCAGCTCATCGGACAAGATCAGGGCTTCTTCCACGCTGTGGGTAACGAGAACGATGGCTTTGGCCGTCTTCTCCTGGATGCGGAGAATATCGGCCTGAATCTGCGCTCTGGTCTGAGGATCAAGAGCGGAAAACGGCTCATCCATCAGCAAAAGCGAGGGCTCTAAAGATAGAGCTCTCGCTACTGCCGCTTTCTGGCGCATGCCTCCGGAAAGCTCATAGGAGCGAGAAGAGGCACAGTCTTGCAGACCCACCAGCTCCAGATACTTCGTGGCAGTCTCTTGCCGTTGCCTTGCCGGAATACCTCGCATCTCCAAGCCCAAAGAGACATTCTCGATCACCGAGAGCCAGGGAAGCAAAGCATGCTCCTGAAAGATCATTCCCATCCTGGGACTTGGCTTGACAATCGGCTCACCATCTAAAAGCACCTCTCCGGATGTCGGCCTCTCCAGTCCGGCAATGATCCTGAGCAGTGTCGTCTTCCCGCATCCCGACGGCCCCAGGATGCCTACTATCAACTCACCATCAATTTGGAAAGATACATCTTTGAGGACGGAAACTTGCTTTCCGTTTCCCTGATCAAACTCCTTTCCGATTCCCTTCAGCTCCAGCTTCATCTGTCGTTTGCCCTCCAGGAGAACCATCTTCTTTCCACAATCAGGAAGAGTTGATCGATCAATATGCCGATGATGCCGATGGCCACCATTCCGGCGACGACGATCTGTGTCTGCCCCCAGCCATAGGAATACATTATCAGATATCCGAGGCCAGAGCTTGTGCCGGGCAGCATTTCCGCCGCCACCACACACATCCAGGCAATGCCGAAACCGACACGCATCCCTGTCCAGATCTCGGGTGCGCTGCCCGGCAATATGACCTTGCGGATGAGATTCAGCTCTCCAGCTCCCATCATGGAGACCGCTTCAAGCCACGATTGTTTCACGCTCCGAACGCCTGCCAAAGTACTGAGCAGAACCGGAAAGAAAGCGCCGAAAGCGATGATAAACGACATGGACGCAAGCCCGATCTTGAACCAGGCCATAGCCAGAGGAACCCAGGCTAGCGGAGGTATTGGCCTGACAGCGGAAAGCAGTCCCCCTGCAATATCCCTGGCCGCCTCCCAGCGACCCATGGCCAGGCCCAGAGGAATTGCCAGGCAAGACGCTATGAAGAATCCGAGAGTCACACGGAAGAGGCTCATCTTGCCGTTATCCAGCAACGACCCGCTGCCCATGATATCTGTCGTCGGGCTGGAAAGAACGGATAGAACGGCCCGAAGGTCAGGAAGCACAAACGGATTATTGAGGTAAAGTGCCACAGCTTCCCAGATCAAAATTATGGCTGCGGGAAGAAGCAGCTTCAAAAGATTTCGATTCATGTTCCCGATGCTCTCACCGCCCTAAGGCCGGACTCTTTTAATGCCTGCTGAAAGATTACGTCTGAAATGGTCCCCAGATCCGGATCGCCTATCTTTAGCGGATGGCCTTGAGCAAAGGATGCCGCAGCAAGTTTCACGAAATCATCCCAATCATCCGCCTGGAATTTATTCGCCAGCACCAGCCCGGAGCCCTCGTTTTGTATCGGCTGAATGATCTTGGCTTTGCAGCCGAGGCTAATGGACCCGATGGCCGGGGTTATGCCCACCAATGCCATGTCCAGGTTGCCCTGACTCATCAGCGTCATCAGGCTCTGGCCGGTCGATGCGGATATCAGCTCTACATCCGCCGCCTTCCTCCCCTGGACCCAAAGCTCCAAATGCTGGGACCTTTTGGCCTGCTCATCCGACTTCAGAGCCATGCCGTATTTTTTCTCGCAGTACATCCCGTTCCCAACCACTGCAAAGAGCGGCAATTGATGATCGCTCATGAGATATCCGATGCGAATTTCGCTCTTCACGGACCCAAGGTCAATGCTGTAATTCGAATTTTTTGAGCCAATGCATCTGGCAGCCTTGGCATGTGGCCCATAATCCATGAAACTGGCCAGATCATTCTCTGGCTCATTACTCTGAGAATTTTTCACGGTGTCGAGCAGGTCGCCCATGTCATCGATTAGAACCTGAGCTGAGTCATTCCATTCATGATCCGCCACAGAAGAGAAGACCAAAGTGGAAAGAGACCTATTGAATAAGCGCTCTGTGGAGATGGTCTCGTCACCTAATGTGTAATTTTCGTCTCCCATGAGCCACTCGGCAACGACTTCGGACCGATTGCCGGGGTTCTCTTTCGTCCATTCCTCGCCGGCCATGAGCAAGGCGCTCGTGATCACCGCAGTATCAGGATAATTCTGCAAAACATCGTTGCTGGCCACCAGAACACAGCATGGGTGGTCGTGCCACAGTCCCTTCGGCGGAAAATCTTGCGAATAAGTCACAACCTTGCCAATGCCGCTCACTTCGGCTAGGGCGAGTTCCGGCTGCCAGCCGACGAAGCCGTCAATCTGTCCGGTGGTCAACAGCACAGGGATTATGCTCTGACCCTTGCAATAGATAAGTTCAACCTCGGGAATTTTACCGTTGGTCCCATCCAATCCTTCAATTTCCTGGGCAAGAACAAAAGGGGAAATGGTGATGAAAATGATGATCGAATAAAGGGAAAAATGTGCAACACTCGAATTGATCATCACAAAATATTATGTAAAGTTTTTGTATTTAATGGCATCGCCTTCTTAAGATATGCAATCAAGAAGTTATTACATCGGCGAGTGGAAGAGTCACTGAAAAGTCATTTCAGTGCACGAAGCTCTCAATCAGATCCAGCGACGTCGTCATCAGCCCACACTGCTGCAGATGGTGCGCCAGCAGGCTTGCTCTCTCGCCCTCGGGGTGATAGACCAGGACCTCCTGTGGCGAGATATGCTCGATCATCTTCATCAGCCCGCGGAAATCCAGGTGATCGCTGAGCTGGATGGTGGGATAGGACGTGTCGCGCCTGCCGGTAAGGAAAAACTTGTTGCGGCCTCGCACCAATGGCAGATTCCAGGGCGTGACCACATTGGTCGTACCGCCATTCAAGGGAACCAGCGGCCCGGCGGAATCTTTCATCAGCTCTTGCGTCAGGACGAGGCTTTGTGAATCCATGCCGATCTCATCCTTGAAGCCCATCGCCCTCATCAGGGCCACCGCACGCTGCGCTTTGCCGAAAGCGTAAGCTCCGAAGCTTGCGCCCGATTCCAACGCTTCCGAGAAAGCAGCCAGGTCGTCGTCGAAGATGCAGGAAGGATCGTAAGGATCGCCGTAGTTGGCCTCCGATACAAGAAAATCGCAGTGAGGAAGGGCGCTGTAATCTTTGACGTCGCCAGTAACAAGAATGCTGGCACCAGTCTCGGTCTGCCAGGAGAAAGCCGTAGAGCCGATAGTGTGGCCTGTGGAATAGGTCTTGATCTCCACATCGTCTACCATGATGCTCTCGCCCACCCGGAAGGTGCGGCCTTTGTACTCCCGGTCATAGCGGATCTCCAAAGCACGCGCCGTCTCCACGGAGGCGATGGCTTTGGGCGAGAGCATGGCTGATTTGCCGTAATGGTCGCTGTGGGCATGAGTAATGAGATAAGCATCAGGCTGGACGCAGGCTTTAGGCGAGCGGCTGGTATCTATGGAAAATAAGTGCGAGTCGAAGCGAATGGAGAGATGGGGAGCGCGGCCACCGCGGCTGTTGATCCTTCTGACCGGCTCAAAGCAATAGTCCATCCTCCACCAAATCTCCTTACTACAGAGCATCATTGATGGCTTTTGTCAGTTCTTCCTTGGAGGTGACGCCCATCCACTTCTTCAGTTCCACACCGTCCTTCTCCAGGATAATCGTGGGCACAACGAAGATTCCCTTCTCCGTGGCCAGGTCTCCCTCTTTGTCCACGTTGATCTTCTTGAACTGTGCCTTGTCGCCAAGCTCTGCTGCCAGCTCCTCAAAGATGGGGCCCTGCGTCCGGCATGGCCCGCACCAATCCGCATAAAAATCCATCAGAACGAGTTTCGCCATGTTTTCCTGTCTCCTCCACAAACCCCGGGCATCAACCACAAGGCTTGCCTCAAGGGAATTTGCGCTTTCTAGTATATCAAATATGTCAAATGCATCAGATCAAATGTATCATATCATCAAATTATGTCGAACTTGACACCGATCTTGAATATCTTTCCCGTGGGCAAGACCAGCAGCTTTCGACCCGTTCTCTCGCCGATCTCTCGCAAGATTTCGCCGATCCGATCCTCGCGAGCGGATACCGTGAACCACAGATTATAGCCGTTCTCATTGGGCCGCAGATAGTTATGCGAGACCTCAGGATACTCGCTCACAATCCCGGCTACTTCATCCGCTTCCTCGACCGAAACCCGGCAGGCGGCCAGCATCCCGGCCAGGCCCATCTTGCGCAGATCAAGAATAGGTCCGATCCTCCGAATCAGGCCCTCCTTTTGCAGCGCTGCAAGCCTGGTCATGACCTCCGGCTCGGCCACACCTACGACCTCGCCCAGGTCCCGATAGGGCCGGGAGGTCAAAGGAAATCCTTCCTGCAAAATCGCGAGCAGCTTACGATCGATCTCGTCCATGATCACACCGACAGGTTGCACAGCGTGTCCGGTCCCAGGAAATCTCCGTCTTCAGCATACGCCCTGGCACGGCAGCCCCCGCAGATTTTGCTATAGCCGCATTCGCCGCACTTGCCCTTGAGTTCCCTTTTCCGGAGCGCCAGCAACACTGGTGAACTCTCCCAAATCTCTATAAAATTCTTTTGCCGAATGCTTCCCGCCCGCAGCGGAAGGTAGCCGCAAGGATAGACCTCGCCGATCCTGGAAATGAATACGAAATTTTTGCCGGCCAGGCATCCTCCACCGCCTCGCCTCCCCGGACCGCTCCGGGCAATGCGAGCATACTGCGGCGCGCAGGTGACCTGAATTTCTAGCGTCCTTGCACCCCGCTCCTGGTCGATGAACCGCAGCAGTTCCTCCTGCCGCTCCGCTGAGATCAAATCTTCCTCCCGTCCGCGACCCGTGGGAACCAGGAAGAAGGAATGAACGGCCTTTGCGCCTATCGACTCGGCCAGGTCGAAGATGCTCTTCAAATCCGCCTCATTCTTTCTGGTGATGGTAAAGTTGATCTGAAAATCGACCTTGCCCTTCAGGCATTCGATTCCTCGCATGGAGGCGGCAAAGCTTCCCTGGCCGCGGCTACAGTCGTGGCCCTTCGCCGTCGCTCCGTCAAGGCTGATGCTGACTCTGGAGATCCCCGCAGCCGCGATCCTATCTGCTATTTCGGACGACAGAAGAGTTCCGTTGGTGGCCAAAGAGACGCGTAGCCCCTTGGACACGGCATAAGAGGCCACTTCGAAGATGTCCGGGCGGAGCAGAGGCTCGCCGCCGCTCAGGATGAGCATGGGCTGCAGAGGCGCAATGCTGTCGACGAGCGAGCGCGCCTCAGCAGTGCTAAGCTCATCCGGCTGCGGCTGCGCCGTTGCACAGGCACGGCAGTAGCTGCATGACAGGTTGCAGGCAGCCGTGGCCTCCCAGGCTACAATCAGCATTTAAAGCAGGCCTTTCTTCACCAGCAGCTCGGCGTTGAGAATGCTGGCTCCGGCAGCGCCGCGAACGGTGTTGTGGCCCATGCAGATGAACCGAATTCCCGATCTGATGCGTCCCACGGATACAGACATGCCGTTGCCTCGACCGCGGTCCAGCCTCGGCTGGGGCCGATCAAGCTCATCCTTGACGATGATCGCCTTTTTGGGTGAGGTGGGCAGGTCTCCCAGGCCCGGATCGAATTCAAGCATGGCCTTCCTGACCTCTTCCGGAGTGGGGTTATCTCTCATGGTAACCCAGATGGCCTCGGTGTGGCCGTCCATGACCGGGACGCGGTGGCAGCTCGCCGAGACGCTGAAGTCGGCGTTAACGATCTTCTCGCCGTCGAAGTGGCCGAGAATCTTCTGGGGCTCGGTCTCGACCTTCTCCTCTTCGCCGCCTATGTAGGGAATCACGTTGCCAAGGATTGCCATAGACGGCACGCCGTCGTAGCCGGCTCCGCTCACGGCCTGCATGGAGGCCACGTGAACGCTCTTGATCCCGAACTTCATGAGCGGCTTTAGGGGCAATGTGAACATGACGGTGGTGCAGTTGGGGTTGGTGGTGAGATAGCCGTCCCAGCCACGCTTCTCTCTTTGAACTTTTATGATATCCAGATGCTCGTAGTTGCATTCCGGTATGAGAAGGGGCACATCGTCCACCATGCGGTAAGAACTTGTATTGCTGGCCACGGCGCAGCCTGCAGCGGCAAAAGCGGGCTCCACGGTCATGGCATCGGCAGCCGGAAGAGCCGAGAAGACGATATCCGCATCAACCTCTCGCGGGTCGACGTTGACGACCGTCATCTCTCCGATCTCTGAAGGCATCTCGCTCTCCAGCCGCCACTTGGCAGCCACACTGTACTTCTTGCCCGCGGATCTCTCCGATGCTGCGAGGCTGGTCAGCTCAAACCAAGGATGATTCGCTAGTCCTTCGATGAAACGCTGTCCCACGGCGCCGGTGGCACCTAAGACGCCTGCTTTGATCTTGCCCATTTTACAATCACCTAAAGCTAATCCTAAAGCTGATTCGGGTGATAACGCTACGGGTGTATATATTTCTTCTCCGAAAAGGGAGGTCTTCCGGATTGCAAAAGACTTGATCCCGGAACGCCCGGCTGATAAAAAAGGGTGAGGATTTGAGACGGGACCTATTCACCCGCGCAGGATTTCTTCCGCACTCCATAACTTGCCGCGAACTCCTTGTTGACGTGAACAACCTCTTCATTGAAATGCAGCAAATTCTCGGGCACCGGCCCCAGGGCATCGGCCATTTCCTGTGAGGTTATCACTGCGCCATGCGGCACGAACTTGCCGTCGGCAAGCTTAACGCCGATGACTGCCGCAGCATGTCCCACGAAGCACTTTTTGCCCAGAGTTGAGGCATGAACCACAGAGTTGAATCCTACGAAGCTCTCGTCACTGATTTTTAGCGGCCCATGAATCACTGCGCCGTGTGCAATGGATACCTGCCGCCCCAGCTCGATGGAACTTCCCATCAAGCCGTGAAATACGACACTGTCCTGAATGTTGCATTCATCCCCAATGACTATGGGATGCGCCTCGTCCGCCCGTAGCGAGACGCAGGGAGCTACATAAACCCGTTCACCGATGCGAACATCGCCGATGAGCACAGCGGAGTCGTCCACGTAAGCTGTTGCCGAAATCCTGGGCATGATTTCCGTATCATTCCATGAAGTCTTGGGGTTGGCCTTGAGCATATTAGCACCACCTCTCACGTTAATTGCCATTCTCCTTAAAAGAGATTACCATTAACGATGATCCTAAAATACGAATATTGGATATGATTGATGTTTAAAGAATATAGTTTTATTCAATCATAATTGTTTATGTGAATATGCATGATGATGTCGAATTGAATATATTAAGATGTGGCATGTAACTGCAATTTTCTTAATATTATAATGTATAATAGCCATAATTGCCGTCAAATTTAAATATATGAGATACAAAATACAGTCAAGCCGTTGAATAATCCTTCAAGGGTGAGGGGCATGGAGGGATTTGCAAGTTGAACATATCGATATCTATAGAATTTATTAGACATTTATTAATTTTAAGTAACGAATAAGAATGGATGGATATTAACCAAGAGGGGTTTAACTTATGGCTGATAATATTAAGGTATTAGGTATGCCCGCAGAATCAGGACGATGGGTTCTGGTCATCGTGGGCATGGTAATTCAGCTTTGTCTCGGTGCCATTTATGCGTATGGTGTTATAAGAGTTCCATTAACTGCTTACTACAAGAGCCTGGGCTTAACGGCAAGCGCAATGGATATGACATGGCCATTTATCGTGTTCTTATTGTTGTTCGCGCTCACCATGCCTCTTGCCGGCCCTTACATCCAGAAGATGGGGCCGAAAAAAGTGTGCATGGCAGGCGGAGCGCTTGTGGGAATCGGCTGGATCGCAGCCTCATTCGCTACCTCGCCGCTTATGCTCGCCATTCTATACGGCATTATCGGCGGTGTGGGTGTCGGCATAGCTTACGGTTGTCCAATCGCCGTTTCAGCACAGTGGTTCCCGGATAAGCGTGGACTTGCGGTAGGATTAACTGTACTCGGCTTCGGATTCTCGGCTGCCTTGATCGCTCCCATAAGCGATTTCTTAGTCGCTAATTACGGCGGAGTGATGAGCGCTTTAAAGATCTTCGGCATTGCTTTCTTCATTATAACTGTTGTACTTTCCCAGCTTCTCGTTTTCCCACCCGCCGGATGGTGTCCCGCTGGCTGGACAGCGCCTGCACCAAAGCCGGGAGCTGCTGCAAAAGTTGATTTCATGCGCAGCGAGATGCAGAAGAATCCATCATTTTATGGATTATGGCTATGTTACACCATCGGCTCTCTCGCCGGACTCACTGCCATCGGAATCGCAAAGCCTGTGGGCCTTGAGGTGGCAGGTGCAGCTATGACGGCTGCGGCAGCCGGTGCTTTGATGACCAGCCTGACCTTCCCATTCGCCTTATGCAACGGGCTTGGCAGGCCCATCTTCGGGACGCTCACGGATAAGCTGACGCCGAAGAACACAGCTATAGTGACATATGTGCTGATCATCGTGGCCTGTTTGCTGCTCTATACCAATTACACATCGGTCCCCATCTATACCATATCCTTTGCCCTGCTCTGGGGATGCCTGGGCGGTTGGCTGGCTATTGCTCCTACTGCCACGGCAAGCTTCTTCGGGATGAAAGACTACGCCAAAAACTACGGACTGGTCTTCACTGCATACGGCATTGGCGCTGCAATAGGCGGCATAGTCTCTGCCCAGGCCAAAGACCTCATGGGAGGCTATCAGCCCTTCTTCCTGATCGTGGCCGGTCTTGCGGTAATAGGCATAATAGTCGCGTTCGTGCTGCTGAAGCCACCTGTAAAGAGATCTGCCTAAGTTTTTCTTAGGCATTTTTTATTTTTATTACTATTTTAAAGTTCTATTTTCCATAATCTTTATTTGTTAAGAAATCAATAATACATTGAACGCAAATTTGATTCGGAGGTGCGTGGCCATGCCGGATGAAGAATATAAGATGTTTTGCTGCAAGGATGTGGTACCGACCTGCGGCTTTGAAGTAAAAGCCAAGACTGAAAAAGAATTGATGGAGCATATCCAGGTCCATGCGGAGAGCGCCCACGGGCTGAAAGAGATCAAACCGAGCACAATGGAGAAGGTTAAAGCGGCGATCAAAACCGTTTAAGAAATAACGGGGAACAAAACGGCGGAAGGAAAAACCGCATCAATCTGCGGAAAACCGCCAATACTTTTTCCTTGCCAAATTTCAGACTGTTATCGCCTAAAATCCGGTTACAATATCCAGCAATTCCGAAGTAATAGCTGTCTGGCACTGTATGCGAAAATGCATATTGAGTTCATTCAGGTGCTCTTCAATATTCTTTTCCGCAACCTGCATCAATGGCAGTCTGCTGGCGTTTTCGCTGGCAAGCGATTCTATGAACGCGCGATAAAGAGAGAAAAATAGATACTGTCGAATAAGAGCCGCCAAGAGCTGATTAGCTTATTCATGGTATCGATATCCCTGCAAAAGACATTATGCAGTTTTCAAAGAGAAAGCGCACGGATTTGCAAACTTTTTTGAGTGGCAAGTGATCGATAATTGCTTTGATGTTGAGATTAAGCAAAATGCAGTCGCCCAGAGAATGAACAAAATGGGCAAGCATATCCTGTTTTACTCCGGGGATTTTGACTGGATGAAGTGCCTTTCTATGTATCGAGAACGCGATGAATTGAAAAGAGCGTCAAGGCGTTGAAAAATGAAATTGAATCCTTCCATTGAACACCCATAGCGAAAAGACAACAAGGGGGTTCATTTTCATCGCTTTTCTGAGTCTTATCATCAGGTCACGATTAATAAATATGATGAGCGAAGCAAAGATACTGGATAAATATTCTGTAGAGCTTCTGCTTTTGCAGTTGGAGAAATTGAGAAAAATTACTTTGGCGGATGGACAGATATCCGTCACTGAAATGACAAAAAAACAAAGAGAAATTATTCAGGCGCTAAAAATATGCGCCTGAACTTTCGGGAGGTTAGGTTTGAAATAAGGGAAATTGCATCGAGATAGCCTGTTTGATGCGCCTACCAAATCCGGGAGCTTAGGTTAGATATGACCATCAAGACAATTACCATAACAGAAGAGGCATATAACCGACTGAAGAGCCGAATGGGCAAGAACCAGAGCTTTTCTGAGGTTATCCTGCAGAATTTTCCGATCAAGCGGAAGCTCTCCGAAGTGCTGGATGAGATCGGCCAGGACGACTCTCTGGCAGATCGAATCGAGGTCGCATCCAGAGAGATGCGCGGCTGATCGCAGCTATATTTTGATCTGGTTAATTGCGCTAAAAGTTCATTTTGCTCTCACCGCAAACAGTATCCTCTGTACCGCTGTGACATTGGCCAGCACCGCCACAATCGCCACCGCCGCCATCAGCCATTCCGGGTTAAGGACGCCTGCCACCATTCCTGCATAAAGCAAGATCAGCCGCTCGCCCCTTTCCAGGAGTCCGCCCATCCTCTTCTGCTCCGCCGGGTCCTTCACCACGCCCCGATGGTCGGCATAGGCCCTGGTGAATGTCGTCATGAGCGCCCCGAAGACGAGCAATACAAACCAGATGTCTCTTGCAAGCCCCAGAAACTCCCCCGGCCCGAGATAGATCATGAGCCCCAGATAGAGCATGATCTCCACGTACCTGTCCACTACACCGTCGATAAAGGCCCCGCGGACTGTGGCTTGATTTGTAACGCGCGCCACGGCCCCGTCCACCATGTCGATGAAGCCGGAGATTATGAATAGGACCAGCCCGGCCACCAGTTGGCCCACTGCCAGGGCGTAGAGGCCGGCCAGAGCCGGAACGAGCGAGAGCAGCGTCCAGCCGTTGGGGGAGAGCCCCAGGGCCGCCAGGCCCTTGACCAGCCGGTCCGTCTGCTCCGATTTTAGATTGGCTTTGAGCATTTTGTCCTGATCTGTTTCCTGATTGCTGGACTAAAGGCTGCCGAGGAACGTCTCGATGCGATCCAATGCCTCGATCAGCTCCTCGCGAGAGGTGGCATAGCTGCAGCGCAGGAATCCCTCGCCGCTCTGCCCGAAGACGTTGCCGGGCACCACGGCCACCTTCTGCTCTCGCAGCAGCCTTTCGGCGAACTCTTCCGAGGAGAGGCCGGTGGATTGAACGGATGGAAATGCGTAGAACGCGCCCCTCGGCTCGAAGCAGTCAAGGCCGATGCGGTTCAATCCGGATACGAAGAGCCTGCGGCGCAGGTCGTACTCATGCCTCATGTGCAGCATCTCCTGGTCGCCCTTCTCCATAGCCTCCAGGGCTGCTACCTGGGCCATGGTGGGCGCGCAGAGCATGGTGTACTGGTGAATCTTGGTCATGGCCCCCACCAGCGCCGGATCGCCCAGAGCATAGCCGATGCGCCAGCCGGTCATGGCATGAGACTTGGACAGGCCGTTCAAGATCAGCGTCCGGTCCTGCATTCCCTCCAGTTGGGCGAAGCTGGCGTGGCTCCCTGAGTAGCTCAGTTTGGCATAAACCTCGTCGGAGATGACCAGAAGATCATTCTCCACCACCACATCCGCCAGATCTTCCAGATCCGCGCGGGTCATGATCGCTCCCGTGGGGTTGTTCGGATAGCTGAGCAGCACCGCTCGTGTCTCGTCCGTCAGGGCCTTGGCGATCTCCTCAGGCTGCAGCCGGAACTCGTCTTGCAGTCGCGTGGGAATCGGCTTTGCCACTCCACCGGACAGGGCGATATCCGGGGCATAGGCCACATAGCAGGGCTCGGGGACGATGGCCTCCTCGCCTGGGTTGAGGGTGGCCCGGAAGGCCAGATCGACCGCTTCGCTGACGCCCGTTGTGATCAGGATCTGCTCGACGGGATCGTAGTCCAGTCCCAGATCTTTCTTGACCTGATCGCAAATAGCCTCCCGCAGCTCAGGCATGCCCTTGTTGGATGTGTAATGAGTGTTGCCCGACTCCAGGGAGAAGATGCAAGCCTCGCGCACATGCCAGGGCGTGACGAAGTCTGGCTCGCCCACTCCCAGGGATATGGCTCCCTCCATCTCGCTCACCAGGTCGAAGAATTTGCGTATTCCGGAAGGCGGCATGGCCTTCACCACCTGATTGAGATGGGAGCCGGCGTTCCAGGCGGGAAGGTTCTTGAGTTTCTGTCTCATGGAGTTACCACCAATCTCTTGGGTTTGGGCTTGTCGGTCAGGATTACTCCGTGCTCTTTGTAGTTCTTCAGGATAAAGTGGGTGCAGGTCGACTGGACGCCGTCAAGAGGCGCAATCTTCTCCGCCACGAAGTAGGCGATCTCCTTCATGGATTTGCCGCGCACGGTGACGGAAAGATCGTGGTCGCCGGAGATGAGTCGCACCGAATCCACCTCTGAGAATCTGGCAATCCTCTCTGCCACGGCATCATACCCGGTCTTTCGCTGCAGTGCCACTTTTAGCTCCAGAACGGCGAAGACGAAGCTGTTATCGAGCTTCTCCCAGTTGATCAGGGTGACATACTTTTTTATGACCCCTGCCTCCTCGAGCTCTGAAATCTCTTTGGCCACATCAGCCTCAGGCCTGCCCAGCAGTGCCGCGATCTCAGAAGGAGTTGCCTTGGCGTTTTCTGAAAGGATCTCCAAAATCTCGTTCATAAATTCGTATTTACCGCATCTATTAAATTATAGGCTTTGTGCTTGGGGAGAATACGAGTATATTCATATCAATGGAAAGTTATTAATACTCTTATTACAACTGTATTAATATGAAACAGATGAAATGCCCCAAGTGTAACTACGCATGGGAGACGCGTGTGAGCAGACCAAAGGCATGTCCCAGGTGCAAAACCAGGCTTGATGTCAAGAGGGCGAAGAGATCCTGAACAAAAATTCAGGCCTCTCCACCTCGATTTCATTTAGACCATTTGCATCGTAGGGCTTTTTGCCTGCTTTTCTTGCCTCGCTGTAGCCCTGGTAGATGCGGTGTAGCGCTTGTCTTTTCTTACTGTTACAGGCTTCTTTTAGTTAGTTATCATCATCAGACTTACTCGCAAAATATACGAAGATAATATAAACTCTTAATAATCATCGTATGCTATAAAAAATTATAGTTTATAAAAATTTTATAATATTTTTGCGTTTTCTCCATCTCTCAAATATATATTGCATAAACTAAATTTTCAATGGATAAATAAAAAAAGAAGATCCAGGAAATCCCGCATTCTCCTCAATTATTTGTAAGCCCCGAGCGTGATTCGAACACGCGACCTATTGATTACAAGTCAATCGCTCTGGACCAGCTGAGCTACCGAGGCGCTTTCCCCTGATTTATTTTCTATCATCACTTAAAGGCTTTGCCCCTGATGCATTATCATCCCTTAGGAGATGTATGCGCTCAAGGCTGCGCAACAACGAGTAATTAGTGCCGGGGTGCCGCGAATCAAAGCTGCCGAGGTGCCGTCTGACCTGTTGATGCAGATCGTCCTGGCAAGAGCGGTTTTGGTCTTGGCCTTTGCTATTGGCCGGCAATAGATCGCACTGGAGGGCATACAGCCGCATCTCTCGCTCAGGAATGCGTTGCAGTGGCTCGATGTGGTGAAGCTGGGCCTCTCGGTCTTGCCGCTGGAAAAGCCCGTCCACGTCTCCTTGTAGGAGCTTCAAGAATATCGCTCCTGCAACACTATCCAGGCTATGCCCGGTGGCAAGAATGCTTGCACCCTCCGCGCGAGCCTCGTTCATGAGACGTTTCATCTTCAGGTCGTCCAGATCGCGACAGCCGGACACTTCGCTTGGTCTTGCGCCAAAATCCAAAGGCGCGACGATATGGCGCACACTCAGCCGCTCCGCGAGCAGCCGGGCTTGATCGAAAGCATGATCGCGATGTGGGGTGCCTTCCTCGCCTTCAACAACGGTGATCGCCACAAAGTCGATGTCTTTGCGCCTGGAGAAGATGTCCGTCATTATCTGCAGCAGGACTGCGCTTCCCCATCTTCCGTCCAAGCCCAGAGCCACGCGCGCGCCGTGACCAAAGAGCCCGGTCTTGCGAAGGTCCTCGCGAACCTTGCGGCGCACATCTTCCTGAAAGTGAGTGTGGCACAGGCGCATGCCTGAATACCTCTGGTGGATGATGGAGCGGCTGTGGCATTTGTCGCACTTGGTCATTTTTTATTCTCGTTTCTCTTCAATGGGTTGATACGATCTGATAATCTTGTCTGATAATAATCTATTGACCAATAAATTGACTGAAAATTACTGAGATTGTCTATGGATTGTGCGCGATCTTGAACCTCAGCAGCGCCGCCACGCCTCCCAGGGATGCCAGCCGCTCGCCCGGCTCAAACTCGGAGCTGAAGATCACGACTTTCCCCCGCGCATCGGTGACATTGCGCATGATCTCATCCACTCTTCCCCGCCGCGCCAGCTCATCCAGCACCAGCAGATGCTCCACCGCGCCGTAGTTCACCGCGGTCTGCACCTCCTTTTGGCCATAGGCCGCCTTACCGTCCGTGGCGATCTCCCGGAAGAGGTCCTCGATGAGCTTCGCCTCTTGCGCGATGCGGCTGGACTCCAGGACCGTCTTGACGGCCCCGCGCCGCAGAACCTCCTGAAATCCAGATCTTCCGATGGAGGTGGCATCGTCCATGGTGATGCGTTTTGCCAGTTCCGGATAGCTGTAATCGATTACCTTTTTCAGATCCTCTTTGGCAAAGCCGGGGCCCGCCAGGATGACCATGGCATTCTCACCTGCCGCCTGTTCCATAGCTCGCGCTACCTCCTGGAAGAATGCGGCGCGATGATCCTCGCCATCGCCCTTGCCGCTGCTGGCGCGCAGCTCCGCGGCCGTCTGCACCCCGAACTGGCGCAGAACGCCGATGGTGGCCTCGCCCTCCTCCACCAGCGCCAGGACGACGCGCGGGCGGTTGGACTCGGCCACTGCGTCGTCAATGCGCTGCAGTAGGTCCGGTCGCCAGTGATATTTGAGGATGGAAAGGTCCGTGCCGACTTCGATATTCAGGGTGTGGTAGGAGCCCACGTCAATGCCGGACTTGATCACGCCGTGTAGTCGCAGCCAGTTGGAGTACATGTGAAATTCGACATCCTCGATCTTGACTCCCAGGCGCACCGTCTTTCGCTCCATCTTCTCGGGCCGCGCCTTGTCCGCAATGGTCGGTACCTTCCTGTGAGTCAGGGCAAAAACCAGGTCGCCTCTCTCAACCAGATGCTGTAAATGCCATAGGTCGTCGAGGGACTCTGGAAGCAGGGCTATCTCGCCCTCATCGCCGCGCAAATTCTTCTTCAGGACGCGCATGAATACTACCTTCTAATCAAAAGGCTTAAATCATTGTGCATCAAGGGTGGGAGTCGAGCCGCCATAACTCAGTTGGTAGAGTGTCTGGCTGTTAATTGCTCTGTAGAAGCAGTAACCAGAATGTCACAGGTTCGAGCCCTGTTGGCGGCGCATTCTTTTCAGGGCCTGTAGCTCAGTCCGGTTAGAGCGCTCGGCTCATAACCGAGTGGTCGCCGGTTCAAATCCGGCCAGGCCCATGCTGGCAAACGGGCCGGGTTTACTCATTTTAGAATAGATTATCCGCTCTCGCGGTCCGGATTTTGTTTTCCGATATCCTGATTCTCAAGGCGAATTGGATGATTGCAGGTTTTCTACATGCATCCTCGGTTAAGGCGGAAATCAATGAGGTACAGCAAGAATTGTCTTTCTTTCCTGACATCCTTTGATTGCGTTGGCCAGGCGACTCCGACTATTCTCAAAAACCTAAATCACGAACAACAGTCGGGATTTCGCGTCTATAGCGCCTTCGCGTGAACCGGCATCTCGCGCGAAGCCGCGAATGGCGCGAAGCCGGATTAGAAAGAAGCAGCTGATGAAAAAGCAGGCCTGAAGGTGCCTTCAGGCTTTGGCTGCGCTCTGCCAGGCCAGGATCTTCTTGGAGCTTATGCCGGTCTTCTCCGCCAGCAGATCCGCCTTTGCCCTGGCCAGGTCTTGCGCGGTCTTGATGCCTGCCGCAGTCAGTTTCTCCAGCGTCTTGGGTCCGATGCCGGGAACGTCTCCCAGGCTCGCGCCCTTGGATTTGCCAGCGGCTTTTGCGCGCGGCTTTGCTTTGTTTGCTTTGGCCGTCGCCTTAACGGCCTCCTTGGCTTGCGGCTTCTTCGGCTCGTCCTTCATCTGTGCTTTCCTGGCCTGCCACTCCAGGAAGTTGCAGTGCGGGCATCCCAGGTCCCAGGGCCTCTTGCCCTTGTTGATGATGCGGATGTGGTTCATGCCGTGCATCTCGCACATCTTCTCCGTCACAATCACTGCGCCGCTCCTGGGAAGTGGAAGAGTGAACCGGCAGTTAGGGTAGCCGGAGCAGCCGATGAAGCGCGAGCCGCGGTGGCCGCGCCGGATGATCAGCTCCGAGCCGCACTTCTCGCAGGTGCCCACGATCTTGTCCGTGCGAAGGCCGTCTTTGAGAGATTGGCCGATGCCTTCTTGATTCTGGGTAAGCTCGTCGAAGACCGACGTGAGCATGACCCTCGACTCCTCGATGACCTCGTCCTCCTTGATCTGGCGCTCCGAGATCCTGTTCATGTCCTGTTCCAGGGTCTGGGTCATCTCCGGCTTGGTGATGGTGGGCGCATACTTTTGCAGCGTGTCCACTACGGCATAAGCGGTATTGGTGGGCCGCATGGGATTGCCCTGCACATAGGCGCGAGCATAGAGTTTGCTGATGATGTCGTGCCTGGTGGACTTGGTTCCCAGGCCCAAATCGTCCATGATCTTGATGAGCTTGCCCTGGCCAAAGCGTGCCGGAGGTTGCGTCTCCTTTGCCTCCACAACGTGCCCCAGCACCTTCAAGCGCTCGCCTTTCTTTAATTCCGGCAAGATATGTTCTTCGGCCTTGCTGTAGGGATAGTAATATCTCCATCCCGCTTCGATCAGGCGCGCCCCGCTGGCCCGGAAAGGTTCGGGTCCGATGTCCACTTTGATGCTGGTGGCGTCCCAGACGCACTGCTCGGCCAAGGTGGCGAAGAAGCGGCGCACTACCAGCTCGTAGATCTTCCATTGATCATCCTTCAGATCGCTCTTCTCCACGGGAACCGTCGGATAGATAGGCGGATGATCTGTGGTGGATCGCTTGCCGCGCGTTGGAACCATCTTTCCCTGCAATAATTTCTTTGCCTCTTCGGCAAAAGCGCCTTTGGTGAAGAGCGTGGTGAGAGCCCGCAGGTCAATGGACGGCGGATAAACGGTGTTGTCCGTTCTGGGGTAGGAGATGAAACCGTTGGTGTAAAGCCATTCTGCAATGCGCATGGAATTGGCTGCAGAAAAGCCGATGCCGCTCGCCGCGGAGATGAAGCTGGTGGTGTCAAAAGGCGCAGGAGGCTTATCGATCCGAGGCTTGGTCTCAATCGACCTGATGATGCCCTCCGGCCCCAGGTTAGCGATGATCTTGTCTGCTTTCTCTTTCTCCCAGATGCGGCCCTCGGCATGCTGCACGCGCAGTTCTTTCTCGAGATCGGCAAAGATCTCCCAATAAGCCTGGGGCACAAATGCCTGGATCTCTCGCTCCCGGTCCACAATGAGGGCTAAAGTGGGCGACTGCACCCGGCCCACAGAGAGAAACTCCTTTCCGAGCTTTCCCGAGGTGAGAGATATATATCTGGTCAGGGCCGCTCCCCAGACGAGATCAATGATCTGCCTGGCTTCGCCTGAAGCGGCCAGGTCAAAGTCCACTTTTCCGGCATTCTGGAACGCATTTATGATCTCATCCTTCACGATGGCGCTATATCTGACGCGATCGGCCAACAATCTGGGATTAGCCTCTTTTGCGATCTTGAGGGCCTCCACGCCTATGAGTTCTCCCTCGCGATCGTAATCGGTGGCGATCGTGATCTGATCTGCTTCCTTTCCAAGGGTCTTCAAAGCTGCAATTATCTTTTCCTGGAGTGGGCGAACCACGATCTCGGCGCGGATCAGCTCTTTGCAGTCAACTTTTTGCCAATTGTTGTAATCCGCAGGATAGTCAACTCCGACGATATGGCCGGAAAGACCCATGACGACCTTATCGTCAAAACGGAAGGCGTCGACGCCAGCCACGCGCTGGGTTTGGGGCTTGGTCTTGGCCAGGATCTGAGCAATCCTCTTGGCGGCATCGTGCTTCTCTGCTATGATAAGATGCATTCAACGAAGTCACAAACGGCAGTTGATTTAAGTTTTTCGTTAAAATGGCCAAAGGCGGCGAGAGTTCGTGGAGATTTATTTTAAATTTATTTACTCTATCTCTGTCATTTGCCCCCCCTGAATGCGCCAATCAACATGATTATTCGATAAATTACGATTGTTCAATTCCCGGTGTTTTTTCCAAAAAGCCGCTCTTGAAGAGCTATTCGTCTCTCTGGAAATGCGAATATGGCAACAGGGCAAAATAAATACTTTGGGCAAATTCTTTAGGATGATACATTTAATTATTAGTATGACGTAATAAAATAGCAATATTTTAAAGATCGCTACCAACCATCGCGATGACCATTAGTTTCCAGCCCTTGTCCCCAATGCCGTGAATAGCTCGATGGTTATGCCCTGATTGAGTTGCGCTATTATAGATTTTCATAAGAATATAATGTATTTTAAAAATTTTCATTATTATTTAGCCACAGGGCCAACAGATTCGTATAATAATCACAGTAATAATAATGCCACGCAAAAAGTTTAAGTAGCTATGGCACATTAGAGAACGCGGCGGGAGATTGTAACGAATTGTGGAGATGCCGGATATGGTACCTTTTAGGTTTAGGCGGCCATGTCATCGCTTCGGCATCAGTCCGTCGCTACAGTTTTTGCTGCTAAAAAGGTAAAGGAGGATAACGAACGTGTCTGACAAGATAGACCTATATAGCGACCGCGGAGTTCTTTTGAAGAGCGACGTCGACCTGAGCGCCGTCAGCCCTCTCAAGAACGCGGCTATGCAGAGGCTCATTTCTCTCACAAAGCGAACAGTAGCAGTCAATCTGGCTGGCATCGAAGGCGCACTGAAGACTGGAAAGGTCGCCGGAGGCCGCAGACAGATCAAGGGACGCGATCTCAACTACGATGTTGTTGCCAACGCTGGTGCCCTTGCTGATAAGATTAAGGCGCTGTTGCAGGTAGCCCCAGGTGACGACACCAATGTCAAGGTGCTCGCTGGCGGCAAGCAGCTGCTTGTCCAGATCCCAACTGCCAGGGTCAACGCAGCCTCTGAGTTCGTGGTCGGATTGACTGGCGCTGCCGCAGCTACAACTGAGGCACTTGTCCAGCAGTTCAAGGTCGGTATAGTTGAGGCCCCCATGGTCCACGCCTCCGTTTGGGGCGAGTATCCGCAGACTGTAGGCATGTCCGGCGGAAATGTTGCATCTGTTCTTAACATCCCCCAGAATGATGAAGGTCTGGGCTTCGCCCTCAGGAACGTCATGGCCAACCACCTTGCAGCTATCACCAAGAGGAACGCCATGAACGCCGCAGCTCTTGCTTCGATTTACGAGCAGATCGGCGAGTTCGAGATGGGCAACGCATTCGGCATATTCGAGCGCCACCAGCTCCTGGGCATGGCATACCAGGGCCTGAACGCCAACAATATGGTCTATGAGTGCGTCAAGGCAAACGGCAAGACCGGAACCATCGGCACAGTCGTTCAGAGCACCGTCTCCAAGGCTCTTGAGGACAAGGTCATCAAGGCCGGCAAGAAGCTGCCCTCTGGATATGTACTGTATGAAGCCAACGATGTCTCCAAGTGGAATGCCTACTGCGCCGCAGGCGTATTGGCAGCCACAATGGTCAACTGCGGCTCCCTGAGGGGCGCCCAGGCTGTGTCCTCGACACTGCTGTACTTCAACGATATCATTGAGAAAGAGACCGCATTGCCAGGATGCGACTTCGGCAGGGTCATGGGTACTGCTGTCGGATTCTCATTCTTCAGCCACTCCATCTACGGCGGCGGCGGCCCCGGTGTATTCAACGGCAACCACGTGGTAACCAGGCATTCCAGAGGATTTGCCATACCCTGCGTGGCTGCAGCAGTAGCACTGGATGCCGGTACTCAGATGTTCACACCTGAGATGACATCTGGACTGGTCGGTGCCATATACGGTGAGATCAAGGAATTCCGTGAGCCGATCGTATCGGTTGCGGAGGCTGTGTAAGATAGGCGGAAGAAATGGTCACTGAATCAGACACGGCATCGATAGAGGTAGAAATAGTCCCGAACAGGTTTCTCATGCCAGCTACGGCTCAGAAGCTACTGAATGCGATCTATGAGAATGGGGGGATCATCAGGATAATGATTCAAGGCCCCAATCTTCCTAGAAACGTGCCCTACGGCCCCGGAAGGGGTACCCCCATCGAAGAGAATAGAGATCTTCTCATCGAGGTTGGTGGGCAGGCCTTTGAGCTTTGCGTAAAAGTCGGGCGAGTCAGGCTCGAGCTGGAGAGCGAGAAATATTTCGACGGGCTTAAGGCGGCGTGTGAGCGAGCGCTGCCCTTCTCCGTTCACATCAAGCGCGGCAAGTTCTTCCATACCAGATCTACTATAACGGATTATGCCAAGTTCGGCAAAGTGGAAGACACTCGCGTTCTGGGGCTAATCGATCCAAAGGCCAAGAAAGATAGACTGGCTGTATTGTCTGAGGAAAGAGTGACTATTGACGATGAGGAGAGATAAATATGGCATACACACCACAATATTATCCCGGAAGCACCACTGTTGGCATCAACAGGCGGAAGCACATGTCCGGCAACCTCGAGAAGCTCAGAGATATCCCCGAGGCGGACGTCGTAGCAATTATGGGCCACAGAGCCCCCGGTGCCGATTACTCAAGCACTCACCCACCCCTTAAGGAAATGGGCGAGCCAGACTGCCCCATAAGACAGATCGTCACCCCAACGGCAGGCGCTGCCGCCGGTGACCGTGTCAGGTACTCCCAGTGGACCGACTCCATGTACTTTGCACCATCCATCCCATACTGGAGATCCTATTGGGGAGCCATAAACTGTAAGGGCTGCGACCCAGGCACCCTGTCCGGCAGACAGATCATCGAGGCCAGGGAGAGGGATATCGAAGCCTACACCAAGAAGCAGTACGACAGCGAAATGACCGATGTCGCCCTCTGTTCCATGAGGGGCTGCACCGTGCACGGCCACTCCTTGAGGCTGGAAGAGAACGGCATGCAGTTCGATATGCTGTCCAGAACCGAGATGGGCAAGGACGGAAACGTCTATGCAACCAAGGATCAGGTCGGTATTCCATTGGATAGAAAGATCAACCTGGGCAAGCCCATGACCGAGGCCGAGGCCAAGAAGAGAACCACCATTTTCAGGGTGGACGGCGTACCCATGTGCGGAAAGGTTGGCGCTAGGAAATACGACGAGGCTGTAGATGCTCTGCACCACATGTGGGAGCTGCGCAGCAAATGGGGATACAGGCCAGAGTAAAGGTGGGGTGATTCAAATGGCAGTTAAGCACACCAAGAAGCTATTCATAAAGGCTCTCAACAAGAAGTTCGGAAAGGATTTCGACCTTGCAGGCCAGAAAGTAGAGTACAAGAGACTAGGCCCTGAGCAGAACGCCCGTAAGAGAGAGTTCATGGAGTACGCCAAGAAGGTCGAGGGCAAGCGCGGCATGACCGGCTACAACCCGTATGTTCACGCCGGCGGCATTCCCCTCGGACAGAGGCAACTCGTACCCTACAAGCTCTCCGGAACTGAGTATGTAGTAGAGGGCGACGATCTGCACTTCGTCAACAACCCGGCCATTCAGCAGATGTGGGATGATGTCAGAAGGACCATCGTAGTAGGTCTGGACATGGCCCACGAGGTTCTGCAAAAGAGGCTCGGCAAGGAAGTCACACCCGAGACCATCAACAACTACCTCGAGATCCTCAACCATGCCATGCCCGGCGCAGCCGTGGTTCAGGAGCACATGGTCGAGACTCACCCCGGCCTCGTAGATGACTGCAACGTTCGTGTATTCACAGGCGACGACAACCTGGCCGATGAGATTGACGACCAGTACTTGATCGACATCAACAAGGTATTCCCAGCCGAGCAGGCCGAGTCCATCAAGGCCGCTATGGGCAAGACTACCTGGCAGGCAATCCACGTCCCAACCATCGTCGTCAGATCCTGCGACGGCGGCACCACATCCAGGTGGAGCGCCATGCAGCTGTGCATGACCTTCATCGATGCCTACAACATGTGCGCCGGTGAGGCCGCTGTGGCTGACCTGGCCTACGCCG
>Ga0105092_10000282_pt1 | contig 25965 bp, 25 predicted proteins | sample PPLLak2March2015_FD_87021 | JGI IMG/M metagenome (GOLD analysis project Ga0105092, IMG submission 87021) | Freshwater sediment microbial communities from Prairie Pothole Lake near Jamestown, North Dakota, USA - PPLs Lake P7 Core (1) Depth... | ecosystem: Environmental > Aquatic > Freshwater >... | reverse complement strand
GCTCGGTTCAAGTCATGATCGAGTCTCCCGATCACCGCAGTGGCCGAATAAAGTGCGATTGCCGTGGTGGCGATCCGATCGAGGACCATCTGGCGCTCTACCACCTCTTCCTGGTACTTGGTGAGAACGCGAACGACCGCAATTCCGAAGCGCCGCACCCTGGCAGCGAGCATCCTGGCTTGAGGTCGGAGAAGGTCCGAACGAACCGGAACAACAGGCGTCCGGAGACGCGCCAGATTCTGCCGTGCAAAGCCGAACAACAGCGAGGTGTGGGCAAAGGGTCGGCGTGTTGCGAAGAGGACCTGCTCGAGCTGAACGCCCGGATCACGCATTCCGGCGCCGCCGATGAAAGCCCTCATGACCTCGTTCGAGCCTTCCCCTATCATGTTTAGTCTCGCGTCCCGCATCATCCGTTCGTACGGCCTGTCCGTAAAGAAGGAGCGCCCGCCGAAAATCTGCATGGTGTCATAAACGATGCTCCACAGGGCGTCGCTGCTGAAGACCTTCAGGATCGCCGCTTCCAGCATGAAATCTTCGTCACTCTGATCGATCATTCCGGCGGTCAGGTAAGTGGCGGCTTCCATTGCGTAAACGAGAGCGGCCATGTTCGCGATCTTCTGCTTAACGAGACCGAACGAGGCGAGTGGACGGCCGAACTGATAACGCTCCCGGGCTTGTTCGACAGCTCGTTCGAGCAGAAACTTGGCAGCACCGGTACAGGTAGCACCGAACGTGGTTCGGCCGTAGTCGAGCACGGTTAGGCAAACCTTCAAGCCCTGGCCGGGAGGACCGAGGATATTCGAAGCAGGGACTTCCAGGCCGTCAAAGGCGAGGTTGGCGGTTTTAGAACCCCGCATTCCGACCTTCTCCAGTGCGGCCGCTACGACCCGGAAACCAGGCATGTCCGGCGTGACCAGAAAGGCAGTGACCTTCTTCGCAGGTCCGTCGGGGGTGTCAACGAGGGTCTTCGCCATGACCGTGAGCACTCCAGAGATGGCCCCGTTCGTGGTCCATTGCTTCCGCCCGGTTATGCGGTACACCTTGCGAGACGGGTCATACACGGCCTCTGTCTCGATACTGGCCACGTCGGATCCGGCGTTCGGTTCCGTCAACGAGAAGGCCGCGAGCTTCTCTCCCCGGGCCAGTGGCGGCAGCCAACGGGTTTTCTGTTCCTCGGTCCCATAAAGAACGAGGGCCTTGAGGCCGATGCTCTGATGCGCGTTGACCATGAGCGCGGTGGCTCCGCAGCGGGCGGCTACGTGCTCCATGGCGCGGCAATAAGCATATTGCGACATGCCGAGGCCGCCGTACTTCTCGGGGATAGTCAGGCCCATCAGTCCGATCTTGCCGAGGCCGGCTATCACATGATCGGGAATCGTCGAGTTGCGATCGATCCAATCAGGATCGACCTCTTTCTCCAGAAAGCAGTCGAGCGTGGCCAGCAACTGCTGCATGCGAGACGCCTCGCCGCTCGGCGGGGTCGGATAGGGAAAAACCCTTTCCGCGTCGAAAATCCCGAAATAGAGGAGTTTAGCGAAACTGGTCGTCCTGGGACCGGAGAAGAAGAGCTCCTCCGCAAGTTTTCTCTGTTCTTGATCCATGCTCGGGTGCCAACCGTTCGGGCCGGCGCGCTCGCGAAACAATGCTTGCGCTTTGCGGCTCTCTCTCAGGGAAATTAAGACCTACTACTATTTTACACGGTAAGTTAACGGAAGGATTTAAAGGCGAGATGTTTTGACAGAGCCAAGAAGGACGGAAAGGACCGGAAGGACCGAAAGGACCGAAAGGACCGGAAGGACCTGAGGCGCGTCTTTCAGGTCCTTTCGGTCCTTCAGGTCCTTCCGGTCCTTCAACTTGTTGCGGCTGGTGGCGTTTGTGCCAGGCGTTGATCGTGTCGCGGGATTCGGATCGCGAGAACCGGGCAATCGGCCAGGCGGATGACCTTCTCGGTGACCGAGCCGGAAACCAGATGACGCCACCCGGACAGGCCGTGCGTCGCCATCGCAATCAGGCTTACACCCTCCTCCCGGGCAATTCTGACTATCTCCTTGGCGGCATCACCGTATGCGACGATCGGCTTGATGGACATGTCGCCCGGGAGATGATCACGGATGAAATCGCGGAGGCGCTCATCGGCGTTGTTCAAAAGGGCTTCCTCGTACTCCGGGATTTCGAATCCGTAGTTCGGTCCCGGCGGAAGCGTGGGAATCGTAGGGACGACATATACCAGGGAGAGCTCGGCGTTGAACCACTTGGCTAACTCGGCCGCCCGGCAGACTCCCTCGTAAGAGGCCTCACTGAAGTCGGTCGTGGACAAGATCTTCGCGAATGGTAACATCCCGCCCCCCTCTCTTGATTGCCGATTCCGGATTGCGGATTGAAGGAAGGTGAGGGCCAATCCAACGTTTCAATCCGCAATCCGCAATCCGAAATCCGCAATCGTCAGAACCGCAAGAACGCCCCGACGCCGCCGGCGCTGTGCAGGCGTTCCGCCGCTTTGTCACGGACCTGCTCAGCTTTACCTCCGGCATTCACAACGCGACTGACCGCGCGGGCGACGACATCCTTGACGACTTGCACTTCTCCCTCACAATAGGGGCAAGGGACGGTCTTCCCGGCTATCAAGAAGCCGCAGTTGACACATTCCCCTCCCTGAGGCGTGTATCCGTCGGCATACACGATATGCCAGACGCGACCTTCCTGGATCGTTCTCAAGGTGGAGTCAAGTCCGGTAACCGCCTGGTTATTCTTAGCCGCCGCAGTGATCAGGTCCTGGACCAGGCCTTCCTCCTCCGCTCTTTCGGCACCGCTCTGAAGCCGGCGCGTGGCCTCGATAATCTGGGAGGAACCGGCATCCATGGACAAGGGGATGGTCCCGATGACCAGTTTGCGGAGGTGAGTGGGAAGCAGGCCTTGGAGCTCGTTAGTCGCGGCCACAGGTCCAGCCAGGATCAGCCGGTTGAACTGGTTATCTTCCGCGACCTTACCGAGCAGGTCCGCGACGTTTTTGAGGTGGTGGCGGACGTGGCCGTCAGCTTTGCGCTGGACGTGCATCTGGGAAAGCATGTGGTCCGTCCCCGGGCCTTTTATGTGCTTCACGTCCTGGCTGGCCAGCGCATCCACGTGCTCTTCGACCTGATCGAGAAAAACCGTAAACAGGCGGGAATGGGCCTTGTCTGTGAGAACCAGGCCGTAGCGTTGAAATTCGTCAAAGGCTTCCAGAAGCGGGCGGATATAGGGCTTCGCACTCCATCGGACGCTGTTTTCTATTTCAATCTTGAGTTCCTGTTGCCGAATCACCCCGCTTGGGGTGCAAAAGAGCATGAGCGATCTGCCGTGCGGGCTGTACTTGGCGACAGCTTTAAGGACTAGATCGGTAGCGGACGAGAAAGCCTTCTTTTGCTCCTGGCTCGCGAGCGTATCCTCCAGGTTCCGAAGCATGTTTTTCAGGGCCGCTTCGAAGCCGCGGTTCAGATTGACTGCCTGGGACTGGTCCACGTTGAGATAGACGCTCAGGACACCACTTCCGGCTTGAGCCTTATGCTCGATCAGCTCGCGGACATCCTCTGAAGAAATCATGTCAATCCTCCTGTGTTCTCATGTAAAACGTTGGAACGTTATGGGTAGGAAACTGCGCGGATTGATACTTTGGCTGGTGTGCGCTACTAAGTTCGCCTTCGCCATTCAAGTGCAGGACTCGCCGATCCTGGCCTTATTGTACGACTGAGGGAAGGCATGCACAAGTTTGGTGAAAATTAGAAGAAGTTTGTTTTTCCACCCGCTTCGCATAGAATAGGCACCGGTTACCGGTTACCGGTTATCGGTTACCAGTTACAAGTTACCAGTTACCGGTTGCAGTCCGTGGGTCACTCGCTGGCGAACGGGCTGTGAATCGGTGAACGGGGAACGGTGAACGGGGAACGGTGAACCGTGTAACCTGCAACCAGTAACAGGTAACTGGAGTGGCGAATCTATTCAGACTTAGCCAATTTGAGGAATTCCAGCTTTGGCTGGACGGCTTGGCTGCCCATCATCGGCATTGCGGCATTCCTTTCGGTACCCAGACAGCGGTCATTCTGAACCGGGACTTCAAGGAAGACGTGCGCACCGCTCTGCAGATCGTGGAAGATTTGATCGCCATGACCCAACGAATGGTGGCTGCGGAGCTCTTGCAGATTCGCGAAGTGGACCCGGCCGCTCTGGCCAACCCCGGAAGAGATCTGCGAAAGCAGTTCAGACAATATAAGAACTACGCCCGCGGAATTGACGACCTGGTCGTCTTCTGGGATTTTCTGGAGAACTACCGGGCGCTCTCGCTGAGCATGCTGCGCCTCCCTACCGTCTCTCGGCCTGAGTTCAAAGCCCTTACCTACATGTTCACGGAGCAGATGAATCGCTTCAACCGCAGCGAGTCAAGCGCCTACCTGCGGAAGAAGCTCTACGACTGGCAGTTCAAGCAGGTGCTGGAGAAAGACATCCTCAGGAACGTGAACTTGCAGGGGAGCCGGGAGATCATGGAACGATTGTTCCTCGACTTCTTCAGCCTCCTGTGCATGGTTCATTACATGCGCGACGAGATGCGGCGACGTTTTCCGTTCCGCAAGCTGATGAGCCTCTTCATGCACCTGAATTTTGCCTGCCGGAAGTTCCTGAAACTGCTCGAGGATTCGCGCAAGTACCTGAGCCAGAGCTACCCGGAGGTCGCTGACAACCTCCTTGACATCAGCATGGCCCTCAAGATGGAGATGCGGCGGGTCTTCAGTGGGGAACTTCGAGACCTTGAATCGCAAAAAAAGATCGATGTGGTGTACGGACAGATGCAGAATGCCCTCGGCATGATGCTCAACGCCTTTCAGGAGTCCTTCATCAACCTGGCCCACATCCTTAATCCAGCCTTCAATGAGTTCGAAATATTCGAGGAGTTGGGGCGGCGCCACCGGGAATCCACTGCCCTTTTGAACGGTTTGAACGAAGTCTATCGAGCCGTCGCGACCGACTCCCAGGAGGCCGTCAACGAGGAGAGGTACCAGGAAGTCAAACAGACGCTGGAGCACTTCCGCAATACCGCGATGCGCTTCCTCTTCTTCAAAGACTGGTCGACGTTCGAGCAGTTTTCAGAAGAACTGGACAAAGCGACTCCCGACGAGCGCGTCTTCGTCCTCCATCGTCTGGCCGTATACCTCTCCACACTGATTGGCGAGGTCCAGAAGCGAACCGTGCTGTCGAAGGTAATCCAGGATGCACGGGCTAATCAGCAGAAGACGGTTTAGACGCCAGGCCTGCCAGCTCCTCCGCTACCTTGCCGATCCACGGTATCCTGACCTTTGCCAGGTCGTAGCCGCTGTACACCATCACCAGCCAGAGCAGGAGCTGTGCATAGTAAACCCAGGAAAGGAGCGCTTCCGCCTTCACCCCGGCGTGCCAGGAAACCCGAAAAATGGCAGCCAGAAGCACCGAGAGGGACAAGTTGATGACCAGGAGGCAAAGAGCCAGAAGCAAAGCTTGAACCGCGTGAAATCGGACCACTGGATGATCGCCGCGCAGCAGTAAAACAAACGGCCCGATCACGTAACAGAGCCCACCGGCAAGTTTGGGATTCGGGTCAGGACCGCTCGGCACGTTCAGATTCTACACCCGTTTTCTGCGATTGTTTCGGGCAGGCGGCTTGTCGCGTTACTATACAGACAGGGGCAGCACCAAATGACTACAGAGCAGCGAAATCCGGACACCTACGATCTGGACAAGCTCCAGACACCCGAGCTGGTTATGGCAATGAACCGTGCCGACCAGGCTGTTGCGATGATCGTCGCCACGGCTCTCGACCAGATAGCGGCCGCAGTCGATGGGATTACGGGACGCCTCGCTTCGGGCGGCCGGTTGTTCTATGTTGGTTCGGGGACGAGCGGGCGACTTGGCGTTTTGGATGCGGTTGAATGTCCGCCTACCTTCGGTGTCCCTGCCGATTTGGTGCAGGGCATTCTCGCTGGAGGTTACGAAGCTTGCCATTCGGCCGTGGAGGCGGCCGAGGATAGCCCCGAACAGGGGGAAGCCGATGTCCGGGCCCGCAGAATTCGCCCGCAAGACGCGGTCGTTGGCATTGCCGCAAGCGGCCGGACACCTTACACCCTGGGGGCCATTCGCTATGCCCGACAAGTGGGCGCGCTCACCGTGGGCCTCTCATGCAACAGTCATTCTCCCCTCTCAGAGGAAGCCGAGCTTTCGATAGAAGTGGAAACCGGACCTGAAGTCTTGGCAGGCTCGACCCGCATGAAAGCGGGCAGCGCTCAGAAGATGATCCTGAATATTTTGAGTACTGCGGTCATGGTTCGACTCGGACATGTCTACAGCAACCTGATGGTCAACGTGCATCTCAAGAATCGCAAGCTGCTCGAGCGCGGAGTGGGGATAATCCGGGAGGTGACGGGCGCACCAGAGGATAAGGCACGTCAGGCTCTGGAAAAAACCGGGGACGTGAAATCCGCGATCGTGATGCTCCAGCTGCGGTGTTCCGCCAAGGAGGCCAAGGAGAAAGCCAAGGCAACGCCGAGCCTGAGGGAGATTATCGGGTAACCGGCTTTTTTTATCCACGAACCAACACGAACGAACACGAACAAAGACGTCTTGTTCGTGTTCGTTCGTGTTGGTTCGTGGATAAAAAAGCCTTCCGACCACTGCCGACGATTACTCGCACATCAGCAGTTCTTTCGCTCGCTGGGTGGCTCGAACGACGGCCTTTATCAGCGTCACTCGCAGCTTCCCTTCCTCGAGCTCCAGGAGTCCATCAATCGTGCAGCCGGCCGGGGTGGTCACGGCATCCTTCAACAGAGCCGGATGATGACCCGTCTCCAGGACCACCTTGGAAGCACCCAAGGCGGTTTGGGCGGCCAATAATGTGGCGACATCTCGCGGCAGGCCTACTTTCACCCCCGCCTCCGCTAACGATTCCAGGATGACGTAGATATAGGCGGGGCCGCTGGCCGATAACCCTGTCACCGCGTCCATGTGTTTTTCATCCACAATGACAGCCCTGCCAACCGCCTCGAAGAGCGTTTTTGCGAGCTCGAGGTGCCCCTGGTCGGCATAGCGTCCTTTGCAGATGCCGGTCATCCCGCAGCCAACCACGCAAGGCGTGTTCGGCATGCAGCGCACGACCGGAATTTCCGCCTCCAGAAGGTTCTCGATATACGATGAGGGAACCGACGCGGCTATTGAAATGATCAGTTTGCCTGGGTTCAGCTCAGGCCGGATAACCTCCACGACTTCCTTTACCGTCTGGGGCTTTACGCACAACAGGATGACGTCGGCACAGCGAGCGGCTTCGGCATTATCGGCTGAGACACGAATCCCGAATTCCTTGCCCAGCGCCTCGGCCCGCTCGGTGTATTTGTCGGTTCCATATGTGGTTTCGCGGCTGATCAGTCCTTTCTCCAGGAAAGCCTGAAGAAGGATACCACCCATCTTGCCCAGCCCTAACACAGCGACTCTTTTGTTCAGGTTTTGCATAACGTTCGTCCTACTGTACCCGCTCCGGAGCCGGCGGCGGTGTTTCACCCAGGATAACCGACGCGTCGGCGGCATATTTCTGAAGCTGACCGCTCAGTTTTTCGTTCAGGAGGACGATCGAGCGGATGCTCTGATAATTAAGGGGCCGCTTGACGCCTTTCTCATCCGGGACAAAAACCGGGTTCTCCTGGACGAGAAAAGCCAGGAGCTGGATCAGGAAGTTGGCCTCACCCGCAGCCAGCTTCCAGGTGAATTCACGGTTCAGGAATTCCTGGATCCGCAGATGCTGTTCGTTGTCTTGCATAGGAAGGGAGTAAAACACGAGGACAGGGGAAGTGTAAAGGATGAGCAGTTCCTCACCTGCCACCCGATTTTCCAAGTGACATGATGGGCAACACGCCGGAGGACTTATGCGAAGACTGATGCTGGTTGCAGTGACCATGATGGTGGCCTGTGCCTTCCTCGCTGAAGATGCGCTGGCCTACGAAATCCAAGGGGTCATCTACAGCCCATCGGGTAAGGGAATCCCGGATGTCTGGGTCGAATTGCTGGATGACGCGTACGGAATCATAAAGCGTGTGCGAACCGACGGGCTGGGGCGGTACCGTTTCAGCGCCCTGGCCGGAGAGAATGACTACATCATCCGAGTGCTGACCGACGGTATCCACCTCGGTCAGGAACGGCGCGTCGAGACCGGACGGGATACGGCTACCGCCCACGAGTCGACGGATTTCCATCTCAAACGACATCCCGAGTTTGAGTCGTCCGAGAAACCGGCCAACCCATCAAAACCCCCGGTCCCCTCAAAGCCCTCCGCTGCAGCCAGCCCGCCGGCAACGCCGACGGGGTCGGAGGCTCATGAAGTATTCGTCCAAGAGGTGCCGCCGGCCGCCCGCCAAGCTTACGAGGAAGGGGTACGACTGCTGGATAAGGATGCGGCGAATGGCCGCTTGAAATTGAAGGAAGCGACCGAATTGTTTCCCACCTACTTCGCGGCGCTGGAAAGACAGGGCGTTGAGTGCGTCAAGGCCGGAGAGTGGGAAACTGCGGCCGGTGCCGTGAAGCGGGCCATCGCTGTTAACCCAAGGAGCCACGTCAGCTACTATGCGCTCGGTGTTGCTCAGTACCAGTTGAAGCAGCTGCCTGAAGCCGGCGGAACCCTGGCCCAGATGCTCTCAATGGCGCCCAACTCCCCGAATGCTCCGTTTGCCCGCTACTATCTCGGCATGAGCCTCGTCAAAACCGGTCAATCGGACGAAGCTGAACGGCAGCTTCGGCTGGCCAAACAGCAGGGAGGCGGACTAATCCCGTCGGATGTTCACCTGGCGCTCGCTCAGATCTTAAGCAACACCAACCGGTATGCGGAGGCGGCCGGGGAAATAGAGGAGCTCCTCAAAGAATCGCCCGGAGCGAACGATTCCGAGCACCTCCGGCAGCTGGCCGCTCATTTGCGGGCCAAAGCGGCCTCACCCTCTAAACAGCCCTAACCGAACTCGGTCAGCTTACTCTTGCCGTCCGCTGTCTGCTATGCCATCATTCCCGCCACGGAGGATTGATGCGGCAATACACTAGGCTTCTGATTTTCGGAATCGTCACCGTCACCATGGCGGCACCTGGCCTTGCGGCGATGCAGACCAGCAATATCATTCAGGGTACTGTCTTCGACGCCAACCGGCGGCCGATCCCGGATCTCTGGGTGGAAGTACTGGACGAGGCTAATTCTCAGCTCGGCAGAACCCGCACCGACTCTGTGGGAAGGTACTCGTTCTCGCGGCTGTCATCGGGCATCTTCCTGGTGCGAGTCGCCTCAGACGGCATCCACATGGCGCAGACCCAGCGCGTGCAGGTCTCCCCCGCAGCTGGAAACGCGGGTTCCACAATCGAAAATCTTGATTTCTTTCTTAAGACGGACCCGAAATCGACGACCGGATCAGCCCCTCTGTTTGCCCAGGATATACCGGAACCAGCACGCAACGCGTATGAGCAAGGCGTTCAGCTTTTGAGCACGGACGTCGACGGCGGAATGACGAAGCTGAAGGAAGCTATCGACGCCTTCCCCGACTACTACGCCGCGCTGGCTCGATACGGCTTCGAGCTCGTCAAGTCAGGAAAATACGATCCGGCCATCGCGCCCCTTACCAAAGCGGTTGAGGTTAATCCGAAAGGTCAGGACAGCCTATATGCCTTGGGAGTCGCGCAGTACCAGCTGAAGAAGATGCCGGATTCAGCACAGACGCTTGCGAAGATGGTCCAAACCGCCCCGGACTCGCCCAACGCACCGTACGCCCGGTACTATCTCGGGATGGCTTTAATAAAAACCGGGAAGCCAGCCGATGCCGAGCGGGAGCTCAAGAAGGCTTACGAACAGGGACGGCAGCAAATTCCGTCGGATGTTCACATGGCATTGGCCCAGATCTACGGCAACAGCAAGCGCTATAAGGAGGCTGCGGCCGAGCTTGAACTGTTTCTGAAGGAAACGCCCGACGCGCGTGACAAAGACAAAATCATGGGCCTGATCAGCCAGCTAAAGGCCAAGGCGAAGTAGGCATTCTCGCGCCAGCGCGGTCGAACCTATCAACTCCCGCACGTCCCATCTCCGAGGGCCCTTGCACTGCACGGGAAGGCGGGGTTTTAACAGAGCCGTGAGCGCAGCGTTGTTTGCGGAGCGACCCGGCCGTTGCCGGTTAGCGGGAATTGATATGTGCGGCCGACCGGCAACGGCCGGGTCGCTCCGCAAACAACGCTGCGCTCACGGCTCTGTTTGATTTCCCTCGACTCCCCACAAACAAAAAAAGCCTGCCCGATTGCTCGGGCAGGCTTTTTTTCTTTGGCTGCCGCCGGCTTCGTTAGAAGCTGAAGCGGACACCCAGACGGATAGTACGGCCACCCTGGTAGGCACTCGGCATATCAATAGCCGTGTCCTTCCGTTGAGGAGCGGTGGGATCATTCAAGAACGTGTTGAAGTTGCTGATGATCCCGTTGGTGAGGACGTAGTTCAAAGCCTCCGGTTCACCGGTAACCGACGCGGGCAAATTCAACCCGGCGATACTTGCGGACACGTAGCTCGGATTACTGATCACGCCAAGCACGTTCGACTCGTTGAACATGTTGGTCAACGTGATGTCGAAACGAGCTTCGTACCGTTCACCGGCCTTGATTCTGTGGGATACCGCGAAATCAGTATTGGTGTAAATCGGTGTACGGCCCCGGTCGCCGCGGCCATAGAGAACAGCAGCAGCATACAGGGTGTAGTAGCTCGTGATTGGGGTGCCCGACTGGGCGGTTGTGAACATAGAGAACAGGGTCGACCCGCCCTTGGTCCGGCCGAACCAATCGAAGTCATACGAGGCCATCGCCTTGAATGAATGCGGACGATCGGTCGGGAGGGGACCGTTGTCCGGCACTCCCGCGGCGGTGAACCCGATGTGCGGCAGGTCGAAGAAGCGATTGACGCCCGGAGACGTGCGGCCCGCTTCGTCGGAACTGGCCAGACCGGAGTAGTTACCGTACAACCGGCTCCAAGTATAGGACAGGTTGTAGTTGTACTTGCCGGTGAACCGCTTATCCAACCGGACCTCCACGGCGTCGTAGCGGCGGACGGGCTTCGTGGTCTTCGCATAACCGAACATCTTGGCCGTTTCGGCATGCAGACCCTCGCCCGGGTTGCCGATGATGTAAGCCTCACTGCCTTCCGGGGTCGGGAAACCAGCGTCCTCAATGGCGTGCAGGACGTTCTTGTAGGAGTAACGAAGACCGAGCAGATGGCTGCCAGTGAGCTCGCGCTCGTACCCGGCCGTAAATTCTTCCTGGGTGAGTGGCTTCATGTTCGGGTCCACTTTCCCGGTGTAGATGTCGGCGCTCGGGTCATTAGAAGCAATACGGTAGTCGTACTGGCACTTCGACAATCCGCTGCCGCCCGAGATCGGGCACTTGCCGCCCAGCACATCCGGGTTACTCCCCAGAATCTTGGCCAACGTGTAGTAGTCGTAGTTGGCGTGGTCGGGCATGATCTCGAAGTAATCCACGCGGTAGAAGTCGCCACCGAAGGAACCGCGCGGAAGCTCGAATCTCAGACGGTCCTGGAACCTGGCATAGCTGGCAAAGATCTTCGATTTGCCATCATTGGTAAGATCGAAGGCAAAACCGAGGCGGGGCACCACCTTATCGAACCAGCCGAAATTGATCGGAGGAGCGTAGCCGTTAAAGGACGGCAGATCCTCTTTTTCCATCCGGATGCCGGCGTTGAGAGACAGACGCTGAATCGGCTGCCACCGATCCTGGAAATAAAGGGACTGGGAAGTGTTACTCGCCTCCCCTACTGTACCAAACCGAATCAGCAAGCCGGCGCCGATCGCGTTTGGACTCACGGGGTCGTCCCTGCCGGTCAGGTCGTTGATCGTATACCCGTAAGACAGATCGACGCGACCGAAGGGCACATACCCGTTCGCGACATCGTTGGACACCTTGGCGTGCTGATACCCGGTCTTTATTTCGTGGCGTCCACCGAAATTGCTCACGATGTAAGAGAAATCGCCCTCGAAGTTGTTCCGGATCGAGATGTCTCTAAAGATCTGGTTGTTTCCAGTCGGCAGAGTGTCCATGCCCAGGTTGCAGCCTGCGCCGGACGGCGGGGCATTGTTGATGCAACGGAATCTGGTAATCTCCGGTTTGAAGTACGAGGAAAGTTTCTCGTTCAGGTAGCCACGCGCATAGCGGAAACTGCCCGCGATGTTACTGGTCGGTGTCCAGATTGCCTGCGTGGAGACGTTGGTCGAATTGTTGCGGCCGCCCTGACGCGAGGTCAGATCGTTACCGGTAAGCGTCCCAACAGCCCCTCCGAAGTTAACAACCGGCACCGCACCTCCGAGGCTCAGAGAGTCCTGCGGCAAAACACCGTCTTCCTGATACGGGTTCCAAATGTAGGTTCCCGTGACACGAAGGGTGTCGGTCGGTGACGTGTCCAGGCGTCCCTGGAAGTAATCGGACCGGGTTTGACGAGTATAGGTATGCGAGGTCGTCGTCCCGGTGAAGATCGTCTTCGCAGCAAGGATGTCGGCGGACTTCATCGGGTAGTAGGTCGTGGTCCGGGTGCGGTTCTCAATCTGCGGGGCATAGCTCGTAAAAAACCACATCCGGTCCTTGACCAAAGGACCGCCGATGGAAAAGCTCGGGAAATGACCCTTGAAGTCGTCTTTGGGCAGATGGACGTACTGGTTGATCTGAGTGAAACTCGCGCCGCTGCCGCTTCTAAAGCGGTACAGGTACGGACGCGGTCTGGCGAAGAGGCTGCTCGGTTCGATTTCGTACCCGGCCTGGCCGTGGAAATCGTTCGTCCCGCTCTTCGTGATGACGTTCACGACGCCACCGGTCGCTCCGCCGAACTCGGCGTTGAAACCGCTGGTTTTGACCAGCACTTCTTCAACCATGGCAAACGGAACGTTGTTGTTCTGGTTCAAGACGCCCGTACGGAAGTTGCTGACTTCCAGGCCGTCAATGACCCAGGAGTTCTCGGAACCGCTCGCGCCGTCCACCTGGTATCCGCCGGCGTTGCTCTCGTATCGGGTTGCCTGGGAGAGCTTCAGCAGACTGGTGAGATTAGTCCCTTTCGGCGCAATGTCAATCACGTTGTTCGTGATGTTGGTCTCGATCGAACTGCGCGCCGGGTCGATCTTGGCTACGCTGTCGGCGCTGACGATGACCTGTTCGGACATGTCGCCGACCTTCAGTGAAAAGTCGACCGCGACGATCTTACCAACCGTCACATCTACGTCGACAAGCGAGGTGTTGAAACCGGTCATGCTTGCGGTCACCTTGTACTTGCCGGGCGGAACCTGCAAGAACCGGTAGGCCCCGAAGTCGTCCGTCAGCGCCTCACGAGTGAAGACGGCACTTTCCGCCTTCACGGTCGCTCCAGGGACGCGCCCGCCAGTCGCATCGGAAACCCGTCCTTCAATCGTTCCGGTGGTCTCCTGGGCGTAGGCGGGAGGCGCGATAAGCGCGATTAATGCTAAACAGAACAGTACCCCTAAAAGGCCGTTAATACAGGCCTTCCTACGAAAACTAGCCATAAAAGAACCCTCCCTTTTTTTGGTGGAGCGGTCCGACAGGACGAGAAGAAAATTACTGTTCCCCGAAAAACGCAAACTCTTAAGATCGCGTCACTTCTCCCTGCAGCCGCACGTGTCCGAAAAAAGTCAGTACGTTAATGCCACAACCGGGGGCCAAACTCAAGCAATATTTCTTTTCCCCAGAAGAGCTTGAGGGCACCCGAACAAATCGCCCCTCCTCAGGCAATCGGTCGTGGTTATTCACGCGTTTTGTAAGCAACAAGGTTGCCGATTTTTGCATCAGTCGGGTTCTCTTTTGAATACAACACTTAGGGAAGGGGAAATCACGTTTGTAAGAGAAGGCCGCTCCAATTTGTTGGATTTATATCCAAATGGTTGTAGGCGGGCTGGAGGGTGATTTGTCGGACCATTGCCGACCCGCTTTTTCGTTCAGGAGCCTGCGTTCCGTGCTTTCAGCGCAGAGACCCGGACCAGCACGTCATAATCACGGTCTTTGTGGAGGACAGTCAGACCATGACGCAGGGCGCAGGCGGCAATCAGGCAATCAACGCTGGATCGGACTGTCAGCCCCGCCCGGCGGGCCGCCCGGTACAAGTCAGCAGCCTCAAGATAGGTATCAAGGGGCATAGGCGCTTCGACTACGGGAAAGGAGGTCAGCGAATCAAGAGCGATACGGAAAGCGCTTTCGTCCCGGAATCCTTGAAGCACTTCCTGGATAACAGGAGGACAGGCAACGACTTCTTCGAGATCCAGGATCGAGTCGAGCTTCAAAGCCGTACCGCGGCTGAAAACCTCGACCCAGACGGATGTGTCAACCAGGTACATGGCGTTATTTCCGAGAGCGACGCCGCAAGGGCGAATCTTCCCGCATCTCGCCCAGATCCCCTACCCAAAGGCCGCTTCCGGCAAGCTCCAGGATACGACCAGCTTTCGCCCGGCGAACGAAATCCCGAAGGGCGCGTGAGACGGCGGCCGAATACGTGCGCTCTCCGCTTAACCGCGTCGCTTCCTCCAGGAGCTGCTCATCAAGCACAAGATTTGTGCGTTTCATATGCACAATATGCAAGCAATCGAAGGGGTTGTCAAGCTTCGGACGACCGTGCCATTCCTCTATAATCGATGAAAGGAGGATAGACCATCGTGAAAGTAGGTCGTAGACATTTTCTACAGGCAGCAGCCGTGGCCGGAGCGGGCGCTGTCCTTTCGATGGGTGAGTCGAGCGCCGCCGGCCAATCCTTCGTCGCGAAAAAGAAGTCGGCCGTCGATCGAGTGACGCTCGGGCGCACCGGCATACAGGTGTCCAGGCTGGCCATGGGAAGCGGGACCCGGGGGTGGGGACACGAATCCGACCAGACCCGGATGGGACCGGACCAGCTGACCAGGCTCTGGCGCTACGGCTTTGACCAGGGCCTCAACTTCTGGGAGGCGGCGGACCAGTACGGCTCTCACCCGTATATTGCCAAAGGGCTCAAGGAGGTCGACCGCTCGAAAGTCGTGGTTTTAACCAAGACCACGTCGGAATCGGGCCAGGGAGTCCGCCAGGATTTGGAGCGGTTCAGGAAGGAATTGCAGAGCGACTATATCGACATCGTTCTGCTCCACGCGGTAGAGGACGGCAAGTGGACCGAGAACCTGAAATCGGCCATGGACGCGCTGTCGGAAGCCAAGCAGAAGGGGATCATCAAGGCACACGGCGTCTCCTGCCACAGTATCCATGCACTCCGGGCAGCCGCCGATTCTCCCTGGGTCGATGTCGATCTCGCTCGGATCAATCCGGCCGGCATCGCAATGGACGAACGCCCGCAGGTGGTTATCGGAGTTCTGGAAAAGATGAAAGCCGCAGGAAAAGGCGTGATCGGGATGAAGATCTTCGGCCAGGGCGAGTTGAGTGAGACACCCGATAAGGCCCTGCGGCACGCCGCTCAGCTCGAGTGCCTGGATGCGTTCACCATCGGCTTCATGTCGTCGAAGCAGGTGGACGATGTGATCAAGAGGATTCCGGTCGTGTCGCAGGCGTGAGAGGGGGAGCACAGAAGACCGAACTGACCCTGCCCAACTGAGCGCCGGAGGAAAGGACCTCAAAGACCTCAAGGACCCCAAGGACAAGATAAGAATCTCATATCTTAGTCCTTGAGGTCCTTGAGGTCCTTGAGGTCGTTTCCTCCGGCGCTCAGTTGGGCAGGGGTCAGTTCTATCCCCTGAAAGTCTCGGCGTAGATCCGCTTCAGCGGGGCGAGGCAGTAGTTCTCGATGAGATCCTGCAGAAGCTCGGTTCGCGAGATCAGCTCGTCCTCGTGCCGCGGGTTGATCTGAAACAGGAGCCTTATGACATCGGCCTTGTCGGCACGGATGTCGAGCGAGACGGAGTGGCCCATCCGGGGATCGAAGTGCAGAAGGTCGGCGTAAGCGTAGCGTCCAAAAGCCTTATCGGTCCATGGCTTTTCGTAGCAATTCCGCCAGTAGTGGAGCTTTAAGCGGCTGGCGAAGCTGTCGTAGTCGAATTTCGAGGACTTGTTGTTGACGCTCGACTCGATCGCGATCAAGTCGCCCCTGGTGATGACGCGTAAACCGTAGGTCACCTGCAGGGTCTTTTCCCGGGAAAACTTGATGAGATGATTTCCGGTCGAGTGGAAGCGTTTGATCTCCGGTTCGAGCCCCAACAGTTCGCGGTCTTCTTCCGTCACGTAATCGGCCTTCACCCGATCATGCCATTCGGTAATGATCCGGCGCATGACGCTATCAAGCCGGCTCAACTTCTCTTCGCGACTCAACATAGGGGTTGTCCGGTGGTCGTAAATCATTGTGCGTAATTGCTCAAGAAAAGTAAACAATGTTAGAGTACAGCCGATGCGGAGAGTCTTAGCCGTACCGTTGGGCTTTGCAGCCATCCTGCTTTTTGCTTCTTTTCAGCCGCCGAACCGGCCAACCACTCAGAGCCAGTCGAGCCAGATTCGAGTCGAAGTTCTGGAGGTCAACGTTCTGGTTACGGTCGTGGATAAGCATGGCCGCTTCGTCACCGACCTTCAGCCCGACAGGTTTTCACTCGAGGAAGACAACGTACCCCAAACCATCACAACTTTCGTAAGGGAGACTTCCCTGCCCCTGAGTGTGGCTATGATGATTGACACCAGCGGCAGCGTCAGGCTGAAGCTGGAGTTCGAGAAGCGCGCCGTCTCGAGCTTCCTCCACCAGGTCATGCGGCCGGAAGACCAGGCAATGCTCGTCGAATTCGACACCGGGGCGACGCTTCTTCGCGATTTCACGAACCGGCCCTCGGATCTCGCCAATGAACTGAAAGGGCTGCGGGCGGGAGGCGGCACAGCGCTTTTCGATGCTCTGTACCGGGTGGCGAATGAGAAGATGGGCGGGGCCAGTCCGCGCCGGGTTATCGTTATCGTGTCAGACGGGGATGATCTCCACAGCAAGCGGCCGCTGGAAGAGGCGGTCGAAATGGTTCAGCGGGCGGAGGCAACCGTTTATGCGGTCGGAACAAGCAAGTTCGGCGCAGGGCGCAATGAAGACGGCGACAAGGTTCTGAAGGCGGTTACGGAGCAGACGGGCGGAACCGTCTTCTTCCCCTATTCCGAGCAGCAGTTCGAAGACGCCTTTTCAGTCATCAACGATGAACTTCGCAGCCAGTACAGCTTGACCTACATCCCGACCAATAAGAAAAAGGACGGCGTATTTCGCAAGATTAAGGTCAAGTTGAAGGACGATAAGGGCCTGTCATCGCGGTACAAGAAGGGATACTACCCGCCGGCCGAGGACACCAAGGGGAAATCGGAGTAGCGTTAAAGGACCTCAAAGACCTCAAGGACCTCAAGGACCAAAAGGAGAAGGACAACTTCTTTTCGTCCTTGAGGTCTTTGAGGTCCTTGGGGTCCTTTCCTTGGGGGTTCCTTACGACGCCGTGGGCAGCTTGCGGAACTCGAATTCCACCTGGCGCTTCAGGAGATCGAGTGCTTCTTCCTCGGACCTTCCCAGGGACGAAAAGGGCTTCACTCTGACAAACGGCCCGATCTGCGGCGCGCGGGCGGAAGCCAGTACGAACGGCCCCAGGGCTTCGGTCTCGATGTCGAATCGAATACCCTTAAATTCCCATTCCATTGTCACTTGACTATAGCAGAGCCACTGCTAATCGTGAATCTTCCTGTCCGATTCCAGCAGAACTGTCCCGTAATCGAAGCCGGCAAAAGTGAACGCATTTTTCGCCTTGCCCCGCACTTCGACTTTCGTGCCGCGGGCCGGCACTCCGCGCCCCTCGGCGACCACAAAGATTTTGCCGGTCTTGTCTTCGATCTCGTAAATCCCGTAGCCCATCACACCGTATGACTTGGTGACGATGCCACCCAGGTGCGCAGTGTCCTTCGTGAACTTGTAGGGATCACCTTTGACTTCCGCCACGGTATCCAGATCGCAAGCGGTCAAGAGGAGCAGAGGTAACGCCGCCAAAACGACCAAGATGCGCTTTCGGTTCATATCCTGTCTGACGGAAAAGCGGGGCAAAGGTTTCAATTCTGTGGGATTACGCGGAATAAAACGGGCGCGGGTTTCGATACAACTCGCCACAAGACGGCGAGTCACTCAACCGCCGCTTGAGCGGGAGTCGGTGGAAAAGCGGGATAATGAGGTCATGCCCGAGTTCTTCACCGTCGCCCGGGTCGAAGAGGTTCCCGAGGGGCAGGCGCGCGTTTATCAGGTCGCCGGGAGAGAGATCGCGGTGTTCAACCTCAGGGGGGATTTTCACGCACTCGACAACATATGCCCGCACCGGGGAGGACCGCTCGGCGAGGGCTTCATCTCTGGCTCGGAGGTAACCTGCCCCTGGCACGCCTGGAGCTTTGACATTAAGACAGGCGCCTACACCTTCGATCCGGAGCTCGCCGTCCAGACGTTTGAGGTACGAATCCAGAACGGCGAGATCCAGGTCGCACTCTGATCACAGGGCATCAGGCTCGATCTGAAGCGTGAGGATCAGGCGGTTGATCATCCCGAAAAGACCGATCAGAGTAACCATCTCGACGACCTGATCCGAGGTATAGTGGTTGTCCAGTTGGGTCCAGAACTCGTTGGAAATCTCGTCCGGGGTCGAGCGAACCATCTCCACCAGCTTCAATGCTTCCTTGTCATAGTAAGAAAAAAGGTCCGTCTGATTGTAATCATCCATGACCTTCAAATGGTCATCGCTCCAGCCCGCTTGCCTGGCGAGAAGCATGTGCCGGTCAATCGTGTATTTGCACTTGTCCAGCTGGCACGTACGCAGGATAACCAATTGCCGGGTCTTCTCATTCAGGCTGCTTTCTCCGGTGACGGACAGAAACGCATCGGCTATAGGCTTGAGAAGACGGTCGTTGTGGGCCACGGTCTTGATGAAGTTCGGCACATGAGCAATGCTTTGCTGAACGTCCGCGTAGACCGCTTTCACCCGTGCGCTGGCCGCATCAATTTGAACTGGAAGATATCGTGGCATCGGTTCCTCCGATTGATTATTGATGATTGATGATTGCCGATTGAAATAGTGAGGCATCCGCGGTTCGATCGTCAATCAACAATCAACGATCAACAATTCGCGCCGATTGGCCGACCTCCCGGAATTTTGGTAAGGTGAAGGGCATGGGACAGCGACCTCTGGTGCAACTCGGGACGGCCGAAGTCCCCAAAAGGAGGCACCCGGACTGGCTCAAGGTCCGTGCCCCTTTCGGCACCGAAGTCCACGAGCTCAAGCGACTGGTCAGTCAGCTCAAGCTACACACTGTTTGCCAAGAGGCGATCTGCCCGAACATGGGAGAGTGCTGGAACCATCGGGTGGCCACTTTCATCATTCTCGGCGATATCTGTACCCGGGGATGCCGTTACTGCGCCGTCTCGAAGGGAAAGCCGGAAGAGATTGACTGGACGGAGCCGGGGCGAGTGGCTGAGGCGGTGCACTCCATGGGCCTTCGGCACGCCGTCATTACCTCGGTCAACCGCGACGATCAGCCGGACGGCGGAGCGTCGGTGTTTGCGGAAACGGTGCGGGCGATCCGCCGGTCGACTCCCGGGTGCGCAGTTGAGCTCCTCATCCCCGATTTCGAGGGTTCGGAGGAGGCTCTCAACATCGTCCTTGAAACCGAGCCTGAGATCCTTGGTCACAACGTCGAAACCGTTCCTCGACTCTATCGTTCAGCCCGTGGCGGCGGGGTCTACCCCATTTCACTTCAACTGCTTCGACGCGTGGCTGATTCGGGCCGCCCGGTCATTTCGAAGACGGGACTTATGCTCGGCCTTGGCGAGACCGAGGAAGAGATACGAGACGTGATGGCCGACCTGCTCGAATGCCGTGTTCAGATTCTGACTCTCGGGCAGTATTTGCGCCCGAGCGGCTGGCACCTGCCGGTGGCCCGTTACTACCACCCGGACGAGTTTGCTTACTGGAGGAAGGTCGGAGAGGAAATGGGCTTCGTTCACGTAGAGAGCGGGCCTCTGGTGCGCTCGAGCTATCTGGCCGACAAGCAATTCGAGAGCTTTAAAGCGAAGTAAGCACGATCCTGGTACCGCGGATCCCGCGGGCTTACAAAGCCTTTTGTTATAATAGCAAGCACGCAGTTTCGGGCTCGAAAAACCGTATGAGCAACTTCTTCGGGTTTGCTGTTCTCTTACTGTTCGCAGGAGGGACGGTCGGGGGAATGATTGCGCTCTCCCAGTGGCTTGGCCCCAGACGCCGCGGAGCCGTGCATGACATGCCCTTCGAAAGCGGGAAGATTCCGCGGGAGATCATGCGCGGACTCTTTTCGGTGAAGTTCTTCCTGGTTGCATTGCTCTTCATCCTCTTCGATGTCGAGCTGATCTTTCTTTTTCCCTGGGCCGTGGTTTTTCGGGAACTCGGCCTCGGCGGTTTCATCTCGATGCTCATTTTCCTCGCGGTCGTGCTCGCAGGACTTTTCTATTCAATTAAAAAAGGAGCTTTGGAATGGAAGTAGATAAGGGCGGCGGAACGGAATTCGGCTTCTTTACGAGCCGCCTGGACAAGATGATCGGCTGGGCGCGCAAATTTTCCGTTTTTCAATACCCGTTCATTACCGCATGCTGCGGGATGGAATACATGTCGGTGGCCTGCGCCCATTACGACATAGATCGTTTCGGCGCGGGACTGCCGCGGTTCTCGCCCCGCCAGGCGGACGTCCTCTTCGTGGTTGGAACCATCAGTCAGAAAATCGCGCCGGTACTTCTCACCGTCTATGAGCAGATGTGTTCCCCCAAATGGGTCGTCGCCTTCGGGGTCTGCACGTGCACCGGCGGGTTTTACGACGACTACGCGACCGTCCGCGGCATCGACCACGTCCTTCCGGTCGACATTTATATCCCGGGCTGTCCGCCCCGGCCGGAGACCGTCTTGAACGGACTGATCATGCTGCAAGAGAAAATACAGAACCAGAAGCAGGAGGTCTAGGTGCCTGAGGCGGAGTGGAGCAAGACCCTCAAGAAGATCCAGGAGCAGTTTGGGGACCGGGTCATCGAAATGCACGCCCAGCTGGGGCAGGACACCGTCGTTGTCTCAAAGGCGGCGATCTTCGAGCTGGCCCGTTTCCTGCGGGACGACCCGGACCTTAAGTACAACTACCTGATGGACCTGACAGCCGTAGACCACTTCACGCGGAAACCACGCTTCGAAGTCGTCTACCACTTCCTGTCTCTCGAATATAACGCCCGGGTGCGCGTCAAAGTCCCAGTCGGGGAGTCTGATCCCGAGGTAGAAAGCCTCACGCCTTTATGGAAGATCGCCAACTGGCTGGAGCGCGAGACCTGGGATATGTTCGGTATCAAGTTTAAGAATCATCCCGACCTGCGGCGGCTGCTGCTCTACCCCGAGTTCCAGGGCCATCCGCTGAGGAAGGACTACCCGGTAACGAAGCGCCAGCCGCTGGTAGGACCGAAAGACCCGCAGGCATGAAGACTGTAGATCACGAAACAAACGAAATACAAGTGGCAAGTGGCAAGTGGCAAGTGGCAAGTGGCAAGTGGCGAGTGGCGAGTGGCACGAAACAAATTTTTCGTGTGTTTCGTGTGTTTCGTGGTTCAAAAGAAACCAATGAGCGATAGTACAACGATTACAACCAAGACACCGGAAGAAACCAAGCAGGAGGTCGAGAAGAGCAACAAGAACATGATGCTCAACGTCGGACCTTCTCATCCGGCGATGCACGGTGTTATTCAGATCTCGGTTGAGCTCGAAGGCGAAGTGATCAGGAAAGCGGACATCGAGATCGGCTACCTTCACCGGGCCTTCGAGAAGCACTCCGAGTCGGGGACTTATACGCAGGTCTTTCCCTACACCGACCGCCTCAACTACGTTTCCCCGGCGATCAATAACTTTGGCTACGCTGGCGCAGTCGAGAAGCTGATGGGGCTTGAGATCCCGGAGAGGTGCAAATACATCCGGGTCATCATGAGCGAAATCGCCAGAGTCGCCGACCATCTCACGTGCATCGGCGCCTCCGCGATGGAGCTCGGGGCGTTCTCCGTCTTCCTCTACATGATGAAGGCGCGCGAGTGGCTCTACGAGTTGACGGAGAACGTGACGGGAGCTCGCATCACGATCTCGTACGGCCGCATTGGAGGGGTCAAGGCCGACCTGCCGAAAGAGTTCACGGAACAATGCCGGCAGGCTCTGAAGAAAACCCGCGAGGTGCTCGAGGAGGTGGATGGCCTCCTGACCAGGAATCGCATCTTCATGGACCGGATGAGGGGCGTCGGAGTCATCTCTGCGGAAGATGCGATTAGTTTCGGCATAACCGGTCCCTTCCTCCGCTCGACCGGCGTCGCCTACGACGTTCGCAAAGCCTGGCCTTACCTGGTCTATGACCGGATGAACTTTGACGTGCCGGTGGGCACTACTGGGGACAACTTCGATCGTTACCTGGTCCGTATGGAGGAGATGCAGCAGTCTATGCGGATCATCGAACAGGCCCTGGATCAGATCCCCGAGGGACCGACGAATATCGATCACGAGGGGCGGGTGATCGAACCGGACCTGATGGCGGATCTCGGCAAGTTCGGCAAGACGGCCGGGTTGCTTAAGAATGAAACCCTGCTCGAGCCGACGCTGGAAGGGACGGGAAAGCGGGTCCATTTGCAGATTCGGGCGAACGACAAAGACGCCTGGATACCGCCGAAAGAACAGGTCTATTCGAACATCGAAGCCCTGATGAATCACTTCAAGATCATCATGCTCGGTCACGGAATCCGCCCGCCGAAAGGCGAGGTGTACAACATGGTGGAGGGGGGCAACGGCGAACTGGGCTTCTACATCGTCAGTGACGGGACGGACCGGCCGTGGCGGGTCCGCTGTAACGGACCGTGCATGCGTCCGATGGCGGCTCTCGCCGGGATCATCACCGGCGGCCAGATGGCCGACATCATTGCCACTTTCGGATCGGTCAACATGATCGCGGGAGAACTCGATCGATGAGCACGCAGGCGTTCGAATTCACACCGGAAAACCTGCAGGAGTTCCGAGATATTTTGAGCCGGTATCCCGAGCGTCGAGCAGCCCTCTTGCCGACGCTCCACCTCGCTCAAGAGCAGAACGGTCACATCTCGACGGAAGTCGAGGCCTACGTCGCCCAGATCATGGAATTGCCGATCGTTGACGTGCGTGAAGTGGTCACTTTCTACAGTCTGTATTTTCGACGTCCGATGGGACACCACCATATTCGGGTCTGCATGAGCATAGCCTGCATGCTGGGCGACTGTGAGGGGATACGCAACCACCTGCGGACCAGGCTTGGGGTAGCACCAGGCGGGGTGACAGCCGACGGGAAGTTCAGCTGGGAGGCGATTCCCGACTGTTTGGGTGCGTGCGAGCTTGCCCCGATGATGCAGCTGGACGGTGAATACTACGGGAATCTAACGCCTGAGAAGGTGGATGAGATTCTGGATACCGCGGATCACGCGGATAAACGCGGATAACGCGGATTTGCCATCCGCGTGATCCGCGTTTATCCGCGTGATCCGCGGCAAGTTACTCGACCGCCGCTGAAAAGGTAATATGCCAATTGTTAAGCTGGTTTCGGAGTATTTCGGTAACGAGCAAGCAAAGGACCTCGCCTGGTATCGACAGAACGGCGGGTACGAGGCAGCCCGGAAAGCTCTGTTTAAGATGGCTCCCAAGCAGGTCACCGACGAGGTCGTCAAGTCGAATCTCAGAGGCCTGGGCGGGGCAGGATTCCCGACCGGGAAGAAATGGTCCTTTGTTCCAGCCGACGACAGCAAGCCCAAGTACTTGACCGTTAATGCGGACGAGGCGGAACCGGGCACCTTCAAGGACCGCTACATCCTTGAGTGGGATCCCCATCGCCTGATCGAGGGCATCATCATCTGCGCCTGGGCGGTTGGGATTCACAAAGCCTACATCTACATTCGCGGGGAGTACGTCCGTCCTTTCCAGATCCTCAAAGCGGCCGTCGAGGAAGCGTACAAAGAAGGGATACTCGGCGAGCGGGTCCTGGGTCAGGACTTCAAGCTCGACCTGCATATTCACCGGGGAGCGGGTGCCTACATCTGCGGGGAAGAAACCGGTTTGCTCGAATCACTCGAAGGCAAGAAGGGTTGGCCCCGGCTCAAACCGCCATTCCCGGCGATCGTCGGCCTTTTCAACTGCCCGACAGTCATCAACAACGTCGAGACACTCTCCCATCTTCGCAACATCATTCTGAAGGGCGGAGACTGGTTCGCCGACATAGGTGTCGACCGCAACGGCGGGACCCGGCTGTTTGCGCTTTCAGGACGGGTCAAACGCCCCGGCGTGTATGAGCTGCCCATGGGCACGCCGATGCGCGAGCTGATCTATGAGCATGGAGGGGGAATCGTCGGAGATCGGAAGCTGAAAGCCATCATTCCCGGTGGAGCGTCCGCGCCGGTACTGACGGCCGACCAAGTCGATATTCCGATGACGTTTGACGAGTTGAGCAAAGTCGGATCGATGCTCGGTTCGGCCGGAATTGTGGTGATGGACGAGGAAGTGTGCATGGTGAAGGCCATGCAAACGATTGCGGACTTTTTTGCGCACGAGTCGTGCGGCCAGTGCACTCCCTGCCGCCAGGGGACGGGGTGGGTCTATCGGATCGTCTCTCGAATGCTGGAGGGGAACGGGAGCGTTGATGACGTAGCGACGCTGATGAGTGCGGCGAACAACATGTCCGGCACCAGCATCTGCGCGCTGAGCGACGGAGCATCGATGGCCTATCGAGGCTTCCTGACCAGGTTCCCGGAGGAGTTCGAGTACCACGTGAAGCACGGGAAGTGCGATGTGCAAGAGATAAGAATGGCAGTAGCCTGAGGTGCCGCGGATTACGCGGCACCTCAACCGCCGGTCCTTGTTAGAACTTATGCCCACTCTTACGATTGACGGACAACAGATCGTCGTTGACCCGGGGACGACAGTCATCCAAGCGGCCGAGAAGCTCGGAATCTACATACCGCGCTATTGCTACCATCCGGGTTTGTCTATTGCCGGAAGCTGCCGGCTCTGCATGGTCGAGATCGAGAAAATGCCGAAGCTTCAGATTGCGTGCCACACCCGGGTGGCGGACGGCATGCAGGTGATCACGACTTCGGACAAGGTGAAACAGGCGCGCAAGGCCATGCTCGAATTCCTGCTGGTCGATCACCCCCTGGACTGCCCCGTCTGTGATCAATCGGGCGAGTGCGATCTGCAGAACTTTTACATGGAAATCGGCCGTTATGACAGCCGGTTTCTGGACAACAAGCTCAAACGCAAGAAGGCGTTCCCGATCGGTCCTCACGTGGTGCTGGACCAGGAACGGTGCATCCTTTGCAGCCGGTGCGTTCGTTTTACCGATGAGGTAACGCACACCAACGAGCTCGGAATCTTCGAGCGCGGGGACCATTCCGTCATCGATCTTTATCCAGGGAAGCAGCTGAGCAACAAGTACTCCGGAAACGTGATCGATATCTGCCCGGTCGGTGCGCTGACCGAGAAAGAGTTCAGGTTCAAGTGCCGTGTCTGGTATCTACAGTCGCAGGATTCGATCTGCAACGGGTGCGCACGCGGCTGCAACATTCAGGTTCATTACAACACCGCTCGCCCCTACAAGTCGGACGGGCGCCGCATTCTCCGGCTGAAACCCCGTTTCAATCCTTTCGTGAACAAATGGTGGATTTGCGACGAAGGGCGGTACGGATACGAGTTCATCAACAAGAATCGGATTGAATACCCGCACCTGCGGCGCGCCGGGCAGCTCGAGTTGTCGGATTGGGACGCGGTTATGGAAGAAGTGCCGCGAGCTTTGAAGACCGCCCTCGAGAAGTATGGACCCGAGAGCATCGGCATTATCGCCTCGCCTCAGCTCTCCAACGAGGACTTGTATTTGATCCGCAAGATCTTTCAGGAGTTG
>Ga0105092_10000281_pt1 | contig 26015 bp, 17 predicted proteins | sample PPLLak2March2015_FD_87021 | JGI IMG/M metagenome (GOLD analysis project Ga0105092, IMG submission 87021) | Freshwater sediment microbial communities from Prairie Pothole Lake near Jamestown, North Dakota, USA - PPLs Lake P7 Core (1) Depth... | ecosystem: Environmental > Aquatic > Freshwater >... | reverse complement strand
AGATCCAATGATCATTTCTTCCTCACTTCGACATTCGACATTCGATATTCGATATTCGACATTCTGTCTTTCTTCTTCATCGGGCAGGCTTTTGGTTGCGGCCACGCCGCGCCGTGTAATTCGTGGATAGGTCATTGGAATAAAACAATATGAAAAATTTATCCTTGCTACTCATCCTTATCGTGACTGCGGTTGTTGCTACCCCGCTTGCGGCGAATGATCAACCGCTTCTGTTGCGGCATCCGACACTTAATCAAACCCACATCTGCTTCACCTATGCCGGCGATTTGTGGACGGTTCCCCGAGAGGGGGGCGAAGCGACGAGGCTGACGAGCGGTGTTGGCAATGAGCAGCGGCCACTGTTCTCGCCCGACGGCCGGACCATCGCTTTTACCGGCGAGTACGACGGCAATACCGATGTCTACACAGTGCCTGCGGGCGGCGGCGTGCCGAAACGGCTGACCTGGCACCCGGACGCTGACACGGTGGCCGGCTGGACCCCGGACGGGAAGCAACTGCTCTTCGTCTCCGACCGCGCCAGCTACTCGGTTCGCTTCTCGCGGCTTTTCACGATGCCGATCGACGGTGTATTTCCCTCGGACGTCCAGCTCCCGATGGCCTACGAGGGCTCCTATTCTCCCGATGGAGCACAACTCGCCTACGTACCCCTTCCTCGCGCCTTCAATGCGTGGAAGCGTTACCGCGGCGGGATGGCAACACCGATCTGGATAGCCAAAACGGCCGATTCGAGCACCGAGGCCATTCCCCGAACCACCTCCAACGACTTCAATCCGATGTGGGTTGGGGACAAGATTTACTTCCTTTCCGATCGCAATGGCCCTGTCACCCTGTTCTCGTTCGACACCAGGACGAAGCAGGTCCGCCAGTTGATCACCCACGACGGGCTCGACATCAAGTCCGCCTCGGCCGGCCCCGGGGCCATCGTCTACGAGCAGTTCGGTTCCCTGAATCTGTACGATTTGAAATCCGGGAAGACGACGAAAGTCAACGTGGGGCTGAACAGCGACATCCTGACCCTGCGTGCGAAATATGAAAAAGTAGCGAACCGGCTGGCGAATGCGTCCATCTCGCCCTCCGGCGCACGGGCTATTTTCGAAGCGCGCGGCGAGATTCTGACCGTTCCCGCCGAGAAGGGGGACACGCGCAACCTGACCAATACCCCGGGAGTTGCCGAGCGCGACCCGGCCTGGTCTCCAGACGGCAAATGGATCGCTTACTTTTCGGATGAGTCCGGGGAGTACGCTCTGCACCTGCGGGCGCAGAACGGAATGGGGGAGGTCAAGAAGATCGATCTGGGCAAACCACCCTCGTTCTTCTACGGCGTCGCCTGGTCACCGGACAGCAAGAAGTTCGCCTATACCGACAAGCGCCTGAACATCTGGTACGTCGATGTTGAAAAGGGAACACCCGTAAAGGTCGATTCACTGACCCGCGGAGGCGGCGCACCCAGCTGGTCGCCTGACAGCCGCTGGCTCGTTTACCAGAAGCCGATCGCCTCCTGGTATCGCGCTATTTTTATCTACTCGCTCGAGGAGGCGAAATCGCACCAGATTACGGACGGAATGAGCGATGCCGCCCATAGTGTGTTCGACAAGAACGGTAAGTACGTATATTTCACCGCCAGCACCGATATCGGACCTCGGGTTTTCGGGTTCGACATGTCGAGTTACCCAATGCGTCCGACCCGCAGTGTCTACCTCTGCGTCTTGAAAAAAGACGCTCCGTCGCCTCTCGGGCCTGAGAGCGATGAAGAGAAGCCCGCCGAGGAAAAGAAAGACGACAAGAAAGACGACAAGAAAGAAGACGGCAAAGAGGCCGTGAAGGCGGACGCTGATAACCAGACGAAGGACGACGCGGCGAAGCCGAACGACAAGCCGGATGAAAAGAAAGCCGACAAGAAGGAACCTCCCAAGGTCGAAATCGACTTTGAAAACATCGGGCAACGCATTCTGGCCTTGTCTGTTTCCCCCCGCAACGTCATCGGATTGATGGCCGTCAAGCCTAACCTCCTGTTCATCGCGGAATTCCCACCCGATCAGGCGGGACCAGATGCGGGCGCCATCATTCAAAAGTACGACCTTGAGAAGCGAAAGCTCGAAAAGGTCGTCGAAGGCGTCGGCAATTTTGAAGTATCGGCGAACGGCGAAAAGATGCTCCTGCGCCAGGGGCAAAGCTGGTACATCGCCGCCACCGCCCAGCCGTTTAAACCCGGTGAAGGCAAACTGAAGGTGGAAGAAGCCGAGGTGTACGTTGATCCCAAGGCCGAATGGGACCAGATCTACCGAGAGGTCTGGAGGATCGAACGTGACTTCTTCTATGATCCCAATCACCACGGCCTCGATCTGCAGGCAACGTCTGCGAAGTACCGGCCCTTTTTTGACACGATCGTTCACCGGGCCGAGCTCAACTACCTCTTCCAGGAAATGCTGGGAGAATTGTCGGTGGGCCATCTGTACGTCGGCGGAGGAGACATTCCGAACGCGAAGCGCGTCCCCGGCGGGCTGCTGGGGGCGGATTACAAGATTGAAAACGGCCGTTACCGGTTTGCGCGTGTCTACAACGGCGAGAACTGGAACCCGGATTTGCGGGCGCCTTTGACCCAGCCGGGAGTCAACGTCGTCGCCGGGGAATACCTCCTCGCGGTCAGGGGACGTGAGGTTACAGCTGCGGACAATATCTACAGCTTCTTCGAGAACACCAGCGGCAAACAGGTCGTCCTGAAGGTCGGGCCGAATCCCGACGGGAGCAACTCCCGTGAAGTAACGGTGGTCCCGATTTCCGACGAGACCGACCTGCGGAACCTCGCGTGGATCGAAGACAACCGCCGGAAGGTCGACCAGGCCAGCGGCGGCAAACTTGGCTATGTCTATCTGCCCGACACGGCTCAAGGCGGCTACACGTTCTTCAACCGCTACTTCTTCTCGCAGACAGACAAGGACGCACTGGTCATCGACGAACGCTTCAACAGCGGAGGCCAGGCCGCCGACTACATCGTCGACTATCTGCGCAAACCGCTGATGAGCTACTGGGCTGTTCGGGACGGCGAGGATTACCGAACGCCGTTTGGCTGCGTTCTTGGCCCGAAGGTCATGCTCGTCAACGAGTACTCCGGGTCGGGCGGCGACTTGATGCCCTACATGTTCCGACGGGCCGGGGTCGGACCGCTCATCGGCAAGCGCACGTGGGGCGGCCTCGTCGGAATTGGAGGGTATCCGACTCTGATCGACGGCGGCTCGGTTACCGCGCCTCACTTTGCCTTCTACACTCCCGAGGGGAAGTGGGAGATCGAAAACAACGGCGTGGCGCCGGACATGGTGGTCGAGCTCGACCCGAAAGCCTGGCGGGAAGGGCGTGATCCGCAGCTGGAGAAGGCGGTGGATTACCTGCTGCAGGAACTGAAGCGCAACCCGCCGAAAAAGACCAAGCGCCCGCCCTACCCGATCTACCACGGGAAACCGTCGGTGATCAGCGATTAAGGCGCTACGCGGCCCGCGTTCTTAACACAGCCGTGAGCGCAGCGCTTTTTACCGGAGCGACCCGGCCGTGACAGTCAGCAGGCGACCAGGCTCACGATGGGTGCCGACTGTTACGGCCGGGTCGCTCCGGTAAAAAGCGCTGCGCTTACGGCTGTGTTTCGGTTGTGCTACCATCGCTCTTCACACATTCAAGAGGAGTTCGAATGCAATCCATCACTCGCTTGCTGACTATCGCTGTGCTTTTCATATCCGCTGGCTCTTTCCTCGTCGCCGACGAGGGGATGTGGATGCCGCAACAGATCCCCGATCTGGCGCCCAAGCTAAAGGCGATGGGCTTTACCGGCAACCCGGCGGCTTTTGCCGATCTGACCGGGCACCCGATGGGCGCCGTCGTTTCCCTGGGCGGCTGCTCGGCCTCGTTTATCTCGCCAGAGGGACTGATCGTTACCAACCATCACTGCGCCGTTGGTGCGCTGCAGTACAACTCGACTCCGCAGAAGAATCTGCTGGTCGACGGTTTTCTGGCCAAGACGCGGGACGAAGAAATCTCGAACGGCCCGGGAGCCCGGGTGTACGTCACACAATCGGTGAAAGATGTGACCGAGGCAATCACGGGCCAGATTGACCCGAAACTTGACGACAGGCAGCGCCATGACTTGACCGATCGCCGAATCAAGGAACGGACCGCTGCTTGCGAAGCGGGCGGACTTCGCTGCCGGGTGGCCTCGTTCTTCGGTGGGCATAAATACTACGAGATCGCACAACTGGAGATCCAGGACGTCCGGACCGTTTACGCCCCGGCCGTCGGGATCGGGAACTTCGGGGGTGAAACCGATAACTGGCGCTGGCCCCGTCACACCGGTGATTGGTCGTTCTTCCGCGCCTATGTCGGTAAGGACGGGAAACCGGCTCCGTATTCGAAGGACAATGTTCCCTTCAAGCCCCGTCAGATCTTGAAAATCCAGCCGGCCGGCGTGAAAAGCGGCGATCTGGTCTTCGTCGTTGGATACCCGGGGCGCACGCAGCGGCATCAGACCTACGAGGAAGTGAAACTGACGACCGAGTGGACGTTCCCGCGAACCATCAAGAACTATCAGGATCAGATCGCGATTTTGGAAGAAATCGGCAAACAGGATAAAGAGTTGCAGATCAAGGCTGCCAGCAGGCTGCGCGGTCTCAACAACACCCTGACCAACCGCAGGGGCATGCTCGAAGGTCTGGTGAAGGGTGGAATCCTGGCCCAGAAGCAAAAGGCTCAAAAAGACCTGGAGACCTGGATTGCGGCCGACCCGGCGCGCGCGAAACAGTTCGGCGACGTCCTGCCCGCCCTGCGCGCTCTGCAGGCGGAGATCGAAAAGACCCGGGAACGCGACGCCGTTTTTGCCCAACTCTTCTCCTCCTCGACTCTCCTGACATCCGCTCAGAGCGCTTACCTGCTCTCGATCGAAAAAGCCAAGGCGAACGACATGGACCGGGAATCGAGTTACCAGCAGCGTGACTGGAGCCGGATTCGCGAGGGGCAGGAGCGCATCCAACGCACTCTGGACGCTCGGCTCGACCGGGTCCTGCTCCGCTATGCCCTGGGACTGGCGGCCGAGCTTCCCGCGGATCAGCGGATAGCGCCCCTTGACAAGGCCGCCGGGCTGACACCCGGAATGGCAAAGTCGGACGCGGCGAAGGCGATTGACAGCTACCTGGACAAGCTCTATGCCGGCACTAAGATGGCCGACAGAGACTATCGTCTGGCCTTGTTCGACAAGCCGACTTCCGAGATCCTTGCAACCAAGGATTCCTTCGTTGAGTTGGCCTATGCCCTCGACCCGATGTACCAGGCAGAGAGGGTTGCCGACAAGAAGCGCCAGGGAGCCGACTCCCGCCTGCGCCCGCGGTACATGCAGGCGCTGCTTCAGAAGGAAGGCGGCCTGGTCGCCCCCGATGCGAACAGTACACTGCGAGTGACCTTCGGGCAGATCAAGGGTGTCGACAGCAAGGACGGCCTCTACTGGAAGCCCTTCACTACCCTGGCGGGAATCGAACAGAAGCACACGGGCGAAGGGGAGTTCGATGCCCCCGCGCGCGAGCTTGCGGCGATAAAAGCGTTCCGCGGTGGCAAGAAAACCCCGTTCCTCCATCCTGAAGTAGGAGACGTCCCGGTCGACTTCCTTTCCAGCGTCGACACAACCGGCGGGAATTCGGGCTCGCCGACACTCAACGGAAAGGGCGAGCTCGTGGGTCTCCTCTTTGACGGAACCTTCGACACGATAGCGTCCGACTTTCTTTACGACAAAGTGCGGACGCGCTCGATCCATGTCGACTTCCGGTATGCCCTCTGGGTCATGTCCGAAGTCGACGGCGCCGGTCATCTCTTGAAGGAGATGGGGGTGCTGGACTAAGGCACCAGGAAAGGACCTGAAGGACCTGAAGGACAAGAAAGACGAGCCAAAGTTTCTTGTTGTCCTTCAGGTCGTTCAGGTCCTTGGGGGTCCTTTAGACTCCGAGCAGCCTCAGTTCATGCTCCAGGTTGGTGGTCAGGATCCCTCGCCCGACCGCCTCTTGGATCTCGGCGGCTGTCCAGAAACGACCTTCCTCGATTTCCTCTTCCTGCAACCGGAAAGGCCCTTCATAGATCATCTCGAACGTGCAAACATGCTCCGTCTCCACGGGGCTGCGCCAAACGTAGCGGTGGCGCTCGATCAACGCCGGTCTATCGGCTCCCTGCGGCTTGACTCCCAGTTCCTCCTGGAGCTCGCGCCACGCCGCCTCTTCATAGGTTTCGCCGGGACAGAGGTGCCCTCCCACGGAGGTGTCCCATTTTCCCGGCTGGATGTCTTTCGTCTGTGAGCGCTTCTGCAAAAACAGGTCGCCTGCCCGGTTCTTCACGAAGACGTGAACCGAACGATGAGCCAGTGCCGGGTCGCCGTGACATTTCGATCGCGGAGCAAGGCCGATCACTTCGCCGGCATCGTTGACGATTTCGAAGTATTCTTCCTGAGCCAAAGTCCTGTCGCCTCTTCTCGGCATTGTATCGTTATTTTCGGGTTAGAATGACCCTCGTGGCCAAGATGAGCGCGGGGTTGCTGCTGTATCGTATGAACGAGCGAGGAATCGAAGTATTCCTGATCCATCCTGGAGGGCCGATATGGGCCGCGAAGGATCTGGGGGCCTGGTCGATCCCCAAGGGAGAGCCGGACGCGGATGAGGAATGGTTAAAAGCCGCTATCCGCGAATTCGAGGAAGAGACAGGAATTGAAGCCGCGACCGGCCCCTTTGTTCAGTTGGCACCCATCACGCAGAAGGGTGGCAAACAGGTTTTCGCCTGGGCCTGCGAAGGAGACTGCGACGCGACGACGATCAAGAGCAACCTCTTCAGCATGGAATGGCCGCCCCGATCGGGCAGGCAGCGTGAATTCCCGGAGGCCGACCGGGCCGGCTGGTTTCCGCTCGAGGAAGCCCGGCGCAAAATCAATCCGGCACAAGTGGGATTGCTGGATCAATTGGAGGGGAAGATAGAAGCCAAAGGGTGATCTCTTTTTTGGGGTGCGGTCGCCATGCCCTGCTCTTTAGGCGGAATAGGCGCCCTGGACAACAAGTCAGGCTAAGGGCCGGGCTACTTCCTCACGCCGGAGGCGCGAGAGGAGAGTAGCCGGGGGTGGAGCCGTTTTCAGGCGACACCCCCGGGAAACAGGCAGCAAAGTCCCCCCACTCCGGCAGGAGTGGGAGGAGGCATTCCTCGCACCCCTGCCGGGGTGCGTTCTTGCGTTTGGGTCGTTTTCCGGGGGTGTCGCCTGAAAAACGGCTCCACCCCCGGCTACTCTCCTCTCTCGCCTCCGGCGTGAGAAAGCAGCCCGGCCCTCAGCTCTCTTGTTGTCCAGGCAGCACTTCCGTGCGGCGGCCGTTGCACAAAGCGGTAGCATGGCACTCCCAACTCCAGAAAGGGATTACCCCTCAGCCTTTCACTCTTCGCCGGAAAATCGCGTCCATCACGTTGCGGACGTACTGCTCATCGCTGATCCCCGCCCAGGCCTCGGCGGGAAACGGGACCGCCGAACGAAAGTGATCGGCCAACCGGGCAAAGAGCTCCAACCGCGCCTCGGCCTTCATCCGGTCCCGGCGTCTGATGGCTTCCAAAGCGACCCACGCTTCCCTCGCGCTGACGCTCTGCACGAGCCGCGCAACCAGGTGCGGGTAGGCGGTCAGTGAGTTGTACCGGCTCGATGCGACCAGGTCCAGGTCGGGCTCGACCAGAGTCGCTACCCGCGTCACAACGGTGTTTGCAGCCCAGTCGCCCAGGCGCTGATACTTACGGCTCGCCAGTACCGCAATCGCGCCCACCATGTAGAAAAGAGGCAGTTGGTCGACGGTGCGAAGCAGGTTCCGAATTACGATTTGCTGGGGCTGCAGCCTTAGCCCCTGAGTGTCGATAACCCGGAGGCGAAGCAGTTTCTTTCCGATGGTCTGTCCCCTCCAGTGCCACTCCAGGACAATCGAGTAGCCGATCTGGAGCACGAAGGCGATCAGCAGGCCGAGCGCATAGCTCCAATCGGGGCTCACGAGTCTCAGTAAACTCAACGGAACAGTAAACAGGCTGGTGAGAGCGGAGACACAGAAGAGATCGATCAGCCACGCCAGCATCCGAGAGAAGAGGCCGGCCAGCGGATAAGCAAAAAGCACGCCTTCAGGGGTGCGGATTTCCAAGCGTGCTTCGTGCATAGAGCGTGTTTGAACGGCAGAAGGTCACGTGCGCGGCTCTGTCGACTTTACACCGCCCTGATCTTCCTCCGAACCGCCGACGACAAACAAGTAAAACGCGAGCAGCATCATCTCCACGCAGCCGAAGGCGATCTTCACCCAATAGGGCAAACGTGGCTCATGGTACTGGGAGAAAAACGCCTCGACGATCCCGGCCCAAACCAGAAGGGCGGCCGCACCGAAGATCAGAATAACGAGGTCCGGCGAAACCTCCCTCAGGCGCCCGACGAGGGACTTTCGACGGTTGCCCGAAAGCCAGGCCCCGGCCAGCACGAACCCCGCCTGCGCGGCAATTAACGCCGCCGGGATTTCGATCACACCATGAGGCAGGAGCCACCCCATAAGGAAGACGCCCTCTCCAGCCAGGATGTAGTCGGCGGCGACGGCTCCGAGGATTGCCCCGTTGTAAAAGACAAGGATGCCCGTTCCGATGCCGGCAGTGACGCCCAGTGACAGGGCGAAAACCGACACCTTGATGTTGTGCGTCATGAGGAAGGCTGAGAAGCTGGCTTGGTTGCCGGCCAGGCGATCGGATTCCTTCCCCTCTTCCTCCTGGCGCACTCGCTCCTTAGGGCTGCCCGTCAGCTGTGGAAACGGCATCAGGACCGCCTTTGCCTCCTCATCCAGGTAAAGGGCAGAGGCGGCAAATACAACGCCTGCCCCCGTCAGCAGGGCGGCCAGGCCGAAGGCGCCCAGATGCCGCCGAAAGGCGCGCGGGAAGGCCCCGACCACGGCGAGAACCTGTATCTTGCGCCCGGGCTGCGTTTTCCGGGTCTCGTAGATCTCCGAATAGGCCCGGGCGACCAAAGATTCCAGGTATCGGCAAACACCCGGTTCATACGCCGAGGTTTGGATCTTGACCAGGTCGGCGCACGCCCTCTGGTACAGATAGTGGAACCGCTGCACCTCCTCCAATGTCAGGCGCAGGGCCGGCTCCCTCTCGACATGGTCCAGCTGTTTTTCCAGTTCCGACCAGTATTTCCGCTCTTCAATCAGAAAACGAGGAAGGTCAATAATCACAACAATTGCCTTTGTTTAACAGTCAAGTATTGGGAAATCAGGCTGCCGGCCAGCCGCTCAGGCTCGAACACATCCATGCGCACACCCATTCGAAAGAGAGTTCGTTGCAGCTCCATCAACTTTTGCCATTCCAGGTGGCCGGCCAGCGCACGATATATGTCTGCGACTGAATCGACCTCGTGATGGGCAAAAATTCGACCGGTCTCCCGAGGCCTCACCGTATTGACCAACACCAGGTGCCGCCGTGCAACTAATTCAATGTTACGCAAGAAACTTTCGGTGGTCACGGGATCCTCGAAGTCCGTTAGAAACACCAAAAGCGCACGTCGTCGTAATCGCCCTCCGATGAAGGAGCTCAGCTCCTGGAGATCGGGAGGGACGGGACGGGTGCGCAGATCATACAAAGCCTGTCGACACGCATTGAAATGCTGCTTTCCGCCGCCCGCCCGGACAAACTTCAGGACCCGGTCACTGTACACGAGCAGCCCGAACAGGTCTCCATACCTCTCGGCCGCGATCCCGACGAGCAATCCGGCAGAGATAAAATACTCAAGTGCCGTCATCTCCGAGTGATCTTCGTCACCGTTCGGCGCCAGCCCGAGATACCTGCCCGAAAGCCGGGAATTGTCGATCACGACATAGATTTCCTGGGTCTTCTCAACCTGAAAGGCTTTCGTAATCGGCCGGCCTCGCTTGGCGGTCGCCTTCCAATGAATCTCGCTGTAGCTGTCGCCTGGGACATATTCGCGCAGCTTCTCAAATTCCCGCCCCTGCCCGACCTGGCGCTGCAGGTGAGTCCCGGCAGTGCCGCGCAGAAGCATGGAAGCTGTCGTTTTCCGCTCCCTCATCAGGTCGGGGTAAACCCTCACTTCGCATTCTGTCGTCCGCCTCGAAAGGACAGACCAGAGCTTAAAAGGAGAGAGAACCACCAGCACATAGTCAGACAAGCGGTACTGACCGCGCCTGAGGGCCACGCAGGGCCAGGAGAAAGAGGAGGTGGACCGGGGAGCGAGAGCAAATAGCATAAGACCAGCCTCGCCGGCGTCCCTGGGAGCGCCCGCACTCCCAGGGAGGCCCGGCGCAAGAATCCCCTCCGGCCATACAACTCCCACACGCACCTCGACCCCGACATCCCCCAGGTTCGACACCCGAATATCCACTTGCCCCGGACGTGACTTCGTCAAACGCACCAGCGGCGGCAGGGTGAGCTGGAGGCGGGGAAGAGGCTTCGCGCCTTGGACCGCATCGATGATCAGAACGAGGACACCGCCCAGAAGTACAGCTGCGCAGGCGTACGGAAACCAACGGACAGCGATTCCGCAAGCCAGCAGCACAACCGCAGACCAGGCGATCAACCTCTTCTCGGGAACGATCATCTCGGAACTTCGACTCCCTGCACGATCCGGTCTATCACCTCTTCTATGCTGATCCCCTCGATTTCATATTCGGGCCGGAGTATCAGACGATGCGACAGGACCGGTAAAACCATCGCCTTCACGTCGTCCGGCGTGACAAAGTCACGGCCGGCCAGGACCGCACAAGCACGGCTGGCTTGCAGAAGCGACTGGGTGGCACGCGGCCCGGCGCCAACCAGTACGCTTTCATGCTGGCGGCTCGCTCTAACGATATCTACCACGTAGTTCAGCAGCTGTTCCCGCATCGTCACCCCCTGGAGGCCCTCCCAAATGGTTGCGAGGTCGGACTCCAGGAGCACGCACTGAACACAGCCTGCAGCCAGGCTCTCCTCCGGCGCGTCCGGCCCCAGCGTTCGCCTCGCCAGTTCGAGCTCGCCCTCGCGATTCGGAACGTCCATCTTGATCTTCATCATGAAGCGATCCTTCTGCGCTTCAGGCAGGGGATACGTTCCTTCGTGTTCGATCGGATTCTGGGTAGCGAAGACCGTGAAGTTATCGGGCAGCCCGTGTTGCTCGCGATCAATGGTCACAGTTCTTTCCTGCATCGCCTGGAGAAGGGCCGACTGCGTCTTGGCCGGCGCCCGGTTGATTTCGTCGGCCAGCAGGAAAGATGTAAAGACCGGGCCTTTGACGAGGACGAATTCATTGCGCTGCAGGTTAAAGACGTTCGTGCCGATAATGTCGGTCGGCATCAGATCCGGGGTGAACTGGATTCTCCCGAAATCACATCCCAGCACACGCGCCAGCGTTCTGACGAGCAGCGTCTTGGCGATCCCCGGCACACCCTCGATGAGCGCATGGCTTCGGGTCGCGATCACGATCAGGGCCTGATCAATCACCTCCGTTTGCCCGATGATGATCTTCGCGACCTCCTGCCGAGCCTGTTTGAAGATTCCTATGAGACGGTCAAGATCTGATGTCATTTGCGGACACTCCCTCCAATTCCCTGGGCGAGGAGGGTTATCCACGAATTACACGAATTACACGAATTGGTTCGTGGACAAATCAATTCGTGTAATTCGTGGATAGCCCTCCTCGCCCAGGGAATCAGCTCCTTACACCCTTTCTCACTATCGCTACAATCTGCCTGTACGCCTCGACAACATCCCGCCTTTCGTGAGCCAGCCTCTCTGCCTGATCCACGAGCTGCGCACCCGGTTTTTCGCTTTTCTTCCACTCTCCGAGGCACACATCAAGAAGCTCGGAGGGGGCCAGTGTGCGAGCGACCAACGCCGTGAGACTGGAGCCCCGGTCCCTGATCTCGAGGGGCCGAGTGTCGGCGGCTGACCGGGGAGCCGGCAGTAAGGGGACGCTATTGCGCCAGACGAACAGTAACATCACGATCACGAGGGCAGCCAGCACCCCGTGCAACTGGTACTTCCGAAGCAACGAGGCGACACCCGGATCTTCAGCCACGCCCAGGTGCCGCTCATAGAACAGGACGCGGCGCCTGGCCCCCACCAGCCACGTGAGGAACTGGGGATACCGCGCTTCCCACATGGCCCGGTTCGTGATCAGATAAGAGTCGGCCAGGAGGACGACTTCTCCGGTGCCCTGGGTGCGGCGGATGACGGCAGGCCGGCCCTGCCGGGCGTATACGGTCTTCCAAGCCTTACCCTTCGGATCAAGGGATACAGACCCGCTTGCGGGCAAACGGGCCGGCAGAGGGTCTTGCTCGTCTTGGAGGATCAACTGAGCCGGCCGCACCACGGTCCGCCCCGTGCTTGCGTCTGACACCGTCTCTGCGGCTTGCTTTTCCTCCGCACGCAGCACGACGTCGAAGATTTTCTCCCCCGCCGGCTGTTTGGGTTTCTCTTCCTTCTTCTGTTTTCGCTCCCTCGACGTGGCTTCGAGCAAAGAAACCAGCGGCGCCGCGGAGTCCAGACATACGACCAGGCGGGCCCCGTCATCGGCCAAACGCAACAACCGGGTCATTTCCTTTTCGTCACCGAGATACCAATCGAGGGCGGAAAGACCCGCCACGAGTACAGTGGTTTCAACCGCTCGTTCGATGCGGTTTGCCGGCCCGTAGTGACGTCCCACGCTTACTTCCGGCAGGCGTTCAAGCGCCTCGTAGAGGACCTGGGTCCCATCCAGTTCCGAACGATGAGACGAGAAGGGAGGATAGACGTCGCCGATTTCGAAGCCGAGAAACAGGAGCCAAAGGCCGGCGAAAGCAAAGGCAATGAACATGCCCGCTGCCAGCAGCTTCAGTAATGTGCGGTTCCTCATGCTTCGTCCTGTTGCTACAGCTCGCCGAACAGCCGGCGCATCTCCTCCACGTCGGCCCGGTCCGTTTCATGGCGCCCGTACCAGACCTTCTCGAACATACTGATCATGGCTTCAAAGACCGGGACCAGACTTCCAGCGCCCCGGTATCGTCGCCGAAGCTCCCGAAGGTAATCCCGGTTAGACTTGAATCGAGTAGGGGTAAGCAGCTCGCGCTTCCCCAATACCACGACTCCCGCCAAATAGAGGGCGCGAACAGCCAGGCGCGGCTGCCCCTGTTGCACCATTTCCCGGGCCAGATCCAGCCACTTCTCTTCGGGCAACTCCTCGGGACTCAAATCGGCCCGGGCAAGATCAACCGGGCTGCCGGCGGACGCGGGCGGGTGCGGCCCTGGCCTCCAGGAGCGGCGCTGCGACACGGTGCGCAATAACAGTACCGCCAAGCCCAAGGCGCAGAGCACGAGCAGGGCAATCGCGACTTGCCGGACCTGTAGTCTTCCTCCAGAAGCAGCTTTGCGGCTCGGCCCTGGTTCCGGCCGGAGCCAGCCGAGGACGCGGACAAGCCATTCCGCAAGCTTATTCAGCCAACGCTCCACGGCGCGCCCAAAGTCTCTTAGAATCCCAGCCTCTTCGGCCTTGTGAGCGTTGCGCGGAGCTTGCCAGACGTGCTTTCGGCTCTCGAGGACGATATCAATCGACCGATCGAGACTCGATTCGGAGACGGCCGGGCCTGCGGCTACCGCGGACAACGGAGGCCGACTCGTGTTCCTCGGATTCGCCGCGAAGGCGGCATGGCCGCTCGCCAGGAACAATGCCGCGGCGAGGACCACGCCGGCCGCCTTGCTTCGTCGGAGCTCGCTCAAGAGGTCGGCCCCGGTTTCAAGTGAAATGCCGTAAAAACAGCGGAGCACGTAGATGACGAGGACGAAAGGAGAAACCACGAGGTACGTCAGCACGGCGGCCGCAATGAGCATCTTGAGGTCGATCAGGCGAGAGCCGAGCCGGGTGAAAGTAGACTCGAGCCCCGTGAGCCACTTCACGAGATACGGAAAAGCAAACAGGCACGAAGCGATGTTGAGGAAGGCAAACCCGCAGATCAGCACCAGCACCAGCACCAGGAGATGATTCTGGCCGGGCCACAGCCGGGCTTGCCGCCAAGACTGCTTCAACACAGCTCCCCGCCCGCCCACCCCGGGAAGGGCCAGCACGGCCAGGTTATGATGAAAGGCAAAGGTCCAAGGGAGGGGAAAGACGAACAGCGGGGACAACGCCAGCCCGATCAACGAAAGGCCGGAGTACCGGAGGTGATTGCGCACGACCCGGGCAACCGATGAGACGTTCCAGATCATGACCCGCTCGCCGGCCTGAAGCCGCCACACTTCCGCCGCAAATGCACTCTGCCAGAGTTTCAGCCAGACGTACAGAAGGGCCAGCAGTGCCGAGTAGCCAACCACCTTTCCGGCGGCATTGGGATCATGCGCCATGTTCAAAAGGTATAGCAGAAAGACCAAAGTGAACGGCAACACCCCGAGATAAAACGCGGCCCAGGCGAGGAACGGGATCCGGCGCAGCAAACCGAGTGCCTCTTCCATCAGATCAAGGGTTTTCTTGCCTTCCAGCTGCGACATGGGCCTTATGAAACCGTTCGAATGAGGAAAAGGACGAGTCTTCCCAGAGTGTAGAACATGACCCAGAGAAGTAACCATCCTCCGACAGGAGCGAGAAGCCCGGTGACCCCTTGCCACCTCCTCCCGGGGTGCGCGGGCCTCGCCATCCGCTTGGCCAGACAAACGCCGCACAGAATAACGCCTTCATGCTCTGACACGCACTCGCGGCAGTACGCCAGCCTGCACCTGGAGCAGCGTGCCGCCGCTTCTCTGCCCGGATGGTTGGCACATCTTTGAGTTGATACCGTCGGCATAAGTTCAAAAGCCCTGGGATCGCAGCGTCGTCACCTCCGCCGTTCAGGTAAAACCAGGCTCGCCAGCCCGATAAACCCAACTACCGCCGAGAAGACCGCATTCACTGCCACCACCCAAAACCAGAATGTCGAAGTATGGGGCGATGTTCTGAGCATATCCCACGCGAAGTTGACCTCGAAAGCGGCCCTGGGAGGCCTGGAAATGCTCGTCATATAGACCCCGTACGCGTACCAGAGAAGAAACACCAGACCGTCAACCGCAAAAAGCGCCCACCCGATCCGCCGGAAGAGAACGCCGGCCGCGCGACTGGTCGCCGCGCAGGTGATCCCGACTCCCAACAGAGTGACGGTAAGAAACAGTTGAACGACGCGCAGGGCATAGGAATCCCAAATGAGAAAACCGGAGAGGAAAGCGGCGTTCAGAAGCGCCAAAGAAGTAACAACGACTCGCAGGAGAGTCGAGCCGGCCCCCACCTTGTCCAACGGAACCTGCACGTCGGGACGGGGGGTCAAGCGAACTTCAGAGGTGACGGCCGGCGCGGCGCCCGGAAGCAGCAGATCCTCGGACACAGGCCCCTGAACCAGTTCGGCCCGGTACGTAAGATGAAAGAGGATCTTGCGAGCGGATCGTATCCTCCCCAACGCACGCAGCCGGGCATTTTGGACGGGCGTTATCACATGGCAGACACAGGTAGGTCCGAGAATAGCGTGAACCAGCCAGGCGAGGGCGAACGAAACTGCAAGCGCCAGCAGAATCCAATCGACGGTTCGCCCTGAGCCGGGGTTCGACCACCGGAGGCCGACGCCGGCAGCCGCGACGGTGAGCCCGCCAAGGAACAGGTGCATCCAGAAACCGCGATTCGTCGCCCTTAGAGTGAACGCCCGTATGTCATCAAAGTAGAAGCGTTGGTGGGTCTCTTGAAAACCGAGCACCTCCATTTGAACAAAATGATCAGAACCCTCCCACAGCGACCATGACCCGAGCAGAGTGGTTCTGGAACGGGAGAGTAGTCGGTAGTCCTGATTGTCGCCAAAAAGAGTCGTCACCATCTCGGCTGATCACACCCCCATGGTGTTCCGGTAGTTGGGCGGAGTAAACACGACATACATCCACAGAACGAGGAAGAGAATCTGCATCACCCCGAGCACGAGGCTGAACACCATGGTCCTCCTGACCGACGGTCGCTCGCTTCCCGGTGCGGTCCAGTACTTAATGACAATAAACAGAGCGACCGGCACGGTGACCAGGGAAGGGCCGCAGCAAAACAACATCGGCAGCAGAGTGACCGCCAGCGCTATTCGGTCATACCGAGTGATGCGGTCCGGGAGTTGGGAAAGGTTGCCCTCGACGCGCTTCTTGTCAAAGCAGAGGGGGCACAAGTGCCGTCCCCTGGCTTCCATGTCACACAGGGCGCACAGAAATCTGCCGCATCCTTCACACTCGATGGTCGCCTGCCGGCCCGGATGATTAAAACAGCCGGCCTCCCCGGGAGCAGCCGGACGGGTTCGGATTTCCGCGGTTTGCGGGCGAAACAGCGCCGGCAGGAGCCAAAACTCGAGGTTTGCGGCGCACGACGGGCAGACAGCTTCCTGATAATGGGCGTCGGCCGGGAACGACAGCAGGGACAGGCATCGGGTGCAGTAGAGAGAAGCTCCGGCCATCTCAGACCATTATCACCCAAGTGTTACAGATTCGGTCGTGAAAAGCCCGGCGCTCTGAATCAAATGCCACCATAAGGTACCCAATCCCCAACATGAGGCCGCTTACGATCTCGGCCGCATACCTGCCGAAGGCGCGGTAGTATCCGGGCGGCCCGCCGGCCGTGGTAATCCTGAGGCCGCACGCCATCTTCCCGAGCGTGGCGCCGTACTTCCCGACCATCCAGGTGCTGTACAGCGCGGCAGACACGAACTGAACCGCGAACAGCCCGCCGTATAGAAGCAGGAAAATCCAGAGAAACTGGGGGTCGTCCGGGTCAAAGCGTTTTCCGACCGCGGACCCAAAGAGGGCAAGCATCAGCGCAACAGAAACCAACGAGTTGAATATCCAGAGGATGAACGAATCGATCATCTTCGCCCCGGCGCGAATCCAGAAACCGGCGCGGTTGCCCTCGTACGCAGGAATGCCGACGAAAGCCGGCACCAATCCCTCTTTCAGCCTCTGGAGATAGAGCGGCTTGCACGCACCGCATACCCGGTGAGACCGGAAGTCGATCAGGTCATCCGTGGAAAAAAGCCTGCCGCAACAGGAACAGGTGTGAAAACCGGCGAGATCGGTCTCGGGCAGCTCGGCGGGGAGGGCGCCGTATGGCACCCAGGCAGGCAAACCGGCCGTCCAGACAGGAGTTGTCCGTGTCACCACGCCCGTCCGAACCAGTTCGTCAAAGTGCACCTGGCCGACAGGCCCCGCCTGAGTCCCTGCCGCCAGGAAATGCCACTCCCGGCCTTTGCCGCTCGCGTCCACCGAAAGAGGGTGATGGATTTGGGCGGCAAATGCAAGAGCGGGCCGAGAGACGCGAGCGCAGCCAGCCTTTGGAATGCGGTGGCCATGCCTCCAAAGGCTCGCTGGCGCTCACAGAATCTGGTCTTTATTTCCGCACCGGCGCCGGCGTTTCCACCCATTTCAAGTTAAACGCGTAGTGATTGATGCTGGTGATCAAGTGGATCACGCCGTTCTTCCCCTGGCACACCGACATATACCCGCGCGGCTCCGCACTGCTCGGTGTCATCTTGAAAGGCCGGCCATCGGTTGTCTTCAGATCCCGTCCGGGTCCGTCATCGCTGACCAGGCGAATCCTTGGCCAGGTCTTCCCTTCATCGTACGACACCGCGGCGAACAGTCCTTCAACCGCCCGCTTCCCTCCTGACGCGTCGGTTACCGTGAACGCCTGCGCCCCTTCCCTGGCGGGCGGGGCGAAAGACGCGAGGAACAGCGGGCCTTCCTGGAGCCGGAGCAGAACCAGGCGTTGGCCGCCTCCAACTGGCGGGAAGATACTCGGCTCGTATTTCCATGACCGCCCCATGTCGGCCGAAATGCTCTTGGGCATTTTCCCCTGGATATTGTCGCCTCTGCCGAAGGCGAGGAGACTGCCGTCGCGCAGTTGGGTCACACCGGCGTGGATACCCGCGATCGTTCCCCCGGGATCTGCCCAGGTTTGCCCGCCGTCGCGGCTGATCAGCAGGGCCGTGCCTCCGCTCCCTTCAGGCGTGGCGTCACACGGGAGGACCAGGTAGCCTTCACGCGTCCGAAAGACCGATTCGACCGGTTGATGACGCGGCCCGCGCTCCGGGGCAATCAGTCGCGCGCGCGACCAGGTCGCGCCGTTATCGGTCGAGGTGCGCAAGATGACGGCCAATGGGCCCCAGGTGGCTGCGGAGGAAAGGCCCAGAAATTGGTAGATAGTCTTTTGACCGTCAAACCACAGAGCCGGGGCATGATCATTGCGATCCGGTGCATCCCAGAAGAGAGAGGCTGGTTCCCACTGGTCCTTCCCGTGTCGCAACCGGCTGCTGGCCACGGTCATTTCCCTCCCCCGCTCGGTCACGGTCGTGTACCAGATGGCCAGCAAATCGCCGTTTGCGCACTCGATGATCCCCGGATCATGATTGTGGCCGGAGAAGAGCGGGCCGAACGATTCGGGCGGGATCTTGACGTATTCGCGGGGGCTGTGGAAGTAAGGCTGGCGGGCGTCGGGACCGCGGCGAGGCGCCGACTCCTGATTGACCTTCTCCCTTGACGTCCGATGGTCTGAGGCGGGCAACGGTGCGGTCTCAGGCATCGGTCCGAGCGCCACCCTGAACCCGATCATATGGCTCTTGTCGTCAGGCAAAGCGCCCAGGCGGTTGGCCGACCGGAGATAGAAGGCGACCGTGCCGTGACTGCCGCCCCGGGTGACTTTAAAGTCCCCGTCGCTCCTTCCGACCGGATCCTGCTGGTTTCCCGGTTCGTAGGGGCCGTACCAGTCGGCGCACCATTCCTCGACATTGCCGTGCATATCGAACAGGTCCCAGGGGTTCGGGGGCGTCTGCCCGATCATCAGCCGAACCACTTCCTGGCTGCCGCGACTCGAATGCGGCTCGGGATACCAGCTGTTGTCGGGATTCTTCAGAAATTCGGGGGGCAGGGTTTCACCCGTCGAGAAAGCGGCAGTGGTGCCGGCACGGCAGGCGTACTCCCATTCGGCCTCGGTCGGAAGTCGATAAGGACGCCCTTCCTTCTGTGAGAGCCACTCGCAAAACGCCTTCGCCTCTTTCCAGGAGACAAACACCACTGCTTCCTTGTCGTCGATGGAAAAACCGCTTTTGCCCCGGAGATAGGCGTGCAGAGGATCAAACTTCTCATACTGCTCGTTGGTCACTTCGAAAGCCCCCAGATAGAACGGCCGGCTGATAGTCACCTGGTGAGCCGGCTGCTCATCATAGTCCCCCTTTTCGGGGATCCAGATGGCCCGCCGGCTTCCGAGCTCCGTCACCTTTACGACTTGCTCGGCCAGAGGCTTCCCCTCAAAACCCATCTGAAAGGATCCCGGCTCCACGCGCACGAACTCCATTCCAATCGAGTTCGTGAACTTTTTACCGTCCGGGAGCGGGGATTGGGCGGCGGACAAGAGGGCTAGAGAGGATACGATCGCGAGTGTGAGTTGATGCTTCATAAGCGGTTTTAAAGGTCAGATTGAAACGACCTCACGGACCTCAAAGACTTCAACGACAAGAATGCCGAACCTCGTCGTTGAGGTCTTTGAGGTCCTTGAGGTCGTCTTAGCAGGGCGTTTCACTGCGACCATCCCGGCAACGAGACGGTTGCCTGGTAGTTCGAGTAGTTGTAGAGCGGATTGCGGCGCGGCTTGTACAGGCGCCCGCTCTTCGGGCTATCCGACTGGGTGTAGACCCAGATTTCGTACGGGTCCCAGACGACCACTTCGTCCCGGCAGTCGCCCGTTATGTCCAGAACCGCGTTGCACATGTCCGGATGGCCGTCAGCCGGAAACAGGACAACCGGCCGGCCACGCCCATCGTACATCCCACCCTCTTCGACATTCGCCGAATGCACGAAATACTCTTCGCCGTTTCCCGTCCAGTTCACTGGAAGACACATGCTCCCGTATTGGTTCGGCTCGAGATCCTGGTAAATGTTGCCGTCGGAATCGAAAAAGTGGAGGATTCCCTGATTCCCCCAGAAATTGATAGAAACGATCTCCAGCCCCGGGAGATCCGATCGGAAATTTGCGATCGCGGGGTTCTGAACGTGCCCCAGTAGATGGTGCTTAGTTATTTTCCCGCCCGGGTCGACGAAGAGCGCGCCGTGATCACTCGCCGCCCAGAAGATCACCGGTTTCCCCTTGCCCTCACCCTTCAGGTCCGCGATCGCAATCCCGTCGGCGTGGTCTTTGACCTGCCCTTCGAGGTTCCACAGTTGGCGGCCGTCGTGATCATACAGGGCATAGCCAATAGCCAGTTCGTCTTTCCCATCTCGGTCGATGTCGGCGGCAAACGGGTAGTGGCCGGTCGTGCATTTCCCTTCCCACAACGGTTCCAGCTTGTCGTTGAGGACCCAGAAGTGCCAGTAACGGTCCTTGATGACGACGTCTTGCGGGCGGCCTGTCCCGCGCAGGTCACAAAAGAAAAGGCTATCCCCCAGGATGTGCGGGAAGGCATCAGCGGGCGGCTTGCTGCCGGGAGTCGGGGCCTTGTACTTCGTCTTGCCGGTTGCCCCCTCCGCAACGATGATTTCCTGGTTCATGCAGTAAACCACTTCATTGCGTCCGTCCGCGTCCAGGTCGTGAATCTGGAAGGCGACATCGTTCGTGAGGCTCTTCTTCCAAACGTCCGGTTTCCCGATCTGCCAAAGCGTCTTCCCGTCGAAGGTCATCGCCGTCAGACAGCTCAACTCGCTGTACTGGTCGCTGGGCCCGTGATGGCGCATTTGCCCTATCAGTACGTCGTTCTGCCCATCCCCGTCGAGATCGCCAAAGCGCAGATTGCGACCAACGCCGAAGCCCGTTGTTTTGATCTTCTTCCAAAACGTCGGCTTGGGATTTGCCTGGCGCAGGCCGGCCAACTCCTTCTCGACTCCGGCTCTTTCCCTTTTCCACCGCGCCTCTTCGGCCACACTCGACTTCACGCTTACCCGGTAGAAGCGGGTGGGGACATCGGACGTCAGACCAATGCGGCCGGCCTGGAACGTCTGATCGTCGGCCTGGAGGCGGACGCGGCCATTGAGATCGGCGTCCAGGTGGCTCCCGGCCACGCTCACCCGCGCCTGCAGACGCTCGTTGGCGTTCGCCTTAAAGGGAGCCTGCGCGAGTACTTTTTCGAAGGGTTGGTGAAAGTCAGTCTCATGCCGAACGAGCTTTAAAACGGCACTGCCTTCCTGGACGCCGAAGAAGTAGTAGCAGCGATCATTTCGATACCTGAAAACCACCCCGCTCTGATCGTCGGTCGAATCCGGGGCGAAGTCGACCTCGAGTGTGTAATCGCGCCAGAGCGGATCACCAGCCACAAGCATCGGGTGAGAGTGCAAGGTTCTTTGATTGCGAAAAGTCTGGTACACGAGCCTTTGTCCGCCGTCCTCGATGACTCTCCAGGCTCTCTGAGATTCGGGGTCGGACAGGAAACAGGAGACGGCCCAGTGTCCTTTGGGAGCGGCTTCCGGCAGGTAGTGATATTCCGTGTGAGCGCCGACAACGCTGGAGAAAAGACCGGCTTTCAGGTCGGCGAAGCAGTCTTCGAGCAGGATTTTCTGGTCGGTACCCGGTTTCCCGGCTGCGCCGAGTTGAAAGCCCAACACTATCAAAGCCAACCATCGTAATCGCATATCGGGCACATGATATCCGCGAAACCGGGCAAAAAGAATTCCAAAGTCGGTTCCGGAGGTTCGCTCGCAGAAAGACCTCGCTTCCCGTATGTGGGTTCTGGTTGTATCATCTCCCCTCATGTCACGGTTCATACATCGTCTCTGCGTAGTGGTATTGGCTCTTTTCTCGATTTCGACACTCCTCTCCGGCGCCGACACCTCGAAATCGCTGATGGTTTCGGCCAACAAGCGCTTCCTGGTTTATGACGACGGGAAGCCGTTCTTCTATCTGGGCGACACAGCGTGGGAGCTGTTTCACCGGCTGAACCGCGAGGACGCCGAACGATACCTGAAGAACCGGGCTGCGAAGGAGTATACCGTCATCCAGGCGGTCGTCCTTGCCGAGTTGAACGGGCTGGTGGACCCTAACCCCTATGGCCAGGTACCGCTTATCGACAACGATCCGACCAGGCCGAACGAGAAATACTTCGAGCACGTCGACTGGATCGTCAACAAGGCAAAGGAAGTCGGCCTCTTCATCGGCATGCTTCCCACCTGGGGCGACAAGTGGAATAAAAAGTGGGGAGCCGGACCGGAGATCTTCACCCCCGGGAACGCCGAGTCCTATGGGGAGTGGCTGGCGAAGCGCTATCGCGATCAGCCCATCATCTGGATCCTGGGCGGTGACCGTCCGATCGACAACGACCAGCAGCGGGCTGTCGTCGCGGCGATGGCGCGGGGCATCAGGAAAGGGGACGGCGGGAAACACCTGATTACTTTGCACCCTACCGGCGGCCAAGGGTCATCGGAGTGGTTCCACAACGAGGACTGGCTCGATTTCAACATGCGCCAGAACGGCCACGAAGTAAATTTCGCCCCTCGCTACGCCCTGACCGGCATGGATTACGCACGGACTCCGGTTAAGCCCGTTATTGACGGTGAGCCGATCTACGAAGACCATCCGATTTCTTTCAAGGCGAAGGAATTCGGTCATTCCATTGCCTCGGACGTGCGGCGTCCGCTTTACTGGGACCTCTTCACCGGGGCCTGCGGTCACACCTACGGGCATCACTCGGTCTGGCAGATGTGGGCGGCGGGACGCCAACCGATCAACGGCCCGTTGATGCCGTGGCACGAGGCCATTGACCAACCGGGGGCAGGGCAGATGCAGTACGGACGCGCTCTGCTGGAATCCCGTCCCTTCCTGACCCGGATCCCGGACGACTCGGTCATAGTTCCGGCCGCAGTGCCGACCGCTGTTCCCGGCGCCGGGCTGAAGCGGATTGTCGCCACTCGCGACGAGCAGGGCAGTTATGCCATGGTCTATTCTCCGGCCGGACGCGCCTTCAAGGTACGAATGGACAAGGTAACCGGAGCCAAAGTGAAGGCGTGGTGGTTTAGCCCGCGCAACGGCCAAGCCACCTCCGCCGGGGAGTTTCCGAACACCGGTGAGCGCGAGTTCCAGCCACCCGACAAGGGGGAAGACCTGGACTGGGTGCTGGTTCTCGACGATGCCTCGAAAGGCTTCCCGGAACCGGGGAAAAAGCGGTAGTCAAGAGGTTTTGCCTGGGAGCGCAGGCGTCTCGCCTGCACTCCCAGGGAAAACGTCCTTGGCCATCGTGCCTCTTCACGGGCAGCGGTCAGCGGGCAGCCTCACTCATACCTCAACGCCACCAGCGGGTCGACGCGGGAGGCCCGGCGGGCCGGGAGATAGCAGGCCAGCAGGGCAACCACCGCGAGACCGATGGTCAGGCCAACCACTAACGGTGGACCGGCCTGAACGAGACCGAACATAACCCGGGGGAGAACCCGGATCAGAAATATCGACACCAGGAAGCCAATACTAATCCCGACAATGATCAGCGGAGAACCCTGCCTGATGACATGGCGGAGGACCTGGCCTCGCGCTGCGCCAAGAGCCATCCGCACGCCGATTTCCGGGATCTTCTGAGAAACGAAATGCGACATGATTCCGTAAACCCCGGCAACTGCAATCAATGATGCCAACAGGCCGAAACTTCCCACCAGTCCAATCAGGAATCGGTGTCCCCTGGTGGCCCCATAGAGGTAGCCTTCCATGGTACGGAAAAAGGCGGCTGCGTCGTTCTGGCCTACGGTGATGACCTGCGCCTTGATCTCCGGGATCAGCGATTCCGGGTCCCGCTTGCTCCATGCCACCACGCTCATCACCGCCCGAGGGTCCTGCCGATAGGGAACGCAGATCTCCATTTCCTCCCGGTTGGTATGGCGGAGGGAAGTGCGGACATCCGCGACGATCCCCACAACGGTGTGAGGAACGGCGTTAATACTGAGGGTGTCGCCTACCGGGTCCTTGCCCGGCCACAACCCGGCGGCCGCACGCTGGCTGACGAGAGCAACCCGAGGCGCTTTATCGTTGTCAAAATCGTTAAACATTCTGCCCTTGGAAAGCGAAATCCCCAAGGCCTTGAAGTAACCCGGACTGACGATTCGATAATCGACCCAGCGCCCCGGCCTCTTCTCGGGGGACAGCGAGGGATCGACCAGCCCGACAGCTACCTGAGCCCTGTCGGGTGAGTAACCACCGGGCGGCGTGCTGGCCAGTCCGGCCTCTTCGACTCCCGGAACGCGCTTCAGCCGGTCCAACATGGCTTCATAGTATTGGACCCTTTTCTCGGGAGTGTCGTAAGCCTGTTCCGAGATCGAGAAGTCACCTGTCACAACATCAGCCACCCGGAAGCCGGGCGCGTGGGAAATCTGGATCGAACGTACGGAACTGTCGATGAACAGACCAACGACCGAAAGCATGATCAAAGCGACCGCCAGCTCACAGACCACAAGCGCACCTGCCAGGCGCCCCTTGACCCGTCCTGCTCCGGTGATGGAGCCCCCTTCTTTAAGGGTATTGCTCAGACTGATTTTGGACGTCTTCAGTGAAGGCAGCAGGCCGAAGATGATCCCGCACAGAATACCCATGCCGACGGTGAACTTCAGGGTCCGGTAGTCGACAACGAGCTTATCAATGCCGACAGATTCCAGGTCCATCCCTTTATCCAACAGATCCAGACCCCAGTAGGCGAAAAGCAGCCCCATGCAACCGCCTCCCAGACCCAGGATCACACTCTCGGTAAGCAGCTGGCGGGTCAGCCTGAATCGGCCGGCCCCGAGCGCGCGGCGAAGCGCGATCTCCCTTTTCCGTACGACTCCGCGGGCGAGCAGCAGGTTGGCGACGTTGGCACAGGCGACCAGAAGTACAGAAAGAACCAGCAGTGAAATGATGCGCGGAGCGGGCCCGATGCTGCCGAACCAGACCTCCCGAATCGTTCTGGCCCTTATCCCCTTCCCCTTATTTGGATCGGGATAGGCTGAAGCGAGCTGCGCGGCCACTACCTTGAGTTCCTTCTGTGCGTCTTCAATGCGCAGGCCGTCTTTGGTTCGGCCGATGACCTCACAAAAAGCCGCGGCTCGGTCATTCTGCTCGGGCTTTCCGACCATTGGCACCCAGATCCGCGAGGCCCTGCCAGCAAAAAGAGAATGAAAGTTCTGCGGCATCACTCCGATGATCTTGCCGGGAAGCCGGTCTACGATGACGTCCGCACCAACGATGTCCGAACGCCCTCCAAATCTCTTCTGCCAGTCGGAATAGCGCAGCACCACCGCCATGGACCGTCCCGGCTGGAAGTCCTCGGGAATGAAGGTCCGGCCAAGCAGAGGCTTAACACCAAGAACACGAAAGAAATCGACCGTCACGTATTCGCCCGGAACCCGACTGACCGTATCGCCGGCCCTCATCAGGAAAAAATTCGTGCGGTAGGCCGCCATGAGAGAAAACGAACGGCTCATTTTCCGCCAATCTTCGAAATTCAGATAGCTCACCGCCTGCGTTCTTTTCTCTTTCTCGTCTTCCTCATTCAGAATGATCAGCCGGTCGGCCTCTTCGTAGGGACCTTCATTGATCAGGACGGCATCAACAAGCGTGAAGATCAGGGTGTTCGGGCCCATAGCCAAGGCCAGGGTGAACACAACAATCAGACTGAATCCGGGATTCTTGACGACGGAGCGAATGCTGTAACGAAGATCGTGAACGAACCCTCTCATGGGCGCCTCCCCTCACGGTGTTGCATGTTAGCAGCCTCCAGCGTGGTGGAAGCAATGCCGATGCCAGCCCAAGATGCCGTTTTGGCGCCGGGATAGGGTCGTTGCGTGTCCGCGTCTGGGAAAGCGATGTTCGGAAACGGGAAGCGGTGCTGTCCACGAATTACACGAATTACACGAATTGGGAGCCAGCCCGATTCGTGTAATTCGCGTTACAACCGTAACACTTGATCGCGCCGCGCGTGCAAGTTTGGTTCTGCGCGGCTGTAATTAGTAGTGATATTTTAGTTTGGTTCAATTTCTTTCAACCGGCTTTT
>Ga0105092_10000280_pt1 | contig 26079 bp, 18 predicted proteins | sample PPLLak2March2015_FD_87021 | JGI IMG/M metagenome (GOLD analysis project Ga0105092, IMG submission 87021) | Freshwater sediment microbial communities from Prairie Pothole Lake near Jamestown, North Dakota, USA - PPLs Lake P7 Core (1) Depth... | ecosystem: Environmental > Aquatic > Freshwater >... | reverse complement strand
GTTAAGTTTGTTAAGTTTGTTAAGTTTGTTAAGTTTGTTAAGTTTGTTAAGTTTGTTAAGTTTGTTAAGTTTGTTAAGTTTGTTAAGTTTGTTAAGTTTGTTAGCATTGTTAGATAAAAAAAATCCCGCACTAAGCGGGATCTAATAATCTTTCAATCTTCAATATTTCAACCTTCCAACTTTTCAACCTTCCAACTTTTCAACCTTCCAACCTTCCAACCTTTCAACCTTCCAACCTTTCAACCTTCCAACTTTTCAACCTGCAACCTGCAACCTGTAACCATCAAGCTGCCACTTCTTTTTTAACCGGATAGCTTTCAGGATACAATAAGCATTTTACGTAATGGGTTGTCTGGTTCAATGGTGCAAGTACCGGCGGAATAGTTTCACATTCCCCTTTTATTATCTTCGGGCACCTGGGATGGAAGTAACATCCTGAGGGTACATTTGCCGGTGAGGGTACATCTCCCGTTAATATTATTCTCTTCTTTTTCAGCTTCGGGTCAGGTACCGGAACAGCTGAAAGCAAAGCCTGTGAATACGGGTGTTTGGTTGATGCGTACAGCTCTTTTACATCGGCAGTCTCTACTATTTGCCCGAGATACATAACGCAAACCCTGTCACTGATATGCTCAACAACGGAAAGGTCATGCGAAATAAATAAATAAGTTAATCCAAGCTCCGATTGCAGGTCCTGAAGCAGGTTGATAATCTGTGATTGAATTGATACATCAAGAGCAGATACCGGTTCATCACAAACAATAAACTTCGGCTCAACAGATAGAGCCCTTGCAATACCAATCCTCTGCCTTTGTCCGCCTGAAAACTCATGCGGGTATCTTCTTGCATGAAGTCTTGAAAGTCCGACCAGTTCAAGCAGGTCATAAACTCTTTTTTCAGCTTTTTCACCTTCTGAAATTTTGTGATACTTCAATATTTCAGTAATCATACCTCCGACTGTCATTCTTGGATTGAGTGATGAATAAGGGTCCTGGAAAATAATCTGCATTTGCTTGCGGATTACCTTCAGGTCATTGGCATTCATTTTAGTAACATCTTTACCTTCAAATATAACTGTACCATCCGTTGGTTCAATAAGGCGTAACAGTGCTCTACCAATTGTAGTCTTACCGCAGCCGGATTCCCCTACTAAACCGAGGGTTTCACCTTTGTTTATAGTGAAGGTTACATCATCAACAGCTTTAACGTGACCGATTGTTTTTGAGAACAAGCCGCGTTTTATAGGAAAATATTTCTTTAAATTCTTTACATCGAGAAGTACTTCAGGCATGATTCGTTTCTATTGAATTAATTATAATTATTTCAAATATATGCTTAAGATAAAAAATATTCAATGATTTAATATTTTTAACACATATTGGCAAACTAAGGTTGCAGGTTCTTTTCCAATGATAATACAAGTCCGGCACTCAGCACAGCGGCAGTTTCACTCCTTAACTTCCTGTTTCCAAGGTCAAGAATTTTGAAGCCGCAGTTAAAAGCTGTATTTACTTCTTCATCTGTAAATCCGCCTTCAGGACCGATGAATATGGAAACCTTGCTGAAATTAACAAACTCACTTTTGAGATCTGAAATCTTTTTTCTTCCTGTACTATCGTGTTCATGTGCTAACAAGTTTAGCTTGTCTTTATTAATTGAATTAACAGAACCGGGAAAGGGTACGGGGGATTTAATCTTTGGAAGATAACAACGCTGTGACTGCTTCATTGCCGAAAGAGCTATCGACTGCCATCTCTCAACTCTTGATGTATTTTTGTTAATTACATGCTCAGTTATTAATGGAATTATTTCATACACTCCAAGCTCAACAGCTTTTTCAATTACAAATTCAAACCGTGAGGGATTCTTAAGCAAGCTTTGATACAGAGAAATTTTTATTGTTGGTTCATTTAAAGCAAGAATATGTTCCTTTATTTCACACTCAATAAAATCTTTTCCTGTTCTGCGGATTTCAGATTTAAATAAATTATATTCGCCATCGGTTACAAAAATTTCTTCACCCTCTTTTTTCCTTAAAACCCTGCTGAGATGTTTTGCTTCATCCCCTTTAATTGAAAGAGAGTGTGATGAGATATTTTCTTTTGGTGTGTAATAATATTCCATAATGTTATTTTAAAACTTCACATTCAGGCTAAGTCCAAATCTTCCAACAATGGGTTTTCCCAGCCGGAAATGCCATTCGGTTCTGATAACATAACCAAAGGGCAGTATAAAATTTAAGCCAATTCCTGTTCCTGACCTGAACTTGACATCCTTTAAATTTTGGTCCCTGTTGTAAACAGCACCCACATCATATAAAATTGTAAAATATAAACCATGTTTCAGGTCAAGTTTCTTTATCACCGGGATGTCCCTGAGTATAGGAATCTTATCCGCTTTAATATATCTGGGCTTAAAAATTGGAATACGTATCTCATTATACATTGTTAAGGCATTTTCACCTTCAAAAGCAACACCCTGCCAGCCTCTTACAAATTCTTCACCATATCCAAGGTACTCATAGTTATAAATAGGTACTCCACCGCCAATAGCAAGAGATGTATATATTTTTGTCGCAAATGTAATAAAATATTCACCTGATAAATTTAAAGGAATGAAGCTTAAAGATTCAATCTGGAATCTTCCGTAATTGATGGTTTTATCTATAAGACCAAATCTTTTATAACCGGCTCTGAGATAATATCCTTCAGTTGTATATTCATGTATATTTCTTGAATCAAACTGCACACCGGCTCCGATTGTTACATACCTGTCCTTGCCGTTTGTTGAAACAGTTCTGCCGGGAGCATATTGAGTTACTCTAAGGTAATTATAACCTATATCTGTAAATACAGAAAGTCCATCTTTAATATATTTTCCAACAGTAAGCATGCCGTTGAACCTGTTATTATCAAAGTTGGTTTCCCCTGATTGAATTGTTTCGCTTCCGCTTTTTTTACCGACTGCTTCCAGGCTCCTGTTCCTTATTCTTGAAAATCCAAAATTAACAGAGGAAAAAAGATGCAGGTCTTCACCTATCCACGGAACATTGTAATAAACATTTATTGAAGGATTATAAAACACTCTGAAATATAAACCTGCGGTTTCATTTCTTCCCCTGAAATTTTCCCACCTTGTATTTAACCCAACCCATATTTTTTTCCAATCGCCTTCTTCAATTCCGCCCGTGGGTAAAGGTAAAATATACCAGCGTTCCTGCACATCAACATCCAGGACTATCTGCTTTCCCATTCCGGGTAAAGGAATAATATCAACTTTTGTAAATAACCCGAGATTATAAATGCTGTTCACATCACGTTCATATTTTCTTAATGTAAACTTGCTCCCGGGTTTCAGTTTCATTTCCCTGAGAATTATTTCATCTTTTGTTATTTCATTTCCTGATATAACAACATCTTTCACAACTAAATTAAGTGAATCTATGTAGTAAGGATTTTCGTTTATTTTTTGAGCAACTGAATCACCCGAAAAAGGCGTAGTATAAACAGAATCCTTTTCGGGGATTATCCTTTTTGTAGAATCCTGCTGGGCAAAAAATAAACCGGGAAGTATTATATATAATAATAAATATTTTCTCAAATGATAGCTATAAGTTTAATCTGCGTTTAAGTTCCAATGCCTGTGGATAATTTGGATTTGCTGTTAATGCAAGTGTAACATATTTCTTTGCCTCTTCAATCCTGTTCATTGACATTAAGTAGTTTGCCGAAGATGATAACATTAATGCGTATGACTGCATTAATGTTTCATAATAATAATTTTTTATTCTTGAAGGTGTAAAATTAAAATCGTAAACTTTGTAATCTGATAAAATATTATTTTTCATGGCATCCGGCTTAACAAGACGAAATACAAGCCCTTCCGGAATTCTTAAATAGTTAGCGGCAACAGGTTCCTGTTTATTCTGGTCAATTTCCCACGTGATATAAGCTTTTCTTCCGGGATTATTGATAACAAAGCTTGCAGCCAGATCGGTAAAAGTTTTCATAATGACTTGCTGGTCATAGGGTATTCCATGCTCAAATTTATATAATTCAGGAAGAAACCTGTCAATTTCAGCTTTTGAGTTATTATATATTTCGGGATAATTCCTTTCAAGGAAAGTGAAATACCAGCTTCTCCTGAGAAGTTCTCTGTCAATCACAATAATATCAGATCTTATATTTTTAACAAAGTGGAAATACCAGCTTGCTGAAAGCCAGAAGTCCCACTGAGTTGAAATAACAATCCCGTCAGGCTCTATGTTCCTGAATATGTTCATAGTATATTCTTCAACAAAATAATTCTTGCTTTCATCATTAACGGCATAATTGGAATATAAAGGTGAGAGTGCAATTAAAATCGACACTGCTGCAAATGCAATTTTTTTTGTGTTATCTGTAAGCTGTGCACTGAGAAGTTCAAAAATATAAAATATTCCAAAACCAATCCAAATGGCAATTGTAATATACGAAAGCAGGAAGTATGAATAGATATCATGAATATCATAATTAACCGAATAAAGCATACAGCCGAAAAAGGTTAATAGTGTAAAATAAAATATTTTCACATTAAACCGTGATAACTTGAAAACACCCGGTATTGCAAGAAGCACAATGCCTGTTCCAAACTCCACCCATAATGATGATGTAAACGTTTTAAACTGCTTGGCAACTACTTCATTTGCTGATGACAATAAGAGATAAGACAAAAACACGATAACAATAAATGCTATAAAATGATAATTCGGATTTATATTATTCCTTTTTATATATCCGTAAATACTTAAGCCGAGTAAAGCACTCAGCAGTAAAAGAAAAACCGGTACCGAACCCTGGGCACTGAATATCCATACAGAAAATTGTTTGCCTGTTAAATGCCAGTAGAATCTTTCGAAATTATAAGGATTGCCCCACAAAAATTCAGGGCTCTGGTTTGCTCTTATTGGAAGATATAGATAAACCGAAAATCCGATTACAAAACAAATTGCCATAAATATCAGAAGCCTTGAAATATTTCCCTTTTGATTTCTGTTTGCAAATATGAAAAATATTATGCAAGCCGGTGCAAGCAGAATTGTTGTCATATGATTTGTAAATGACAATCCGAGCAATAATGCAAATAACAGGTAGTACCTGTTGTTTTTCGCAAAGCTAACCTGGCTTTCTCCTTCGCTTATCTTAACGGGAGTTATAACTGCTTTCAGGAAGATAAACATCAACGTGATGATAAAGAAAACATGTATAGGGTAAACTTCAACTGAATTTGCTGCTCCCCAGAATGTTTTTGAAAATGCAAGTACAAGGCATGAAGCTAAAACTATTCCATATTTGATAATTGAAGGCACCTGCTGATTATGCTGAACATTTTGTTTAGGTGCTTTCTTAACCTTTTTATTACCGGGTATGTCTTTCTGCGGATATGAGTAAATAAGGTGAAGCAGAAAAAAGAACATAAATACAGCAAGAGTACAAAACACAGCGCTCATCAAGTTTAGCTTGTATATTTCACTTGCAGAAACCGGCAGCATTGAGAACAAATGCCCTATTATGGTGAACAGCGGGTATCCCGTCGGATGAGCTATTCCTAAAGTTGAAGCTACTGCTGCAAGCTCTCCGCTGTCAATAAAAAACACCGTTGGAGCAAGTGTAAATAAATAAACTATAAACACTATTATTGAAACAGATAATGAAAGGATTACCTTTGTATTTTTTAACATCATTTATTCATTTTGTGAAACGAAAATATAAACTTATTTGAGGAGTATTTACAGTAAAAAAGAAAGGGACAATCCAATTTCGAATTTCCTGCCTGTAGCAGGCAGGCGGATTGCCAATTGCGAATTGATTCATTGGATTCATCAGATTCATCAGATTTATCAGATTTATCAGATTTATCAGATTAGAAACTTTAACACAAAGTTCACAAAGGGGACAAAGGCTACAAAGGATAACTGTGTTGGATTGAGGACAAGGGGTGATTCGTTATAAATAATAATGATTTTTCTTATCTGAAAAATTAAATAAATACTGAAGGAATTTAACATTGAATAATCACTCCTTGATTTCAACTCCTGCAAAGATTTTAATTCAAGGGGTGATTGATCAAGTATTAAAATCCTCCGAATTATTATAATAATCCATTTTTTCGTATTACTCAATCAATCGACGAATCACCCCTTGTCCTCTATTAATTTCACCTTTGTCCTAATCTGATGAAGATGATGAATCTGATAAATCTTTAAATACTATAATCCTTTTATCCATTTTACAGCGGCATCAATTTCTTCTTCAGTTAATTTCCCTTTGAATGAAGGCATATCTTCATCTTCCTCATTATCTGCTTTTACACCATTAGAGATTATATCATGTAATTTGTTATCACTTTTATTCTGAGTTTCCGATCTTGTCAGGTCGGGACCGCCGTCATCTTTACCTTTAGCATCTTTACCGTGGCACTTGGCACATCTTTTTGCAAATATCGGAGCGAAGTCAATATCGCTTGCCTGTTTATTTTCAGCAGTTTTAGTTTCTTCTTTTTTCTTTTCTTCTTCTTTTTTCTTTTTCTCGTCTTCTTTCTTCTTATCTTCCTCTTTTTTCTTATCAGCTTCTTTCTTTGTTATATCTTCCTTTTTGGCTGTATCTTTCGGAAGGTCCTGTTGAACCTGCTGTTGTGTCGGCTGCTGTGTTACAGGCGGCACTTGTTGGGTTTGCTCTGTTGCGTTATCTTTTTTCCCGCATGAGAATAAAAATGCGGCACATAAGATTACAATTAAAATGTTTAGCTTCATAATTTGTTTTTTATTTGTTTAATTTTATTAAGTTTTAAAATAATCGGGGAATTTAGTTACCGTACTTGTTAATATCAATGAACTTTATATCTTTTCAAAATGATTTATTTAAATAGCCCGGAATCCGGAAGATATTATTATACAAATCTTAATACCTTTACTATTTCTTTTCTTAACGCTTTGATTGGAGAAGGGAGTTCCATAAGTTCTTAATATTTATATATTAGTTATAAAATAAAAAATATTTCAACAGCACAGTATCTAAACCTATGGGACATTTTCAGCATCTAAGTAATATAAAATAAAGCTTTATTATCCCTCTTGCCGGCATATGGGATTCCGGAGGGATGTTGGAATTACATTTAGAGTTTTAAAACAGTAAATTAAATAAATTGGAGAGCAGCAAATGAATTTTAAATATTTTTCGTTAATAATCACACTTTTTGCCCTTATGTTTTCATATTCAACGTTATATTCTCAGCAATCAAATATTATTGAAGAAAACACTTTATCAACTGAAAAAGGCAAAACCCTTACAATCAGTACATTTGCAGGTACTATAGATATTACTACCTGGGATAAAAATGAGGTTTCAGTGAAGGTAACAGGTAATAATACTGCTGATGAAATGATGATATTTGATATGAGCAGTACATCAACAGGTGTAAAAATTGACGGGCAAAAGAAATCGGATTTTAAAAAGAAATCTTACAATGTAAACATTAATTATGATATTAAGGTACCGGCTGATTATAATATAGATGCCTTTACAGGCGGTGGTGAGATTTCAGTTTCAAATCTTACCGGCAGTGTAAAGGTAAATACATCAGGCGGAAATATTACTACTAATAATATTACTGGAAATATCAGCGGTTCTACTGCCGGAGGTAATGTAACAATTACAAAGAACACCGGGACACTTGATATTTCTACACAGGGTGGAAACATAAAAGCTGAAGGATTCAACGGGAAAGTAACCGTTTCTACAATGGGAGGAAACCTGGTCTTAACAGGTACGGGCGGAACGGTAAACGGACATACAGGCGGCGGGAATATTACACTTGATTTCTCAGGTAAGAATGAAGGTATTGAGCTTTCTACAATGGCAGGTAATATAAAGCTTAATCTTCCTTCCGATATTGACGCAGATGCAGATATTTCTACTCTCGTTGGAAAGATTGATACTGATTTTGCTTCAGCAGATAACGGGAAGCTTTCATCATTTCTGAAAACCACAATTAATGCAGGTGGAAACAAGCTTAAATGCACAACCTCTGCAGGAAATATTAGTGTGAATAAGAAGTAAAACGACAATTTGTGTTTATAATTTAAAGCTCTGCTCCTTTAGCAGGGCTTTTTGTATTGTATTTACAGGAGTTTGATTATATATTATTTTAAATAAAAATATAAATGGGAAATTTATTTTGTAATAAATTTTTTAGCTTATCTCTTCTTACCGTAATTCTTAACGACACTATAATAAACAATATATATTTTATTCAAACCGGATTCCTGTCTTATTCAAACATTATTACCGACTCGAATTACAGCTAGCAATTTTCAGATATCTTTCTATTTATTGATCAAGAATATAAATAGTTTAAAAAATGAAAAAGACAATCTTAATATCATTTATCACATTAAGTAGTTTTAATATAATTTTTTCCCTGCCGTGGATATGGCAGAATCCTTTTCCTAATTTGAACATTATTTCCGATATCAAATTCATTAATGCAAATACAGGTTATTTAATATGTGAAGAACAAGCTTTCAACGTTTTTAGTGTTTTGTATAAGACAACAGATGCTGGCAATAATTGGTCGCAGATACTTTCAAATCCAGATGATTATTTCACCAAAGTTGAATTTTTTAATGATACGGGTTACTTATCTGGAGGAAGAAATATGCTGAAAACTACAAATGCCGGATTGAATTGGAATATTGTTATGTCTAATTCGAATTATTTTACAGCAGCTGATTTTATAAATTCTAATGAAGGATTTTATCTAGTATATAACACTTACAATACTGATTTATCTTACAAAACGACAAACGGTGGTTTAAATTGGCTTTTTGGGGATACTGTACCTCCCTGTAGACGATTTTTAGGTTTTATTAATAGTAATACTGGATTTAATATTGGTGGAGGTAGTGGACCTATTTATAGAACTACCAATGGTGGTTTAGATTGGAATTTACAATTATCACAAAATATGATCTCTGTTTTTTTTTATGATCAGAATTTCGGTCTTGCAACAGGTCCTCTAGGGGTTTATAAAACTACAGACAGTGGCGCTAATTGGAATATGTTGGCTGATTTTCTAACTTACTCATCATTCATTATAAGCCCCAGTATATATTATCTTGTTGATTATACAAATAACCGAGTATATAAAACAACTAATTCAGGCACAAATTGGAACAGCTACTATTTAGGAAATTTTAACACATCAAGATGCATTTATTTTCCTACACCGAACACAGGCTATATTGGCGGTAATATAGGAAGGTTTTATAAGACTACTGATTCAGGAGGCAGTTGGTTTTCAGATAGAAGAGGTACAATGCAGAATTTAAAGAGTATTAAATTTATAAATACGTTAAGCGGTTATTGTGTAGGAGACACCGGAACAATTCTTCAGACAACTAACGGAGGTACAAACTGGAATATTCAATCATGTCCCACTAATGCGAATCTTAATGAATGCTGCTTTAATGATTTTGATAATGGAATAGTTGTAGGACAAAACGGAACATTATTACGTACATCTAATCATGGGTTGAATTGGAATATAATCTCAACCTCTTACAGCACAAACTTTAACTCCGTTAGTCGCAATAACAACAGCTTTGTGGTCGTCGGCAATAATAGCGTTATATTGAAATCGACAAATTTGGGATTGAATTGGTCTGTAATTAATTCGCCATATTCCAATAACTTAAAAGCGATCAACTTCACAGATAACTCTACCGGTTATATTTCAGCAACCGATAAAATCTTAAAAACAATTAATGGAGGAAATAATTGGGTTATTACATCTTATAATGGTGGTGGTATTGGTTCTTTTAGTTTTACCGATAATAATACAGGATATGTTGACAATGGACAGATATTAAAAACTACAGATGGCAGCAATTCGTGGTTTGTTGCATCATCATTTAATCCATATAGGTTTAAATTCATAAATAGCAGTGTCGGTATTGCTTTTATAGGAGGTGGATATGCCTGGACTATATATAGAACCTCAAATGGCGGTGTGAACTGGCTGATAATAAACCAAATAGTAGGTGGCACTAATATGACTTGTGAATACAATGATATATATTTTTTTAATGATGTAACAGGCTGGATTATTGGAAGCAAAGGTGCTATAGTTAAAACAACAAATGCTGGTGGACTATATGTACCGGTTAATAATCCATCTATACCAATTCCGGAAGATTATTTACTTTCACAAAACTATCCAAATCCTTTCAATCCTGAAACTAAAATAAGTTACTCAATACCCAAATCATGCACTGTAAGTTTAATTGTATATGATTTATTAGGACGGGTAGTTATGAATTTAGTTAACAACGAGTTCTTGAAGCCCGGGAATTATGAAGTTAGTTTTAATGGCAATAATTTAGCTTCGGGAATTTATTTTTATAGGATTGTCACTGATGAATTCACTCAATCCAGGAAAATGATATTAATTAAATAATTTTTTTTAGTGAAAAAATTATCATGAACACATTAATTTTAAAATTTCAATTATTAATTTTTATATTCATAATACTTTCAACTAATTCGTTATCAATTTTCTCTGCTGATACAGCTGCTTATAAATATTTTCCTTTGAAAGTTGGAAATGTGTATGTGTTTACATATAGTAATTACACTCCTATTCCGGGTTATTACACTGATACTACTTTTAGATATAAAATATTAAGAGATACATTAATTTCGGGAAAAAAATATTACTATCTCTCTGGATTTCCTAAATTGTATTTAAGCAACTGGAGTAGAATTGATTCTATTAGTGGAAGTTTAATGAACTATTACCCCTTAAATACTTGTCCATTTTACTACAAAGAAACATTTGTTGATAGTTTAGCTGCACTACAAGGAAATATAATCATGGAGTGCGGTTTTATTGGAAGTTATGAAAGTAATGTATGTACCCTTTTGGACACATTAAAATTATTTAATCTTAATACCTTTAAAAAAGTATTTAATTATTCTTATTCCTTAGGTCAACATCACCTTATAGAAATAACAAAATATGCAAAACATATTGGCCTTTATGATTATTATTCTGCAGGATTGGGAATTGGGGGAATCGGTTATACTAAATTTAATTTAAAAGGATGCGTAATAAACGGAGTTGTATATGGAGATACAAGTATGCCATTAATTGGTATTAAAAATATTAGAAATAACATTCCTGATAATTATTCTCTTTCACAAAATTATCCAAATCCTTTTAATCCTTCGACTAATATCAAATTCGGGCTTCCATTATCATCATTTGTAACCCTGAAAGTATATGATGCCTTAGGCAGAGAGCTAATCACTCTGATAAATGAAAAATTGGCATCCGGTGAATATGATATAGAGTGGAATTCAGAGAATAATCCAAGCGGCATATATTTCTACAGGTTTGAAACTCCGGAGTTTACTCAAACAAAAAAAATGATCTTAATCAAATAAGAGGAATTTTAACTGTATTTTCTATAAATCCCTGTTCTGTCAAACAGGGATTTTTTTATTACCCTAAAAAGGTGACATTTATCATTGTATAATGTCTAATCATTACTTAATTTTGAGTTTTAATTCGAAAAAATGGCGAAATTGTGCTGTATTTACAGCTTTTTAGATAAATAATGTTCAAAGAATTTCCTGATAAAATAAATCTTTCGAAGCTTGAACATGATATTATAAGCTACTGGAAAGACAACCATATATTCGAAAAAAGTATAACGGAAAGAAACGACCATCCACCTTACACTTTTTACGAAGGACCTCCTACGGCTAATGGCAAACCCGGTATTCATCATATTATTTCACGTGCAATTAAAGATGTTGTTTGCCGTTATAAAACTCTCAAAGGTTACCAGGTCCACCGTAAAGCAGGCTGGGATACACAGGGTTTACCTGTTGAGATTGAAGTTGAAAAAGCTCTTGGTATAAAAAGTAAAGATGATATTGAAAAATTTGGGGTAAAAGAATTTAACAAAGCATGCAAAGAATCGGTTTGGAAATATTTAAATGAATTTGAAGAGCTGACCGACCGCATGGGCTATTGGGTAAATTTAGACGATGCTTATATAACATATGAAAATGAATATATTGAATCAGTCTGGTGGTCATTAAAAAAATTCTTCGATGCTGACAAAATTTACAAAGGTTACAAGATACAGCCGTATTGCCCGAGATGCGAGACTCCCCTTTCTACACATGAAGTAGCACAGGGTTACGAAGAAGTAAAAGACCCTTCAGTATATGTTACTTTTAAGATAAAAGATTCTGATAAAGTAAGTGCTCTTGGCATAAAAGATTTTGAATTTTTAGTATGGACAACTACACCATGGACTTTAATTTCAAATGTTGCCCTTGCTGTATCACCCGATATTGATTATGTAAAAATAAAGTTTAAAGAAACAGAAGACAGGTTAGTATTAGCAAAAGCCCGGTTAAGTGTTATTAAAGAAGAGCATGAAATATTAGGTGAATTCAAAGGTAAAGAACTGGAAGGAATAGAATACGAACAGCTATTACCATATGTAAAAGATGTAAAGAAAAAAGCATGGTATGTTGCTCTTGGCGATTTTGTTACAACCGAAGATGGTTCAGGTATCGTTCATATCGCACCGGCGTTTGGTGAAGATGATTACCAGCTCTCAAGAAAATACGACCTGCCTGTTGTACAGCCTGTAGATAAAAGCGGAAAGTTTACAAAAGAAGTTACCGATTTTGCCGGTAGATTTGTGAAAGAAGCTGATGAAGATATAATAAAAAAGCTTCGTTCGGAAAGAAAGCTTTACAAGAAAGAAAAAATTACTCACTCCTACCCTCATTGCTGGAGATGCCACTCACCTTTATTATATTATGCTCGTGAAAGCTGGTATATAAATACCTCCTCTTATAAAGATAGAATGGTTGAGCTTAACAAGCAAATAAACTGGAATCCTCCTGAGATCGGTTCAGGCAGGTTCGGCAACTGGCTTGAGGAAAACAGGGATTGGGCTTTATCACGTGACAGGTATTGGGGCACTCCCCTTCCTATCTGGGCTTGCACATGTGAAGATAACACATGTGAATGTGACCGGAAATATGTTGCAATCGGCTCAATAGCAGAGCTTAAAGAAAAAGCAGTAAATTTCAGAGAAGTATTTCCTGATGATGAATCAATCGATTTACATAAACCCTTTGTTGATGACCTTATAATCAGATGCGAAAAAGGTAAATGTGAAATGAAAAGGGTTGAGGAAGTAATAGATGCCTGGTATGATTCAGGTTCTATGCCGTTTGCACAGTTCCATTATCCTTTTGAAAATAACGAGTATTTCAAAGAGAACTATCCCTCTGATTTCATTGCAGAAGGTGTTGACCAGACCAGGGGATGGTTTTATTCGCTTCATGCAATAGGTACATTTTTGTTTGATGAGAGAGCATATAAGAATATCATAGTTAACGATATGATACTTGATTCAAAAGGTTTAAAAATGTCCAAGCATAAAGGCAATGTAGTTGACCCGTTTGAAACAATGAATAAATTCGGGGCAGATATTGTGAGATGGTTTATGATAAATTCGTCTCCGCCTTGGCGTCCTAAGCTCTGGAATGAAAATGAACTGATTGAAACCAGAAATAAATTTTTCGATACATTAATAAATACATACAGGTTCTTTGCTTTATATTCTAATCTTGCAGGAATTGAAATAAATGACCTTATTGAGAACAGAATTCCGGTTAAAGACAGGCCGGAAATTGACAGATGGATAATTTCTTCGCTGAACAGCTTAAAGAAGAATTATTTCGAATTGATGGATGGATATGACCTGACAAGATCAACAAGGATTATAAGCGATTTCACGATAGATGACCTTTCGAACTGGTATGTAAGAAGAAACCGTAAACGTTTCAGGAACCCGGAAAACGAACAGGATAAGCTTGCAGCTTATCAAACACTATACGAAGTGCTTGTTGAGCTATTAAAGCTTGTTGCACCTGTTTCCCCTTTCCTTTCCGAAGAGTTATACAGGGACCTGACAGGAATGGAATCAGTGCATCTTTCAATCTTTACAGATGCAAATGAAAACGAAATTGATAAAGAGCTTGAAGAAGAAATGCACCTTGCACAAAGGATTGTATATCTGGTCAGGGCAATGAGAGTTAAGTTCAATTTAAAAACAAGACAGCCCTTAAGACAGATATTAATTCCTTTATCAAACGAAACAGAGAGAGCAAAAATCGATAAGATGAAAAAGATAATTCTTGAGGAAGTAAATGTGAAGGAATTAAATTTTGTCGGCGAAGAATCCGGTATCATTGTTAAGAAGGCAAAGCCAAACTTCAAGACCCTGGGACCGAAATACGGAAAAGATATGAAAATTATTGCCGAGATAATTAAAAACCTTGACAGTAAAACAATTTCACACCTTGAGAAGAACGGGATTATGGATATTAATGTAATGAATGCAGAGCTGGTTATATCAAGAGAAGATGTTGAAATAATGACGGAAAATATTGAAGGATGGATAGTTGAAAGCGAAGATGACCTTACAGTTGCACTTGATACAAAGCTTGATGAACAGCTTATTGCAGAGGGTTATGCAAGAGAGTTCATTAACAGGGTGCAGAATATCAGGAAAGACATGTCTCTTGGAGTAAATGACAAAATAAAAATAAAATATACCTGTGATGAAGATTTAGCAAATGCGTTAATTGAGCAGAAAAATTATATCAAAACAGAGACCATGTCTGTTGAGATAACTGCAGAAACAAACGGTAAACCGGGAAATTATGAAGAATCAAATATTAACGGGAAAACCTGTAAAATATTAATTGAAAAACTCTAATTAAAAAATCTTAAAGAACTACACACATTATGGCTGCAATAAAAACATTACGGACAAAACGGAACAAAAAAGCTGCCAGTAACTCTGTGGCAAAGAAAAAGGCAATAAAGTTAAAAAAGCCGGCTGTAAAGAAAATTTCTGCTATTACCAAAGCTATTAAAAAAGCTGCAAAGCCGGTTATTGAAAAAAGGGTGAAGATAAATAAGATAGCCAGAACTTATTTAAACGCCAAAGAACTTGCCTATTTCAAAGAGCTGATAGTTGAGCAGAAGACAGAGATACTTGAAAATGCCAGAAGATTAAGAGAATCACTTGTAGATGAAAATACCGGTGAGTACGTTGGTGAGAACACCACCTTCTCAATGCATATGGCAGAGCATGGAACAGATGAAATGGAAAGAGAAAAAACTTTCATGTTCATTCAGAGAGATGAAAAGCATTTGTTCTATTTGGAAAACGCTCTTGAAAGAATTGAAAAGAAAACATACGGACTTTGCGTATCATGCGGAAAACCAATTGACAAAGGAAGATTGGAAGCAGTGCCTATTACACAGCATTGTATTAAATGTAAAACAAGCTTATCAAACGGTAATTGAGAGTTCTTTATATTTCATTCTTTGTAGTATTGGCAGACCAGGTAACAAAGTTTTTTGTCAAAGGGCTTAAAGTTGTTCCGCTTGGCATAAACATAGAAGGTATGTCCTATGGTTCTTCAAAAGAGCTTATTGGGAAATTTTTGAAGATAACTTTTATCGAGAACCCCGGAATGGCTTTTGGACTTTCGGTTTTACCCAAAGTAATCCTGGTCTTTATAACTATTGCCGCGTCATTTATTATCCTTTACTTTATATTTAAAAACAGGAAAGAAGGATTACTTTTCCGCCTCTCACTTGCCTTAATATTTGCAGGTGCTGTTGGTAATTTGATTGATAGAATTTTTTACGGGTTGATTTACAATTATGCACCGTTATTTTACGGGAAAGTTGTTGATTTTATACAAGTTGAGTGCTGGGATTTTACTATTTTCGGAAGAACATACACAACCTGGCCTATACTGAATATTGCAGACCTGTCGGTAAGTTTCGGTTTCCTGATTATACTTTTCTTTCATAAAAGAGTATTCAAAAAACATGAAGATATACCCGCTGAAGAAATAACCGAAGTAACCGGTCAGCAAACAAGTTGAATTTTTTTAGACAATTTGTGTTATATGTTATAAGTTAAAATAAACAGGTTAAATTAATAATTGAGAATACTTTATATTTCGCTCTTTGTTGTAGTAATTGACCAGATTACGAAGTTCCTTGTAAAAGGTTTAAAAATTGAATCTATTGGACTAAATATAGAAGGAATGCCCTATGGTATGTCTAAACCTGTCCTGGGCGATTTTTTTAAGATAACATTCATAGAAAACCCCGGAATGGCGTTCGGTATTGATATCGGACCTAAAATGTTTCTGACTATTTTTACCATCCTGGCTTCCTTTGTTATTTTATATTACATTTATAAACACAGAAATGACGGCCTTCTTATCAGGCTATCGCTTGCACTGATTCTTGCAGGCGCAATCGGCAACCTTATCGACAGGACTTTCTACGGAATTATTTATAAATATGCTCCTATATTCCAGGGAAGGGTTGTTGATTTTGTCCAGGTGGATTTCTGGGACTTTACAATTTTGGGGCGGACTTATACAACATGGCCTATATTTAATATTGCAGATGTTTCTGTTACAGCAGGTTTCCTGATTATACTTTTCTTTCATAAAAGTATATTTAAGAATCCTGAAGACGAACATAAACTCGCAGTTGCAGAAGGAACGGATGCAGCTGTTCTGCCGGCTAATGATATGATTCAGCCGGAAAATAACTCACAAGTACATAACAATAATTTACCTGCAGGATTTGAAAATCCAAAACAAGATACTGATAACAATACCCCCGGGACAGAGGAAGATAAGAATAGATAAGTATCTCGCTAATCATGTAGAAAATTCCTCCCGAACGAAAATTCAGAAAGCTATTGATGAAGGATGGGTCCTTGTCAATTCTAAATTGATAAAATCGAATTATATGGTTATGCCAAATGATGAGATTGATATTAATTTGCCCAATGTTCCCGATAAACCAGATATAGTAGCTGAAGACATTTCAATCCCAATTCTGTTTGAAGATGATTATTTAATAATAGTAGAAAAACCTGCGGGCATGGTTACTCACCCTGCTTATAAGAACCATACAGCTACATTAGTAAACGCATTATTATTTCACATAGCAAAAACAGCATCAAACCTATCTGCAATAAATGGTATAGAGCGTGCAGGCATTGTTCACCGGCTTGATAAAAACACGTCGGGAATCCTTGTTGTAGCAAAAGATGAAGATACACACCGCAAGCTCTCAAAATTATTTTCAGTCCATAATATTGAACGTGAGTATGCCGCAGTATGCTGGGGACATTTTAATAAGAAAAAAGGTACAATAGAAAAACCCCTCGGCAGAAGCCAGAAGGACAGGAAGAAAGTTATTGTCAGGGAAGACGGCAAGCTTGCAATCACAAATTATGAAGTGGTAAAAGAATATGAGTTCTTATCGCTTGTAAAGCTTAATCTCAAAACGGGACGTACACACCAGATAAGAGTACATATGCATTCTATCGGTCACCCTGTGTTTGGCGACCCAGATTATGAAGGCAGAAAGCCGCACGGCGTGCCACTTACAAATAAGAATAAAGAAAAAATCAAACAACTGCTTGAGCTTTTGCCAAGACAGGCACTTCATGCAAGAGTGCTTGGCTTCACCCACCCAATAACCGGAGAAAAATTACATTTCGAAAGTGATTTACCGGAAGATATAAAGAGAGTGATAGAGTGCGTAGAGTCGGGAGTTTGAGAGTTCGGGAGTTTGAGAGTTTGAGAGTTTGAGAGTTTGAGAGTTTGAGAGTTTGAGAGTTTGAGAGTTTGAGAGTATAAAGAAGATTTAAAATTGGTGATAGACAAGAGGTTACTGATATAGACAGGGATGAATTACGATGATATATATTATTTTGTAAACAACTCCAGACTTTGATATCCGGATTACCCCTTGTTAACTTTCCAACTTGCAGGATTCATAATTGCCCGAGGGACAAATGTTCCCTCCAATTGTAAATCATCCATACCTGATAGTTAGCAAGGGGTAATTCGTTACTTGAAGTCTGGAGTTATTAATGTAGAAAATCCGTAATTACAAATAGTCCTTACCCATATCAGTAACCCCTTGTCTATGTACAATTGTAATTCCTGCAAGAGTTCCGTACTGACAGTACAAACGTGATCCCTTGCCTGTCATCGGCTCAAGACTCCTGACTCTAAACTCTATATCCTGAAATTGAAATTAAGAAAGAATAATGCGGAAGAATGAGAATATAATTTATTAAAATTAAATCTTATTTCACCGCCGAGACCGAATATTTTTCCCAGAAAGTAATCCGTTTTAAAGGAAATAAAGGGATAAACTGTAGATTTATTAAAATAATCCGGAAGGGCTACAAGCACGCCAACTCCTGCTCCTATTGCAATCCTGAGTTTATCTTTATACCTGTAACCACCGTTATATATACTTGCTGTAAACATCGAATAACCGGTACTTCCTCCCGGGCTCATATTGTTATATCCTTCATATCCTATTCTAAAATCTACAACATTTCTAAAGTTAATTGTAACACCTGTGTTGTAACCAACATATGCAGAAGGATCCAGTCCAATTCCGAAATTAAGCAGCAATTCCAAATCCTTTTGTTTCCCGGTTGAATCTGAGGTGATTGTTTTTTTAGAAAAATAAGCATTGTTATCTTTAAGCTTTAACTGCTGTGAAAAGGAAGGCTGTAATACAGCAATTGAAAAAATTAATATTGCTATTAATTTGAGTTTCAGCATATAGAGTATTTTTAATTTATAATTAGACACAGCAAATAACAGTATGTCTTTAATTTAACATAATTCAATTATGGGGAATTAAAAATGAAGAAATAAGAACAAGTATAAAAAAAGGGGGGTAAATTAAACCTTCAGAACACCACCGAGCTCTCGGTGAAAACAGATTACACAGATGAAACAGATTTTCACAGATTATTTAACCTTTTAAACTTTATAAACTTTATAAACCTTATTAACCTTACAAACCTTACAAACTTTACAAACTTCTAGTTATTTACCGGATTCGGATTTAATATTATTATTCCGTAATAATATGTTTCTCTTGTGTGCTTATTGAAGTTCAGGCACCACTTGGCAAGCTCTTTCGGGGTTAAGGATTTCTTAACTCTTTTTTCCTGCGGGTCAATTACTTTTAAATGCCTGTGTTCATAATCAACTACGCTTATCCAGTGGTCTTCATGATCGGTAAGTATTATCAGTTGGTTACCTTTTTTCAGATTATAGATAACTCTCTGCTTAAAAGCCGCATCAGTCCTGTTATAAATTTCTTTATAATCAAAACCAAGACAGCGTAATGCTCTCACTAATTTTTTCTCATCAGTACCGTTTACTTTATGCGAACCTGCAAGCTGCCTTATCTTTCTTTCAGAATGATTAAAGCCCATAGCAAGCAAGCAATTCCGTATTGATGCCGGTCCGCATGTGAATTTTGTTTCCTGGCGATAGAATGTCATTTGGCTCTTTTAATAGAATTGTATAATACAAAATGAGAAAAAATTAAGTAATAAAACATATATCTTTTTCTTCCTTGATAATATTTAAAAACCGCGAAAATACGTAAATATCGAAAAATACGGAGGTTATTGCGGATATTCTTCAATTTATTCAACTTAAAGAAATTGTTTTTAGTTGCTTATGTCCATTTATTGCACTGTTTTAACAAATACTTAGCTATAATTTTGCAGAATAATGTAATTTACAATTATTTACATTTAATTCATTAGTATTTATAAATAAAATGTTTGATTTGTATTACAGTAACTTACATTCTGCAACTATTTGATAAAATGGAACTAAAAATTATAGTATGCTATTGGAATTAATAAAATATGCTGATAATAATTTGATAAAAATGTTTTCCCGGATATGTTTAATTCTGCTTTTTATTTTTACAACAGGGCTATATGCACAGCAAAGCGGAACACTTTACGGTACAATTTCTTCTTTTGATGGAACAAATGTAACACTACCGATTGAAGGAGCTGTTATTACCATTACATCAGGAAGTAAATTTGAGTACAGCTCCGAATCAGAAGAAAACGGGAGTTATGTAATTAATAATATTGCCCCGGGTACCTATAAGATAAGAGTTGAAATGGGCGGTTATAAGCCGGCAGAAAAATCCGGTGTTGCAATAGCAGCTAATGACAGTTTAAAACTTAATTTTTACTTAAGCGGAGACAGCTATACAACAGATGAAATAGATATTATTTCCGAAAGATTCAAGCAGGCACAAAATGATATGCGTACAAGCTTAATGAATCTTTCACCAAGAACTTCTAAGACACTTCCCGGTGCAGGAGAAGATGTTCTGCGTTCACTGCAGTCATTACCGGGTGTTACAGCACCGAATGATTACTCATCACAGCTTGTTGTACGGGGCAGCGGACCTGACCAGAACCTGATAATTATGGATGATGTGGAAATATTTAATCCATACAGGTTATACGGTGCTTTCAGTATGTTTAATCCCGAAACACTTTCCGAGATAAATTTGATTACAGGCGGCTTCCCTTCAAGATATGGTGACCGTTTATCTGCCGTACTTGATGTAACAAATAAGGAAGGAAACAGAAGCAGAAATATTACAGGCTGAATGAATGTAAATATTGCAAATGCAAATTTAGTGTTTGGCGGCAAGCTGCCATTCATAAATTTACCCGGTTCATGGCTGGTGTCATCGAGAAGAACATATTATGATCTGATACTCGGACCGTTCGCTAAGAATGCAGGATTAATAGATGAAAGCGCTTCATTCCCTTCTTTCGAAGATGTACAGGCTAAAATCACTTTCGGTCCTTTTAAAGCAAGCAAGTTCATTGTAAATGCAATATTTTCTAAAGACGGCGTAGATATCATTCCCGGAAGCTCCAATAAGAACCAGGATAGTATTTCAGTAAGAGACATAACTAAAAATGATGTAATAGGTTTAGCATGGCACTATGCTCCTTCAAATAAATTTTTATCGAAGACAACACTTTCCTGGTACAGGAATAATGGAGATGCAAACTTTGGCGGTGAGCTTCTTGACCCGGTAGTAAACCGTGAAATATATGACCCGGAAATACGTGACAGTCTGAAAGCTCTCGGGCTGTTTCTTGGAATAGGTTTTTCTTCCAAATATACATTCAGGAAATATTCATTATCGAATAACACAATATTTTTTACTAAAAACCATAAGGCGGAAATTGGCGGAGGCATCGATGTCATAAAAACCGATCTGCAGTTTAAGATTCAGATTGATGAGCGGTTGAAAGCATTTCTGCAGAATAATCCGAACTTTACGGCTTTAAACGAAAGCTTCATTGAAGGAAAAAATTATTACCGCGGGCATATATACGCGCAGGACAGGATTAAGCTTTCCAAACAGCTTTATATACAACCGGGAATCAGGTTTGATTATTATGATATTCTCAGGAAGGCATATTTATCACCACGGATAAATTTATCTTATGCATTTGATAAATTAACAACATTAAGAGCAGGTGCAGGTATTTATTACCAGTCACCCGGATATGAAAAGCTGGTCGACGGTCAGGTATTTTATGACCTGACACCCGAAAAAACTCACCGGCTTGATGCTGAAAGAGCAACGCAGTTTATATTTGGATTTGAAAGATGGCTGACAAGTGAATGGCTGGCTAAGTTTGAAACTTATTATAAAAAATTCGATGACCTTGTTGTGCAGGAGAAGCTTACAGGTTACAGATATCAATATTATATTAATGACCCGAATAACCAGGACCCTAATTATATTTCAAATCCTACAAGCTGGACAAGAAGTGCAGTAAAGCTGCCATATGATTCATTAACAAGTACACCTGTAAACGGAGCCAAAGGTGCCGCATACGGCTTTGAGTTTTATATTGAGAAAAAAAGCTTAAGTCCGGAAAGTAAATTATCAGGATGGATTAGTTACAGCTTATCATGGGCACAAAGAGACAGGGATGGCTTATTATCACCTTTCAGGTATGACCAAAGGCATTCATTGAACATTGTTGCTAATTACAGAATACTTAAATGGCTGGAATTAGGTGCAAGATTCAATTATTCATCAAACTTCCCTTATACAAAACCATTGGGAATAAAGCCAAGAGTTGTTAATGACTCACTAGCGGTATTGCCAATAATAAATAAAGTGCAGTTTGATTTTAATTTCGGCGGAGAAAGCAACAAGCTTGCGGATAAAAAACCTGATTATCACCGGCTTGATTTGCGGGTAACTGCTTACACAAATTTCTGGAACCTTGACTGGTCTTTCTATATTGATGTTGTAAACGTTTATAATCATAAGAATGTTATAGGGTATGATTATTATATAGATGAAAACATGAAATTGGCAATTAAATCGATTGGTCAGTTTCCAATTTTACCTACAATAGGTTTAAGTGCAAGATTCTAGAAGGAGAACGGCTATGGCTGTAATAATCCAAAGTAAATTGAATATGATAAAATCAAATAGTATTATTAATACAACCTTAAAAGAACACATTATGCCGGGAAAAGCAAAAATTGCTTCTGTGCTGCCCTTGAAATATTTAATATTAATTATCTCTCTCGTTACATTTTGTATTGAACCTGTATTTGCCCAATTCGGACAGAATAAAGTTCAGTATAAAACTTTTGAATGGTCTTTTATACAGTCAAAACATTTTGATATTTATTTTAGCCAGGGCGGAGAGCAAATAGCACAGTTCACTGCTGTTGCTGCCGAAAGCTCTCTTGTTAGTCTCACTGATAATATTGGATACCTAATCCAAAACAGGATACCGATAATTGTTTACAATTCTCACAATGAATTCCAGCAGAACAATGTAGTGGATGAATACTTGCCTGAAGGTGCTGGCGGTGTTACGGAATTATTTAAGAACAGGATAACCGTTCCGTTCGAAGGCGATTATGCTCAGTTCAGGCATGTAATACATCATGAATTACTGCATGCATTTATGAATGATATGTACTACGGCGGCTCTATTCAGAATATTATCACTCAAAATATTAAGCTTCAGTTCCCCGGCTGGTTTAGCGAGGGTATGGCTGAGTATCAGTCATTGAACGGCAATGACAAAGCAAATGATATGTTCATGCGTGATGCTGTAGTATATGATTATCTTCCACCGCTTGAATATATTGACGGTTATCTTTCATACCGTGCAGGACAGAGCTTTTTCTCATGGCTTGCCGATACATACGGCAAAGAAAAAATTGGCAATATGATGCAGCAGATTAAAGCTATTGGTGATGTGGATGAAGGTTTTAAAGATGTATATAAGCTTACTCTTGAAGAGCTCTCTGAAAAATGGCATAAAGCTTTGAAGCAGGATTACTGGCCTGATATATCAATCAGGCAGGAATTAACTGATTTCGCACGTAAAATAACAGACCATAAAAAAGGAGATGGATTTTACAACACTGCTCCTGCTATATCGCCTAACGGTGAAAAGATTGCATATATCTCCAACAGGGATGATTATTTTGATGTCTTTATTGCCGATGTACGTTCAGGCAGAATTATTAAAAAATTAATCAAAGGAAACAGGACAGCAAACTTTGAAGAGCTTCATTTGCTTACACCAGGTTTAAGCTGGTCACCTGATGGAAGAAAAATTGCAATATCGGTAAAAAGCGGAAGCAAAGATGCAATATATATAGTTGATGTAAACTCAGAAGATGAAAAAGAACTTCCGATAAGGTTTGATGGTATTTTTTCAGTGAGCTGGAATCCTACCAATCAATCACTTGCATTTGTTGGTGATAATGCACATCAATCCGATATATGGGTTTATAATATCACAACAAAAGAGCTTCAGCAAATAACGGATGATAAGTTTTCGGATGCTGACCCATCATGGTCAAGGGATGGAAGAAAAATATATTTTTCATCCGACAGAGGAAATTACACCGATATTAAATCTATTCCTGCCGAATTCGATATGAGCAAATATGATTATTCCGAAAAAGACCTTTATGTATATGATTTAAATGCAGGAACACTTGAAAAATTTACAGGCGATAAAAATGCAAATGAATCAAACGTTGTATCTTCACCTGATGGGAAAAAGGTTCTGTACATTTCGGATAAAAACGGAATTAGCAATATATATTTACGAGATATTGAAACCAATCAGGAAAAACCCATAACTAATTCAATTGACCCGATAAACCTGCTTTCATTATCTGCAGACGGGAAAAAAGTTGCATTCACCTCACTGAACCAGGGCGGATACGATATATTTTATATGGAAAATCCTTTTGATGTTGACCTGAATCTTACCGACCTTCCCAAAACTATTTTTGTCCAGGAGATGAATAAAGAGAGAACGGTGAAGGATTCATTACTGTCATTAATAAATAAGGATACACTTTATACAACCGACTCAGCCGGGACAACCGGCAGTAATATTAATAATGCAGCAGATTCAAATGATATTGCATCCGATACTATAAGAACTGCTGATGATTCTCTGAATACTGCAAAAGATACTTCCATGTACGGAAAGGATATAACTCTTGACTTAAATCCTTCTTACGAAGATACAACTTTGCCATTTTCAAAGAGGAAACTGAAATTAAAAGAAAAAACCAAGTTCCAGCTGACAGATAATTTAAATGAAGACAGTACATTAAAAGTAAAAAAATATAAGATAAAATTTTCACCTGATATAATTTACAGCAATGTAAATTACAGCAGTTTCTATGGTGTGCAGGGTGTGGCACAGATGGCTTTCAGCGATATACTCGGCAATCACAGGATATTTGTTGTAACAAGCTTAGTGCTTGACCTGAAGAATAGTGATTATGCTTTTGGATATTATTACCTGCCTAAGAGAATTGATTACGGCTTTGAGGCATATCACTCGGCAAGGTTCTTATTAATCGGGCAGAATAGTTCAGAGCTGTTCAGATACAGAACTTACGGATTAAACCTTGCCGCATCGTTCCCGATCGATAAATTCAACCGCCTGGAAGGAGCATTGTCATATAATCACATAACAAAAGAAAACCTTGATAACCAGAACCAGCCTGCTGAAAATCTTCAGTTTGCTGTTCCGATGTTAAGTTATGTTCATGATAATACTTTGTGGGGTTATACGGCTCCAATAAGAGGTACACGCTACATTCTCACGGCACTTGGAACACCAAAGCTCGGAAGCAACGGAGTAAGCTTCTTTACAGCTTATGGTGATTACAGAACATATTTTAAATTCCTTGAAGATTATGATTTCGTGCTCAGGTTAAACGGAGGTGTAAGCGTTGGCAAGAATCCTCAACGTTTCTATATCGGCGGTACCGAGAATTGGATTAACTATGACGTTGCTACAGAAACACTGCCTATCGAGGACATACAGGATTATGCATTTTCTACACCTATATTACCGCTAAGAGGTTATGATTATAATGCACGTTCGGGCTCTAAGTTTGCTTTAATGAATGCCGAGCTGAGATTTCCGCTGTTCAAGTATCTTGTGTTCGGACTATTGCCGCTGGCATTCCAGAATGTTCAGGGTGTAGCATTTATTGATGCAGGAACTGTCTGGTCAAAGAATAAAGACCTGCAGTTGTTTACAACAGAAGATGGCAGAATAAAAACCAAAGACCTGTTACTGGGTATGGGTATCGGAGCGAGGATTTTCCTGCTGTACTTCCCTATCAAGTTTGATGTAGCATGGTCATATGACCTGCAGAAATTCTCTAAGCCAAAGTATTATATATCTATTGGTGCAGATTTTTAGAGTTCTGAGAGTTCTGAGAGTTCTGAGAGTTTGGAGAGTTTGGACAGTTTGGACAGTGTCAGGTGTTAGTTTGAATGTAAGGATGAATTTAGATTTAACGATTATTATGATAGGCAAAAATAGAACTTAAATTTCTTAAGATTCACCTGACACCTGCCGGAGGCAGGCAAGCGTTAGTCATTGCAAGCAAGAGGCTGTCTCAAAAGGATAGCCTCTTTTTTTTATTATTTTTTATTAAAACAATGAAAAATAAAGAACATAATAAATAAAAAGAAGGTTATTAAGTTATAAAACAT